>Ga0206116_1000701_pt1 | contig 27918 bp, 21 predicted proteins | sample 3A1Ametagenome_FD_178000 | JGI IMG/M metagenome (GOLD analysis project Ga0206116, IMG submission 178000) | Enriched microbial communities from leaf-cutter ant dump, University of Wisconsin, Madison, United States - 3A1A | ecosystem: Environmental > Terrestrial > Nest > Insects nest > Nest dump...
TTTTCGTCACTCACGGGCGACGAAGTCTCGCGCCGGCTCGATGACGCGCAAATTGCCAACGCACGCATGAACACGCTCGCCGACCTGTGGGCTCATCCGCAACTCGCTGCGCGCAATCGCTGGCGGCCAGTAGGAACACCCGCCGGGCCCATCCCCGCCATGTTGCCACCGGGTCGCACCAATGCCTTCGAACCGCGCATGGATGACGTGCCCTCGCTGGGCCAGCATACGGAAGCCATCTTGCGCGAGTTCGGATGGAACGAAGCGCACATCGCGGCGATGCGCGCCGGGAAGGTTGTCTGACATGGATGCCAGGCACCCGATCGCGCTCGCACGCAGCTTTCTCTTCGTACCCGGAGGGCGGAGCGACCGCTTGGCCAAGGCCCTCGAGAGCGGCGCCGACATCAGCGTCGTTGACCTGGAGGATGCCGTGCCGCCGGAAGAGAAGGCTTCGGCCCGTGCCGCGGTCGGTGAATGGCTAGCGCAGGCGCAGCAGATCGACGCGGTGGCCGTGCGGCTCAATTCGCCCGCGGCGGAAGTGGGCCGTGAAGACCTCGCCTGGCTCGCCGGCCTCGCGCGCCGGCCGACAGCGCTGCTCGTGCCCAAAGCCGAATCCGCATACGATCTCGCACAAGTGCGCGCTGTGGCCCCTGACGTGGCGCTCGTCCCGCTGGTAGAGAGTGCGGCCGGCCACGCGGCGCTGAACGAGATTGCGCGAGCGCCGGGCGTGGTGCGGCTCGCCTTTGGGCACCTGGACTTCATGGCCGATACTGCTATCGCCGCTGGTGACGACGAGCACGAGCTCGCGCCGGTGCGGTTCGCCATTGCAATGGCGACTGCGCTCGCGCGCATCGCGCCAGCCATCGATAGTGTGAGTATCGACATCGATGACGAAGAACGGCTTGCACGCGACGTGAAGCGGGCGGTAGCCTTCGGCTTCGGCGGCAAGTTGTGCATCCATCCCCGTCAAGTGGAGCGCATACATGCGGCGTTTGCGCCGAGTGCCGAGCTGGCGGCTTGGGCGAGGAGCGTCCTCGAAGGCGATCGCGCCGCAGGCGGCAAGCCGTTTCGCCTTTGCGGGCGGATGGTGGACGCGCCGGTGGTACTGCAGGCGCGCAGGATGCTCGCGCGTTGTAAGGGGTAGACAGAGGCTGCGTCCAATCTCGACGGTACATGCGTCGAGCGGTGCATGCAAAGAGCCCAGTGTGCGGGCAGACGACTGTCATCGGCGCGAGGCTGCGCCGTAGTTCCAATAAGCAATGGAGCTGTTGCTTTGTGCGTGAAAACACTCACATTGAAGGTCGAATGACACCATCCGCCGCCGCCCCGACGACAACGGTGCCAAGTCGTTTTCAGGCTGATTACTGACCTTGGACTCTAGCGGAGCATCGGCAGCTTTTGCCATTTCTGGGCCCCTACAACCTCGGTCTGTCACAAGCTCAGACGCAATAGCGAAACAGGGTTTGGGTCAGCGCTTTCCACGTCATCCTCACATGACCAACTTGTAATCTCTCAGTGCGCAAGCTGTTGGCATCCGGTCAGCAAACTGACACACGTGGCTTGTAAGTAGCTTTTACAGAGCGAGCGCAAGACATGCTAACCGAGACCAACCGAGGAACTACTCATGAAAATCCGTACGGCATTTGCTGCCCTGTCGTTTGTCGCTTTTGCTGGCCCCGCGCTGGCCAGCAGTGTGATTCATCCGGCCGCCACCGAGATGGGTTATACGCTGCACCCTGAACATGCCAAGCCGGGCAAGTCGCGCGATCAAGTCATGGCGGAGATGGAACAATCCAAAAAGGATGGCTCCTGGCAATATCATCGCGTTGGGGCTCCACTCCCTGTGAAGGGAAATTCACTGTCCCGTGAAGAAGTTCTGGCCGACTTGGAGCGCGCACAAAAGCACCCTAGCTGGGCAGCACGTCGCGTCGGAGCCCCTGTTCCTGCTGTGCCTGCACCTTGAAGAGGTGGTCAGTTTCTGCGGCCCACATAGTCCAGCTGTCAGGACCAAAGGTCTAGGTGAAGCCGCAGAAACCATGATTGTTTGCTGCGTGAGGACGCACACTTGCTTCTTGCAGTTGTGCCCCTGGATGACGTTTACCCAGGCGTCTTGAGCAGCTCAAACCCAATCTCCGTGACCCCTTCCGTGCTGCATGCGGTGGTCCGGCCACCATGCATCCGTGCAATGGCGGCCGTGATCGCCAATCCGAGCCCATGGTTCTTTTGCCCATGTTCGCGGGAGGCCGAGGCACGAAAGAACCGATCAAAGATGCGTTCCAGGACTTCCGGCGGAACCGTCTCCCCCAGGTTGGCAATGACCACACTGACCCGTGTTTCCGACACCGTAGAGATCTTTACCACTACAGATGTTCCGGTCTTCGCATACTGGGTCGCATTGCCCATCAGGTTGGAAAGCGCACGCCGAAGCAGAGGCTCGTCGAAGTAGCCCGCCGTGTCCCCTGAAACTTTGAGCTCCAGGCCAGCTTCCGCCAATGCCGCCTCGTGATAGTCGGCGACTCGCTCCACAACGCCTGCCAGGCTTGGGATGAACGTGCGCCTGGCAGCGGCCCCCCGGTCCGCCTTGGAAAGGAAAAGCATGTCGTTGATGATTCCCGTCAGACGGTGCAATTCCTCCAGATTCGATGAAAGCACCTCTGCCATGTCAAAGCTCTCGGGCCGGCGTAGCGCGAGTTCATTACTTGCTAGCAATGTGGCCAGCGGCGTGCGCAGCTCGTGGGATACATCAGCATTGAACCCCTCGAGCTGGGTATAGGCTTGGTCAAGCCGGCCCAGCAGGCCGTTGAACTGCTCAACAAGGGGCACCAGTTCCGCCGGTTGACCTGCTGCGTCGAGCCGCGCGCGAAGGTTGTCCGCAGACAAGGACCGCACCTGAGAGGCAAGCCTGCGCACCGGCGCGAGTCCATAGTGGACGATGGAAAAGCCGCCGACCGATACAACGAGCGTGCCCACGATCGCCGCGATGGCCAGTGTGAGCGCCAAGCGGTACAGATGCTGCTCGTCCGCTGCGATGTCCATGGCGAGCATGACGCTATAGGCTGGGCTGTTGCCCCCGGTCGCCTCGATATCGAAACGTCTTGATGTGCGCTTTGTAGCGTCTGCTTCGGGCTCCGACTTCGGAAAGAACAACTGGCCGTCAGCGGTTCGCACGATCAGGCGGAAGTTCTCATGTCCTATAAGAAAATCCCCCAGCGCGTGGTCTTTGGACGCGCCGCGCACGTGCCCCCCATCAGGATTGGTCAGCAGATGCCGGATGATGGTTTCCTTCTGTACGAGCATCTCCTCTTGGCGATCGCTGAAGTTCCATGCGGTGACCAAGTAGACAACGAGGCAGACCGCTCCAAGGCCTGTGAAGCTCTGCAACGCGAGCCACCAAGAGAGCCGCTCTCGCAATGAATGGGGATGGATCGCCGCTTTCATTGAGGCCGCGCTTCCACCACATACCCCATGCCTCGCACGGTGTGGAGCAGCGGTTTGTCGAATGGCAAGTCCATTTTCGTGCGTAGCCGTCGAATCGCCACTTCCACCACGTTGGTATCGCTGTCGAAGTTCATATCCCACACCTGTTCGGCAATCTCGGTACGCGAGAGCACCTCGCCCTCCCGACGCATGAACAATGCGAGCAACTGGAACTCCTTGGCTGTGAGATCCAGGCGCTGTCCTGCTCGGATCGCCTTGCGGCGTATCAGGTCAATCTCCAAGTCGGCAATCCTCAGCACCGTCGGCTCGCCAGACTCCCTTCTACCGACGGTCCGCCTCAGTAGCACCTGCACACGCGCGCATAGCTCGGAGAAGGCGAAAGGCTTGACGAGATAGTCGTCCGCACCGGACTGCAAACCATGCACCCTATCCTCCACACTGACTTTGGCGGTGAGCATCAACACAGGGGTCTGCTTGGTCTTGCGGAATGCCGACAGGAGTGTGAAGCCATCGATGCCAGGCAGCATGCCGTCGAGTATCAGAAGGTCATATCCGCCTTCCAAGGCCATGTGAAGCCCATCCACACCGTTGTGAGCTACATCCACGTTGTAGCCAGCCTCGCCAAGCCCTTTCTTCAAATACTCGGAGAGCTTGACCTCATCTTCAATGAGCAGGATTTTCATCCGGCGATTTTCCGGGAGGCGGGTCCTTTTGCCGATTACAAATTCGTAATCTGAAGGTTGGTTCCCTGACCTCTTCTTTTCTTTAAAGTGCGGCTCTGCCGTGTAGTGCTACGCCTCACCGTTTGCCCCTTCAGTGGCTAGGTCGTCTGCGTGCAATCTTTTCCTGCCGGGATTTCATCTGCATCCTCCGGCGATCCTTCAGACGTTTGGCCAGACGCGTTGTGTACTTGATGCGTTTGTTCCGCTCAGGGCGACACCGTATCCAGAGCGACCGCACCCGCCAGAAGGTGAGCACGGTGATCAGGAAGCTGATCCAGATCCAGACGAGCTTAGCCGCTATTGCATGGCCCATGGAGAAGCATGGTGGGGCGCGCAACGCGCGCTGGTCTGGATTGATGGAAATCGTCGCCGGGATGTGCGCGATCAACAACTGTCTCGACCATGGACTGGTCACTTCAGTGTGTAGCGCACCGAGGCGACGGACTTACCGGCCTTGGAAACGACGGCCACCACCTTGGTGCCCGCACCTACCTTGAAGCTGCCTGAGGCCTCGAGCGCGGCGCCAGCCGGCTTCAATTCGACCTCCTGCTTTTCGGTGCCGGCCAGCAGTGTCACCTTGGCCGTCATGCCGCTCACGTCCACCGGTTTGCCGTGGTCGCGAACATGCAGCTGCAGCTTGCTTGCGCTGGCCACCAGCTCATAGTCGACGTCTTTCGCATATGCGACGAGCCCGCCATGAAGCGGCTTGGAGTCGTGGTCCTTTTCTGAGGCGAATGCGGTTCCTGAGACCGAGATGGCCAGGGCGAGCAGTGCATGGGTGGCTTTCATGGAGTCTCCTTGTTGGGATGGGGACGAAAAAAATAGGGGCCCCGCGTGAGCGGGTCCCTTGGGAAACTACGCGGAATGAGGGTTGGCTGGGTGTGATGGCTCGGCGGACACGTCTTCGTCCTGCTCGTCAGGCTTGTGCGCCAGGCGGTAGAGGATGGGCAGCACCAGCAGGGTCAGCAGTGTCGAAGACAGGATGCCGCCGATCACCACGGTGGCCAGCGGGCGCTGCACTTCGGCACCCGTTCCGGTGGCGATCGCCATGGGAATGAAGCCCAGCGACGCAACCAGCGCGGTCATGAGCACGGGACGTAGGCGGGTCAGCGCTCCTTCCCGGATGGCATCGTCGAGCTGCACGCCTTCTTCCCGCAGCGTGCGGATGTACGAAATCATCACCAGCCCGTTGAGTACCGCTACCCCCGAGAGAGCAATGAAACCGACGGCAGCCGATATGGATAGCGGAATGTCCCGCAGCCACAGGGCCAGGATGCCGCCCGTCAGCGCGAAGGGAATGCCGGTGAAAACCAGCAGGCCATCCTTGGCGTTGCCGAACATGGCGAATAGCAGAACGAACACCAGCAGCAGGGAGACGGGTACCACGATCTGAAGACGCTTGGACGCGGACTGCAGGTTCTCGAAGGTGCCGCCCCAGCTCGTCCAGTAGCCTGTAGGGATCTTGATCTGCGCGAGGCCCTGTTCAGCCTCTGCGACGAAGGAGCCCACATCGCGGCTGCGGACGTTGGCACTGACCACGATGCGGCGCTTGCCGTTCTCGCGGCTGACCTGATTGGGGCCGGGAGCAAGTTCAAACGACGCCACTTCCCCCAGCGGAATGAAGTTCGTCCGGGCGTCTGCCGTCCCGGATGTCCGGGGCAGTGGAATGGGCAGGCGTTTCATGCCCTCCACGTCGTTGCGAAGCGATTCCGGCAGGCGCACCAGGATGTCAAACCGCCGGTCGCCTTCAAACATCGTACCTGCTTCTCGGCCGCCGATGGCCGTTGCCACGGTGTCCTGGATGTCTGCCACGTTCAGGCCGTAGCGTGCAGCCTTCTGGCGGTCAATGTTCACCGTGAGCATCGGGAGGCCCGTCGTCTGCTCGACCTTGACCTCGGAGGCGCCCTGGATCTTCTGCAGCATCGAGGAGACCTCTTCTGCCGTCTTGTTCAGGACCTCCATGTCGTCGCCGAAAATCTTGACCGCCACGTCGCTGCGCACCCCGGAAATCAGCTCATTGAAACGCAGCTGAATGGGTTGTGAGAACTCATAGTTGTTGCCGGGAATCTTTCCGACCACTTCCTGGATGCCGGCGAGCAGTTCATCCCGTGTCTTTCGGGGTTCAGGCCACTGATCCAGTGGCTTGAGCATGATGTACCCGTCGGAGATGTTCGGAGGCATGGGGTCCGAGGCGATCTCGGCCGTGCCCGTGCGGGCAAATATCCGCTCAATCTCAGGAAACTTGGCCTTCAGCGTGCTTTCGATCTGCCGCTGCATGGCCACAGACTGCGAAAGGCTGGTACCCGGAATACGCAGCGCCTGGATCGCTAGATCGCCCTCGTTGAGCTGAGGCACAAACTCGCTGCCCATGCGAGTGGCAATCAGGCCGCACAGCACCACCGCCACTGCAGCGAAGGTCAGCACCACAGCCTTGGCCGACATCACGCGATCCAGCAGCGGGGCGTAAATGCGCTTGGCGTGGCCCAGCAGGAAATTCTCCTTCTCGCCCACGCGGTTGCCGATGAACAAGGCCACGGCGGCGGGAATGAATGTCACCGACAGGATCATGGCGCCCAAGAGCGCAGCCACCACGGTGAATGCCATGGGATGGAACATCTTGCCTTCGACGCCCGTCAGCGCAAAGATCGGCAAGTACACCACCATGATGATGAGCTGGCCGAACAACAAAGCTCGGCGCGACTCTTTGGAGGCTAGGAACACTTCGTGGAACCGCTCCGCACGTGTCAGCGGCCGACCGTGATGGGCCTGCGCGTGAGCCAAACGCCGCACGCAGTTCTCGACGATCACTACCGCACCGTCGATGATGATCCCGAAGTCCAACGCTCCTAGGCTCATGAGGTTGGCACTGACCTTGTAGCTGACCATCCCTGTGAAGGTGAAGAGCATGGACAGAGGGATCACGGTCGCCGTGATCACCGCGGCCCGGATATTGCCCAGGAACAGGAACAAGATCACGATCACCAGAATCGCGCCTTCCAGCAGGTTTTTCTTCACCGTGCTGATGGCTTTGTCCACCAGCACGGTGCGGTCGTACACCGTCACCGCATGCACGCCCTCGGGCAGACTGCGGTTGATCTCGACCATCTTCTTGTCCACGGCCTGGGAGACGGTGCGGCTGTTCTCGCCAATCAGCATGAACACAGTCCCCAGCACCACCTCGCGGCCGTTGTCCGTAGCGGCACCAGTTCGCAGTTCGCGGCCCAGAGTTACGTCGGCCACGTCGCGGACGCGCACTGGCACACCGTCGGCGCTGCTCAGGATCACGTTGCCGATATCCTCCAACGACCGGACTTGGCCGGGGGCCCGGATAAGGTACTGCTCCCCGCGCTTTTCTATATAGCCCGCACCTACGTTGCCGTTGTTGCGGTCCAGGGCCGTCACGACGTCCTGTAGCGTCACCCCCAGTGATGCCAGCCGCTCGGGGATGGGCGCAATTTGGTACTCTTTGGCGAAGCCGCCGATCGAGTTGATTTCCGTGACACCAGGAACGTTGCGCAACTGTGGCTTGATGATCCAGTCCTGGATTTCGCGCAGGTCGGTAGGGGTGTAGGGATTGCCGTCCGGCTTCTTGGCCCCGTCTTTGGTTTCCACGGTCCAGAGGTAGATCTCACCCAGGCCCGTGGAGATGGGACCGAGGGCCGGCGTGATGCCCGCGGGCAGCCGGTCGCGCGCCTCCTGGATGCGTTCGTTCACCAGCTGTCGGGCGAAATAGATATCGGTGCCATCCTTGAAGATCACCGTCACCTGAGACAGGCCGTAGCGAGATAGAGAGCGTGTCTGCTCCAGGTTGGGCAGGCCGGCCATGACCGTCTCGATGGGGTAGGTCACGCGCTGCTCGGCCTCCAGCGGCGAGTAGCCGGGGGCTTGCGTGTTGATCTGCACCTGGACATTGGTGATGTCTGGCACCGCATCGATTGGCAGCTTCTGGTAGTTGAATACGCCGAGCGCCGCCATGGCGAGGGCGGCGAGGAGCACCAGCCAGCGCTGCTCGATTGAGAATCGGATCAATTTTTCAAACATGGGGGCGACTCCGGGTCAGTGCGTGTGTTCGGCCGATGCCTTGCCCAGTTCGGACTTCACAACGAAGCTGCCGGTTGCCGCATAGGGCGCTCCCTGTTTGAGACCCTGGAGCACTTCCACGCGCTTGCCGTCACTGCGCCCAAGCTGCACGGGTTGTGTGATGAAGCCACCATTGACCTTGAGAAACACCACAGGTTTCTCACCAACCGTCTGAACGGCGTCTGCAGCGATAGTCACCGGAACGGCCGTTTCATCCGCAACTACTTCGACGTTCACAAAAAGGCCTGGTCGCCATGCGCCCTTGGGGTTGTCCAAAACCACACGGGCCTTCGCAGTACGGGTCTGCTCGCCAATCAACGAGCCGACGAAGGCCACAGTTCCAGTAGCTGAGGCGTCGAACGCCGTCGCCTTGATCGTGACTTTTTCGCCCACCCGCACCTGGGGCAGATCCTTGGCCGGGACATTGATCTCGGCCCACACCTTGCTGAGGTCGGAGATAGTGAAGACGGCTGCATCTTCCTTGACAGCTTCGCCCAGGCTGATGTGCTTTTCGATCACGACACCGTCGAAGGGTGCCCGCAGTTCGAGCCGATTGAGGCCGGAGGAAGACAGCGCCCCCAGTCCCAGTGCAGCCAGCTTCTGGTGAGCGTTGGCGACCGCCACTTCGGCTTCATTCAGGGCCTGCTTAGCCTGCAGGTAGTCCTGCTCCGCGGAGACTTTCTGCTCCCACAGTTTCTTCTCACGCTCGTAGGTGGTTTTGGCCAATGTCAGGCGCTTTTGTGCTGTCTGCAGTTCGCTGCGCTGCTCCGACGCCGTGGGGCTGGCAATCGCTGCCAGAACCTGGCTCTTCTTGACGATCTGGCCCAGGTTGGCGCTGACGCTTTCGACGACGCCTGCGAGGCGCGGTACCACATGCGAGGTGCGGTCTTCGTTCAGGCGGATTTCACCGGGCAGCAGCAGGGAACTCTTGATGCTGGCAGCGGATGCTGTGTCAATGCCGATGGCGGCCGCCTTGATCTGGGCGTCGGTCAGCTCCACCTTGCCTTCTTCCTTGCTCAGAACGAACATGAAGGGCTCATTGGCGTGCTGGGCAATGATCTCGACTTCGAAGGCATGGGGTTCTTCCACCGCTTCGTGGCTCACCCAGCTGCCCTTTTCGGCGTTGAAGGTCAGCGCCTGCTTGTCGCCGGTGGGGCGCGTGATGGTCGCGGTCACGGACGCCGCATTCGCCGGCACCGCCTGGTCCTTGTCGGTCATCCAGATGCGCAGGCGTGGTTCTACACCGCCTTCGGCCAGCAAGGCTTCCAGTGCGAAATCGCCTTCCTTGAACAAGGTGCCGCCATTGGGCCCCTTGGCCTCGCTGGTCTCATGATGCTCCCCATCGCCGTGGCCTTCGTCATGGTCGTGGTCCTTGCCCTCGGCCTTGCCATGGTGTTCGCCATCGCCGTGATTCTTGGCTTCGGTATGGCCGCCGTGGCCATGGCCATCGCTCCCTGCAGTTCTGGTCTTGCCGCTTTGCAGAATGAAGGCTCCGGCTCCAATGCCGAAGGCGAGAACGAGGGCAATGGCAATAAGGTGCTTCTTGCTGATGTTGGGTTTGCTGGTGGTCATGTCAATCTCAGTTGTGCTTGGTAGTCGGATTCGCGGGGGAGACTCCACCCAGCAGCCGATCGATCTCAGCTGCAGCGCGGTGGGCCTCCGCAAGGGCCTTGAGGTACTGCGACTTGGCGGTGAAGTACGTGCGCTGGGCGTCAAGGACTTCGAGGAAGCTGAACTTTCCGTTTTCGAAACCGATGGTCGCTGCGTCGTAGGCGGACTTCGAACCGGGGAGTACCTCCGCCTGGAGGGACTGCACTTCGGCAGAGATGGTGGACAGGCGGTCATGCGCTTGCGCGACTTCGCTGTGCAGGCGTACGGTAGTGGCCTGTAGTTCATCGCGCGCCTTGTCTTCAAGCTTCAGCGCCTCCAGCAGGTTGCCTTGGTTGCGATCAAAGACTTGCAGCGGCACCGAGATGCCCAGCAGCAGCACATTGCGCTGTGTCTCGTTGGCCCGCTGCACGCCGGCACTGACCGTGACGTCGGGCACGCGCTTGCTCTGCTCCACTTCCGTCAGGGCTTTGCGCCGGTCCACCTCGACCTTGGCCAGTACGATGGCCGGCGAAGATCCCGCCAGAGCCTGCAGGTCCATCAGGTTCGGCAGAGCGGGCAGGTCGTCGGCCTTGCCCTCCAGTGCCGCGGTAGCGGCGGTGGTCCGCCCGAGCAGCGCATGCAGGCGCGTCAAAGCATTGCGTTCTTCGCTGGCAGCCTGGGCCAGCTCGACGCGGATACCGGCCTCCGCCACCCTGGCCTTGGTTTCCTCGACAGGCGATACCTTGCCAGCAGCCACCCGTTTGGACACGGTATCGGTGGACGACCTGGCCAGCGCCGAACTGTCTTTTGCCAAGGCCAGCCGCTCCTGTGCGATCAGCGCATCGAAATAGGCTGCCACCACGTTGGCGCGCACGGTGGCACGCACGTCCGTCAGCTGTGCCTGGGCCTGCTCACGGGCTTTTTCCGCGGCCTTGGTGCGCGCGGCGCGCTTTCCACCGAGTTCGATGGGCAGATTTAGCTGCCAGCTCTGCGTGCGCGTCTGCGAGCGCGTATCTTCAAGCGAGTAGGCCAGCTCGGGGTTGGGGCGCGCACGGCCCTGGATTACCTGTCCTTCGGAGGCTTCGACCTGGCGTGTGGTGGCCGCTACCTCGGGGTTGCCCTCCATCGCAACCTCGATGGCCCTGGTCAGGGACAAAGGCGTAGCAGATAGCGCAGACGCGGCGCTCAGCGTCGAAGAAGGGCTGGGTATATGGGGAGCCGCCCCTTGGGACCAGGCTCCGGTATTGCCCAGCAACATGGCGGCGGCCACCGTTGCGAGCGCGAATTTCTTGTAGCCGCGCGCGACGCGCGGACTCTTGTTGACGTGATTTCCCTTGAACATCCGATTCTCCAGTGACCTCGAAACACGAAGACATCGGCGGGAGGACAGACGCAGGCCTGCCTGGTGGTCCCTAATCCATTTGGCTCACCATGCACGCGCATGGCCCGCCGCGAGGACGGGCCGACCTAACGGCCGGTGGGCTGAAAAGGAAAGGGGGAACCCCGCCGATCAGGCGAGGACAGGCCACTGAGGGCGATCGGGCGGAGAGGGATTCACGCCTGCGGAAGGCGTGGATATTTGGGCAACCATGGTGTTGCCGTGATCTGCATGCTGTTTGGATGCATGAAGTTCGGTGGCACCTAAACCCAGGCCATGGCACAAGCAGCAATCGGGATCCGATTTGTCGAGGCTTGGCCCGCCGGTCTTGGCCTTGCTGATTGCACCGTTGTCATCAGCACCATGCTTGTGTTCGTGGTGGCCCACGTGTTGTGCGGTCGCTGGTGAGCTTTCATGTTGGCAGTACGACGCTACCGCAGCCCAGCTGAACTGGAGCGGTAGCAGCATAAGCATGAAAACGGCGATCCAGCGACGCATCATTTCAGTCTAGCATGCCACGGGGTCTGATTGCCGGCCGTGTCTGCGCAAGCGGCGCTCAGAAACCACGTGTGCCAGATGGCAATGATGAGTGCGCTGCGAATTTTCATGATGATCTCCCGTTACGCCGGAGCCTTCGTTGGCTCCCGGATGAAGCATTTCGTGCATTACGGAGAGAAGCTTAGAAATCGCGCCCCATCGGGAGACTGACCGCAAGATTACGTTTTTGCAAGCTTTGCACCAGACCGCCCCCTGCTCCTTGCATCTCTACAAGTACGCGCACTCGGCGTTTTCATTGGCTGGGCGCATTGTGGCTGCTACCATCCCTTGCGTGCGCAAAGCCCTTGTCCTCATCATGTTGGTGCTGATGCCAATCCAGTTTGTCTGGGGGGCTGCCACGATCTATTGCCAGCATGAAACGCGTACGGCCGACACCCACTTTGGCCACCATGTCCATGAGCACCAGGTCAAACCGGCAACCGGCGTGAAGGATTCGTCGGAAGCCAACCGATCGGTCGGCGGCGATCATTCTAATTGCCCGAGTTGTCACCTCACGTCTGTGTCGGCGGTCGTAGATCAGATTCTCTGGAGGGTAGGCGGCCATGCGAGCTCACTGGTCATAGCAGGCGAGCATTCCCGTACCAGCTTCTTTTCCCACTCCATAGAGCGCCCGAATTGGCGGCGCTCTGTCTGACAGGCAAACCGTTCGTTCGCGGGCACGCTCATGCAGTGGTTGCCCGCCATGCTGCATCGGCATTGACCTGACGGACCAAGCCTAGCCCCGCAAGGGGGCCTGAAATCCAAAGCGCTCTGGCAGTGCCGAAGTGATCGCCGACAGGAGGTCGGCCAACCCGGCTTCGCCAGGATGACTGCGCCAGCGCAGCGGCGCCAGCTTGCAACGCCATGCCAGAGCCGCGTCGACCCGCATTCCACCAAAAACACCCTTCAAGGCAGACGCAATGAGCAATTCCAAAAAGCTACGTCTCGATCTTCCCCTCGTGCTTCCGGACGTGAGCGGCGCGCACGACCGATGCGTACTGCGCCTCACGGACGCGCTCAAAGGCCGTAATGGCATCGACGACGTGCATATCGTCGGCACCGACAGCGGTTCGCCCCAACTGTGCGTCCACTATGACCCCGACAGTATGACCCTGGGCCGTGTGCGTGAACTGGTGCAATCGACCGGTGCCGAAATCTCCTCGCAATACGCCCACCTAGCGTTCCGGGCCAAGGGCTCGCTGCTGGCCCGCTCCGCCCGGCGCATCGCCGACGAACTGCGGCGTGTACCCGGCGTGCTGGAGGCGGATGTCGCCGCCTCGGGCGCATTGCGCATCGAGTACGACCGCTCACGCGTCTTGCAACAGGACCTGATTGCGACCTTGGGCTCGCTGGGCGTATCCGGCGATGTGGTTCCGTGGGCATCGGCCGCAACGAGGTCTGCGGCCGCGGCACCGACCCCAGCCGCGGCCAACGACAACGCTGTGGAAGAAAAATCGAAAGACATCCATGACCATGCGGCGCACAAGGGCCACGAGCGCAAGGAACAGGGCAAGGACCACTCCGACCACGATCATGGCGAAGCAGGCGGCCATGCAGGCCATGACCACAAAAACGGCCTGCTCGGCGAGAAGACGGAACTCATCTTCGCCCTGCTGTCGGGCGCTTTGCTGTTGGTCGGTTGGTTGATCAGCAAGGGCGACTTCGCTGCCGCATGGGTGCCCACGGCACTCTATGTAGGCGCCTATTTCTTCGGCGGCTATTTCACCGTCAAAGAGGCGGTCGAGAATCTCCGTGCCCGCCGATTCGAGATCGACACCCTGATGCTGGTTGCCGCGGCTGGCGCCGCAGCGTTGGGTGAATGGGCCGAAGGCGCGCTGCTGCTCTTCCTGTTCAGCTTTGGCCATTCGTTGGAACACTACGCCATGGGGCGCGCGCGCAGGGCCATCGAGGCCCTGGCGAAGCTGGCGCCTGAAACGGCGCAGCTGCGGCGCGATGGCGGCACGAAGGAAGTGGCGCTGGTCGAGCTGGAGGTCGGTGACGTCGTCGTGGTAAAACCGAACGAGCGGCTCCCAGCCGACGGTGTGGTGGTTGTCGGTACCACCAGCGTCAACCAGGCACCTGTGACGGGCGAGAGCGTGCCAGTGGACAAGCGGCCCCTGGACGATGCGAAATCGGCCCTTGCTAGCTTCGACAAGGTGGCTGCCGAGCACCGGGTGTTTGCTGGCACGATCAACGGCACGGGCGCCATCGATGTGATGGTTGCACGCAAGTCGGACCAGTCCACCATGGCGCGGGTGATCAAGATGGTCACCGAGGCAGAGGCCCAGCGCTCGCCCACGCAGCAGTTCACCGAGCACTTCGAGCGCATCTTCGTGCCCTCGGTGCTGGCCCTTGTCGCCGTGCTCATGCTGGCCTGGCTGGTCATTGACGAGCCGTTCTCTGCCAGCTTCTACCGCGCCATGGCCGTGCTGGTCGCGGCCAGCCCGTGTGCGCTGGCGATCTCCGTGCCCAGCGCTGTGCTCAGCGGTGTTGCCCGGGCAGCGCGTGGCGGGGTGCTGGTCAAGGGTGGCGGGCCGCTGGAAAACCTCGGCACCCTCAGCTCTATCGCCTTCGACAAGACAGGCACCCTGACTGAAGGCAAGCCCAAGCTGACCGATGCGGTCGCCGCCAAGGGCGCGACGGATGACGAACTGCTGACCGTGGCCCTTGCCGTAGAAGAGCACAGTGACCACCCGTTGGCATCTGCCATCGTGAAGGGCGCCCGCGAGCGCTTGAGCGCCGGGGCAGGTCCCCTGACCGCATCCGACGTGAAGAGTATTACCGGCAGGGGCGTGCAGGCGCTGGTGGATGGGGACACAGTCTACATCGGCAAGCCGGTGTTGTTCTCGGAGCTGCCCGATTCTGCGATGCCCTCCGACGTCAAGAAAGTCAACGCAGATCTGGTCGCCTCGGGCCGCACCACCATGGTGGTGAGCAAGGACACGAGGTTCCTGGGCGTGATCGGAGTGATGGACACGCCCCGCCCAGTGGCAGGCAAAGTGATGGCACAACTGCGCGAGCTGGGTATCGAGCGCCTGATTATGATTTCTGGGGACAATCAGCAGGTGGCCGATGCCGTGTCCAAGAGCGTGGGACTGACGGAGGCCCGCGGCGACCTGATGCCCGAGCAGAAGGTGGACGCCATCAAGGACCTGCGGTCCGCACACGGCGAGGTGGCGATGGTGGGCGACGGCGTGAACGACGCCCCCGCCATGGCCAATGCCACTGTTGGCATCGCCATGGGTGCCGCCGGATCGGACGTTGCGCTGGAGACGGCCGACGTGGCGCTCATGGCGGACGACCTGACGCAATTGCCCTTTGCCGTAGGCCTGTCGCGCAGCACCAGCCGGGTGATCAAGCAGAACCTGTGGGTGAGCCTGGGCGTGGTGGCCGTGCTCATCCCTGCGACGATCTTCGGGCTGAATATCGGGACTGCGGTCCTGTTCCACGAAGGCTCGACCCTGCTCGTAGTGGCCAACGCATTGCGCTTGCTTGCGTACAAGGGCAAGGTGGACAGCAGGACTGCATAGTCTTGGCAGGAGAGTCTGGTCAACTCCCATGACCACACCTCTCCGTGCAAAGGTCGCAAGCGGCGCACCACCTAATGGGTAGCTAGATCCGCACAGAAACCCCAGTTCGTCCTATGGCGAAACGGCTGGAAAGAGCTCCCTTCTGGGAGCCCTTTCTGTTTGTGGACCACGTCTCTGCAAGCAGCTGTAAAGCCCTGCGAGACCCGAGCATTCGGGCCAGAAGTGAGAGGGGAACGGTGCTCCAATCGGGCTCCGTTTTGTTCGACTCGATTGCCCCTTCTGTGAATCGTTTGTTCTCTTGGCCAAGCCGCCCCCGCCTGGCGGCTGTGCTGACACTCTCTCTCGCCGGCGTTGCTCTCCCCCATCTTTCCTGGGCGCGATTTCCGCAGTTCGACAGTGCAGCCCTGCTCACGCCCGAGCCCACCTCTTTTGCTCAGTGCCCGCAGTTCTTTGCAAATGGCGCGCCTCCGGTCATCACGCCCCGGCCGCTGTTGAGGGAGCTTTGCTATGAAGCGTTTGCAGTGTTGCACTCCGGGACCACCAAGACACCGGTGTTTGTGGCCCAGCGGTTGAATCGCCCGATGCTGGAAGGCGCCAACGAAAAACGGGCCAAGCGGTTCTTTGCCGATGCACGACTCCCGAGTGGTGAGCGAGCCGAACTGGAGGACTACAAGAACTCCGGCTACTCCCGAGGGCACATGGCGCCGGCGGGAGACATGACGACACCGACCGCGATGGCCCAGAGCTTCAGTCTGGCGAACATGGTCCCCCAAAACGCCCAACACAACGGGGGCGCCTGGAACAAGATCGAGCAGGACACGCGGCACTATGTGAAGCGGGCCAAGGGAGATATGTTTGTGATCACCGGTCCGGTGTTCACGGACGCAGGACCCCGCATCGGAGCCAATGGGGTGAAGGTACCGACCTATCTGTACAAGCTGGTCTATGAAGCCACGACCAACAAGGCGTGGGCGCACTGGCAGGAGAACCGTGACGGGGAGACTGTGGGGCGGCCGATCAGCTATCAGGAGTTGGTGAAGAGAACAGGCGTGGAGTTTTTGCCAAGAAGTGCACTGCAGCACTGAGTGGCAGCAAGGGCCGTGTCAGCGGCGGGTTATAAATCGGTCCTTTCCAACCTCTACAGGTGAGCATCCATGAACCGCGCAGAACTCGTTGAAATCCTGGCTTCCAAGAATGACCTGTCCAAGACCGCAGCCAATGCGGTGCTGGAAACGCTGATCGACACCATCCAGACCGCCGTCAAAAAGGGCGATGCCGTGCAATTGGTGGGGTTTGGCACCTTCAAGTCCGCCAAGCGTGCAGCGCGCACGGGAAAGAACCCATCGACCGGTGCAGCGCTGAAGATTCCGGCGAGCACGGTGCCGAAGTTTGTGGCGGGGGCCAAGTTCAAGGCGGTGGTGGATCCCAAAGCGGCAAAGCGCAAGGCGGAGAAAGCCGGGAAGTAAGGCGTTCTCGGTCACCGCCCAGGCAAACCGCCACGGGCTTCGGCCTCTGGCGGTTTTGTTTTTGGGAAACGGGGTAAGGGGTGCAGGAACGAACTCCAGGCTCCTTCCAGCGCGCCATGAGCGGCCAAAGTTACCATTGGACCTATGAATACGTTTTCCAATGCCTTTCGCGCCGAAGTCGTTCGCATGGCGCGCAAGGAACTCAAGCCTGAACTTCAGGGGATGCGCAAGGCGATCACCGGCCATCGCTCCGAGATCGCAGCTCTGAAGCGGGAGGTCAAGGCGCTGACCTCCCAGCTCAAGGCCACTCAACGGCAGGTCAAGGCAACGGATGCACCCAAAGCCAAGGCGGTGACAGAGAACGTCACCCTCAAGAAGTCGAGGCAGATCCAGTTCGATGCACAGGCTTTGATCGAGAAACGTGCCGCACTCGGCCTCACACAGAAACAGATGGCGCGGCTGTTGGGTGCTTCCTCCCTGTCTGTCTACAAGTGGGAGACGGGCCATGTTCATCCCCGGGCCGCGCAGTTGGAGCGTATTGCTGAAGTGCTCAAACTGGGCAAGCGCAAGGCGCAAGCACTACTCAATCCAGAGTGACCGTGAATGGTGGGGAGTTTCCCCCACCATGCTCTCAGCGGCGACGGTACGGTTCTCCCGGTGACGAGTCATTGCGCTCCTCCGACAGTTCGAACAGGCACTGCATGTACGGCTGGACTTCGCTCCATAGAGCGCGGTCTTCATAGAAACGCGACAGATTGCGCGTCGCCTCCACAGCATCTGGCCAGCTGTCTGCAGCGCTCACGCGCGTCATAGCTTCCCGGCTGTCTTGTTCGTCGTGCAGGCTTCCATCCTGCGCGCCATAGGTATGGAATTCCACGATCCGCCTGGGCTGGGCAAGGTCAGTGTCCTGGCACATGCCGCTTGGCGGAGAGCTCTCCCGCGACGCATGGGCTCCAGCAAACGAGTCCTGGACCGTGTGAAGCACCGAGCCGAAAGCCACGTGATGCAAGTACGGGAGCAGCTTGTCTTGACTCCCGAGGATGTAGAGGTCAGAGACACGCCACTGTGTGCACTCGAAGTGCTCTTTCAATGTGGCGTTGTCGATGTCTCGAAGAAAGGCATCGGGCTTGATTTCGCGCGAGGACACCTTCCAGGTGAACTCCAGCCAGTCCAGCACTTTGGCTCGGGTCGCGCCAGGGTGAACTCCTTCTTGATTGGCCATGGCGTGCAGGAACTGCAAGTCGCCAAAGTGCGAGCGGGTCATCACGTTGCCGTGAAGACTGCCCTTGGCCTTGCTGCACCCAACGATCGGCTGGGACTGAGCTTTCCTTTCTGCATCCTTGAAGAGGCAGTACCAACACAGCGGCTGTGTCGAGAACCGGATCGTCTGGGAAACGTTGCACGACTTGCCCAGGTAGGTGCAGTTGCCCTCGTCGGGGGAAAGCTTGAATGGGGGTAGATCGTTCCAACGCACACCGTAGATGACATAGGGCGTAGCAAAGGGCAGATCCCGAAAGCTGCAGCTGACGTCTTGGGCCAGGGTACCTGGCTCCATCGGACAACCCATGCCGATCTGGGTGATCTCTTCATGGACGCGGCCTTTGATCAGGACGCCCAGTCTTCCAGCCACCGTCGCCAGAGAGTTTTCTGTTTCGTTGGTCAGCCTGGATTCAAAGGCCGAGCCCATGGGGGCGATCTGGAAAGCTATGGCGGCATTGGAGAGGGCAAGAGCGCCTGCAACTACCGCAAATAGGCACGCAACAGAGCACACTGAAGGCGATGACCTGTGACGATGATCCATGGTCTTGTCGATTGCTGCGTGCATAGATCCCTCCTACAGCTGCACTCTATATAGAACACAGTTCTAGGCAACCAAATCTTGCGCAAAAGGATGTCGAGACTTCGAGGAGCGCCTGAGAGGCCTTGGCTGGTTCAGGCTGATCTGAGTCATTCGGTGATGGCTGCGTCCAATCGTTGCGAAGCTCGTTTGCGGTCATTCAGCTAGTCTCCACAACAGCGACCTTTGGCACAAAACGGGGGCAGGTTCATGTCCTGTCCGGACCACCAGGGGACGAGTGAAACGAGCCATGCGACAGCCGCGCAGGAAGTCGTCTCTGACACATTTTATTGAAACACGCACACGCCCAATGACTGGCTTTTGGCCTGGTACATTGCGGTGTCTGCGGCGCGCAGGTAGTCGTCCACCGTCGCCAGCCTGGATGCACTGCTGACAAGTCCAATACTCGCGCCACTGATCACGGTGTGTTCGCCGACCACATAAGGCGCTGCGAGGGCGGCGGCGATCTGTTGAGCGCGGTTGCTGGCTTCAGCGGGATCAATGGACTCCAACAGCACATTGAATTCGTCGCCACTCATGCGGGCGACCAGATCAACCGCCCGCACGCAGGATTCGAGCCGCCGCGCCACCTGCTGCAACAGCCGGTCGCCCACATGATGCCCGTAGTTGTCATTGACGGCTTTGAACCCGTTGAGATCTAGCAGCAGCACGGCGAACATTGTGGCTCCATCGCGTGTTGGCACGCCATCACCATTCGCAGCCTCGTTCTGGTGCAGCGCCATGAGATTCGCGAGGCGATCGCGGAACAACGGCCGGCCGGGCAAGTTGGTCAGCGCATCATAGGAACTGCCACGGTCAGCCAGATCGCTCAACGAGCCCGCCATGCGCACCGCAACGCCGTCTTCAAACTCGGCGAGCCCGCGCCAATTGACCCACACCAGCCGTCCAGCCGCGTGGAACGCGCGGAAATCCACCGAAAAGTTCGGGCTGTTCCCCGACAGATGCCTGCGGTAGGCCGCCTGCACGCGCACGCGATCTTCGGGATCGATGAGTTGCTCCAGAAAGCTCCAGCCACCGTCGTGTACATGATCGCCGCTACCCAGCCCGACGATCTGGTGAAAGCGCCCGGACACATGCAGGGCGTCAGTTCGCAAGTCCCAGTACCAGATGCCATCATTGGATCCGAGGGTCGCCAGCGAATAGCGGTTTTCGGAGCGCAACAACTCAAGTTCGGTGTTCTTCTGCTGGGTGACGTCGATCATCAGGCCGATCATGCGGTTCGGCCGCCCCGGCTCGACCACTGCGCGGCACAGATCGCGCACCCACACGACCTTGCCGGATTTTGCAATCAGCCGATAACTCATCTCGTAGGCATAGCTGTGCGTCGCGTTGTAGGCGGCATCATCGATAAGCACGGCCTGCGCTAGATCATCGGAATGCACATGCGCCCGCCAAAAGCCCGGGTCAGACCGCCACTCCTCCACGGAGAAACCGAACAACCGTTCGACCTGCGGGCTTAGGAAAGTATTGCCCACGCCGATTTCAGCTTCCCAAACTACGCCATCAATGGTTTCCAGTAAGCGCAAAAAGCGCTGGCGAATCTCCACCAGCACCTGCTCGGTGACCTCGGTGATCTCGATCAGGACACCCTGGCGGCTGATCACCCGCTCCGCCGCATCCGTCTCCGGGTGGAGTTTCAAACGCACCCAGCGATAGTTCGCGTCGGCAAATCGCAACCGGAACACCGGCATGCCCGAGCGCATGGTGCCAATGTCGCCGGGATGCACAAATTCAAGCAGAGACCTGCCGAGCGCTGCCTCCACCGAATGGCCGGTGAGCGTTGTCCACGCCGGATTCAGGTAAGTGATCTCCCACAGCGCATCGGTCTGCACCACCGCCTCGGGTAGCAGTTGCAGTAGTTTTGCGGACGGCGTGAGAGTGGTAGGCATGCAGGGCTGTCGCAAAAAGGGAGTCAGGTGAAGCCAACGGATAGGAAAATCAACCACACCAGATCAAGTATGGCAGGGGTTTTGGGCAGGCTCGTGCCATAAACCACTGACGAGTCGTTAGTCGATTGGCAGGTCATGATCGAAGCAGCTGCTCAGCCCGTCGAACGTGAATGACTGCAATCAATGTTGAGCGACTGCCACCGACCGCTAGAGTCGAAACCGTCAGTCTAAGTTACTGAGAAGCGGTCGGTTGCGCGGTATCAGTTGGGTCGCGAAACGATATGGCAGCAGTACCTTCTCCAGCGCCACTCGGGCCGGGGAAAGTCGAAGCGCCCAACAGTCGCTTCGCTGCATTCAGCGCGAGCACAAGCGAAACCGGCGACTGACTTCAGACGCTGCCCTGCAGCCTCTAGAACAGCGCCTTCTGCGCGCTCGTCAACGCCACAAAGCTGTCCCCCAACGGCAGCAGAATCGCGTCGGCAATGGGCTGGAGCTGCTTGACGAGGTAGTACTGACAATCAATGCAGGAATGCCGGGCCTCCAGGGGCTCGGGGCCGTTCTGCGTCATCACGTACTGGATCCAGCCGCCACGCTGGTACTGCTGGGGACGGTTCAACTTCGCGTTGTGTGCGTCAGCGATGCGCGCCGCGCGCACCTGGGGCGGTACGTTGACCTGGTAGGCATCTAGGGCCTGTTCACATAAATAGTTGAGTGCCTGCAGCAACCCAGAGAATGCAGGGCCTGCGTGCACATCACTCGCACCCAATTCAAACGCATCCGCCATCTGCTGCCGCTGCCCCGCGGCAGCGTACGCATCAGCCACTACCGCTTTCTCAATGCCCTGGCCTACTTGGCCAGCAACGGCTGCAAGTGGCGCAGTCTGCCTGCACGCTTTGGCCCCTGGCACACGGTGTGATGAAGGTGGTGTCGCTGGACATCGAGACGAGCGCGACCGAGGAGCTGTACTCCATCGCTCTGGATGGTGCGGGCGACCGTGTGGTCTTCATGCTGGGGGAGGTGCCGGCGTCAGCGTCGGTGCGAGCCGCGTCACCGATGGACTTCAGGCTGCGTAGTAGTCCAGCAGCACCCCATCGGCGTCCAGCGCAATGACCGGCTTGTTCACGGATGTGCGGGCCATGGATACTCGGTCTCCAAGGGTGTGAGAAGCGCTGAGCTATCGTCTTGAGCGTTCGACCTTTGGCTTCTGACAAAGGGTGTCATATCAATAACCTCTAGAAGCTCATCACTGGCGAGCTTCTGCAATGCCAGCCCACGCAATCCCAGTTGTATGGCTCTGCGGCTTTCCTTGTTTCCAGAAGGTGAATGATCCGGGTCCCACTGGCTCCTGATTTCCGATTCTGCAACTGCAGACCGCCGTACCGCCACATTTGCGTGGATTTTGGGATCGAACGTCGACTGAACTGCCGTCATCAAGAGACTGTCGAAGAACATGCGACGCAACCGTAGGCCCAGGACATACTCTTGGCCCTCTTTCGTGGCCCAAGCGGATCGGTACATCATCCAAAGGAAATTCGGCTTTATCCAGCTCATGCGTGTGAAGCTGAAATCCGGCCCGCCGAACCTGCCGTTGCGGATCGCGAATTCGGCAATTGAAGGTCTGTAGGCTTGATATACCACCACAGTGTGTGCGTCGTAGTGGGCTAGGACATGACGGCCTTCTGCAGGCCACTCCCGGCGTTGCTCTTGGTACGCTTTGGTCGCAAGTTTCATTGGAGTTCCTGTCACCCGAGCACAGACACATAGCTGCTTGGTACTTGGTCGGTGAGCCACACACCGTTGGCTGCCAAGAAAAAGATCAAACCGTCTTCGGCCATGCGCTGAGCATCGATCGTCAACAAGACTGGGTTGCCATAGCGACTACCGACGGCTATCGCGACAGCTTGATCTTCAGTCATATGAACATGGTGGCGTTGCCGCTTGGTCAAGCCCTGAGTGAGTATGGAGTCCAAGAAGCGCTGCGCCGTACCGTGATAGAGAACTGCGGGAGGGACCGTCGCCACTAGACCCAGCTCAACATCTATTGAATGACCTTGGTTGGCTCGAATTCGCGTTCCGTCAGCACTGAACGCAAATCGCTTCTTGTCACTTGTTTCGACCACGATTTGCAGGAGCTCACGCGACAGAGGTCTCTTGTGCTGTGCCGCCTTAGAGAGCAGCTCACTGACATCCGCCCAACCGGCGGAGTCCAGAGACAAACCAATCGCCTGCGGCTCGTGTCGAAGGACCAAGCTCAGGAATTTGCTGACGGAGGTAAGAGACTGCGGGGAAAACTCCATGGTACTTCTCCTTTTTATTGTTTATCCATGAATAAGTTGTACTGAACAACTTTATGGGTTGTATAGTACAACTATCAAGCATGCTAGGTCAACACCATGAAGTCAGACGAACAGTTGCAAGCGTTGGATTTTCCCCGGCCTTTGGTGACGGTTGACATCGTGATTTTTTCCGTCCTTGAGAATGCTCTGAAGGTTGTGCTGGTCAAGCGGCCGAGCGGCCTAAGTGAGCCTTTTCCCAACCGTTGGGCGCTTCCGGGAGGGTTTATCGATGTCGACAAGGATGTGAGCTTGCTTGACTGCGCTCTGCGCAAGCTGCGGGAAAAGACAGGGGTGGAAGCCTCCTACCTTGAGCAACTGGGATGCTGGGGTGGTTCCCAGCGGGATCCCCGGGGATGGTCCGTGACAAACGCGTTTTTCGCGTTAATGCCAGGACGTGAACTTGCGCTTACGAAGGGCGCAAACGCCGCTCATGTGGAATGGGTCGATGCGGAAGCTGCGCTGCGTAAGCGGATGGCGTTTGATCACAGCGAAATTCTGGCTTCCGCGCTCGCTCGTCTCAGAAGCAAGGTGGAGTACACCTCGCTGCCCGCTTTTCTGCTTGACGAGCCATTCACCCTCCCACAACTGCAGCAAATGTACGAAATCGTTCTGGGGCGGCCAGTCGACAAAAGCGCCTTTCGCAAACGCATGCTGGACGGGGGGTTCTTGGCAGAGGCGGGCATGGTGAGCGGTGGACTCGGCCGTCCCGCAATGGGGTACCGGCTGGTCGACCGTTCGCATGCGACCCACTTTCCTCGCACTTTCAGTCCGCGAGATGCAGCGCCTGAGCCCGAGTAAGTAGCCGGAACGTTGAGGGGAGTCGGAAAAAGCTCCGCCAAATACACACGTCGTGTGAATCCGTTTGCACCCTGGATTGAACCAATGATGAACAACTTAACTGAGACTGATCGATATCGTGGATGCCTGCTAGGCCTGGCTTGTGGCGATGCAGTCGGAACGACTGTGGAGTTCATGCCACGAGGAACATTCCAACCCGTCGCAGACATGGTAGGCGGCGGTCCTTTCGGCTTGAAACCCGGGGAGTGGACGGATGACACATCCATGGCTTTGTGTCTTGCCCACAGCCTCGTTTACCGCAGTGGATTTGATGCGGTAGATCAGATGAATCGTTACTGCAATTGGCGCAGTGTCGGATACATGAGCAGCAACGGCCGGTGCTTTGATATCGGGATGACAGTGGCCGCTGCGTTGGACCGCTTTCTCCTAAATGGCGATCCTTATGCCGGAAGTCCGGATCCACGGACCGCCGGCAACGGAGCTCTCATGCGGCTTGCCCCTGTCCCTATGTACTTCCGCGAGAGCGCAGAAGCTGTTTTGAAGTTCGCTGGAGAAAGCACACGAACGACCCATGGAGCACGCGAGGCCATAGAGTGCTCCAAGGTGTTTGGACTGCAGGTGCGCGCAGCCCTTCTGGGCAGATCGAAGGACGAGGTTCTGGTGGCCGGGCTCTGCGAAAACCTATGCGCGACCGTTGAAGCCGTTGCTTTGGGTGGATATCGCACGAAGTCCCAAGACGAAGTCAGAGGCTCCGGATATTGCGTGCACGCGTTGGAAGCCGCCCTGTGGTGCTTTAGGATGACCGAGACGTTTGAGGCAGCAGTGCTACTTGCGGCAAATCTTGGAGACGACGCTGACACGACGGCGGCAATTTGCGGACAGCTGGCAGGCGCTTTCTATGGTGCGTCCAGCATTCCTCCCCATTGGTTGGAGCGGCTGGCGATGCGGACCGAGATTGTTGTGATCGCCGACCAACTGCTCTTGACACGGCTCAATTGAAAGCAGCGGGCTCGACGTGCATGGAGCAACGAGTGGTCTGAGAGAAAAAATTGATATTGCGACTAAAGGCTGGTTGCTGTCGGTCAGCGGAAGAGCTCAGGGGACGGCAGTGCGTCCAAAGCAGCCGTTTGTAATGGATTCGCCCTGACCATTGGGCAGCGATTGCTGGTGTTTGCAGCCGCATTGCGGGCCATCGGCTGCCGCTCTAATCGGCCATCCGAGCATTGACGTTGGCGACTACCTAACGACGGGTAGCCGGTAAGTTGCAGGACAATGGCCGTCAGTTGTAGGTGGATAGGTTGCTGGAGGCTCTCTGCCTCCTCGTGCGGACAGGAGCTTGCGACCAAAGCAATCCTTCGATCCTCGTAGGAAACCGCCATAAAGTGAGCCAGATAATATCTGGCCCCGGTCAAGCGCATTGAAAATCCTCAATGATAGGAGCCGGGTTATCCTCAGAGATATCAAAAAATTCGGGGAGAAAGGCAATCAGACTCTTGAAGATTAGATTGACCAGCTTCGTATGAAAAAAACTCTTATCTCTCTAATTCGCGGGCTTGCGAATAGCCTCAATAGCGCTTTGTCTTGGTTGGAAGGTAAAGATAGCTCCGCCGACACCCACGCCAAGTTCTTGGATCTCGCGCCAACTGATAAGGCGGATAATGCCGGCGTATATTCCGAAGCAATTCTGTTTGCGACAAACAATGCGAAGGTTTTCAATATTGCCCTAACTGGCCCCTATGGTTCGGGAAAGAGCAGCATTATCCAATCTTTTCTGAAGAATTATCGGCGGCCTGCGCTTCATATTTCTCTTGCTGCGTTCGTCCCCGAGGCTAATTCGGATGGCGAGAGGGTGAGTCGCCAAGAAATTGAGAGAAGTATTCTGCAGCAGATGCTCTATGGCGCTGACGCAAACAAACTTCCGCTGTCACGGTTTAAAAGAATTCAGTCGCCTAGTGTTTGGTCGATCTTTAAATCTTTTTATATAACGCTGGGAATTCTCGCGCTTTGGTATGTGTTTAGTCAGCGAATGGATATTATCAGCGGCACGTTTTTCACTCCGCTAGCGCTCAGCAATGGAGTCAGGCTGGGAATCGGCGCGTTCGCCGTAATATTCTTATGGATGACGCTGCATCATTTTTATGTTGCTAGCTTTGGTCTGTCCCTCAAGAGCGTTTCATTGAAGGACGTTGAGATACGGCCTGCACATGATGACCAAACATCAATACTGAATCGTCACTTGGATGAAATACTATACTTCTTTCAATCAACCGATTACGATCTTGTAATCATCGAGGATCTGGATCGATTCAATGATAGCGAAATTTTCGTAACATTACGCGAAATCAATAGCCTCGTAAATGAGAATGCGGGCATAAAACGGACCATCAGATTTCTCTACGCCTTGCGTGACGACATGTTTGTCAATACCGATCGAACTAAGTTTTTCGAATTTATTATTCCTGTAATACCAATCATCAATACATCAAATTCGATCGATATGGTATTGGAACAAGGGAGAAGACTTGCGCTTGACGAGCGTCTCGATCGACAATTTCTACGAGAGGTCTCACGCTATCTAAACGATTTGAGGTTGATTAACAACATCTTTAATGAGTACGCTATTTATGTGGCTAATTTGGAAACTGATGGAGAGAACTTGCTTAATGCCAACAAGCTTCTGGCGATTCTGATTTATAAAAATATCTATCCAAGGGATTTTGAGAGATTACACCGCGGTGAGGGGAATCTCGCTGGAATTCTGAATCGCCAGCATGAGCTCATTAGGCAAGGTGAAGCCAGATATAGGAAAGAGATCGAGGAGCTCGAAAAGGTACTTGAAGTTGGCGAGCGACAGACGCCTTCAGACTTGCGAGAGTTGCGGCAAGTCTATGCCATGGCTCTTGTTGAGAAGCTTCCAGTGGGTGTTGTCAATGTTAGTCTTGATCGGATAACATTGATTTCGCTTCCTCAACTAGTAAATCACGATGCGTTCGAACGACTAATTGTGGCGCCGCGCATTTTTCATCACTATGCCAATAACAATTCGAGTTGGGCTGATTTTTCTAATCTGGAAGCCGAAGTGGACTCTCAAAAATCCTACTTTCAGCGTAAGGAAGAGATAAAAATCAAAGAATCTGATAACAAGAATAAGGTGCTGAAAAAAATTCACGATCTCAGATTAAAGATCCCAACGCTTCGGATGGTCAAGCTAAATGAGCTGCTGCGTTTAAATGCCGACCATATAGAAGAACTCTTCAAAGGTTTCGAAGAGGACGGAGAGCTCGCTCGCTTTTTAATTTTAGAAGGCCATCTCGACGACACTTACTACCAATACACTTCACTTTTCCACTCAGGCCGCTTGTCGCCCAATGACAACAGGTTTTTGATCCAAATACGGGCATTCGTCACGCCTGAGCCAAATTTTCCGCTTGACAACCCTAAAGAGGTCATTGCGGCAATGCGAGATGAGGATTTTCGGCAGAGCTACGTTTTGAACGCTAGGCTCGTCGATACCCTTCTGAACGACCAGAGTCTTAACCCTGCTCAAGCACAGAATCTTTTCGAGTTTCTCTCATCTAATTTCGAGAGCTGCGAAGAATTTTTCAGTGCTTATTACACCAGCGGCCTTAACGTTTCAGTGCTTCTCTTGGGACTGGTCAATGTTTGGGAAAATTTTATACCAGCTGCAATTGCTAGCCCCAACAATATTTCTCACGTTGCCCAGTTAATCGCGAATTTACCGATGAAAACACTAAAAATGCTCGTAAGGGATTTTAACGAGCTATCGGAGTTTGTTGCTGCGAACCTTCCCGAAATTCTGGTACGCCTGCCCGAAGTAGCACTGGAGCGCCTTGATTCCCTCGATTTTGAGGTCAGAGATTTAACTGAAATCAAAGATCATCCTGAAATTGTACGCTTCATGTTCGATGAGGGAAGATACGGGCTCACGATAACGAATCTAGAATATATCTATCAAGAAATCTTGGGGCAAGGCGATCTCAAGCCAATGCGCGTAAGGAATTTTACCACCATTCGTTCAATGAACAACATCGCCTTGATAAAGAGGGTAGAACGCAATTTTAATATTTACCTGCAAGATATTCTTTTGGAGTTGCGAGAAAATTCAGAGGAGGACGTCCCTGCTATTCTAGCCATCCTTAGCCAAGATTCACTTGATCACGGTGCTCTTCGGGACTTCCTTGAAATGCAGACAACCCAACTGCCGACTCTAGAGGGTGTGCCTGAGAAATTGCAGGCGACACTCTTTCAGCTAAATGGGATAGAAGCAACCTGGAT
>Ga0206116_1000704_pt1 | contig 27713 bp, 30 predicted proteins | sample 3A1Ametagenome_FD_178000 | JGI IMG/M metagenome (GOLD analysis project Ga0206116, IMG submission 178000) | Enriched microbial communities from leaf-cutter ant dump, University of Wisconsin, Madison, United States - 3A1A | ecosystem: Environmental > Terrestrial > Nest > Insects nest > Nest dump...
GGCGTCGCCGTACACCCAGGCGTTGCCGGACACCTGGGCGTGCAGGTTCTTTTGCTCAACGATGTAGCCGCCCAGATCGCCGGGCTGCACTGCAGGAGCCCAGAGCAGGGCGGGGATGGTGACGAGCGCGCGAATGCGCTTGGCGACGATGCCCGGGGCGACGATCTTGGTGTCGCCTTCAACGAACTCGTACTTCTGGGTGGGGGCGGACTTGCGCGACTTGGCCGCTTTGGGCTCGTCGGCTGCGGGGGCGGTGGAAGGTTGCACTGTTCACTCCGGTGGTGCCCTGCGGGGTGCGGGGCTTGGAGTGAATTATCACGAACGTGATTTATCGTGTCAACACGTTCGTGAGAAACTTTACGAACACGCAAAGAAAAGCCGCCTCGGTGGGCGGCTTCGGCGAAGCTCTTACCGCGATGATCGCGCCTTCCTGCACTCCCTCACGTCCACGAACGTCTTCCAGCGGTGATCCTCGCGCGTGATCCACTGCATGTTGCTGGGCCGGTCAGCGCCGCCCGCGCAAAGAGGCACGATGTGGTCAACGTGGTAACCCGGGCAGGCGCCGCGCGTGCGGCCGGTGGCGGGGCAGGGGTGCTCCGCGCGGAAGGCTCTCACCTGGGCGCGGTCGCGGGGAATTTTTGCCCCAACCGACGTAACCCCGATTGCGATCACGATAAATATTAATAATCGTGAAATAAAATTGCTATGGTAAAAGTTTGCGGCTGCGATGTGGTTTGTTGATTTATTCAGAATATTTTAGAAAAGCGCATCCCATTCGGATAAGCGGATGTTAATGCCGCGCAATTCACATTGGAAGACTTGCCAACGAGTGTTTGCGTGGATGAGGTTATAAATCCTGTTGCTTCGCTTCCTTCGAATTTAATTGTTAAATTAAGTTCGCAAGCTTCGAAAATTGATCGGCCTGATATTTGGGCAATATTTCCGTTTATGGTGCCGCCGAGCAGATCCCAGATATTTAACTGGGTTGGCGCCACATTTCCTATCAAGCTTTGAAACTGAATGTTGGAAGCGGGTATGCTTGAGTAGCTGCTCGTTATTATTCTGTTGCCGTTAGTGTGAACGGAAAAATAGGCGTTTGGGTTGGTTAAGTCGGCGTATATCCCATCGTATTCTCCTGCCGCTTGGGCCGCCCCACAAACGAATAGTATTGATATCAGAGCTGTTGCTTTCATTGGTGTAATCCTTATCGCGCAGTCAGGGCGCTACGCGTCGCCTAAATAACCATCAGGCTAAAAACTCCATCCGGCGAACTTGAGTTTTCCGATTATTTTGTCGCCTGGCTCCAATTTGATGTATGGCTTGGGCCACGCTGGGTTAATGGCGTGTAGATACTGCTCCCCATCCACCCGTACCAGCTTTTTGAAAGTAGCTTTGTTTTCGTGCTCGCGCTTGGCAATCACGTAGTCGCCGGGCTGAGCTTCGATACCTGGGTGCACGTGGACATACATGCCTTCAGGGAAGTTGTCTTTGCCCCCTGCCGGGTTCGTCATGGAGTTGCCCTCCAGCTTCAGTATGAACCCATTTGGCCCTAAGTCCACCGGGCTGTCCTGCCAATCCTCGGCATCGCCGGGCTGAAAGTTGTCAACGATCTCCGACCATTCGCCGGCCTGGACGGACGAAATCACCGGGTAGCGCCTTGGTTGCATTGCCGCCGGGGCTGAGCTCACATTGCTATCTGGCGCGTCGTCCCACGTGCCGCGCCCAGACTCTAGCCAAGTCGGCGAAGCCCGCAACGCGCGGGCGATGTCCAGCAGGTCCCGAGGTCTTTCGCGGATGCCGGACTCCACGTTGCCGATGGCGCTCGTAGATACACGCGCCGCGGCCGCTAGTTGGGCTTGCGTCATCCCTCTCTGCGCGCGGGCCCATTTAAGTCGTTCAGCGATGGTATTCACGCTTGTGATTAGAAGGGAGCCTTGCATCACGTTGGTGTTTCCAGGAAAATCACGAATGTGACACTTGAGGATTTCCTATGACTACCCCTGAAATGCGCGCCTTGGACGCAGCTGTCGCTGCCTCGGGCGGCGTAGCCTTGTTGGCGGCGCAGATCCCAGTCGCTGCCAGCGCACCCAGTATGTGGAAGGCGCGCGGCCGCGTTCCCGCAGAGCACTGCCCCGCCATCGAGCGGGCTACTGGCGGCAAGGTCCGCTGCGAAGACCTGCGCCCTGATGTTCCCTGGAGCGTTCTCCGCTCCCAAGCGGCGCCCGCAGCCGCCTGACCCCCTCACAGCCCACCCCACGCCGCGCAGCGGATGTGCAACTCGCCAGCCACCCACACCATGACGATGGCCGTTTCGACCTCGCGTATCGCCAACTGTTTGCCGGCGCCCGTTGGGGTCGTGACGAGGCTTGCGCGGCGGCTGGCGTGCTCGACTTCGATGCCGGGCGCTTGTGGGGTGGGGCTTTCGTTTTCCATGGCCCGAATCTTCGGCGCGGGCCGCCGGCGGGTCACCCCTCGGCACCACTCAATCTGAGGGTGTCTGAGGGGCAAATTGAAAAAGCCCAATGAAATCAACAGGAGAATCCGTGAAGAACCTCTACGACGACGAGTATGACGCGCTGGCGCAGATGATCGCCAACAGCGAGAAGACCCCCAAGGAACTGGCCGCATTCCTGTTCCCCGACCGCAAGCTGGACAGCGCACACGCCCGGTTGCGCGCATGCCTGAACCCCGAGAAGGACGAGCGCCTGACCTTCGGCCAGATCATCGCCGCCATGCGGTTCTGTGGCCGGTTCGACCCGCTCATGTACGCCTGCGACGAGACCTTGCACGCGCGGCCCGACCGCAAGGCGGCCGAAGACCAGGCCGCGCGCATCGCTGAAACCATCGACCAGGCCACTGCCACGCTGAACACCGCGCTCAAGGCGCTGGCCGCTCTGCAGCAGGGCCAGGCCGACGGCGCACCGCCGCTGCGGCGCGTGGCCCAACAATGAGGCTTTCACCCTGGAGAACACCATGAAAGCCATCGAAACCCAATATCAAGGCTGCCGCTTCCGCAGCCGCCTCGAAGCCCGCTGGGCTGTCTTCTTCGATGCGATGCGTCTGGCCTGGACCTACGAGCCCGAGGGCGTCGTGACGCCCGCCGGGGGCTACCTGCCTGACTTCTGGCTTCCAGGCTTGGAACTATGGGTGGAGGTAAAGCCAGGCGCGCCGACGGAGCAGGAGCGGCAGAAGGCGAGCGAGTTGCTACTCGGAACGCGACGCCCCGTGTTCATCACGGCGGGGCTCCCTGACGTAGCGGGCGAGGTGCACTGGAGCTACACCGCCCAGGGCGGCGAGTGGAACTGGCATCACGCCCCCGGCTGGGTGGACTGGAACTCATCGCGCGCTCTGGGGCGCTGCTGCATGGAAGTGCTTGGCACCGATGTGGCTGGCGACGACAGCGATCACGACCACAGGCCCGCCCAGTTGCGGCGCGGCGTAGGCCTGGAGCTTTCAGGCCCGGCGCTGGATGCGCTTTACGAGGCGAAGGGCGCGCGCTTCGAGTTCGGAGAGAGCGGGGGGCCCGGTGGCTGACCAGATTTCAATTCTGCGGCACAGCCGCAACCGCATGGCGAAGACGTGGTGCGCCGACGGCAGCGTCAAACCGTACGACGACGCCAAATACTTCAAGCTGGAGACTGTCGATGTCGCCGACATCGGCGCGCTGTCGGCGCTGCTGCAGGGCTTGGAGGACGACGCCCACGCGTGCGTCATCCGTGGCACCTACGTGGGCGACGAGCTGGCGCGCCAGCGCGACCCCCAGGAGTTTCGCAAAGGGCTGGTGCGCCGGGCGCTCGACTACTTCGACGACCAGGCACTGCACACACTGCTGGCGGACATTGACGGCTACGAGCCCTTGGGCTCCGACCCCCTGCTGGACCCGGTGGGCGCCATCGACGAGTTCATCGCCTGCTGCCTGCCCGAGTGCTTCCACGGCACGGCCTACCACTGGCAGCTGTCGAACAGCGCGGGCCGGCCGGAAGCGGCGGGCAAGCTCAAAGCCCACGTCTGGTTCTACCTCGCCACGGCCTATACCAGTGCGCAGCTCAAGGCGTGGGCAGCCGCCTTGCCCATCGACAAGGCCGTGCTGAACCCGGTGCAGGTGCACTACACGGCCGCGCCGGTGTTCGAGTCCGGCGTGGCCGACCCGGTCCCCGTGCGCAGCGGCTTCGCCCCGGGCATCCTGGGTGACGCCGTAGCGCTGGAAATCGACCCGAGCGACGCGCCCGCTGCTCGCGCTGGGGGACGCGGTCAGCGCCTGCGCGATGCACAGGACGCTGACCCTGTGGCCCAGCGCTTGGCGGATCTGGGGCTGGTGAAATCCCAGCGCCGCGATGGCGGGCTGAACATCGAATGCCCGTTCACAGAGGAGCACAGCGGCGAGTCGGCCGAAACCTCAACCATCTACTACCCACCGCACACGGGCGGTCACGCGCGCAGCAACTTCAAGTGCCTGCACTCGCACTGTGCAAGCAGGCCCCGCGGCGAATTCCTGCTCAAGATCGGCATCGACGAAGTGGCCGCCGAGTTTGACGACGTGGCGCCGGTTGCCGCCGGTACGGTGCAGCCGCTCCCCGCGCACAAAGGCATCCCGCAGGCGCAGCACCTGATCACCGACCAGGCCAACGCGGGGCGGATCGTTCAGCGCTTCGGCAAGCGGCTCATCGTGGCCGCCGGGCGCTGGCACACCTGGGACGGTCGGCGCTGGGTGGCCGACGAGGCGGACGTGTACCGCTACGCCTGCAAGCTGTCCAAGATGATCCACGACGAGGCCGACGCGTGGGCCAAGAAGCCCGCCACCTCTGCCGAGGCGGAAAAGGCCATCGAGGCTGTGGTGAAGGGCCTCAAGGAGTGGGCCAAGCGCAGCGAGATGAAGGCGACCATTGAGGCCGCGGTGCAGCTGGCGCGCAAGATGCTGTCCATCTCGGACGCGATGCTGGACCGCGATCCCTGGTTGTTGAACTGCCAGAACGGTACGGTGGACCTGCGCACGGGCGAACTCAAGGCTCACGACCCCAACAACTACATCACCAAGCTCGTTCCTTTGGACTACGACCCCAGCGCTCAGGCGCCTGGGTGGGTTGACGTGCTGGCCCGGGTCACGCTGGAGGAGGGCGCGGCCACCCGGCCCCTCGCGTCGTTCCTGCAGCGCTGGTTCGGCTACTGCGCCACGGGCGTCACGCGCGAGCAGCAGTTCGTCGTGCACTTCGGCTCGGGGTCCAACGGCAAGAGCACCATCCTCGACACCATTGCAGACGTGTTGGGCGACTACGCAGGCACGGCGGCTCCCGGCTTGCTGGTGACGGGGGGCAAGGACCGGCACCCCACCGAAATCGCGGACCTGTTCGGGCGCCGCATGGTGACGGCGCACGAGACCGGCGAGGGCGGTGTGCTGCGTGAGGACTTCGTGAAGCAGGCCACGGGCGGCGACCGGCTCAAGGCCCGGCACATGCGGGCCGACTTCTTCGAGTTCTCCCCCACCCACAAGCTGCAGCTGCTGACCAACCACAAGCCCATCATCAAGGGCCAGGACGCTGGGATCTGGCGGCGGGTGCTGCTGGTGCCCTACCAGGCGCGTTTTGGCGCCCGGGAGGACGTTCTGGCAGGCCGGGCGCACTTCATCAAGGACACCCGCATCGCGGACCGCCTAGCGACCGAGAAGCAGGGCATCCTGGCCTGGGTGGTGCAGGGCGCGATGGCGTGGGCGGCAGACGGTTTGCAGCCCCCGGACGCAGTCCTGGCGGCGTCCAAGGACTACCAGGCCGAGCAGGATCGGGTGCTGCAGTTCGTCACCGAGATGTGCGAATTGGGGTTGGATTTCAGTGAACCACTGACGGCGGGCATGTTCGGCCTGTACCCGGCATACGTCGGATGGTGCAAAGAAAGCGGCTTTCACCCGCTTGCAAAAAATCGCATGCAAACAGAACTCTCGCGCATCGTCCCTAACTACGAAGTTTTTTGCACAAAAGGGAAGAACGCAGAAGGACGAAGGCGCGATTTTTGGCGCGTTCGCGGCATTCGACTAGCCAACGACGACTAAAAGTGTCCTTGTTGCCCTTGTCTGCAGCCCATTTTTCCTATTTTTTGTCTATACGCGAGATTTCAGTCTCTATAAGAGAAATAGGAAAAACGGCCTGCAGACAAGGACAACAAGGACAGTTACCGGAATCCGCACGAAACAACAGATTGGAGAGAAAAATGACATGCGACGTTCTCGAAGGCTTCGTCGAGGTGGCGCGCACACCGCCAGCCCAGCAGGTGAGGGAGCGCAGCTCATCGATCGCCATCCCGGCTTACCTGGTGCCGGCCCACGACCTGCTGGACCGCTATGGCCGGTGGGCGCAGGACCGCTACCAAAAGCGCAGGTGCGCCAGCGCAGAAGGGCTGTACCAGCCGCCCCCGATGCGCGGCCAGGACGACGAGCCTGTGCAGCACCTCATGCCGAACTGGCAAGCGCTGCAGGTGCAGCACGCGCTGCAGGCGGTGCCGATGCAGTACCGTCGCGTCCTCCTGGCCATCTACATCCCCCAGCGCGAACACCCGATGGCCGCGCGCCGGCGCTACCGGATTCGGGCCGGCACGTGGGAGGCATCACGCATTGAGGGCTTGCGTCAATTTTGGAGGGTATACCGGTTGCGGTACGAGCCGGCCCAGGATACAGTCTCCCCACTTCTCCGTTACACCGTGTAGCGCGCTCCGGTTGCCACTTGGCAGCCGGAGGCATGAGAAAAACAAAAGCCCGCAAGGTTCTGCCCTGCGGGCTTTTTCGTTTCCGCAAACCCTGCAACCCACTGACACGTCGCCTGCACGGGGTCGGCGTGAAGGCCAAGCAGGCCCCAGCGCACCGTGGGCAAACGGGCCCCAGCGCACCGTGGGCAAACGGGCGTCACCATCTACGGCGCCGGGACAACCAGCTTGCAACCTCCCATGCTGCCGGCGCTGTAGATGGCCCTCACCGACACAGGATCATGGCCGCGAAGAAGCTATCCCCGAAACCGCTTGTTGACCCGGCCGCGCTGCTGGACGCCAAGGGTGTGGGCTGGGTGTGCGACGAGATCTGCGCGGGCGTGTCCCAAACTGCTATCGCCAAGAAGCTGAAGGTGGGAGTGGCCACGCTGAGCCGCTGGATTGCGGCGGACGTGGAACGATCCGCGCGCGTGCGCGAAGCGCGCATCGCGGCGGCGCGAACCTTCGACGACCAGGCCGAACAGGTACTGAAGGGCGCCCGCAATGCTTTTCAGCTCGCGAAGGCCCGCGAGCTCGCATCGCACTACCGCTGGAAAGCCTCCAAATTCAGCCCGCGCGAGTTTGGCGAACGCATTGAGGTGGACCAGCGCACCACCATCACCGACTTGACGGACGAACAGATCAATGCACGCATCGCCAAGCTCACTGCCGAGGGCGCAGCGGTTGGAGATGCTGGCGCTGCTGGAGGAACAGGCCCGGCGTAAGAGCATCAACCGGCTGCGGGACTATCGCGCTTACGCCAAGCAAGCGGACTTCCACGCGGCCGGCGCCCTGTACCGCGAGCGGCTGCTGATGGCTGGCAATCAGCTGGGTAAGACATGGAGCGCTGGCTTCGAGACGGCCATGCATTTGACCGGTCGCTACCCGGACTGGTGGAAGGGCCGCGTGTTCGATCGGCAGATCGCTGCCTGGGCGGCCGGTGTGACCACCGAGGTGACCCGCGACAGCGTGCAGCGCGTGCTGTGCGGGCGTATCAACGCGCTGGGCACGGGCGGCATACCGCTGGACGCCATCGCTGACAAGGCCATGAAGCGCGGCGTTGCCGACGCCATCGACACCATTGCGGTGCGCTGGGGCGGCGGCGGCGACGTGCAAGCCGGCGAGAGCCTGCTGGGCTTCAAGTCCTACGACCAGGGCCGCGAGAAGTTCCAGGCCGAAACGCTCGACTGGGTCTGGCTGGATGAGGAGCCGGACGAAGACATCTACATGGAGGCGTTGACTCGCACGAACGCCACGGGTGGGGCGCTGGCCATGACCTTCACGCCGCTGAAGGGCATGAGCAACGTGGTGAAGCGGTTCCTTCAGGAAAAGCCCGAGGGGACAAGCGTCACGACGATGACGATTGAGGATGCCGAGCACTACACGCCCGAGCAGCGCAAAACCATCATCGCCAGTTACCCCGCGCACGAGCGCAAAGCTCGCACGCTGGGTCAACCGTCGATGGGCAGTGGGCGCATCTTCCCGCTGGAAGACGACGCCGTTGCGGTGCATCCGTTTCCCATCCCGGATCACTGGGTGCGCATCGGCGGCTTGGATTTCGGCTGGGATCACCCAAGCGCAGCGGTGCAGTTGGTTTGGGACCGCGATACAGACATCGAGTACGTGGTCGCAGCCCACCGCGCGCGCGAGCAGACGCCCGTGTTGTTCAGCGCCAGCATCAAGCCGTGGGGCGACTGGCTGCCGTGGGCATGGCCGCATGACGGACTACAGAAAGACAAGGGCTCTGGCCAGGCGCTGCGCGATCAGTACAAGGCGCAGGGCTTGAACATGCTGAAGGACAAGGCGACGCATCCGCCGGCTGAAGGCAAAGAAGAAGGCTCTGGTGGGAACAGTGTCGAAGCCGGTGTGCAGGACCTGTTGGACCGCATGAACACTGGCCGCTTCAAGGTTTTCGCCAATCTCGCGGACTGGTTCGAAGAGTTCCGCATGTACCACCGCAAGGATGGGCTGATCGTGAAGCTGGACGACGACCTGATGGCCGCCACCCGCTACGCCCACATGATGCGCCGCTTTGCCATCGTGAAGCCCGGCCCCGCCAAGAAACTGATCTATCCCAAACGAACGGGTCTCGCGTAATGCCAATGGACGAAAACCAACTTTGCACGGTCATTGACCGGCTGAGCCGTCAGGCCATCGGGGCGGATGACCTGTCGGAGACCCAGCGCGCGGAAGCCATGGAGTTCTACCTGGGCGAGGCGCGGGGCGAGCTGGCGCCGCCAGACACAGAGGGCCGCTCGCGGGTGGTCTCCAAGGATCTGATGGACACGGTGGAATGGGCCATGCCCGCGTTGATGGACGTGTTCGCTAGCGCTGACGACATCATCCGCTTCGAGCCCGATGGACAGGAGGATGAGCAGGCCTGCCAAGACGCCACCAACTACATCGGCTACCTGATCCACCGTAAGAACGAAGACGGCTTCATTACGATCCACGACGCCATCAAGAGCGCGCTGATCACCCGCACGGGCTACGGCAAGTGCTACGTGGACGAGAGCCAGGACTACCGGGAAGAGCGATACGGCCCGCTGACCGAGGCCGAGGTGCACGCACTTGACCAAGACCCGGAGGTCGAGATCGTAGAGATGGTCGAAGCCGAGCCGCTGCAGGCGCCCGGTCCGCAGGGCGTGCAAGTGCTGCCCACCTTCCTTGTGAAGGTAAAGCGGACGGAAAAGGTCCTGCAGTTTCGCAACGAAGGTGTACCGCCGGAAGAGATGCGGGTGGCCCGCGATACCCGCAGCCTGAGCGAGTGCAGCTTCATCGAGCACCGCCGCCAGGTGACCATGAGCTACCTGCGGGAGCAGGACTACGACGAGGCCAAGGTCGCAGCGCTCGCTGCTGATGGCGGCCGAGAGACCGGTAACGAAGACGTGGACGCGCGCCACTCCTACGACGAGACCGACCCGGACGGGCAGGAGCCCGCAGACGATTCGCAGCGTCTGGTGTGGCTGTCCGAAAGCTACTTGAAGGTGGACTTCGATGGCGACGGCAAGACGGAATATCGCCGTGTCGTGAAGGCCGAGAAGACCGTGTTCACCAACGAGGTGACCGACGATCATCCGTTCTGGTTGATGGCGCCCATCCTGATGCCCTACAAGATCGTGGGGCTGAGCATGTGGGATCTGGTGGAAGACCTGCAGCGCATCAAGACCGCGCTCCAGCGCCAGGTGCTGGACAACGTGTATCTGGCGAACGCCCCGATGCGCGAGGTGGTGACCGAGAACGTCGTGGACATGGACGAACTGCTGTCCCCTCGTGTTGGCGGGTTGGTGCAGGTGAAGTCGCTGAACTCGGTGCGCGAGATCGCGACCCCGTTCCTCGGCGCCCCTGCGCTTGATCTGCTCAACCGGGTGGACGAGATCCGCGACACGCGCACTGGTGTTACCGAGATGAATTCGGCCGTCGGTGCTGAGTCCTTCGCCAAGTCCAATGTGGGCAGCCAAGGCGTGCAGGCGCTGATGCAGGCCGGCGCACAGCGCATCCGGTTGATCGCCCGCGTACTGGCCGAAACGGGCTTCAAGCGCATGTACTGGTTGATGCTGAAGAACGTCACGCAGCACCAGGACCGCGCCCAGCAGGTCAAGATCAACAACCGCTGGTTGACTATCGACCCGCGAGAGTGGAAGAACAAGTACAACATGACCGTATCGGTCGGTGTGGGCACGTTCGGCCGTGCGCAACAGGTGGCAAACCTGGCCACGCTGGGCGCGATGCAGCAGCAACTCATGCCGATGGGCCTTGCGAACCCCTCCACGCTCTACAACACCGCCAAGCGCACGGCGGAGGCCATGGGCTATCGCGACGCCGATCAGTTCTTCACTGCGCCGCAGATGGGGCCGGATGGAAAACCGGTGCAAGGTCCGCCGCCACCACAGCCAGGGCAGGCAGAAGCCCAGGCCTTGATTCAGGCCGAGCAGATCAAGGCGCAGGCGACCATGGCCAAGGCCAAGATGGACAACGAAACCCGCCTGGTTGTCGAGCGCGAAAAGATCGCCAGCGAAGAGCGCGTGGCGATGTTCAAGGCGCAACAGCAGATTGCACTGCAGCGCGAGCAGGCGGTGCTGGAGGCCAGTCGGCCGACCTACCAACCGCAACCTGGGTACTGACATATGGGCCCTGAAGAGCAAGTAGCCCGCGCAAAAGAGGCGCGAACCCTGCTGGAAAACCCGCTGCTCGCGGAGGCGTTCCAGTCCATCAAGAACGAGGTAATCGAGCAATGGCAAAAAGCACCAGCACACGACGTGACGGGTCGGGAAAAACTGTGGTTGACCCTCAAGCTCCTGGACAAACTGCAGGGGACGCTGCGGCAAACAGTGGAGACGGGCAAGGTGGCCCAGGCAACGATCCTCCAGCGGGCGGCCGCGGCAGCGCGCGAACTGGCCCAGCGAACTGGGGTGAGGCGCTCCCATTGATCGAGGCGGCTGCCGATGCAGCCGTTGAAGCAGGCGGCGCCCTGACGCTGATCGTGGTGCCTTTCGAAGAACACCCCGACCTGTACAGCCGAAACGAGTTTGGCGCGCCCGTGGTTACCGGCGAGACTTTCCGCGCGCGCACCGACGACGGCGGAACCATTGACCTGAATCAGGAGACAGAATGAACCCCTTGCTTCGAAAGATGTTGGCTCGCCTGCAGGCCCCCGCCGGCGATGATGGCTCCGATGCCGGCGGCTCCGGATCTGGCGCGCCAGGTGCCGCCGAAGGCAGCATGGAAGAGCTCGCCAGTTTCCTTCCGGGGGATGACGGCGGGGACTTCGGAGATCCAGGTGCTGGGGGCGACGACCCCGAGGAACATGAAGCGTCGGCTGGCGACGGTGATGACCTGCCCAGCCAGGACGACGACCCTGAAGACGAGTTCGAATCGGGCGGCCAGAAGATCAAAGTAAAGCGATCCGAGCTCCGCGCCGGGTACATGAAGGATGCCGACTACCGTCAGAAGACGGCCAAGCTCGCCGAGCAGCAACGCGCGGTGGAAGCGTATGGGGCACAGTTGCAGCAGGAGCGGCAGAACGCCGCCAACCAGCTCGATGTGTACTTGCAGACGCTCCACCAGGAGTTGCTTGGCGCTCAGCCCAATCCGACGCTGATCGACAGCGACCCGCAGGAGTTCATGCGCCAGCAGGCGCAGTACAACCAGCGCGCGCAGCACTTCCAGAAGGCCATGTCTGAGCGCCAAGCTCTGCAGCAGCGCATGAGCGCCGAGCAGCAGCAGCGCCAAGCGATGCACCTTCGGCAGGAAACTGAGCGCCTGGAAGCCGTCCTGCCGGAATGGCGCAACCCCAAGGTGCGCGCCGAGGAAACCAAGCAGATCGCCGATTACCTCGGCTCTGTGGGCTTTTCCCAAGAGGAAATCGGCACCGTGGCTGATCACCGCGCACTGCTGATCGCGCGCGACGCGGCGAAATACCGCCAGTTGAAGGACATTCGCGCCAAGCAAGCCAAGGCCCCGGTGCCCAAGCCTGTGCGGCCTGGTGCATCTGGGCAAAGCAATCCCAATTCCAACACCCAGCGGGCGCGTGAGCGTCTGGCCCGCAACCCCAACGACCTCGACGCGTTGGCGGGCTTCATGGGTGCCAGCGGCCTGTAAGGCCAGAAGGACGACGACATGCCAGCAAATACGCTGCTCACCTCCACTCCCATCGTGCGCCTGGCCGAGGATGTGGAAGACAAGATCTACAACTTCCGCCCCACCGACGCGCCCCTGATCTCTTCGGTCAGCCGTGTACCCGTGGAAGCGGTGCTGCACGAATGGACGGCTGACACGTATCGCGCCCCCAACCCCGCCAACAAGGCGGCTGAAGGCGCAGATGCGACCTACGCCGCCCAGACGCAGCCCACGACCTACGGCAACCGCACGCAGATCATCCAGGACACGGTGTCCGTGTCGGGCACGGCTGAGGCGGTCAAGAAGTACGGCCGCAAGTCGGAAATCGCGCGCCTGAAGACCAAGAAGATGGTCGAGCTCAAGCGCGATCAGGAAGCCGCCTCCATCGGCAACGCCACCGCCATCACCGCCAGCGGTGCGACGGCCGGCCAGATGCGCGGTTTGTACGGTTTCATCGCCACCAACCGCCTGTTTGGCGCCGGTGGTGCGGTGCCCGACCCTGTGGCCAACACGGCCCCGACCGTGGGCACGCTGCGTGCCTTTGCGGAAACCGACCTGCAGACCACCATCCGCAATGTCTTCATCAACGGTGGCGATGCCGATGTGCTGATGGTCAGCCCGCAGCACAAGCAGCGCGTTTCGACCTTCACCGGCAACGTGCAGCGCACGAATGAAGTCAACGCGGGCAATCGCAATGCCGTGCGCCTGCAGACCTCGTTCTCGATCTACGGCCACGACTTCGGCGAAACCAAGGTGGTGCCGAACCGCGTGATGACCGTGGCTGGCGCCGGTCTGGTCAACACCGCCTACGTGCTCGACTACGACAAGGTCAAGGTCGGCAAGCTGCGCGGCTGGCAGTCGGAAAAGATGGCCAAGGTGGGCGACAGCGAGCAGTGGCAGGTGCTGACGGAAGTCACCCTGGTGGTGCCGCAGGAATCCACGCTCGGCGCCATCGCTGACCTGACGCTGACCGGCGCGTAAGCCGCAAAGCTCCACCGCCTCAAGGGCCTGGGTAACTCCAGGCCCTTTTATTTGGGGAATCGATATGCGACGCGAAATGATCCACGACGGCGACGGCGTGCGCGATCTGGTCTATGCCGACATGGAGCACCTGCGAGGCATTGCCGACTATTGCAAGGCGCGCCAGAACGAGGGCCTTACCGGCGGCAAGGAAATGCCGTTGCTTGCCGAGTTCCCGGCCGAGCTGGTCGAGAAGTATTGCAACGACAAGGGCGTGACCTTTGCCGAATGGATGCAGAACCCCGAGCACGCCCGGGCCATGCTGAACGACCCAGCGCTGGCGCATTTTCGCGTTGACCCGCGCAAGGTGGGGCGCTGATGAACTGGGGCGAACTGAAGGCCGCAGTGGTGGGCTATCTGCACCGCGCTGATGCCAGCGCGATGATGCCCGTGTGGTTGACGCTGGCAGAGCAGCGCATCTACTTCGGGGAGCAGAACACCCAACCCCTGCGCCTTGCGGCCATGATCCGGCGCGTGACCTTGGCCGGGCCAGCCAGGCCAGCGGACTTTCTGGAAGCCCGCAAAGTTCTGGTATCGGGCGGCGCGCACGACCGCCCTCTGGAATACCGCCCGCTGGAGCGCCTGCCTCTGGAAACACGCGCCTTCTCGTGGGACGGCCAGAACATGGTGCTGAGTCCCGACATGGACTGGCCCGTGCAGCTTCTGTACTACGGCCGCCTGGACACTCCGTCCGTGGACGGCGACAGCAACTGGTTGCTGCAGAACGTGCCCGGGGTGTACCTCGCCGCCATGCTGATCGAGGCAGCGAAGTGGAGCCGCGACGAGCTGCTGCTGGTGCGCGAAGTAGCCAACTACACCAGCGCCGCATCCGCTGCTCAGAAATCAGATCAAGTCGCGCAGCACTCCGGTTCGCCGCTGGCCGCGCGCCTGTCAGGAAGGGTTGCCTGATGACTGTAGAGAACGCAACGATCATCAACCAGCTGAACGTCGCGTGGCCATTGGCCGCCGATCTGATCAGCGAAGGGGATGACCACATCCGCCTGATCAAGCTGTGTCTGCGCGCCACCTTTCCAGCCATTACCGGTGTTGTAACGCCAACGCACCTGGAACTGAACTACGTGGCGGGCGTCACGTCCGCGCTGCAGCCTCAGATCAATCTAAAGGCGCCTCTGGCCAACCCCACGTTCACGGGGGCGGTGGTGCTGCCCGCAACCACCAGCATCGGCCCGGTGAGCGCCGCAGAGATCGCGCACCTTGACGGTGTGACGGCCCCCATTCAGGGGCAGATAGACGCCAAGGGGGCGATTGCCGGCCAGGCCTGGTCTGGTGCGCACGACTTCACAGGAGCCGCGCTGTCGGTGCCCACGGCGGGGCCCGGGGATGCCACCAGCAAAGCCGCAAGCACGGCTTTCGTGGCTGCCGTGGCGTTCTCTGCTGTGCTGCCGGGACAGACAGGGAATGCGGGCAAGTTCATGCGCACGGACGGGGCAACAGCCGCGTGGTCCGGGTTGGGAGTGCCTACGCAGGTGATCACCGTGAACACGGTTGCGGCTCCGAATACCTGCTACGTCCTGGATGCCAACAACATCACCTTGACGCTCCCGGGCAGCTACGCCGAAGGGGACCGCCAGGACTTCATGCTCGCGGAGGGGCGCGTCGGTTGTGCCGTGGACTTCGGGGCGCACAAATACCTGGGCCGCGATGTCGGCCTGCTTCTGTTGGATGTGCCCTTGGGTCGTTTAAGCCTTAACTACAAGAACCCAACGATTGGAATGCGATGACCACCACATCAATGTCCGCTCTGATTGGCGGTTCGGGCGCCTGGGCCGTGCGGCTCATCCGGCACGTCACCGGCTCTGAAACCGTCGTGGCTCCGGTCACTGGCAAGTTGCTGGTGATGCTGTTGGCCCCTGGCGGGTCTGGCGCCGTCGTGAATTCGGCTCTAAGCGATACCACGATCCGCCTAGCTACGGGCGCGGGCGGCGGCGAGTACGTTACCGACGTAATCGACGTGATTAAAAATGATAGTTATGTTCTCACGATGGGAGCTCCGGGGGCGGCTGTCACGGGTATTACTCCAGGCATCGGGATTGGTCTTGGCAACGATGCGGGCACCGTTACGCTGACGGGGCCGAACGCCTATTCATGCACTGCTGTAGGGGGGAAGGGGGGTAGTGCGTCAGTGGGATCTTCGAATCGAGGTGGCGGCGGTGGCGGAAGTGGTGGAGGCACGGCGCGAGTCATGCGTTTTGCCGGCGGCCGTGGAGGGTCCATTCAAGACGCCAATACCAATGCCAGGATCGCCACAGGTGGCGGTGCGCCGAATCCCTTCGGACTGACAGCGCAGACAAGTACGCGAGGGGGCGATAGCACAACTACCGCCACAGCCCACAGCACGTCAACAGGTGGTGGTAGCGTGGGTGGGCGCGGCGGGGATGCGTCTGGCACCGGCGGTACGGCTGGTGGCGGATCGGGTGGTAGCGCCAGCGGGACGACGCGAGGCCCCAACATCAACGGCATCGATACCACCGCCAGCCCGACCGACATCGTGGCGCTGCTGGCTACGTTCGGCATTGATATTTATGGCGGCGGTGCCGCCTCTGCGTCCGAGAATTCAGGCCCAGGCGGTGGCCTTTTTGGTGCTATGGCAGCAACCGCGCGCCAGGCGGGAAACATGGGCGGCGCAGCCGGTGTTGTCGGCACAGCAGGGGTATCAGCCAATCTCCCCGGTATCGGTGCCGGTTCTGGTGGTTTCAGTGCCAACACCAATTCTTCTGCGGCTGCATCTTCAGCCCCGGGCGGCGTCGGTCGTGCCGTGTTCATTTTCTTGAGCCAGGTGGTTTAAATGGGCCGGCGCATCGAAATCATGGATGGCGAGTCCGTCATCAACACCATTATCGCCAGCGTGTCTTTTGCTGAGGAGCACTACCCGGGCGCGTGGCGCTTGGCAGCGGTCCAAGATGGGCCGCAGGCACCGCCGGTGGCAGATGCTTGCTCCCCTGCTCAGGGGTTGATCGCGTTGTTTGATCTGCGTGGCATTACCGAGGCCGACATCGTGGGCATGATCGACGCCGTGCCGGATGACGCTGCCCGATACAGGGCGCGCATCGCGTTCACACGGGCGTCCGACTGGCGACGCGATCACCCGGTCATCATCATGCTGGCTCAGGAACTGGGCATGTCCGAAGCGGATGTTGATGCCCTGTTTGCCCACGCGGCTACGGTCGAGGTCTGACGAATGTCGCGCGTCACGATCCCACTGGTAGGAAAGTCCGGCGTCAATCTGGATACGCCAGCACAGGAGCTGTCCGATGGCACCTGGTCCGACGCCATCAACGTGCGGTTCCGGGACGGCAGCGCCGAGAGATTCAAAGGTGAGCGCCAGCTCTTCGATGCGCCCGCCGAGGTGCCGTACTACATGCAGCAGTACAACCAGGGCGGCAAGCGCTGGTGGGTACATGCGGGCCTCACGGGCATCTACGCGGACGATGGCTTTGCCCGGCAGAACATCACGCCTGCGGCGCCGCCGACGGGCGGTATTGATGACCGATGGAGTGGCGGCACGTTGCACGGCGTCAACGTCCTGAACAATGGCGTGGACGGCCCGCTTTTCTGGGGTGGAACAGGGTTGATGGCGCCCATTGCCGCGTGGCCCGCCGCCACGCGCTGCGCATGCATGCGCCCGTTCAAAAATGTTCTGGTCGCGCTCGATGTCACAAAGAACGTCGGCACGACGAACGACCGGTATCCCCATATGGTCAAGTGGTCGCACCCCGCCGTGCCGGGGGCCATCCCAACGAGCTTTGACCATACGGATCTGACAAAGCTGGCGGGCGAGTTGGACTTGTCCGAAGAACCGAGCCTGATGGTGGATCAGTTGCCCCTGGGCGACGCGAACATCATCTACAAGGAAAACGCGATGTTCTCGATGTCCGCCACCGGGGGAATCGACGTGTTCCGGTTTCAGCGGCTGCCGGGCTCTGTGGGAGCGATTGCGCGCGGCTGTGTTGCGATCACGCCCGTGGGGCATGTGGTGCTGGCCGCTGGGGATGTCGTGCTGCACAGTGGCCAGGGTCCGAAGTCGATCATCAACGCAGTGTTGCGGCGGTGGCTTTTTCGGACCATCGACGCCACCAACCGAAAGCGCGCGTTCGTCGTGGCGTGCCCCCCGGCGAAGGAGGTGTGGGTCTGCTTCCCGGAACTGGGCAAGCAAGCGTGCACGCTCGCCGCCGTGTGGAACTGGGTTGACGACACTTGGGCCATTCGCCAGTTGCGCAATGCCACCTACGGCGCTACCGGCCAGCTCGACTACAGCACGGTTTCGACCTGGCAAGCCCAGACCGATGCCTGGCAGGATGCTGCCGCAGCATGGGACGAAGACGAGTTGACGCCTGCGCAGGAGCGGTTGCTGATTACCCGGGGCTCGCCGGCCATCACGGCGGTGGACATTTCGGCAACGATGGACGGGGCGCCATATTCCAGCTCCATGACCCGGGTGGGCATGGCCTTTGGCGACCCAGGCGTGAACAAGCTGATCAAGGCGGTGTACCCCCGCGTTGATGCTGCCAAGGGCGTCCGCATCCAGATCGAGGTGGGCGGCACGATGGACGTGGAGACCGCTGTCGAGTGGGGCGCTCCGGTCGGGTATGTGGTGGGCCAGACGTTCAAGGTTGACACGTTCGCCAGCGGGCGCTTTCTGGCGCTGCGGATCACGTCGCTGGACAACCAGCCTTGGCGCATCCGAAGCATCGATGTGGACGTTGACAGCCTGGGGGGCTACTGATGAGCGAATACCGCCCTGGCAATGTGCCTTCCTCGCCCGCTGATATCCCGGCCTTCCTTGAGCAGGAGCTACGGGCCATCGCGGCAGCGAATGCGCAACCGTCGATGCAGCTGTTGCTTTCGGTTCGGCACATGCCGCCGCCACGCCTGGCCGATGGTGTGGTGGTCCTTGCCGATGGGGTGGACTGGAACCCCGGCAGCGGCCCTGGTTTCTATGGCTATCGCGCCGGCTCGTGGCGCTTCTTGGGGTAAAAAATGGCTGATTGGTCTGCTTCTCAGCGTCAGGGCATTATTGATGCCTTCACACAATACCAAAACGACCCCGCAACTCTGCAGGCGTTGATGAACAAAACGGGCATCAATTCACAGCAGATCGCGGACGTTATTGGAAAACCTGTGGGTTATGTAAACTCCGCAGTCAGCGGCACGCCTTCGACGGGGAACGGTCGGGATTGGTCTTGGGCTACTGGCGGCAACACCGACCCCTACAACACGAAGCCCGTGGAAATCGGCTCCCCTGCTGGTGGCGGGATTGGCACGCCGGGTGGTGGCATGGGTGGCGGTTCTGTTGGGGATGTCGGCTCTCTTGGCCTCTCCAACCAGAAAAAGTACCTGGACGACATGGCCAAGTCGTTGACCGATCAGGCAACCACTGCGTTCAACCGCAACGTCGTCCCCGCCATCGGCTCCAACGCCATGGCCGCCGGGGGTTATGGTGGATCGCGGCAAGGCGTCGTTGAGGCGAACGCGACGAACGACCTGAACCAGAACATCACGAATAGCCTGGCGAGCCTTTACAACAACGGGTACAGCACCGGGTTGCAGTATGACCTGGGCTTGCGCAACAACAGCCTGGGTTTTGCGAATCTGGATCGCAACATCGCCAACGACAACCTCGGATGGCAGATGCAAGGGGCGAACTTCGGCCTGGGGCTGTACGACCGCCTGATGCAAGGGAACCAGACCGGCATCAACGCGGGCACGAACATCCAGAACACCCCGATGAACTATTGGGGGCAATTCACGAATCAATTCAACGGCATCGGCCAAGGCTACGGCACGCAGTCCACCTCCGGCGGTGGCGGCAACCCCATCGCGGGCGCTCTTGGCGGCATGCAACTGGGCAGCCAGGTGGCCAATATGTGGGGCGGCAGCCAGGGGGCGAACACCACGAACTTTTGGGCCCCCAACTTCGCCGGGTCGATGGGCGACTGATGCACTACCTACCGCCAGTCATCCCAGAAGAGGCTGCCGCTGCTCTGCGCCCGGCGTTTGATCGCTACAGCCTCCACGACGCGGAGACTTGGGTGCAGCGCTGCCGCGATGATCTCGCGCAATTGTGGCGTGTCGGATCGCTTTGGGCCATCACGGAAGTACACGACTTCGCCTCGGGGCGCGCGTGCCACATCTGCGCTATGGCCGGCGAATTCGACGCGGCTCTGATGTCTGAAATCGAAGAATGGGCCAGAGGCATTGGGTGCGTGCGTATCCACTTCACCGGGCGCAAGGGATGGTCGCGGCGGCTGCCCGACTACCAACAGATCGCAATCGTCATGCAAAAGGAAATCAAATGAGCTTTCTCGCACCAATCGCTGGCGCCGTGGTCGGCGGCCTGATGTCTGATAGCGGCGGTGGACAGCAGACCGCATCGAAGGAGCCCTGGGAGCCTGCGCGCCAGCCGCTGATCGACGCACTGAACACGGGCCAGGATCTGCAGCGGTATTACCAGCAGACCCCGTTCAACCCGCTGCAGCAAACCGGCTATCAAAACCTGTATTCGGATCTGGATGGTTTCCGCAACCAGGTGGCGCCCGGCTTGATGGACTTCGCCAACCGGCTCATGGGCACCAACTACCAGCGCTCGCCGGATTCCAACCTGGGCGCCCTGGAGGGGCTGCTGTCGGGGAGCGCCGGATCGACAGCCCAACGGCCGCAGCAAGGTTTGCTATCGCAAGCGGGGCCTTTCGCCGTTCCTCAAGGCCAGTCCTATGGGCTGCTGGATTTCACCCAGCTGAACCCCTTCACAGCGGATAACGGCATCCCGAAAACTCCGGTGGCTGAGAAGCCAGCGGAGAAGACGCCCGCCGAACTGGCTCAAGAAGAGTGGGAGCGCCTGCAGCGCACGGGCATGGGGTTCATTGGCGCGGGAGCTTGACCATGGCAGGATTACTCGATTTCAACGATCCCGGCACCCGGCTGGGGATGGGGCTGCTGGCGCTGGGTCAGGCGCCGCGCTCGCAGTTCGGGCAGGGCCTTTTGGGCTTGTTCAACTCCATGGACAACGACGAAGAGCGCAAGGCCGTGACGCGCTACCGCGAGGCCCAGACAGCCGACATGCAGCGCAAGACGGAGATGGAGCGCCAGAAGCAGGGCTTGCTGATGGGGCTGCTGGGCGGCGGTGTTTCCGGAGCGCCCGCGGTGCCGTCTGGATCCGGCGTCAGCGGCGGCGCTGGGAGTTCTGCGGCGATGCCTTCGGCAGGAGGGGGCGGCTTCGGCAATCTCACGCTGGCGCAGATCGCAACGCTCAAGGCCCTGGGCGGCCCTGACCTGCTGGAACACTACAAGCTGAACCAGACGGGCGTGAAGCAGGACGCCGGGAGCTATTACACCAAGGACGGCCGCACGCAGCTCATGCCGCAGCTCGGCCCTGGCCAAGTGCTTGATCCCGGCACTGGCCAGGTGCTGACGCTGCCTGGATATGCCGGATCGAACGCCGAGATCGAGGGCGCGAAGGCGGGCGCCGTGGCGCAAGCCCAGTATCCATACACCGTGGGGGCCAACCGCGAACAGCAGCAGACGGCGGCGAACCTGGACGCCATGGAGGTGTACAACCAGGCAACAGGCCGTAAGGAGCTTGTGCCGCGCGCCCAGGTGGTGCGCCCGCAGCCTGCGCAGAACTTCACGGGGCCGGGCTACAACGGCGGCTCTGCTGCGAACGCTGCACAGGAGCAGGTGCGCATCATGCAGGCTGAGATGGCGAAGCTGCCTGAGGGTCATCCCGACCGCGCCGCGATCAGCCGGGAGATTGCTCGCCTGCAAGGCTTCGACCCGCGCGAATCTGGCAACTACGCGGCGGGGCCGAGCGCTGCCGAGGTGGCGGCGCAGGAAGCAGCGAAAACCAGGGCAGTAAACACGGCGGCGGCGGATGTGGTGCGCGACACGACACGCCAGAGCGAGAACAAGCGTGCTCAGCAGCTGACGGCGGGAATTGACAGGGGGATCGAGCTTCTCGGTCAAGGGCCTACGGGTAGCCTGCTTGGAACGGCGGTGGATCGTGGGCTTGGGGCCTTCGGCAAGTCCACCAAGGGCGCGGAGACGGCTGAGCAACTGAGCGCGCTGTCGGGGTGGCTGGTGTCGAACGTGCCGCGCATGGAAGGGCCTCAGTCGAACGTTGACGTGCAGAACTACCAGACCATGGCCGGTCGCATTGGCAACAGCATGCTCCCCATTGGCACGCGCTTGGCCGCCGCGAAAGAGGTCAAGCGCTTGCAGGAGAAGTACATGCACCTCAATGGTGGCGAACAGCAGACCCAGCAGCCGCAACAAAAACAGGCCGTGAAAACCGGCACCCACGAGGGCCGCAAGGTTGTCCAGTATTCGGACGGGAGCATCGACTATGCCGATTGATCCACGCGAAGTGCGGTGGGACGACGCGCCCGCCGTCGACCCCGCAAAGGTGCAATGGGACGATGCGCCCGCGCAGCGCCAGTCGGCATCACAGCCCATCGGCGGCGGCGCACGCTTTGCGCAGGGGCTGCGCGATCCTATCGACGGCGGCGCGCAGTTGCTTACCAAAATGCTGCCCGACGGCGTGGTGCAGGCGGGCAACCGCTTGAACAACTGGCTCGCCGACAACACGGGGCTTGTCGGGCGGCTCCCCGAAGGCGGCGTTGACCAACAGGTGCGCGAGCGGGAGGCAGCCTACCAGGCTGCGCGCGGCGCTGATGCAGGGGTGGATTGGGCGCGCATCGCCGGAAACGTTGCCAGCCCTGCCAACCTCGCCATTGGTTCCCGCATCCCCCAGGCTGCAACCACGCTGGGAAAGGTGGCGGCGGGTGCTGCCGGCGGGGCGGCCTCCTCCGCGCTGAACCCGGTTGCCAATGGCGACTTCGCAGACCAGAAGCTGATGCAAATGGGAGTGGGGGCCGCCGGTGGCGCAGCGGTGCCTGCCGTAGTTGCAGGCGTCGGTCGGCTCGTGAGTCCTGCGGCATCTCGCAATCCTCAGCTTCAGTTGCTGCAACAGGAGGGTGTGCGCCCAACCATCGGGCAAACGCTTGGCGGGCGCTGGAACACGGCGGAAGAAAAGCTGACCAGCGTTCCCATCCTGGGCGATGCCATTTCGGCGGCCAGGGAGCGGGCGCGCAAAGAGTTCAACCAGGCGGCGATCAACAGGGTGACGAGCCCCCTTGGTCGCCAGGTCAATGGTGTTGGTCAGGAGGGCGTCGCGCGCGCCGGGAACCTGGTGAGTGAGGTCTACGATCAAGCCAAAAATCAGCTTGGGAATTTCCGGCTTGACCATCAGGGGGTGGGAGAGTTGCAGACCCTGCGGCAGACGGCGCAGCAACTGCCCGACGAAACGACGCGGGGGCAGTTCGAGAAGGTGTGGCGCACCGTAGCCAACGACGTGTCCCCCAATGGCACCATCAAGGCCGATGCGTTCAAACGCATCGACTCCAAGCTGGCGAAGGAAGCGGCGCGGTTCACCGGATCGCCGGATGCCTACCAGCAGATGCTGGGCGACGCCATCGGCGAGGTGCGTTCCACCATCACGTCCAACGCGCTGCGCGCGAATCCTCGGGCCGCAGCCATGATGAAGTCCGCCGATACCGCCTATGCGAACCTGGTGCGCGTAGAGGGGGCATCAAAGGGCGCGATGAACAGCGGCGGACTCTTTACCCCCGGGCAGTTGGGCACCGCAGTTCGGCAGGCCGACCAGAGCATGCGCGACCGTGCGACGGCCCGCGGCGCTGCGCTGATGCAGGACCTGGCCGGCGCAGGCCAGCAGGTGCTGGGCAACAGGGTGCCGAATAGCGGCACGGCCGACCGGCTCATGCTCGGCGCGGGCGGCTTGGGCGCGGGGTTCTACAACCCCATGATCCCCGCGGCTCTGCTGGGTGGCGCCGCGCTGTACACCTCGCCGCTGCAGGGGCTGCTTCGTGGGGCCGTGACGGCACGACCGCAGGGCGCGGCTGCATTGCGGCAGGGCCTGCTTCAGATGGCGCCAGCGTTGACTCCGGCGGGGGCGCAGGTAGGCACGGGTCTTCTGAACACGCCGTAGGGGATCTCGAACGTACTGCGCACAGCCCGCTTCGGCGGGTTTTCTTTTTCCTGGAGTCTCAATGCCTGAACCCACGTCCACCGCCGCCGGCATCGCCACCCTGGCAGCCACTGCGGTGTCCACCACAGTCGTCACCGCGTTCGGTGTGCCCCTCGGGTTGCGCGCTGACCTCCTGGTGGCGGGGCTGTCGGGCGGCCTGGGCGCCGTCATCATCCTCAACACCGTGCCGCGCTCGGGCGACACATGGCCGGAGCTGGTGCGCACCACCATCAAGCGCATGGGGGTGGTCATGGCCTCCAGCCTGACGGCCGGCTACATCACGCCCATGTTCGCTGTTGCGTCCATCGTGGGCGAGCCCTGGCAGCTGGGCGCCGCGTTCGTCATCGGCGCATTCTCGCAGCGCATGCTGATGCTGGCGCGAGACAAGCTCTACCCGCCCGCAAAGCCGGGCGCGGACAGCGGAGGTGCGCCATGAACACGCTGATGCTGACGCTGCATTGGGTGGCCGGCTTCGTCGTGCTGGCCGAAGCCCTCAACAAGCTGGAGCGCACGGCGCCTTGTCGGCGCGGGGTGCTGGGCTGGCGCGTGCGCACCACGGAATGGCTCAAGGCCATCGCCTGGGCGCTGCTGGCCGTGGGCGGGGCGGGCGCACTCGTCACGCCGCTGCTGCCGATGGAGCGGCCACGCTGCAGGACCTGTGCGTGATTCTGGGCTTCGCCGTGCTGATCGTGCGCACGCGGGTCAAGGAGGGGTAGGGCATGGACGCTACGTTGGAAAACATCGACCGCACTGCGATCAATCCCGCATTGGCCCTGCTGCCCGGCAGCATGGATACGCCCCGGGCTCGCGTCATGCTGCTGGCCATCGGCCTGCAGGAGAGCCGCTTCGAGCACCGGCGCCAACTACACAATGGACCTGCCAGGGGCTTCTGGCAGTTTGAGCAGGGCACGCGCGCCAGCAAGGGCGGGGTGTGGGGCGTGTACCTGCACCCGGCCTCGGCTGGGTTCCTGCGGCAGCTGTGCGTGGCGCGCGGCGTGCAGCACTCGCCCGCCGACATCTGGCGGGCCATCGAGCATGACGACGTGCTCGCGGCCGGGCTGGCGCGCCTGCTGCTGTGGACCGATGCCCTGCCGCTGCCGGCGCTGGGCGACGAGGCGGGAGCATGGGATCTGTACGCCCGCCGCTGCTGGCGGCCCGGCAAGCCGCACCCGGAGACGTGGCCGGGCTTTTATGCGCGGGCATTGGCGCACGTTCGCGCAGGGGGCTGACATGGCGCCGCGTCCTTTTCCCGTCCGCGTCACCTACCTGACCGAGCTGCTGCTGTCCCCCGTTGGCAATGGCGACGAGTGGGTGCACCGCGGGGAGTTCGTCGCCCGCATCGAGACGGTGGAGGGCGACGACAGCCTGACCGTCACCGTCCCCGTGGGCACCCTTACCGACCTGGCCAGCATTCCTAAGCTGCCTGTGGTGTTCCTCGCCTTCGAGGGTAAGGCCCGGCGCGCGGCCGCGCTGCACGACTACCTCTACGAGCTTCGCATGCCTCGCGACTGGGCTGACATGGTGTTCTACGCCGCCCTGCAGCACGAGGTCAGCGACCTGGACCAATACCTCATGTGGGCGGCCGTGCGCGTTGGCGGCGCGGCCCACTACGCAGACCAATTCCCCCAACCCGCCCCAGAGGCAGAAAGGCAAGCATCATGAAAAAGAGTCTCCCCGTCCTGGTCATCCTGGCCGCGTCCGCGGCTTTGGCCGGCTGCAGCAGCTTCAAGCTGGGCGCCGGTTGCTACATCCCGCATGGCGTCACAGGCCAATGCTCTGCCACGACTGTGGAGCCCGGCGTAAAGCCGGCCGCTGCAGTCACAGCGGCAGACCCCAAGAAGGTTTGACGGTTGGCCATCAGGCCGCAGGCTGCCCCAGCAGGGGTGTTGCCGATACGTATTTGATACGAACGGTGGGATTTCCATCGACAGGCTCCCCTTGAACTACGAGGAGGAGGCAACCGCGCATTGTAGGCGTTGCCTGAAGCTTTCACGGATCAGTCGTACGTCATGGTGTAGATGATGTCCACCGCGCTTTTCTCCCCCGTCTGCCCGCGCAGCGTGAGCCGGCGTGAGAGGTCGTAGAAGATGTACAGGGTGCCCAACGTCCCCGACAGGCTGCGCTCATAGGTGACGTACAGGTCCTTGGACAGCCGCTTGCCGAAGGTGAGGGCGGCGGCGCTGGCGTCTTCGCCGGAGCCGGGGCCCTTGAAGCCGATCTCGTCCAGGCCCAGGCGGCTGGCCGCGTTGGCGGCGGTGTTGTTGCTGCCGCCCCGCCCTAGCAGGGCCAGCGCCGCCTGCTGCAGCACGGCGGCTTCGGCGCCGCCGGCGGCGGCGTCGCGGCCCAGCACCACCCAGGAAAGCTTTTCGGCGTCGGGCAGCTCGGGGTCGGAATAGAGGCGCACGCGCGGTGCCTGTGCGCTGCCGGTGACCTGCACGCCCGCGCGCACGCTGATGTTGGGCCGCAGCGCCAGGATGTCGAGCGAAGGATTGTTGTACGGGCCGTTGAAGCGGATGAGCCCGGTCTCTACGTCCAGCATCTGGCCCCAGGCACGGTAGCGGCCTTCCTCGGTGCGCACCTCGCCGGTCACGCGCGGCGGGGCGCCGGGCACGGGGCTGCTGCGGATATCCAGTTCGCCGCGCAGGCGCGTGGTGATGCCGTGGCCTTGCAATGCGAAGTCGCGGCCCAGGTTGAGTGTGATGGCGATGTCCGGCGGTTTGGCGGTTTCGGGCTGCGCAGCCGCCTGGCTGGCCTGGGCGGCGGCCTGGGCCTTGGCCTGGTCCTCGCGGTCCTTGGCGGCGGAGCGCACGACCACGTCCGACCCCAGGCTGGGCGCCGATTCGTCGGGCAGGATGATGGTGGCGCGGTCGGTGGTGAGCTTGCCGCGCAGGCTGATCTGGCCCTGCTGCAGCTGGGCCTGCAACTGGCCTGACACGCTGAGCTGCCGGTCCGCGCGCACCAGCACCTGCAGGGCCTGGGCTTCGGCCCGGAAGTCCATGGCGATGCCCGAGAGGCCCTGGGCCGCGTTGCCTTCGCCCCAGGTAATGCGGCCCGTGCCGGTGAGCGTGCCGCCCTCCTTCGGCGCCGCCGTGCGGTTGCCGCTGAAGCCCGCGATGCGTGCGCCGCTGCCGCGGCCGCCCTGCAGGCGAAACTCCGTGATGTCGAGCTGGTTGCCGCGCAGCGTGGCGCGCAGGCGCCCGTCCTGCAGGTCCACGCCATCGACGACGGACCGCACGGCCAAGCCGTCCGCCCCCAGCGTGCCCGCCCAGCGCGGCGCATCGCGGGTGCCGGACAGCGTGGCGCTCGCGTCGAGCGTGCCGCGCACGCGCCAGCCCGGCGGCGCCAGGGCCGACCACACGCCCACGTCCGGCAGGCGCGCGCGCAGGCTGCCTGCCAGCGGTGCGTCGGCAGCCCAGGTGATGGCGGACAGGTCCGGGCCCGCCAGCGTGAGGCGGGTGCTGGCGCTGGCGTCGATCTCGCCGGCGCGCTCGCTGGCCCACACCAGCCGGGCGCGCAGCGCCTCGCCTTCCAGGTCCAGCGCGACCTCGGCCTGGCGCACGCCCGCCGGTGTGCCCGCCAGGGCGGGGCTGGCGGAGGCCTCGGTGGCGATCGCGGTGGTGGCGCCTGCGCCGGTGCCCTGGCCGCTGCTTTGCACGGCGGTGACAGCCGTGGGGTCGCCGGCCAGGATGCGCAGGTCGCCGCTGGCGCGCCGCAGGCTGGCGCTGGCGCGCAGGGGCGTGCTGCCGGTGTCCACATTCCACTGACCATCCAACACGATGCTGCTGGCCAGACCCATGCGGGCCAGCAGGGGCTGCGCCGGGCGGCCCGCAGCCGCCGGGGTGTTGCCGATGCCCAGGGCATCGACCCACGCCATGGGCAGGCCCTGCAGGCTGCCCTGGGTCTGTACCTGCACGCCGTTGCCGGTGGCCACGCGCACGGGTTGCCAGCGCAGCGCCACGGTGCCGGGCGCCGGGCCGGTGAGGCGGGCCTGGCCTGCGGAGGCCTCGACGGTGACGGTGGCAGGGCCGCTGCGGTGGGCGCTGCTGCGGGCCGCGATGTCCACGGGGTCGGCCAGTTGAAGCGTCCAGGGGCCGGGCCGCTGCGCGTCCTGCGCCTGCAGCCGCAGCTCGTGCAGCTGCACCTGCCATTGGGCGGGCGCTGCCAGCCCGCCCGACAAACGGGTTTGCAGGGCCAGCCGCTGCATCTGCTGCGCGGGGTTCGGATTCAGGCGGGCCTCGCCGTCCAGCGACAGCGTGGCCTGCGCGAGGGTGCCGGACAGCTCGGCCTT
>Ga0206116_1000705_pt1 | contig 27690 bp, 19 predicted proteins | sample 3A1Ametagenome_FD_178000 | JGI IMG/M metagenome (GOLD analysis project Ga0206116, IMG submission 178000) | Enriched microbial communities from leaf-cutter ant dump, University of Wisconsin, Madison, United States - 3A1A | ecosystem: Environmental > Terrestrial > Nest > Insects nest > Nest dump...
TTTGAGAAATTACCTTACTATCCTTCAGATCCAATGTTTTATAATTTTCAAAATAATAACCATGCGCACCGCCTGTATAACCGCTTCCTGAATATTTCAGAGTCAGGACATCATTATTGTGAGAAACAACCTTCATATCTGACATCTCATCCCAGGTTTGCTTAAAATCCGGCGACCATTCTTTTGAGCTTTTCTTAGTATCGTCAAAACTTTTTTGCATCTGTTGAGTTAGAAATGATTTCAATGAGTTAGCATCATATGCAGATGTTTTCACATTAGCTTCTTTGTAGATACTATCCAGAACCGTTTTATTTTCAATGGATGGAAAGACAAGTAGTTGCTTGTTGAAAGAAGCTGTAAGATTTTTGTTAATTACCAAAGAATCCTGAACACGGACAGAATCAATAACGAATTCCTTTTTGGATTCCAAGCTATCAGATTTGGTAACATTAATGTTGATTTCTTTGTTTTCGGTTTTCGAGCAGGAAGTCAGTAAAACTCCAACTGAAAAGATGATACACAGTTTTTTCATAGTATTTATTATTTAAAATGGTTATTTTTTCAAAGGTTTATAATAACAAAAAACCTTCCAAAAATTGGAAGGTCTGATTTTATGATTATGCATCAATTCTTGCATAAACTGCATTTTTCTCGATAAATTCTCTCCTCGGCGGAACTTCGTCTCCCATCAGCATAGAGAAAGTTGAATCTGCCTCAACAGCGTTATCAATCGTTACTTGCTTCAGAATCCTGTGTTCCGGATTCAGAGTTGTTTCCCAAAGCTGCTCAGGATTCATCTCTCCAAGTCCTTTGTAACGTTGCACTTCTACGCCTTTTCCATCAGGTGACATTTCTAAAGTAAACTCTTCACGCTCCTTTTCGTTGTAAGCATATTGCTTCTTATTTCCTTTCTTTAATAGATATAAAGGTGGTTGGGCGATATAGATATATCCGTTCTCAATCAGCTCTTTCATATATCTGAAGAAGAAGGTCAGAATCAATGTCGAAATGTGGGAACCGTCGATATCGGCATCGGTCATAATCACGATTTTGTGATATCTTAATTTGGCCATATTCAACGCTTTGGAATCTTCTTCTGTTCCAACAGAAACACCAAGCGCTGTGTAGATATTCTTGATTTCCTCGTTATCATAAACCTTGTGAAGCATTGATTTCTCAACATTCAGAATCTTACCTCTCAGTGGAAGAATCGCCTGGAAATGGCGGTCACGGCCTTGCTTTGCCGTTCCACCTGCAGAATCTCCCTCAACCAGGAAAATCTCGGATTCAGCAGGATCTTTGGAAGAACAATCGGACAGTTTTCCCGGAAGTCCGGATCCACCCATTGGCGATTTTCTCTGAACCATTTCACGTGCTTTCTTCGCAGCCTGTCTGGCTTTTGCCGCTAAAACAACTTTCTGGACAATTGTTTTTGCCTCGTTTGGGTTTTCCTCCAGGAAATTAGTCAGCATTTCACCCACGATTTTATCAACCGCGCCGGAAACTTCTGAGTTACCCAACTTCGTTTTAGTCTGACCTTCGAACTGAGGTTCCATTACCTTTACAGAAACCACTGCTGTCAAACCTTCGCGGAAATCGTCTCCTGTAACTTCTACTTTTTCTTTTGCAGGAAGTCCTAACTCATCGGCATATTTTTTCAAAGTTCTTGTCAAAGCTCTTCTAAAACCTGCCAAGTGTGTCCCACCTTCGTGGGTATTGATATTATTAACGTAAGAATGCAAGTTCTCGTTAAAAGACGTGTTATAACGCATCGCCACTTCCACTGGAATATCATCACGCTCACCTTCCATAAAAATCACGTGCTCCATTATAGATTCGCGGTTTCCGTCGATATATTCAACAAACTCTTTTAATCCGCCTTCCGAATGGAACACTTCTGATTTGAAAGAACCGTCTTCCAGTTTTTCTCTTTCGTCGGTTAACGTAATTGTAATCCCTTTGTTAAGATAAGCCAACTCTCTTAATCTGGTTGCCAACGTATCATAATTGTAAACTAATTCAGTAAAGATAGAATCATCCGGCTGGAAAAACTGTTTCGTTCCTCTGTAATCGCTGTTGCCTATCTCTTCAACCCCAGTTTGTGCTTTCCCTCGGGAATAAACCTGCTGATAAACATTCCCATCTCTGTAAACAGTTGTAATCATTTCGTTGGAAAGTGCGTTAACACAAGAAACCCCAACCCCGTGAAGACCTCCGGAAACTTTGTAAGAATCTTTGTCAAACTTACCACCGGCTCCGATTTTGGTCATTACAACTTCCAGCGCAGACTTCTGTTCTTTCTCGTGAAAATCGACCGGAATACCACGACCGTTATCTATAACTTCGATCGCATTACCTTCTTTTATCGCGACAGTGATTGTATCACAATATCCGGCTAAAGCTTCATCGATAGAGTTATCCACGACTTCATAAACCAAATGGTGGAGACCTCTGACTCCTACATCACCAATGTACATCGAAGGACGCATACGAACGTGCTCCATTCCTTCCAATGCCTGAATACTACTTGCTGTATATTGTTTTTGACTCATATTATTCTTATAATCAGCACTTAGCCGATAATTTTACAAAGTGTTATTTCTATTAAAATGCTCACAAATATCGTGAAAAAATTCGAGATATGAAAGCTAAAAAATGGGTTAGTTTTCAACAGCAATGCAAATAAAAAAGCGAACTACACAGTCCGCTTTTAATTTATATCCAATGAGAAATTAAACCAGTTTCATCAACAAAACCTCATCAATTTTCTCAACTTTCACCAAATTATTTTTAGTTAAAGTTTTAGAAGCCTTGTCCCATTTTTTACCGGAAAGCTGAGAACGATTTTTTACTTCATTCAGTTCCATTGCCTTTTCCTGTGAATTAAGGATTTCAAGAATCACTTTTTCATCTTCTCCCAATTCAACTGTCGGAGTTTTTTTCTCAGGTCTCATTTGCGGGAAGAAAAGCACTTCCTGGATTGATGGATTGTTAGTCAGGAACATAATTAATCTGTCCATACCGATTCCTAAACCAGAAGTTGGCGGCATTCCATATTCCAAAGCTCTAAGGAAATCTTCATCAATAAATTGCCCAGCTTCATCATCCCCTTTTTCTGATAATAATAATTGATGCTCAAAACGTTGTCTCTGGTCGATTGGATCATTCAACTCCGAATAAGCATTCGCGATTTCTTTTCCACAAACCATTAATTCGAAACGCTCTGTCAAACCTTCTTGACTTCTATGTTTTTTGGTCAATGGCGACATCTCAACAGGATAATCTGTGATGAAAGTCGGCTGAATGAAGTTTCCTTCACACTTTTCTCCGAAAATCTCATCAATCAGTTTTCCTTTACCCATTGTTTCATCAACCTCGATTCCGATAGATTTTGCAAAATCAAATAATTCCTGCTCAGATTTTCCAGTGATGTCAAATCCTGTATATTTCAGAATCGCTTCTGTCATAGAAACTCTTGGGTAAGGTGCTTTCCAGCTGATGGTGTGTTCCCCGAAAACGGATTCCGAAGTTCCGTTGACCGAAGTCGCACAGAATTCCAACAATTTCTCCGTGAAATCCATCATCCAGTTGTAATCTTTGTAGGCCACATAGATTTCCATTGCCGTGAATTCCGGATTATGTGTTCTGTCCATCCCTTCATTTCGGAAGTTTTTCGAGAATTCATAAACACCATCGAATCCACCAACAATGAGTCTTTTCAGATATAATTCGTTAGCAATTCTAAGATATAAAGGAATATCCAAAGCATTGTGATGTGTGATAAATGGTCTTGCTGCAGCTCCACCAGGAATGGATTGTAAAATAGGCGTTTCGACTTCGAAATAACCTGCATCATTGAAGAAAGTTCTCATCGCATTGAACAATTTTGTTCTTTTAACGAAGATTTCCTTCACATGAGGGTTCACAACCAAATCCGCATAACGCTGTCTGTAACGCAATTCTGCATCTGTGAAGCCATCGAAAACATTACCTTCAGCATCTACTTTTGGAAGCGGAAGTGGACGAAGCGACTTTGTCAATAAAGTGAAATTTTTCACCATTACCGTCATCTCTCCAACCTGAGTTTTGAACAATTCACCCTCTATCCCGATGATGTCACCGATATCTAAAAGATGCTTGTAAACTTCGTTATATAAAGTTTTGTCTTCACCAGTACAAATCTCGTCACGGTTAAAATAAACCTGAATCCTCCCTTCGGAATCCTGCAATTCTGCAAAACTTGCCTTTCCCTGAATTCTTCTTGACATCAAACGTCCGGCAATCACCACCTTCTTCCCTTCTTCGAAATTCTGTTTTATAGATTTGGTGGAATCAGTGATTTTGTATTCAGCGGCAGGGAATGCATCGATTCCCAGATCGGTCAATTTTTGTAATTTTTCGCGACGGATAATTTCCTGTTCTGATAATGACATTTTAATTCAATTTTTTCGAATTGCAAAAATAGTGATTTTTAAATGGTTGTGGAAGTTAAATTTTGACATAACCACAAAAGACACAAAAGGAGATTCTTTGGATTTATTTTAACGCAAAGGGTGCAAAGTTTTTTTATTTATTGAGGATATTTTAAGATTCGCAAAGTCGTAAAACTCATCAAAGAAATAAACATAAACTTTGTCATTCCGTAGGAATCTTTGTTATTTAAGCTTCTACGGAATGACAAAGTGGTATTTTTAGGAAAACCTTTATTTTGCCGGCGAATTTGCAGCCCGGCTTGAGCGGAGCTCCTTTTTACGCAACGCAGTGAAGTGAAAAGAGCGTGAGCGGAAGACGGAAAAAGCTGCCCAAAAGTTACTTCTCTTTATTCAATTTTTCTATGCCGGCTTTCACGTCCGGATGGCTCATAAATAATTTCCAGATTAAACCTGTTCTGTGATTTTCCATCATCACGGTCATTGGCGCCTGATTCAGTCCCATAAAAATCGGAGAACACCAGTTGTTATTTAAATCAAACGAATCCCGGAAACCATATTCACCCCAAAGAAAATCGCCGTAATTGAGATAGAAATTTTTCAAAACTGCCATCGATTCGGTTGGTGTATAAGGAAAAGAGGCAATTGCGCCAGTCGGAGTCAATTTGCCTGTATCTTCTCTTTCCACAGGCTCATCAGGATTGTAGCCGTTTGGTCCGTCCGAAGCTGTTAAACCCCAACCGTCTTTACCATAACCCTTTTGTTTTTTCGGATTTTCGACACAATACAGGTAATTGATTTTGGCAATATTCTGATTATTTTTGAAATAATTGGTGTATCGGTCCGTCAATCCGTGCGGGTCATATCCCATAAATGAATAATGTGCGAAAAAGAGCGGACCGCCTTTGTTGACGCCAACATCCAGTTTGATTCCGTAATAGGTATTTCCGTTGGTGTACATTGAACCTTCATCAGATTTTCCCCAATCTTTCCGGTAATCCTGAGCAATTTTATCCTGACTCGCCCAACCCGAATAATACATACTCGCCGGAACCGAATGTGTTGGTGAAGCTATAGCCATCAAATAAGTTACCATCGTCTCGTTCCAGCCAATCAGACGGTGATTGATTGTCCAAGCCTGGTCGGGCGACCAATGCCAGTAGAGAAATTTGCTATCTGGCGTTTGTTTGAACCAGTCCCACTCGATTCCTTTCCAGAACTTGTCGATTTTTTGTCTGATATTTTTCTCTTCCGCATTGTCTTTGTTAAAATATTGATGAGCCGCTAACAACCCCTGAACGAAAAATGATGTTTCCACCAAATCGGCTCCGTTATCTCTCTTTCCGAAAAACGGTTCGGTTTTCCCCGTTTTTCCGTCAATGAAATGCGCTACTGCGCCGTGGTATTTGTCTGCTTTTTCGATGAAATTAACAATCCTAGTAAAACGTTCCACAGATTCTTTTCTTGAGATAAATCCCCGTTCAGTTCCGGCAATCAGAGCCATAATTCCAAAACCTGAAGCGCCGGTTGCAATCATATTTTGTCTTCCGTTGGTATTTTCTTTTGACAGGCCGCTTTCCGGTTCTGCGCCGTCCCAATAATAATTAAAAGACGCTTCCTGAACCATCGTTATCAGTTCTTCATCAGACATATTTTTGGTTTCAGTTGAAGCGATTTCTGATAATTTTGATTCGTTGAAAAGCTTGTCGAGGAAACTAATTTTATAGGAATATTTCTTTCCGGTTTCATTAGTGAAATCAGCAAATCTATCAATATAAGCATCCTGAATTCCGACCGGTTTGAAATCTTTTCCATTTTCGGAGCGGTAGATTTTCACATATCTGATATTATTGTCTTTGATTGGACTCCATTTCAAATCTACGTGTTTCATGTAACCTTTAGCGAATGAAATTTTTGGAATTTCAGCAATCTTCTTCTTTTCTCTTGAATCAATGAAAGCAATATCGTCTAACCAAATTTTGTTATTAGAATCAGAGTTTTCAGGCTGAGTGAAAACAATCGCTTTAACGGATTTAGGATTATCCTTCACAGAAGCATCCATATTTGAAATGTCAATCAAAACATTTTCCCACTGATTATTTTTCACCAGCTTAAAAGTAATCGGTTTCGAAAAACCGCCGTCGGTTTTCTGAAGTTTTACAGTTGGCAGAATATTAGAATCATTTTTTTCAGATTTAATCCAAAAACTTAGGAAATTGGCTTTGGTAAAGAAATCTTTTCCTCTCACATCTTCATATTCTAATGATGCTTCCCATTTTCCGTCTTTTGCATTTTTGTAATCCAGCAAAAGTGAATTTCCCGCAGAATGAAATTCATTTTTATCAACCAATAATTTATTATTCTGATTTTTCACAGAAGCTGAACCTGAAGATTTTACATTTCCATAAAAGAAATTATCTTTCATCAAACTGTTTGTGAAAAAAGTATAATCATATTGATATTCCTGCGCACATAATGATGCGGAAAAAAATAGAGCAGAATATAAGATAGACTTCATAGATTTTATTTTTGAAAAGATAATCATTTTCTCCAAAAGAAGCATAAACGAAAAAAGACAGTTCAAAACTGCCTTTAATCCTTATAGTCAGAGCTATAAATTATTTTGAAGATAAAATATATTGTGCCATAAATTTCGCATTTTCTTTGCTCAATCCATTGTGAGCCGGCATTGGAACATCACCCCAAATTCCTGAGCTTCCTTTGATGATTTTATCTGCCAGCAATTCTACATTCTCCGGCGTGTTTTCATATTTCGCAGCCACTTCTTTATAAGACGGGCCAATCATTCGTTCATCCACTTTATGACATCCTAAACAATCTGCACCTTCCACTAAAGACTGACCTTCAGCAATTGGGTCCGTCACAACTTTTGGTGCAGCTTCGGGTTCTTGTTTCAGAACATACTTGTTTCCTGAATTATCACTTTTCGAACAAGCCACAATTGAGGCCAGAGCAAACGCCAGAAATAGTCTTTTCATATGTAGATTTTATTGTTTTTTAATGGTCATATGTTATCGCCTATCTTCCTTGGTGTTTGTTTGCAAACTTGTTAATGGCGATTTCATATCCATTGATTTATCCCACAAATTTACCGAATAAGGAATTAAGACTGAATTTAAATTAGAAATAATAGGAATGATTATCTTTGCAGAATGGTAAAAATTGGCAACATAGAACTTCCTGATTTTCCGCTTTTGCTGGCACCGATGGAAGATGTAAGTGATCCACCTTTTAGAAAACTGTGCAAAATGCACGGCGCAGACCTGATGTATTCTGAGTTTATCTCTTCGGAAGGATTGATTCGTGATGCAATTAAGAGCCGCAAAAAGCTAGATATTTTCGATTACGAAAGACCTGTCGGAATCCAGATTTTTGGTGGAGATGAGGAAGCAATGGCAATGTCTGCCAGAATCGTGGAAACAGTTGAGCCAGATTTAGTGGATATTAATTTTGGTTGTCCTGTAAAAAAAGTAGTTTGCAAAGGCGCAGGTGCAGGCGTTTTGAAAGACATCGATTTGATGGTTAGATTAACCAAAGCTGTCGTGAATTCTACCCATTTGCCGGTTACTGTAAAGACCAGATTGGGCTGGGATGACAGCAGTATCAATATTGATGAAGTTGCCGAAAGATTACAGGATGTTGGAATCAAAGCCTTAACCATCCACGCCAGAACACGTGCTCAAATGTACAAAGGCGAGGCGGATTGGGAACACATTTCCAGAATCAAAAGCAATCCGAATATCGAAATTCCGATTTTTGGAAATGGCGATGTCGATTCTCCCGAAAAAGCTTTGGAATATAAAAATAAATACAATTGCGACGGAATAATGATTGGTCGTGGAGCGATTGGTTATCCCTGGATTTTCAATGAAATCAAACATTTTTTTGAGACCGGAGAAATTCTTCCTGAGCCAACTATTGCAGAAAGATTAGAAGCTGTAAAAAATCACGCACTTTGGTCCGTAGAATGGAAAGGCGAGCGTCCGGGAATCGTGGAAATGAGACAACATTATAGCAATTACTTCCGCGGAATTCCGCATTTTAAAGAATTTAAGACTAAGTTTCTTCAGGCTTTGACGCTTGAACAAATTGACGAAATTATTGAAGAAACGAAACATTTTTATCAGGAAAATGTTAGCTAATTTTTTTAAACACGACGCTCACAAGGCTTTTTTACAAAGGTCAAAAATTATTATAGTGAACTTTGTGAACATCTTTGGGTGCATTGTGGTAAATATTATTCAATCTCTGTAACTTTTAACATTTAAATTCCAACTCATCAGACCTCAAATAATTAAAAATGAAAAAATTATTACTTCTCTCCATATTAATCTCCGTAGTTTCACAGGCTCAGTTTTTTGAGAATGCAAAACCGACCAAAATCGATACGCTAAAAGGTTCTAATACAGAATTCAGGAACTTTTGGGATGTTAAGAAATATGATATTGTCCTGGAACCGAACTTTGAAGCGAAAAGTATCAAAGGAAGTAATAAAATCAGTTTGACAATTGAGAAAGATGTCAGAAACCCGACTTTTCAAATCGATTTACAAAAGCCAATGAAAGCCGATAAAATATCGGCCAGCTTTCCAATTGCCGAGAAAAAAATTGACGGAGATTTTATTTTCCTGACGACAAAAAAGAATTTCAAAAAAGGAGAAAAATATACAATTGATATAGATTATTCGGGTAATCCGCAAATTGCTAAACACGCACCTTGGGACGGCGGCTGGATTTTCACAAAGGATAAAAACGGAAATCCGTGGATGACTGCGGCTGACGAAGGGATTGGTGCGAGCATTTGGCTTCCTGTAAAAGATATCTGGAGCGATGAGCCTGATAACGGCATAACGTTCAAAATCATCACACCAAAAGACCTTGTTGGCGTTGGCAACGGAAAATTAATCAAAGAAGAAAATCTGGGCGATAAAAAATCCTGGCTTTGGGAAGTGAAAAATCCGATTAATGATTATTCCATTATTCCATCCATCGGGAAATATGTCAATTTCAAAGATACTTTCAACGGCGAAAAGGGAAAACTGGACCTGGATTATTGGGTTTTGGATTATAATCTCGAGAAAGCAAAAAAACAATTCGAGCAGGTAAAACCAATGTTGAGCGCTTTCGAATATTGGTTCGGACCATATCCTTTCTATGAGGATTCTTACAAAATCGTGGAGTCACCGCATCTGGGAATGGAGCATCAAAGCAACGTCGCTTATGGAAATAATTATGGCAACGGCTACCTTGGAAGAGATTTATCAGGAACGGGTGTCGGGCTGAAGTGGGATTACATTATCATCCATGAGTCGGGACACGAATGGTTTGCCAACAATATCACAGCCAAAGACCAGGCCGACATGTGGATCCATGAGAGTTTCACGATGTATTCTGAGCCATTGTTTGTGGAAAAATATATGGACAAAGACTCGGCTGACAAATACATCCAGGGTGTTCGCCAAATGATTGCCAATGACAAGCCAATCATCGGAACGTACGGCATCCGGAATGAAGGCAGCGGCGATATGTATCCGAAAGGTGCGAATATGATTCACACAATTCGCCAGGTGATCAATAATGATGAGAAATTTCGCCAGATTCTGAGAGGTTTAAATAAAGATTTTTATCATCAGACTGTGACCACACAACAAGTAGAAGATTATTTCATTCAAAAATCCGGAATTGATTTGAAGTCGATTTTTGACCAATATCTGAGAACTGTTAAAATTCCGACTTTGGAGTATAAACAAAACGGAAATCAATTGACTTACAGATGGACAAACGTTGTTCCTGATTTTAAATTACCGATCAGACTGGCTGACGAGCAAGAACTGAAACCAACTGAACAATGGCAAACCACGACTTTAAAATCAGACAAGCCTGTTGAGTTTAATAAGAATTATTACGTGGTTTATTCGAAACAATAAGTTATTAAACGAAAAGACCTGTTCAAATTTGAACAGGTCTTTTTTCAGCAATATATGATATTATTGATTTTCTATTTTGGAACTTTAAATAACAAAATCATAGCCCAAATCTGTAAAATAGTTTGTACAATATTAATTATCCCTAAGACTAAATCATTCTTAAGGTTCTGAACTATAAAAGGCAAGCCGATTATTCCAAAAAATAAAAGTACCGCAAGAACATACTTCATCCATACTGCTCCTTTACTTACAAAATAACCAAGTACGAAGACGAAACCTACAGAAATTATTGCAATGAATATTTTCAAGCCATTATCTAAAGTCTCGTATTTCCAAATTAAATTTCCGATTCCCAAAGCACCAGAAAGGTAAATTAAATCCGCAGCTTTTTTATAGTTTGGAGAAATCTGAGATTCTTGATGATTTTCGTTCATTTATAATATTTTTTAAAATCAAATATAGTGTTACTGCAGAAAAAAGCCAACAAAAATACTGCTGGCTTATCACTTATTGATTATGATTGATCATTCATTAATTATTCCCACTCAATCGTTGCTGGCGGTTTTGAACTGATGTCATAAGCCACTCTGTTGATTCCTCTAACCTCATTGATGATTCTGCTGGAAACGGTATCCAAAAACTCGTAAGGCAATCTGCTCCAGGTTGCCGTCATAAAATCAATTGTGTTGGCAGAACGAACAACGGCTGTATATTCATAAGTTCTTTCATCACCCATTACACCAACGGATTTTACCGGAAGAAGAACCACGAATGCCTGAGAAACTTTCTCATACAAATCATTTTTATATAATTCTTCGATGAAAATATCATCAGCTTCCTGCAAGATTCTAACTTTTTCAGCATCAACTTCTCCCAAAACTCTGATTCCCAAACCTGGACCAGGAAACGGATGTCTGTAAACCAACTCGTGTGGAATTCCCAACTCCTCGCCTACTTTTCTCACCTCATCTTTGAACAATTCCCTCAAAGGTTCCAACAATTCGAATTCCATTTCTTCGGGAAGCCCACCAACGTTGTGATGAGATTTGATAACTGCAGAAGGTCCTTTCACAGATTGTGATTCGATAACATCCGGATAGATAGTTCCTTGTGCCAAGAATTTCGCACCTTCGATTTGTTTTGATTCTTCATCAAAGACGTGAACAAATTCGTTACCGATGATTTTACGTTTTTCTTCAGGATCACCTACTCCTGCTAATTTGGATAAGAATCTTTCGGAAGCATCTACCATTTTGATGTTCATATGGAAATGTTTGCCGTAATTTTCCATTACTTTTTTGCCTTCGTCTTTTCTCAAAAGTCCCGTATCTACGAAGATACAATTCAGCTGGTCGCCGATGGCTTTATGAATCAAAACTGCAGCTACGGAAGAATCAACACCTCCAGACAATCCAAGAATCACTTTTTGATCGCCTACTTTTTCTTTGATTTCGGCAACGGTTCTCTCGATGTAATTTGTTAGTTTCCAGTTTTTGTCAGCTTTACAAATTCCGAATACGAAGTTCTCCAGCATCTTTCCGCCTTCTTCAGAATGCGAAACTTCCGGGTGAAACTGTACGCAATAGATTTTTTTCTCAGGATTTGAAATCGAAGCGATAACACCTGATTTTGCATTGAGTTCAAAACCTTCCGGTAATTCTGCAACCTCGTCAAAATGGCTCATCCAAACGATGGAATTCTGATAGACACCTTTCAGTAATTCGTTTTCTTTTACAATTTCAAGGTGAGCTTTTCCATACTCGCCTTTTTCTCCTTTGGCCACTTTTCCGCCCAAAAGATGTGCTGTTAATTGCATTCCGTAGCAGATTCCTAAAACCGGAATTCCTTGTTCATACAATTCTTTTTCTACAAGGTGCGCATTTTCTGCGTTCACAGAACTTGGACCGCCGGAAAGGATGATTCCTCTTGGTTTTTTCTCAAGAATTTCTGCTAATGGTGTGTTGAATGGTACTATTTCCGAATAGACTTCCATTTCACGGATTCTTCTTCCAATGAGTTGATTGTACTGTGAACCGAAGTCTAAAATGATAATTCCGTTTTGCATATAATGTTGTAATATTTTTTAAAATTGTGCGTAAATAAAAGTTCTTTTGAATGGATAAAAGACCGGCGAACCTGTAAAAACTTTTCTAAGTTCTTCTTTATAATCCTGTTTGTACTGATTTTTCAATTCATCCGGCAGTTTTTCAACAAACGGAATCATTGCTGTACCGGAAGCCCAGTCAAAAACGGCATCTGCATCTTTCATAATGTGTGGATAAACTTTTTCGAAGACATTGATTTTTCTACCTTCTTTGTCTGACAAAATCTTGGCATAATCTTCTATATTAAGAACCGAATATTTTCTTTTCCAACCATTGAAATGTTTCTGATAAACCTCGTGTTCCGCAACGACAGACAATAACTGATGAACTATGAAATTGTGATTCGATGGAACTTGTACGGCTAATTGCCCATCGGGATTCAGTTTTGAAATCAGTTTTGGAAACAACTCCTGATGATTATCACACCATTGCAAAGAGGCGTTGGCAAGAATTAAATCAAATTTATCTTTCAATTCCACCTGCTCCTCTACGCTTCTTTGAAAAAACTGCAATCTTTTTGTTGCGTATTGCTCTGCTTTTTGAAGCATTTCTGCAGAAGAATCGATGCCGATGATTTTTGAATTTGGAATAAAATCTAAAAGTCCAGAAGTCAATTCGCCAGTTCCGCAACCTAAATCGATAACAGACATATCAGATTCTATTTCAATCAGTTTTATTAAATCAAAATATGGTGCTGAACGTTCTTTCTTAAACTGGTCATATATATCCGGATTCCAAGGCATTTTTTAGTAATTAATGATTAATTGTTAATTATGAGTAGACACTTCGACGAGCTCTGTGTGACAAATCTAATACTGAATTGCAAACTAGCCCCGATTGCAACGGCATCCTTTTTTGTCATTGCGATTGCTGACTTGTTCAACAGATTGCTTCACTTCGTCCGCAATGACAAAAAAGATATAGCACTTCGACTTCGCTCAGTATAAATTACAAGCGGGAAACAGCTTCTAAAAAAAAGAGACATTGGTCGCCCAACATCTCTATATATTTAGAATTTCGCAATATCGTCTCGGTAAAATCCGTAGTCAAAATCTACTGCAATAGCATCCTCATAGACTTTTTTGCGTGCTTCTTCGAAAGTGTCTCCAAGCGCTACCAAGTTAAGAACTCTACCTCCCGTAGAAACGACTCTGTCTCCTCTTGAATCTGCACCAGCATAAAGCAACGTGCTTCCCTTTACTTTTTCTGCCCCTGTAATCTCAAAGCCTGTCTCGTGATTCTGAGGATAACCTCCCGAACAAACCACAAGACAAACTGCTTTTTTATTTTTAAATTTCAGTTCCAGCTCCTTACCGTGAAGACAATCCTCGATAACATCTACCAAATTGTTCTCTAACAACGGTAAAAGCACCTGAGTTTCCGGGTCACCCAATCTCATATTATATTCCAGAAGATAAGTTCCGCTTTTTGTCACCATTAATCCGAAGAAAATAAATCCTTTGAAGCTAAGACCTTCTTTTTTAAGACCTTCAACAGTTGGATTCATAATATTCTGAACAAAGTCCTGAAAATGCTCATCCGTGAATTCCGGACTTGGCGCTGCAGAACCCATCCCTCCTGTGTTTGGGCCTTTGTCTCCGTTTCCGACTTTTTTGTAATCTTTTGCAGGAATAAAAGGGAAAATCTTTTCACCATTGGAAACACCGATGATGGATGCTTCGAAACCTTGCAAAAATTCTTCGATAATAACCTGAATCCCGGCGTCGCCAAAGATTCTTTTGATCATAAAATCGTGGATTGTACCTTCGCCATCTTCGAGATTTTCAGCAATGACAACACCTTTTCCGCCAGCTAAACCACTTGCTTTGATCACCAAAGGAAACTTTTGTTTCTGTAAATATTCCTTGGCTTCTGCATAAGAATCAAATGTTACGGATTGTGCCGTTTTGATTCCGTAAGTTTTCATAAACTTCTTAGAGAATGCCTTACTGCCTTCCAATGAGGCTGCTTTTTTTGCAGGACCAAAAACCTTGAGGTCAACCTTTTTAAACTCATCCACGACACCTTCTACAAGAGGTGCTTCAGGACCAACAATAGTCAAATCTACCTTGTGTTTGATTGCAAAATCTCTCAGTGCAATGATGTCGGTTTCGTTGATATTTTCTCCCAGTTTTTCGGTGGTGGCATTGCCAGGTGCAAAGTACATCTTCGTAATTCTGTTGTCTTCGCTTAGCTTGGTAGCCAAGGCAGAAGCACGTCCACCGTTTCCTACAATAAGTAATCTCATATTATGTTTTCAGTTTAACTTTTTAAAGTGCCAAATTTAAGATTTTTTGAGGACAAATCTTATACCGAGTCTGATGTATTTTTCTTAAAAGTTTATTAAAAAATTAAGATTGTGGTAATTGCATTGGAACTTCCATTAACAATATTTCGGAATTTTCTTCAGCTTCTAGCACAAAATTTTCTGTATCCCAGATCCCAAGACCGTCTCTTTCATCAAGGATTTGGTCGCCGATTTTTGCCTTTCCTTTGATGACAAAAACATACACGCCATTTCCTGATTTATGGATGTTGTATTCCTTAGAAAAACCTTTGTCAAATCTTGCCAAACTGAACCATGCATCCTGATGAATCCACACACCTGCATCATCAGCATTAGGAGAAAGAATCTGCTGAAAATCATTCTGTACAGATTGTTCCTCGATGTTGATTTGATCGTATCTTGGTGTAACATCAGTTTTGTTTGGAATTACCCAGATTTGTAAGAATTTGACAGGTTGTTCGGTGGCGTTTTCCTCGCTGTGCATAATTCCGGTTCCTGCAGACATCACCTGGATATCGCCTTTTTTGATAATTCCGGAATTACCCATATTGTCGCCGTGTCGCAAATCGCCTTCCAAAGGAATCGAGATGATTTCCATATCGCGGTGCGGATGTCTCCCGAATCCCATTCCACCTTCTACAAAATCGTCATTCAAAACTCTGAGAACACCGAAATGCGTTCTTTCCGGATTGTGATAATTGGCAAAACTAAAAGTGTGATGACTTTTTAACCAACCATGGTTAGCATAACCTCTGCTGTCTGATTTGTGATATACTGTTTTCATTATAAATTGATTTTAATTGTTAGGCTTTTTTGTTGATACAAATTTCCAGCTTTGAAAACTCTTACACATTGACGTAGGATAAGAACGAAAAATCCACCGATTTGGTGGATTTAATATTTAGACACTTCGACAAGTTCAGTGTGACAATTCCGTATGAAATTAGAAATGAACCTGCTGGATTTCTTCTTCGATTTCTTTTGGTGTTTCATCATCTGATTTGATGAAAATCATCGTGACAACTGCACCAATCAGCATACATATTCCACCAACAACGATATAATCAATCGCCATTTTTCCAAAAACGTTGGAGACAATCGGCCCACCGAAAATACCATTAATGATTTGAGGAATGACGATAAAGAAATTAAAAATTCCCATATAAACACCCATTTTTCTTTGCGGAATCACTTCAATCAACATCGCATAAGGCATTGCTAAAATACTTGCCCAGGCAAATCCCAATCCTATCATAGAAATCCAAAGCAACGATGTGCCCTTAATAAAATACATCGAAATTAATCCCAGTCCTCCTGATAACAAAGCCAAAGCGTGTGTTTGTTTTTTGCCTAAGAATTTGGCAATCGGTGTTAATAAGAATGCAAACGGAATCGCCCAAAGATTGTATATCCCAAATAATTTTCCGGTCAAATCCCCGGCATTATTAAAAGCTTCCGAGTGTGTATCTTCCGGAGACAACCCAAAGTGATGTGTAGCCAAAGCACTTGTGGTGAAAACCCACATCGTAAACAGTGCAAACCAAGAGAAAAACTGAACGACGCCCAATCTTTTCATCTGAGTAGGAATGTTCGCAAAATCTTTGAAGATGTCGCTAAATCTAGAAGGTTCTTCCACAATTTTTTTTCCGTCTTCAAAAGCTGCAAACTCTTCAGGTGAATATTCTTTCGTCGTCAGAATCGTGTACAGAATAGTCAACAGTAAAAATCCGGCACCAATATAAAAAGAAAAAATCACGTTATCTGCTACAAAACCTTCTGGTGCAACATTCGAGATTCCCAATCTTGTTAACCAATCAGGAAGATAAGAACCGATTACAGCTCCAATTCCTATCAAAATCGTTTGAACAGAAAACCCAATTGTTCCCTGATGTTTTGGAAGCATATCTCCGACCAGAGCCCGAAAAGGTTCCATTGCCACATTGATAGATGCATCCATCATTGCCAGGAAAATCACGGCTAGTAATAACACATTGGCTGCAATAAGATGAGTCACAGAAGCGGCGTTTGGAAGGAGAACCAATCCGATGGCACATAAAACTGCACCAATCAAAAAATAGGGTTTTCTTCTTCCCAATGGACTCCACGTGTTATCTCCCATATGTCCTATAATGGGTTGAACAATTAATCCTGTTACTGGTGCAACCAACCAAAACCAAGACAACTCGTGAACATCAGCGCCAAGATTTGCTAAAATTCTACTGGCATTTCCGTTCTGTAAACCGAAGGCCATCTGGATTCCCAAAAATCCCATACTCATATTGATAATCTGAGCGATGGAAAGATTTGGTTTTATTTTTTTTGTCATTTATTTTTAAGGTATTTATATATTATTTTAATTTCTGAATCAAAGCATCCTCGATTGGCGTTTTGATTTTGGTGACTTCATCAACAACTTCATTTGGAACTGTTACCGAAAGAACGTATTGCTTTACTTTCCATTTTCCACCGATTTTTTCAACAACACCAGAACCTCTGCAGATTTTCATTTGTGTATCTAAAATCTCATCAAACCAAGCATAATTTCCGTCTTTGCTGAAATAAATATTTCGTTTCAAGGATTTGAAATTCCAACCTTGTCCTTTATCAAAATGAGGTTTAGCATAATCCATAAATTGTTTTTTGTCCCACACTTCGGTAGCATCAGTCCCTATATATAGAGATTCTTGAGCAAACAAATCAAAGTAATTTTTGAAATCTGCATTAGCTGCAAATGTATTAAGGTCGTCCAGTAATTTGTTGATATTCTTTTTCTGAACATTCTCGTAAAAGCCTTTTTTCTGAGCTAAGGCCGAATTTGAAAATATTAATAATGATGACAGTAGAAAAAGTGAAATTATTCTCTTCATTTTATTTTTTAGTTTCTATAATTTTTTTGATTAAAACAATCTGACCAAGATGATAATAACTATGCTCTATCATACCGTCAAGATTTCTGATGTATGTTCCGTATTTTTCATCGACAAAATCTGCATTGAGTTTTTCTTCAGGTAAATTTTCTATCAATTTTGCAAATTCTTCAGAATCTTTCCAAAAATCATTAAGAAAATTTTCCCATTGCTGCTGAGATTCTATAAGTGGAAAGTCAAAACTGAATTTATCTCTGATTTCCAAATCGCCACCAAGCAAAACATTTTTAATTCCTTTAATATAATAATGAATATGTTGTGCAAGAACAGCAATCGTATTCAAATTCTGAAACTTAACCGTAGCCAATTTATAATCCAAATTTTCCAGCTGTTCCTTGAAATTGGTGTTTGCAATCCAGGTTCCATTCAGGATAACTTCCCGAAAACGATTGGCCAATTGCAATTGATTTTTCATAGTCAAAATATCATTAAACGAATGTAAAAATTTGTTGGGAAACTCAATTACATTTTCTTGTTTTGAACTCAATTATTATTTCAATTCTAAAATTAATGAAGATTTTGCAGGAACAGACAAATTTGTTTTCAAATCAAAATCTTTATCAGAAATAATATCTTTTCCTCTTGTGAAATTCTTCAAACCCTCAGAAAAACGCTTCAAATCCAAATTTTGAGCTTCTTTATTATTATTAATTACAACCATTACTCTCTTATTATCTTTGTATCGGAAGTAAACATAAACGTTGTTGTTTGGAATGTAATGTAACGTTTTTCCTGAATGAACCGCTTCGTTGGTTTTTCTCCAATTTAGAAGCTTTTTGGTAAAATCAAAATAGTCGTTTTGAGAAGCTGTTCTTCCTGATTTTGTAAAGGCATTGTTAGCATCGCCAGCCCAGCCTCCGGGAAAATCTTTACGAATCTCGCCGTCGCCGCCATTGTTTTTGTCTCCAGCCATTCCAATTTCGGAACCGTAATACAATTGCGGAATTCCACGAACGGTCAAAATCAAACTCATTGCTAATTTGTAATCTTCGACTTTTGGAAATATTTGGTTGAATCTATTCGTATCGTGATTCTCAGCAAAGACCAAAATATTATTGATATTAGGATAAAGAAAATCATTAGCAAAATTGTCATAAACTCTCTGCATACCAGAATCCCAGCCTGAATCTTCGCGAAAAACCTGACCAAGAGCATCATGAAGCGTAAAATCCATTACCGATGGCAAATATGAATTGTAACCTTCTATCGCTGCAATCTTGGAATCCTTCTGCCAATAAGACATCTGCGCCTGGTCGTGCATCCAGACCTCTCCAACAATATTGAATTTCGGATATTCGTCGGTAATTCTTTTTGTCCAATCTGCAATTCCTTTTTTATCGTTGTAAGAATATGTGTCCACACGGAACCCGTCCAAACCTGCATATTCAATCCACCAGATTGCGTTCTGAGCCATGTAAGTCACAACCATCGGATTGCTCTGATTCATGTCAGGCATGGTAGTATCAAACCAGCCATCCATACATGCTGCTTCATCAACTTTCGCAGCGTTGGTATCAAACTGCGTTGTCATTCTGTAATTACTCCTTTGGAAACCATTTTCCTGTCCGTTCCAATAATGAATCCAATCTTTTGAAGGCAAATCTTTGATAATCCAGCTTTTTGAACCCCAGTGATTGGTCACATAATCCATCACGAGTTTCATTTTTCTTTTATGAAGTTCGTCTGCCATATTCTTGTAATCTTCGTTGGTTCCGTAGCGCGGGTCGATTTTGTAATAATCACTTTGCGCGTAGCCGTGGTAAGAATATGAAGGTTCATTATCCTCCAACAAAGGTGTGTTCCAAATCGCGGTAACACCTAATTCCTGAAGGTAATCCAGATTCTTTACAATACCGGCAATATCTCCACCGTGTCGACCACCGGTTTTGCTTCGGTCAGCTTTTTCAGCCGTGTCTGGCGTGTTGTCGTTTTTCGGATTTCCGTTCGCAAATCTATCAGGCATTATCAAATACATGACATCCGAAGATGTGTAAGAATCTCTGTTCGCTGAATTTTGTTGTCTTTGCCTAAATTCGTAATCAATAGTTTTAACGGTTTTGTTTCCGTTTTTGAAGTTCAGTTTTGTTTTTTGTGGCTGAACGCCGTTTGTGTCAATGGTTACGAAAAGGTAATTCGGGTTTTCAACTTTTTTGACTTCTTTGATTTTGATTCCGCCTGAGAATTCGGGTTGGAGATTTTGAATATCTTTTCCGTAAACTAATAATTGAAGTTCAGGGTTTTTCATTCCGCTCCACCAAAATGCAGGCTCTACTTTTTGAACCTGAGAATAAAAGATGGAGGAAAGTATGATTGAAGAAAATGTGATTATTTTTTTCATAGTGTAAATTTTAGGAAAAGACTTTGTCAAAGTGTGAACCAATGACAAAGTCCTGATTGGTGTTGAAAGCCATAGCCCCGATTGCAGTGGAAATCCTTTTTTGCGTGGACTCTGAGAGCCTCAGCCTGACAAAAGGTGTGGCAAAAAAGATTGCAACGGAAAGCGGGATTAAGCTCCTAAAAAAATTATTTAACAGGCTTCACAGAAATTGCATAGCCGCCGCTTCTTACCAGGTGAACCGGCAGTTTTGTTTTGCTGTCAACTGTTTTTTTGTAGATATGATAACTCTGTGGATTGTTTACATAATCAGCGTCTTTTCCATCTTCATAGATCGTTGCTTCATATTTTCTACCCTTGTCCAGAAATGAAAAGTCTACTGTAAAATCTCTCGGGTTCTCATCTGTAACGCCACCTACAAACCAATTGTCTGTTCCTTTTGCTTTTCTGGCTGTATGGATGTAATCTCCAGGTTCTGCCGAAAGGATTTTGGTGTCATCCCAATCCGCAGCCACATCTTTTATAAACTGGAAGGCATCCATATGTTTTGCGTAATTTTCCGGTAAATCTGCAGCCATTTGTAAAGGCATATACATCACGACATAAAGCGCTAATTGCTTAGCCAAGGTTGTCTGTACAAATCTCTTATCTCCCGGGAAATAATAATCCAGTTTGGTTTGGAAAATCCCCGGCGTATAATCCATAGAACCGCCCATCCATCTTGTAAAAGGGAGAATTGTCTGATGATCCGGTTTGTTACCACCAAAAGCTTCGTACTCTGTCCCACGCGCAGCTTCTGCAGAGATCCAGTTTGGATAGGTTCTGCTTTCTCCGCCAGGACGAACCGACTCGTGAGAATTCACCATGATTTTATAGTCATTTGCTTTTTCAGCAATTCTGTAAAAATGGTTGATTGTCCACTGAGAATAATGGTGTTCCCCTCTTGGAATAATATCGCCTACATAACCCGTTTTCACAGATTTGTAACCGTATTTGTTCATCAATTTGAAAGCATCGTCTGCCCATCTTTCGTAGTTGGTTGCTGAACCGGAAGTCTCGTGGTGCATGATTAAATTAATTCCTTTCGAATGTGCATAATCATTCAACATTTTGATATCAAAATCGGGATAAGGTGTAATGAAATCGAAAACAAACTCCTTAGAATGTCCGAACCAATCTTCCCAACCCGTGTTCCAGCCTTCGATAAGCAAACCTTGGAAGCCGTTTGCAGAAGCGAAATCGATGTATTCTTTAACTTTTGTATTGTTGGCAGCGTGTTTGCCATTCGGAGTTAATTTAGAAAAATCGGTTTTTCCAATGTGCACGTTTTCGGACGTAGAATATGCCCATTGTGATTTCCCGATGATCATTTCCCACCAGACACCCATGTATTTGGTTGGTTTGATGTAAGATGTATCTTTATATTTTGTAGGTTCGTTCAGGTTGAACATCATTTTAGAATCCATTACGTCTTCTGCTTTGGGAGCAACGATAATTGTTCTCCAGGGTGTTACAGTAGGTGTCTGGATATAACCTTTAGCTCCTTGTCTATCAGCTGTGAGGTGGGTTTTAAATTTGAAATTCTGAGCATCTACTTCCAGGTGTGAAGCCGGATAATCCAGAACTGCCGCTTCTCCTACATTGACATATAACTGATCTTTCCCTTCCTTTTTCAACATCAAAGGTGATTGAACAGCATTCTTGATCAGTTTTTGAGATGCATTGGAATCATAAGCCTTGGGCCACTGATTTGGAATTTCGGAGATTTTTGTGGTTTGATATTGATATTCCTGAGAGTCGTAATCTGCAACAATCCACCAAGCTTTCATATCTGTAGGAAAATCAATTTCAGAATCTTCTTCTCTAATGACGAAATAATTCAGATTTTTTTGTTGAGGAAATTCGTATCTGAATCCTAAACCGTCATTAAACAATCTGAATTTTACAACAATACTTCTATCTGTAGAAGCTTGGTTAAGTGTAATAGCTAATTCATTATAATTGTTAATATAGTTCTTTTTTTCTCCAAGAATTGGCTGCCAGGTTTCGTTTTTTGAATCTCTTTTTTCAGCCGTCTTTGTAAAGCCATTATTAAGATCAAAACCAGCATCTTCAGGTTTTGCAATTTCGGAAGCAAACTTGATAGAAGAATCTTTGAATAATCTTAATCCTAATTTAGAATCCTCTACAACCACATTACCGTTATATTTCAGGTTATAAAATGGCACTCCATTTTTCAGTTGGAAATTAGCTTCGAATTTTCCGTCCGGAGACTTTAGACTTTGAGCATAAACGCCGTTAAACATCATAGTAAGCAAAGCTGCTCCAATGGTGAATTTTTTCATTTGACTAAATTTATTTTTTAAAGGTCAAATGGAATCGTTTATCAACTTTTGTATTAATTAAATAATAAATTGGCCAATGACGATTTCATTTTTCTAAGGTTTATATATGTTGTACAATATAAAAAAAGTGCTGCGAAACCGCAACACTTTTTTGTTATAATTAGAGAATTTTACAACTTCACTAGCTTGTAAGTTCCCATTTTCAAATCTACAGTAATAGTATAGAAATTATCACCTCCACTAAATTTGATATTTCCATTAGCATCATTTATACCAAGATATCCGGTATTTCCAATGTTATCTTTACCAATATTCCCCCACTCTTTTCCAGACCAATCCTGCTGACCCAGGAATTTGAATTCTGCATTATCAGGAATCTGCCTGATCATTTCGAATTTGCCATTTCCAAGAGAATTGAACTGTTCTGCTGCTCCAGCATTCCAACCTTGTAGAGATCCCACCAAATACAGGTTCGGAATATCCCAAACACCTGCAGTAGCAGTAGCGGTCAAAGACTTAACCCCAAAATCTGCATTAATAACAACATGATAAATTCCTGCTGTTCCGGTGAATTTCATATTTTCATGATCCCCAAATTCAATATTAGATGATACAGTCTTGAAATATCTTTTTTCTGCATCAGTTCTGGAATCATCAATACTATAATTAAGAGGATTCCAGTCTTGTTGACCTAAAAATCTAAAATTTTCAGGTTGTAAATACGTATAGATTTCAGATATATTGTCATGTTTGTATAGCTTTTGAGATCCTGAAGCATTCCAAGAAACCGCTGATGCCGCTCCAACCAAAAAAAAGTCAGGATAATCAACCTGATATGGTTTCATTTTAGCGGTAACAATAGCAGATTTTAGTTCAATGGCAGGAGTAGAAAAGCTTGTTTTTGCAGTAACTCTGAAATCAAATTCGCCTTCAGTATTAACTATTCCCCCAGCTGTCAAAGCTGCAGTATTAAGATCCTTATTTGAAATAGCCAAAGATTTTGAGTTTGTAACTACACCTAGAGAAGAAAAAGTTGCAGAACCTTTCTTAGCAATTTCTACCGTATAAGTCACTGGTGATCCATAGTTAGAATAGTCATTCCAAGTAATTGTTGTAGCAATTGCAGACTGATCAGCAGAATTAAGGGTAATTGTACCTCCATTTGTCGGAGCTGTAATTATAGGCCCATTAGTTGGGTAAACAGTTACTGCAAAACTAATCGCATTTGAAACTTCAGACCCCGCTTCTATTCTGATAAAAACATTTTTTGATGAATAAGGAGAAAAACCTGCTTGCAAAAGTTTGCTGTTTACGTCACCAACTGTTGTCACAAAATTTGTAGTTGTAGAAGTACCTAGAGTTGCTTTAGTAGCAAAATCTGCCGTTGTAGAAAACACCACTGTATAGTTTGAAGTCGAAGCGGCATCCCAAGTTAGAATGAAGGGGTTATTCTTCATAGTTTCATACAAAATATTTGCCCCCAGAGAGGAATCCTGTAGTTTGAAACTTGCCTGAGGAGTAGTCCAGTCTTTATCTGCTTCATCTCTACAGGCGATGAATAATAACGCCAATAAGAATGTCGCAAAGGTTGATTTAAATATATTTTTCATATTGATTTTTAATTTAAAATTTACGGAAATCATTTAATCGGAATGAATGTATAATTACCTGACACATCATTAAAATATATATCATATTGCCATTCAGCCGAAACAGGAATGTCTGCACCGCCACTCACTCCAACTCCAAAAAACTCACTGTTTGTAGACCAGCTTACAGTCGCAGAATTGTTTGCACGGAATTTGAAAGCACCTTCTTTCAAAGTTACTTTTGAAGCAGACCAAGAATGGGCATCAAAAGCAGACTTTGTAAGTTGAATGTCTGTAGATCCTGTTGATGAGCCAAAAAGAGAAACACTCGTATAGGTTGCCGTTGGATTTGGAAGCTTTACCATTGAGTAAGTAAGAGCAGCTGTGTTTATAGTCAATTTATAATAACCGTCTTCTGAAACTGTAATATTTCCTGACCCTCCACTTGTACTTAAAACCCCTGCTGATCCGAAACCGAATTGTGCATCCCAAGACCCCTTCACTTTTATAATTTTGAATCCTGTATCTGCTCCTGTTTTAAATAAACCTGTGTAAGTATATACATTGGCATCGGAAGTTTTCAAAAGAGGGAGTAATGTATTATTAGTTGCATTATTATCCCAATTCCCCACTGCTGCATTACCTATTAGGAAAAGGTCGGAATAAGTATATGTCGGGCTTGCAAGATATGGTGTTATCATCAGATTGGTAATGTTTGAAGTCTGAGACAACTGATTGCTTGTCGTATAAGAAGTCACACGGAAGTACATATTTTGCGCTTTGTACGGGACTAGCCCAATGCTTTTTGCAGCTTCATTCATATCCTTAAAAGTGAATGACAAATTGGTTATCGACTGATTGGTTGAAGCCAGAGTTTTAGAATTTGTAAATGCCTGATTAGCACTTATTTCTAAATTATATTTGAGTTCTACCGGAACTGTCATTTTCGCAGATTTCCAAGAAATCGTAAGTGCAGGATTAGCAGGAAAATTGGCATCTAAAACCAGATTAGTTTTTGATAAATCCATAATAACCGGGGCCGTATCTTTATCTATTGTAACAATCTCGCGATCATCACAAGAGGATAGTCCGGATATGATGATAACACCTGCCGCAATTTTTTGTAATATTGAATATTTCATAATTTTATTAAACTATTATATTAATAACCCTGATTTTGAACTAGGTTTGGATTTGCAATAATATCTTTCGCTGGAATCGGATAAAGATTTCTAAAATTGGATACTGCAACGCCCTCTTTTACTCCACCTTTCCAAGGCCACAAATATTCTGACGTTGTAAATTTGTTAAAACGAATCAAATCTGTTCTTCTCGTCATTTCCCAACCAAGTTCTCTGGCTCTTTCGTCTAAAATAAAATTTGGAGTTATAACAGATACTGCTGGTGCATTTGCTCTGTTTCTTAGTGCATTTACATAAAGTAATGCTTTCGCAGCATCTCCACCTCCGCCTCTCGCATTGGCTTCTGCATACATAAGGTAAACATCTCCTAGTCTTAGTAGCGGGATATCTGCATCTACAAAATTACCTGAATTATCAGATCCTTTAACACCTGTGCTTGTCACATTTTTATATTTTACAAAAGCATAACCATCTGTAAAAGACCCCAAATCATTGATTTCTAAACTTTGACCATCTGTGAAAAAATTTCCTCGAAGATCATTTGTTGGGAAATTATTTACATAAGATTTTGTAGTTCTAAGACCTCCCCAGCCTCCATTGATACCAAAATCCGATGCATTCATTTTACCTCCAACGGCGGCGTGTACCATATAAGTAGTTCCTCCATAGCTTTGGATTCTAAGTCCATCAAATGCAACCGGGAAAATTACTTCTGAATTATTCTTATCATTATCCGCCAAAAACAAATCCGCATATTTAGTTTTCAAAGAGTAACCAGCTCCAATTACTTTATCACAATAGGTGATAACATCTTTGTAATGTTGTGTACCTGTGTAAACTTCCGCATTTAGATACAATCTTGCCAATAATGCCCAAGCTGCAGCTTTATCTGCCCTTGCATATTGATTGGTTCTAGCATCTTTGAGGTCTGCGGAACAAGCTAACAATTCTGACTCTACAAATCTGAATAAATCTGGTCTGGTAATTCTTTGCGGAGGATTCACAGATCCCGGAAGATAATCCTCTTTTACAAACGGAACATTCCCAAACAAATCCAATGCATGATAATATGCGAGAGCTCTCAGGAATCTTGCTTCAGCTCGCATATATTTTGCTTCTGTAAGATTTGATCCGGTAATATTATTACTTGCTAATTTATCATCGGTCGTATTTCTCAAAAACTCATTACAGAAAGCAATCTCTGTATAGATTCTATAATACATTGCCCCAATAAACTCATTTTGAGAATCCCATGTCATTTTATGAATGGTTTGCAACGTGCCATCATTCCAAGCAATTACAGCTTCGTCCGTTGGCAAACATTGCATTGTAAACAACTGTCTTGTGTATTGTGAAAAGTTACCATCTATACCATTGATATCTGCGTTTCCACCGCCTCCTTCTTGTCCACCATTGGCAAGTCCACCATAGAGTTTCGCCAAAGCATTAGGATAATTAGCAAAATCTGCAAATACGCTTACCGAAGTTACATCTGTGATAGGTTCCTGTTCTAAATCTTTAAGACACGAAGTTGTCGCAAACAGACCTAATAAAGCAGTTGCAACAGTTATACTTTTATATTTATTATATTTCATTGTTTTTTAAAATTGAAAGTTAAAACCTAGTGAATAAATTTTTGGCATTTGATAATATCCATTATCTACACCATTAAATACTTCTGGGTCAACTCCGGAATATTTTGTAATAACAAAAACATTTTGAGCCATCCCATAAACACGAATGTTAGATCCAGGATAAAAAACGTCTTTGAAATTATATCCAAGATTTGCATTATCCAATCTTAAGAAAGAAGCATTCTCAACATAAATATCTGATAATAATCTAGGTGTCGAAAATTGATAAGTAGGGGCTGAACTGTAGACATTTTGTAAATAATCATTGGTAGAAGCAGATTGTAGCGAACTATTGGATGCTGCATTATTATACACATAGTTCCCAATTACAGCTCTAGCACTAAAACCAAAATCCCAATTTTTATGGGTGAATTTGGTATTAAATCCTAAAATTACATCCGGCTGCGTAGATTTGTAGAAGTACATGTCCTTTGCATTGACTGTTCCATCACCGTTTCTATCCACGTATACACCGTCCATAGGTTTTCCATTATTATCATATACTTGCTGGTAAACATAATATGAAAAAGGTTGTCCCCCTACATAATGTGCTTCTATAGTATTTCCTACACCACCCGCAATACCAGGATCTGTAACTGGCAGGTTATAACTTGCGTCTGCACCATTAATTAATTTAGTGATTTTTGAGTTATAATGAGTTGCATTAACTGAAAACTCCCAAGTGGTACTTTCACTTTTCACAGGAATAAATGTAATATTTCCCTCAATACCTTTGGTTTCCATACTACCAACATTAAGAATATTGTGGTTACTCAAATCTCCTGCAGCAATCGGGCTATCCAAAATCAGATCATTGGTGTCCTTTTGATAAATCTCTACTGATCCACTGATTCTATTTCTTAAAATTCCAAATTCTAATCCTAAATTTTTAGTAACTGTATTCTCCCATTTCAAATTAGGATTATAGATATTAGGTCTGTACATAAAG
>Ga0206116_1000711_pt1 | contig 27333 bp, 23 predicted proteins | sample 3A1Ametagenome_FD_178000 | JGI IMG/M metagenome (GOLD analysis project Ga0206116, IMG submission 178000) | Enriched microbial communities from leaf-cutter ant dump, University of Wisconsin, Madison, United States - 3A1A | ecosystem: Environmental > Terrestrial > Nest > Insects nest > Nest dump...
TCCAGGGTGATCTGGGCGATCCCGAGCTGGCCCAGGCGTTGTGTCAGGATGTCGAGGCCGTGGTGCATTGCGCGGGTGCGGTGGGGGTGTGGGGCGACTATGCGCATTTCCATCAGGCCAACGTGACGGTCACCGAGAATGTCGTCGACGCCTGTCTGAAACAGAAGGTGCGGCGCCTGGTGCATCTGTCCTCGCCATCGATCTACTTCGATGGGCGCTCGCATGTCGACATTCGTGAGGAGCAGGTGCCCAAACGCTTCTCCGATCACTACGGCAAGACCAAGTACCTGGCCGAGCAGCAGGTGTTCGCCGCGCAGGAATTCGGCCTGGAGGTGATTGCCCTGCGTCCGCGTTTCGTCACCGGTGCGGGTGATACCAGCATCTTCCCGCGGCTGATCGGCATGCAGCGCAAGGGGCGCCTGGCGATCATTGGCAATGGCCTGAACAAGGTCGATTTCACCAACGTGCACAACCTCAATGCTGCCCTGCTCAGCTCACTGCAGGTCGGCGGTGCGGCGCTTGGCCAGGTGTACAACATCAGTAACGGCACGCCGGTACCGCTGTGGGACGTGGTCAATTACGTGCTGCGTCGGCTGGAACTGCCGCCGGTGACCCGGCATGTGCCATTCCCGCTGGCCTACGCTGCGGCGACGCTCAATGAAGGTGTTTGCCGGCTGCTGCCTGGGCGCCCAGAGCCGAGCCTGTTTCGTCTGGGGGTAGCGGTGATGGCCAGGGATTTCTCCCTGAACATCGACCGTGCCCGCGAATATCTCGACTACGACCCCAAGGCCGGTTTGTGGGATGCGCTGGATGAGTTCTGCACCTGGTGGCAGGTGCAGATGGGCCATCAGGCGTAGACGCGTTGGCCTCGATAGATCCGCACGGCGCCGGACGGATTGGCGACCGGTAGCTCCACCGCTGCGATGGGCGTGCTGGTCGGGCGCTGCGGTTGATCGGAGAGCTCGGCCAGGCGTTGACCGAGACGGCGAGTTTCTTCGTCGATGGACTTCAGGCTGCCATCGAGCATGGCGCTAATCGCATTGGGCTGGCTCAGGCGAATGTCCACCTCCAGCTCTTCGCGTAGACGGCGGCGCAGCGCTTTCATGCAGTCCAGTACTTCTTTGTTCAGTTCCATTGCTACTTCCCCCGTTTGGTTGAAGGGCCACGGGCTTCGGCATTCCTCACCTTCCGTGACCTGAACAGCCTCTTCCCACCGGCTGTAACACGCATTCGTGCTGTATCGCTTTGCAGAACTTTTAGGCCGCCTGCTGGCTTGTGAGCGACGCGCGGTAGGCGTGTTCACGACAAGGGAAAAAGCAAAGTGCGTACCAGTTCATGTTTTGCGGAACTGCTGGGCTGCAGACGGGGTCGATGGCCCTGTCGCGCCCTTCGTCGGTGCGCTGCGCACCTCCTTGGCGCGGCGCTGATGGTGTGATGGCGAATCGGTATACTGCGCGGCATTTCCGTTTATCCGTTCCAACATAGGTCTGACCATGCGCAACGATGCCAATGACGAGCTCGACAATCTGCCCAGCCTGACCCCGGAGCGCCGCGAGGATTTCGTCGAGCCACGTGACGAACCGGCCCCGCGCAGCAGCCGTGCGACCAGCCAACGCGCTGCGGTTGGCAAGGCCCCGAGCACCGGGCCTTTGTGGGCGCTGGTGGGGGCGCTGAGCATTGCCCTGGCCGGCCTTGGTTGGTGGAGCCTGCAGCAGATCGGTCTGATGGAGCAGCGTCTGGTGGCGACCCAGGAGAGTTTCGCGCGCATCAGCGAGGAAGCCGCCGGGCGTATCCAGGATATTTCCGGCAAGGTGGTGGCGACCGAGTCCAACGTCACCAGCGGCAGTGAGGCGCTCAAGCTGCAGGTTCGGCAACTGGAGAACCGCCTGGCCGAGCTGAGCAAGCAACAGCAGCAGAGCGCCACGGCGCAAGCCGCGCTGGACAAGCGCATCGATCAGTTGGGCACGGAGCTCAAGAGCGGCATTGGTGCCAGTGCCGATTTCGACAAGCGTCTGCAGGCGCTGACCAGCGAGCAGACCGCGTTGAAGGCCGCACAAGGCGATGCCAAGGCTACCCAGGCCGAGCTGGCCAAGCTCGATACCCGTATCAAGACGCTGAGCACGGATATCGATGCGCTGAAGAAGCAGGGTAACCCGAGCCAGGCTATCCGTAGCCTGGAGCAGGATCTGCTGGTGCTGCGCAGCGAGCTGGACAATCGTCCGGCCGCCGCCGCCAGTGCGGGCCCGAATACCGCCGAGTTCGACGTCTTCCGCGCGCAGATGACGCGCAATATCAGCACCCTGCAAAGCCAGGTGGTGAATCTGCAGCAGCAGCTCAATCAGCGCTGAGGCACTTCGCTAAACGAACAAGCCCCGCAATGCGGGGCTTGTTCGTTTCTTTCCGGTCGTAGGGTGTCGCGGGGCCGTCTAGGCTGTGCACACCGGCGCCCGGTTGGTGCACGCAGCGCACCCTATATGAAGCGCCTTACAGGCGCGGGTAGTCGATGTAACCGACCGGGCCGGAGCCGTAGAAGGTCTGCGGTTGCGGCTCGTTCAGCGCTGCATCCTGCGCCAGGCGCTCGGGCAGATCCGGGTTGGCGATGAAGGGGATGCCGAAGGCCACGGCATCAGCCTTGCCCTCGGCCAGCCAGGCGTTGGCCTGATCCTTGGTGAAGCGTTCGTTGGCGATGAACACGCCACCGAATTCCTTCTTCAGTTGCGGCGTCAGGCTGTCGTCGCCTGCCTTCTCGCGAGCGCAGATGAAGGCGATGCCGCGTTTGCCCAGTTCGCGAGCCACGTAGCCGAAGGTTTCGGCGCGGTTGGCGTCGCCCATGTCGTGGGAGTCCGCACGCGGCGCCAGGTGCACGCCGACACGACCGGCGCCCCATACCGAGATGGCGGCATCGGTCACTTCCAGCAGCAGGCGGGCGCGGTTCTCGACGCTGCCGCCGTAGCGGTCGGTGCGCTGGTTGGTGCTGCTCTGCAGGAACTGGTCGAGCAGGTAGCCGTTGGCACCGTGGATTTCCACACCATCGAAACCGGCGGCCAGGGCGTTCTCGGCACCTTGACGGTAAGCCTCGACGATATCGGCGATCTCCTCGGTCTCCAGGGCACGTGGGGTGACGAACTCCTTGATCGGACGCACCAGGCTGACGTGGCCGGCCGGCTGGATGGCACTCGGTGCCACCGGCAGTTCGCCATTCAGGTAGATCGGGTCGGAGATACGGCCGACGTGCCACAGCTGCAGGACGATCTTGCCGCCGTTGGCATGGACTGCCTGGGTGATGTTGCTCCAGCCACGAATCTGCTCATCCGACCAGATGCCGGGAGTGTCCGGGTAGCCGACGCCCATCGGCGTGACGGCGGTGGCTTCGCTGATGATCAGCCCCGCCGAGGCGCGTTGGGTGTAGTACTCGGCCATCAGCGCGTTGGGCACGCGGCCTTCGTCGGCGCGGCAGCGGGTCAGCGGGGCCATGATGATGCGGTTGTTCAGGTGCAGATCACCGATCTGGATGGGGTCGAACAGTGTGGACATGGTGGTTCTCCGAGTTCAGAGTTGCTGGCCGAGGCGCTCGACGAAGGCCAGGATCAGCTCGTCGTTGCGCTTGAAGAAGTGCCACTGGCCGACCTTGCGGCTGGTCACCAGACCGGCGCGCTGCAAGGTGGTCAGATGGGCGGAAACGGTGGATTGCGACAGCCCGGTACGCAGGAAAATCTTGCCGGCGCACACGCCGATCTCCAGCGGGTGATCCTGTTCGGCGAAGTGCTGCTCGGGCTCCTTCAACCAGTCGAGGATGTCGCGGCGAACCGGGTGGGCGAGGGCCTTGATGATGGCGTCGAGGTCGATGTCCATGGCGTTGTCGTTGCGTATCGTCATGTGGCGAACCTTATATCGTCTCTGAGCGATATACAGATCGATTGTTCCAATAGTCTCCATCAGCCACTTCGATTGTCCTGCCGGCGGGGTTAAGCTCACGGGATGAACTACCTGGCCCATCTGCACCTCGGCGGTAACGCAGCGCCACAACTGCTTGGCAGCCTCTATGGCGATTTCGTCAAAGGCCCGCTGGTGGGGCGTTGGCCGGCGCCAATCGAGGCTGCCATTCGCCTGCATCGACGCATCGATGCCTTTACCGACAGCCACCCGTTGCAGGCACGGGCTCGTGCACGTTTTCCGGAGCAGCGGCGGAGAATGGCCGGCATGTTGCTGGATCTGTTCTTCGATCACTGCCTGGCACGGGACTGGTCGGCGTACGCGGCGCAGCCGCTGGAGCATTTCACTGAGCGGGTCTACCAGGTGCTTGCCGCCGAACCCGAGCTACCAGGGCGACTGGCGTTGATGGCGCCGCGTATGGCGGCGCAGGACTGGCTCGGCAGCTACCGCGAATTCGCCGTGCTGGAGCAGGTGATCGCCGGTATGCAGCGGCGCTTGTCCAAACCGCAGTTGCTCGATGGCAGCCTGGCGGAACTGGAGCGCCTGTACGAACCGCTCAGCGAGGACTTTCGCGCCTTCTACCCCGAGTTGATGGCCTTCGCCGAGGCCGAGCTTGTAGCCCGGAGGCAATCCGGGAGCGCCTGAGAGGCGGTGCGCACGGCGCACCCTACGGGAGTTTCCCTGCATCCGCAGGGTGCGCCGTGCGCACCAGCGATTTCGCCGCTGCGACGATCGCCGCTAAAGCGCCTCCCACAAGGTTTCGCGCCGGGCGCTGGGGGAGGGTTTTAGACGCGACAATTATCACTAAAAATCTTTCCACACCGGCTCAGGTTGCCTGGGCATGCAGGCCAAAGCGCCGCACCACCCATTTCTCCAACTCCGCCACGCTGAACAGCGCCAGGCCTGCCAGTAGCACGCGCAGCCATTCATCCAGGCTCAACCCCACCGAGCCGAACACGCCCTGTAGCGGCGGGGCGTAGGTGAACAGCAATTGCAGCACCAGGCACAGGGCGATAGTCACCAGCACGGCACGGTTGCCCAGCAGGCCATCACGGTTGAGAACCGAGCCGAAGATGCTGCGGCTGTTGAGCAGATAGAACATCTCGCACATCACCACGGCATTGACCGCTGTGGTGCGGGCGTTTTCCAGGCTTTTGCCCAGCTCCAGCTCCCAGAGGAACAGGCCGATGCCCGCCCCGGCGATCAGCACCGAGACCATCACCACGCGCCAGATGAAGAAGCCGGACAGCAGCGGTTCGTTCGGCGCGCGCGGCGCGCGGTTCATCAGGCCGCGTTCGGTGGGTTCGAAGGCCAGCGCCAGGCCCAGGGTGCTGGAGGTGACCATGTTGATCCACAGCACCTGCGCCGGGGTCAGTGGCAGCACCACCTGGAACAGAATGGCGAAGATCACGATCAGCGACTGGCCGCCGTTGGTGGGCAGGGCGAAGAGGATGAATTTCTTCAGGTTGTCGTAGATCGCCCGGCCCTCGCGCACGGCGCCGGCGATGGTGGCGAAGTTATCGTCGGCCAGTACCACCTCGGCGGCTTCCTTGGCCGCTTCGGTGCCCTTCAGGCCCATGGCCACACCGACGTCGGCGCGCTTGAGGGCTGGGGCGTCGTTGACCCCGTCGCCGGTCATCGCCACCACCTGGCCGCTGTCCTGCATGCTCTGCACCAGGCGCAGCTTGTGCTCGGGGCTGGCACGGGCGAACACCTCGATATTGGGCAGCACCTCACGCAGACGGCGGTCGTCGAGCAACTCCAGCTCTGCGCCGGTCATCGCTGGCAGGCCGACGCCGATACCCAGTTGTGCACCAATGGCGCGGGCGGTTTCGGCATGATCGCCGGTGATCATCTTCACCCGGATGCCGGCGCGCTGGCATTCGGCAACGGCGGCGATGGCCTCCTCGCGCGGTGGGTCGATGATGCCGACCAGTGCCAGCAGGGTCAGACCGTTCTCCACGTCATCGAACCTGAGCGTGCGCTGCTCGGCTGCGGCCGGTTTGCTGGCCAGGGCCAGCAGGCGCAGGCCTCGGGCGGCCAGGTCGGTGGCCTGACGGCGCCAGTAGTCGGCATCCAGCGGCGCGTTACCGCCATCGGCGTCGCGCTGGCTGGCGCACATTTCCAGCACGCGCTCGGGTGCCCCCTTGAGCAGGATCAGGCCGTGGCCGGCGTGATCGTGATGCAGGGTGGCCATGAAGCGGTGTTCCGACTCGAACGGAATCGTGTCGCTGCGCGGCAATTGCGTGTGCAGACTCTGGATATCGAGGCCGCTTTTCAGCGCCAGGGTGAGCAGCGCACCTTCGGTCGGATCGCCATGCAGCTGCCAGTGGCCGGTGGCGTCCTGTTGCAGGCGGCCGTCGTTGCACAGCTGCGCCGCGCGGGCGATCTCCAGCAACGCGCTATCGGGTTCGAGCAGCTTGCCGTCCTGATGGAAGGCGCCTTCCGGGGCATAGCCGACGCCGCTGATGTCGAGGATGCGGCTGGCGCTGACTACGCGTTGCACGGTCATCTCGTTGCGGGTCAGGGTGCCGGTCTTGTCCGAGCAGATCACCGTCACCGAACCGAGGGTCTCCACCGCCGGCAGGCGGCGCACGATGGCGTTGTGCCCGGCCATGCGCTGCACGCCCAGGGCCAGGATCACGGTCATGATCGCCGGCAGGCCTTCGGGAATGGCCGAGGCGGTCAGCGCCACCACCATCATGAACATCTCGCCGGGGTTCTGCCCATGCCAGAGGATGCCGAGGATGAAGGTGGCCAGCGCCAGGATCAGGATGATCACCGCCAGCCAGCGGCTGAACTGTTCGATCTGCCGCAACAGCGGTGTGGACAGTGCCTGCACCTGTTGCAGCATGGCGCCGATGCGCCCCAGCTCGGTGTCCGCGCCGGTGGCCACCACCAGGCCGGTGGCCTGGCCGCTGCTGACCAGGGTGCCGGAGTAGGCCATGCAGCGGCGGTCGCCGAGCGCGGCGTCGGCCTGGCAGTGGGCCACGGATTTTTCCACCGGCACCGATTCGCCGGTCAGCGCCGCTTCTTCCACCAGCAGGTTCTTCACGCTGAGCAGGCGCAGGTCGGCTGGCACCTTGTCGCCGGAGGCCAGTAGCACCACGTCGCCGGGCACCAGCCGTTCGGCATCGATTTCGTGACGTTCGCCGTTGCGCAGCACCATGGCGTGGGGCGAGAGCATGTTGCGGATGGCGTCGAGCGCGTTCTCCGCCTTGCCTTCCTGGATGAAGCCGATGATCACGTTGATCAGCACCGCGGCAAGGATCACCGAGGTATCGACCCAGTGGCCGAGCAGGGCGGTGATCAGCGCAGCGCCGAGCATCATGTACAGCAGCACGTTGTGAAACTGGTACAGCAGGCGCAGCAGCGGGCCACGGCGTTTCGGCGGTGGCAGGCGGTTGCGGCCATGGCGTTGCAGGCGCTCGCTTGCCTCAGGCTCGCCGAGACCCGACGAGGTGCTCTGCTGAGCCTCCAGTGCCTGTTGCGGAGTCAGTTGGTGCCAGGCGTGGTCAGTATGTCCAGGAAGCCGATTTTCCATAGGGATTAGTCTCCTTCGGGCGCCAGGATCTGGTTCCGCTTCGTGCGAAGGGAAACCAAGCCCTTTGAACCCTAGTCGGCTTTCGACCCCGGAGCCTGATCTGCATCAAGGATCGGCGAGACCTATCGAGGCTCAATGTATCCGGTCATGACACGAATGGAGGAAAGAAGATGATCAAGATCATGGTGGCAACCGACCTATCCGAGCGTTCAGCCCATGCGCTGCAGCGCGCCGTGCAATTGATCCGTCGCCAGGGTGGTGGTGAATGGACGCTGGTTCACGTGATCGACGACGATGCGCCGGCCGAGCACGTGGCGAGCCAGCTGCAGCAGGCCGAAACCCTGCTGCAGGCCCAGGCCGAACGCCTGGCCGAGCAGGCTGGCAGCAAGCCGCGGGTGATCGTCGCCAGTGGCGATGTCGCCGAGGTGCTGGTCGAGAGCGCGCAAGGCAGCAGCGCCGAGCTGCTGGTGGTGGGGGCGCATCGTAAATCGTCGCTGCGTGACTTCTTCGTCGGCACCACGCTCGAGCGCGTGGTGCGCGCCAGTCATCTGCCGGTGCTGCGTGTCAATGGCCCGGTCACTCATGAGTACAAGCACGCGCTGCTGGCGCTGGATCTGTCGCGTATCTCGCTGCAGGCCGCCAGCCGTGCCCGCGACCTGGGGCTGCTCGATCCGCAGAACTTCGATGCGGCCAGTGCACTCGAGCCGGTATCGCCCGGCGTGATGCTGGAAGCGAGCCTGAGCGCCCAGGTGCTGGAAACCCAGCGTGAGGATCTGCACAAACAGATCCTCGAACGCCTGGGCCAGGATGGTTTGAACCTTGCGCCCGAGCGGCTGCAGATTCATGTCGGCTCGCCTGAGTCGGTGATCGACGAAGCCCTGAAGCGTTCGAGCGCAGACCTGCTGGTGCTGGGCACTCATGCCCGCGAAGGGGTGTCGCGCCTGGTGCTGGGCAGCGTTGCCAGTCGCCTGCTAGCCACTCAGGACGTCGACGCACTGATCGTCCCGCCAGCTCGTTGATGACGGTTTGACACGTCGTTGACTTCCCCTCTCCCATGAATGGGAGAGGGGGCCGACCGAGCATGCCCGAAGCAAACCTGCGCGGCTTCAGCTACGTAGGGTGCGCCGTGCGCACCAATGGGAGTGACGCCGGCATTTCGGTATGCACGGCCTGGGTGGCCCCACGCCCCTAACAAAAGCCATCCGTGCCAAACACTACGTCTTATCTGATCAGTATTAGGCCGCGGCCTGTTCCTGGGACGATTCCGGCTGCAATGCCGCAGCAATCGAAGCCTGACTGTGACGGGCCAGTTCGTTGCGGCTGCGAGTATCGCTGGGGATCGGCTGCAGCAGACGGATCTCCACTTCGCTGGCCGAACTGGACAGGAGGCGCAGCAGGTGCGAAAGCATGTCGTCATCGCCGATGAAGGGCGCCACCGAGCAGGGTTGGCCGTCACGCAGGTAACGAATGGCTACCGGCTGAATGGCCACGCCGCTGTCGATGGCGCTGCTCAGCAGGCGGCCATGGAAGGTGCGCAGGGCCAGGCCGTCGGTGGTGGTGCCCTCGGGGAAGATCAACAGATGACGCCCGCGCTGCAGGTGCTGGGTGAGCTGTTGGCCGATCTGGCCGCTGTCGCCCGCGCCGCGGCGGATGAACAGCGTACCGCCCTTGTGCGCCAGCCAGCCGGCCAGCGGCCAGGCACGCACTTCCGCCTTGGACAGAAAGGACATCGGCTGCAGGGCGCCCAGCAGCGGAATGTCCGTCCACGACACATGGTTGGCGACCCACAGCATCGGCTGGGTCGGCAGCTCGCCCTCGATGCGTACGCGAAACGGCAGAGCGCCGCCCAGGCGAGCGAGGAACCAGCGCGTCAGGCGTTGGCGCAGGGACATCAGGTCATGCCGCACCACGCGTTCGCAGAGGCTGACGACTGCGGCCAGCAGGGTGCCGAAGGCGATCACCAGGGCCAGGTGCAGCAGGCGCAGGGAAAGGCGCAGTCGGGTCATCGTGAACTCCAGATGAAAAAAGCCGGCCTCTGTCTACAGGGCCGGCGCAGGTGATGCAAGTATCCTCCGCCTGTCGGCGTCAGACCGCAGCCTTGAAGTGCCGGGCGTAACGCGGGCACAACTCGTCGCGCTTGAGCAGGATGAACACGTCGGCCACCTGGAAGTCGCGATCCCAGCAGGGCTCGCCGCAGATCTTCGCCCCCAGGCGCATGTAGGCCTTGAGCAGCGGCGGCATCTCGGCGATGACGTTGCCCGGCAGATCCAGCTGCGGCAGCGGGTGCTTCGGCTCGGCGCGCAGGTGCTCGGTGCACAGGTAACGCTCACGCAGGCGCTGCATGATGGCTTGCGCCTGGATGCCGCCGTCCTGCATGGAGATGCTCGCGCAGCCCATCAGGTAGCGGTAGCCGCCTTCGTTGAGTACTTCGGCCAGCTCGCCCCAGAGCACGGCGATGGTGCCTCCGTTGCGGTAGGCATGGGCTACGCAGGTGCGGCCGATTTCCAGCAGCGGGCCTTCCAGCTTGGCCAGACCATGCAGGGCGAATTCCTCTTCGCTGTAGTAGCGACCGAGACCGGCGGCGGCCTGGTGGTCGAGCAGGCGGGTAGTGGCCACCAGTTCGCCGCTTTCCAGGTCACGTACGCCGATATGGCGGCAGTGGATGTCGTAGTCATCCATGTCCAGACCCAGTTCGGCGCCGTTGAGCTTGGCGTCGAATTCCGCGCTGAACACGCGGTAGCGCAAGGCCTGAGCTTCACGCAGGGCGGCGGGGCCTTGCAGGCGTTCGGCCTGCAGTCGGCGAGCGGTTTGAGTCATGCCAGATCCTCCGTGTGCCGGCTGGGTGCTTGCAGCCGGTCGATCTTGTTGGGCAAGCTCAGGCTAGGTAGCTGCGGTGTCATCACCGTGAAGCTTTTTTGATGCTTATGTGACGGCGGCCGGGCTGCGGCTGCGAGGAGCTCTGCGATGCCCTGGTCGAGCCTGTTTCAGCCCATCGAGCGCCTGACTGCCGAGGCGGGGCTGGAGGATTGGTACGCCCGCCTGCTGACGCGTCTGGGCGGCACGCCACAGCCCTTCGAGCTGGCGCTGGTGGGCGGGTTGCAGGCGGCCACGCCGGGGCTGGCCTTTCTCGCCGGTTATCAGGCTGCGCTACGCATGCTGTGGCCGGCAGCGCCGTGGACGGCTGGTGCCTTGTGCGTGACGGAGAACCGCAGCACCCGTCCGGCGGACATGAGCACGCGCATCTACGGTCTGTACATCAGCGGTCGCAAGGACTTCGTCACCGCCGCCGAATGTGCCGACTGGTTGCTGGTGGCGGCGCGCGAGGAGGGCGCCGAGGAGCCGCCACGGCTGGCCCTCGGTGTGGTGCGCCAGGGCGCGCCCGGCGTGCGCATCGAGCCGCTGCCGGCCTTGCCGCTGATGCCGGATATCGGCCATGCCCGTTTGCATCTGGATCAGGCGCAGGGCGAGCGCCTGGCCGGCGATGGCTGGGACGACTACGTCAAACCCTTCCGTACGCTGGAAGACGCGCACGTTCTCGCGGCAGTGGCGGCCTGGCTGTTCGGTGTGGGCCGCGAAAGCGCCTGGCCCGAATCCCTGCTGCTGCGTTTGCAGGCACTGCTGGCCGGTTGCGCCGAGGTGGTGCGGCAGGCGCCCAATGCGCCGACCACGCACCTGCTGCTGGCCGGGCTGTTCGCCCAGCAGCAGGCATTGGCCGACGAGCTGGAAGCGGCCTTCGCTTCGGGCCCGGCTCACTGGGCCGACCTGTGGCAACGCGACAAGGGTTTGCTACGTATCGCTGAGGCGGCGCGTAGCAAGCGCCTGGACAAAGCGCGGCAGATTGTCGCCGGCTCTTGATCCATATCAGTACCGTGCCGAGGGTGTGCGCATAAGGTTGCCTCGCGTTTCTTCTACGAGGTTTCCATGCGCCGCGAGCCCATCGTGCTGTTCGATAACGGCCACCACCAATGCCTGATGTTCGATGACCTGGTCAGCGGCGAGGGCGTGCAGTCCAACCAGTTCCTGATCACCGACCACGAGCAGTACCTGCTGCTCGACCCGGGCGGTGACCTGACCTATACGCCGCTGTCGCTGGAGTTGTCCAAGCACATCCCGGTGCAGGATCTGACCTACATCTTCGCCTCGCACCAGGATCCGGACATCATCGCTTCGCTGGACAAGTGGCTGCTGCACACCCGCGCGCGGGTGATCTGCTCCAAGCTGTGGGCGCGTTTCCTGCCACACCTCACCGCCAACTACCTGGTGCTGAGCCGTGGCATCAACACCTACGACCGCATCATCGCGCTGCCGGATCGCGGCCAGAGCATTCCGCTGGGCAAGTGCAACCTCAAGGCCGTGCCGGCGCACTTCCTGCACTCGGTGGGCAACTTCCAGGTGTACGACCCGATCAGCAAGATTCTCTTTTCCGGCGATATGGGCGCCTCAATGGTGGACGACGCTTCGCCGGTGCGTGATTTCGTCAACCACGTGCCGAACATGGAGGCCTTCCATCGCCGTTACATGGCCGGCAACAAGGCCTGTCGCCTGTGGGCGGCGATGGTGCGTGAAATGGACGTGGCGATGATCGTGCCGCAGCACGGCCGGCCGTTCGTGGGCGCGGAGATGATCAGCGCCTTCCTCTACTGGATCGAGAACCTCGAATGCGGCCTCGACCTGATGGGGCCGGAGGATTACCAACTGCCCAAATGAAGGCTGGCGATGGCGTTTTCGTCGCTTCAAGCGGTCATCATGGGCGTGCTAGGGTGCGCCTCGATTCCTGATCGAGGCCGCCCATGCCCACTTCTTTCCTTCGCCGACTGAGCCTGGTGCTCGGTTTCAGCCTGCTCGCCACTGCCGCTCATGCGGAAAACTGGCCGCAACCCGATTGGCAGACCCTGCCTCGCGCCGAGAGCGCCGCACTGGCCGAACTCGAGCGCTACGCCTTTCCCGCGCGCGATGACGCCGAGCGCAAGGGCATTCGCACCGACGCCTTGCTGGTGATCCGCGACGGGCAGATCGTCTACGAGCGCTATGCCGAACCGACCACGGCGCAGACTGCGCACCTCTCCTGGTCGATGGCCAAGAGCCTGCTCGCCACCACCCTCGGCGTGGCCTACGGCGAGGGACGCTTCAAGCTCGATGCACCAGCTGCGCAGTACTACCCGGCGATGGCCGAGCATCCGCAGATCAAGATCGGTCACCTGCTCAACTGGGCCTCGGGGCTGGCCTGGGAAGAGGACTACGAGTACGCGCCGCTGAAGTCCTCGGTGGTGGCCATGCTCTACACCCGTGGCCGTGATGACATGGCCGCGTTCACCGCCGCGCATGCAGCCGATGCCGCACCGGGTACGCGCTTTCGTTATTCCAGTGGCGACAGCAACGTGCTGGCCGCCGCGCTGCGCGGGATGGTCGGCCAGGATGCCTATGCCGATTATCCCTGGACGGCGCTGTTCGAGCCGCTGGGCATTACCAGTGCGGTGTGGGAGCGCGATGCAAGCGGCACTTTCGTGGCCTCGTCCTACGCTTACATGACCGCCCGTGATCTGGCCCGTGTCGGCCTGCTGATGCAGCGCGGTGGCCGTTGGGGCGAGCGTCAGTTGCTGCCGGCGGCCTGGGTCGATTTCGTCTCCACGCCTTTTGCCGGTTACCAGGCGCAACTGGCCAAGGCGGGCGATGCGGTGCCTGGCGGGCACTGGTGGCTCAACGCCGAACTGCCGGGGAGCAAGCGCCCATGGCCGGATGCGCCGGCCGACACCATCGCGGCGCTCGGACATTGGGGGCAGGGTTTGTACGTGATGCCGAAAGAGGATCTGCTGGTGGTGCGTTATGCCGATGACCGCGACGGTAGCTTCCAGCACAACGAATTGCTCAAGCGCGTACGTGCGGCCTTTGCGGCGGAGGTGCAGCCATGATTCGCCGTCATCCGATTCTCAGCGTGCTGGTGCTGTTGCTGATCGTGCTGCTGGCCTGGGCCTGGCCGAACCGTGCGCACCTGGCCGCATTCCCCGACATCATCGGCGCCTACACGGCCAAGGAGTACTGCTCCTGTCGTTATGTCAGCGGCAATCCGGCGGCCTATTGCGAAGGCTATGTCGCGCAGTACGTACCGATCAGCGGCCTGCTCGACGACGAGAGCGCAAAGCGCGTGACAGCCAGCGGCCTCGGCCGTACCCACAGCGCCGCCTGGCTGGGTGAACGGCAGGGCTGCCAGCTGTTGCCGAACGAATGAAGCGTAGCCCGGATGGCATCCGGGTCACGGGGCTGCGTAGGGCGGGTGAAACCCGCCAGATCGTGGTGGCGGGTTTCACCCGCCCTACGGTTCACTGATTCGCGGCTGAAGGCGCTTGGCCTGGCCATTCTTGCACCGGACTTTGCAAGGCAGGCCATGGCGACTATCGTTGCGGCCTGGTCATGCCGTTATTCGAGCTCTCATGCGCCGTTCGCTATTCGCCCTGCTGCTTGCCGTCGCCTTGCCCGTTCACGCCGATTGGTACCTGGACAACGAGTCCTCGCGGCTGTCGTTCATCTCCACCCATTCTGGCAGTCAGTCGGAAGTGCACCGTTTCCTCACCCTGCATGGGCAGATCGGCGGTGATGGTCGCGTTCGCCTGCGCATCGATCTCGACTCGCTGAGTACTGGCGTCGCCCTGCGTGATGAGCGTCTGCGCGCGATGCTGTTCGACACTGCTCGCCTGCCCGAGGCGCGCATCAGTGCCCAGGTCAACCTGCCCTTGCTCACCGATCTGGCGCCTGGCGCGCAGCTGGAACTGCGCCTGCCGCTGCAATTGACCCTCAACGAACGTACGCGCGAGCTGGAGTCGGAGCTGCTGGTGACCCGCCTCGACGACCGCCGCTTCCAGGTGGTGACGCTGGCACCGCTGGTGCTGCATGCCGAGGACTATGGCCTGGCCAGCGGCATCGACGCGTTGCGCAAGATCGCGGATCTGCCTGCCATCAGCCTGTCGGTGCCGGTTGGCGCCGTGCTGATTTTCACGGCGCGCTGAGCACCTGATGCGCGGCAGCATCTTTCCCTGGCGCGGGGGTAACCGCTTCGAGTTGTTGCTCGACGGCCAGGTGTTCTTCCCGCGCATGCTTGCCGCCATCGAGGCAGCCGAGCGCCAGGTCGAGATCGAGCTGTACCTGGTCGAGGACGGGCAGTGCAGTGAACGCCTGACCGATGCCCTGTGCCGGGCTTGCGCTCGTGGCGTGGTCGTGCGTGGGCTGTTCGACGCCTATGGCGCCGCCGGCCTCGGTGCGTCCCTGCGTGCGCGCTTGCAGGCTGCTGGCGTGCAACTGCGCTGGTACAACCCGGTACGCTGGCGCCGTGGCATTCGCAACTTTCACCGCGACCACCGCAAGCTGCTGGTGGTCGACAGTCGCCTGGCTTATGTCGGCGGCACGGGGTCCACCGATGAGTTCTGGCTGCCGGATGCTCCGCTCAGCCCCTGGCACGAAGCCATGGTGGAGATCGAGGGGCCGTTGGTAGGCGACTGGCTGCAGTTGTTCGAGCATCAATGGCGCGCGCGTTTTTCCTGGCGCCCTAGCCATCAGCCGGCCCCGTTGACGCTGCCCGAATGCCCGCCGGTAGGCATTGGCCTGGGGCGTGTGGCCTATGCCGATGCGGCGCAGCATCGCGACATCCTGCTGTCACTGCTGCGCGCACTGCGGGGCGCCAAGCAGCGGGTCTGGCTGGCCACGCCGTATTTCCTGCCGACCTGGAAGATCCGCCGCGCACTGCGCCGTGCGGCGGCTCGGGGTGTCGAGGTGCGTCTGTTGCTGGCCGGGCGCAATACCGATCACCCGCCAGTGCGGTTTGCCGGGCAGCGCTACTACCCCAAATTGCTCAAGGCCGGTGTGCGCATCTTCGAATACCAGCCGCGCTTTCTGCACTTGAAAATGGTGCTGGTGGACGATTGGGTCAGCGTCGGCTCGTGCAACTTCGATCACTGGAATCTGCGCTTCAACCTCGACGCCAATGTCGAGGCACTCGACCCGGACTTCACCCGCGCGGTGGCGGCCAGCTTCATCGAAGACTTCGGCGTCAGCCGCGAGATCACCCTCGAGGATTGGCGCCAGCGGCCCTGGTGGCGGCGTGCGCAACAACGCCTGTGGGGCTGGCTGGATCGCCTGGCGGTGAACCTGCTCGACCGCTGGCGCTGAGCCGTGTCACCGAGTACTGAGGTTGCGTCCGAACAGGCTGAAGAAAAGCAGGTGCAGAGGCAGTGGCGCCAGTAGCCACAGGTACGGGTAAGCGTCGCTCAGCCACAGCTGGTAGAGCGCCACACCAGCAACCACCAGGTGAGAGTAGCCAGGCGGTTGCGCCCGGTATCGGTGTGCTCGCGACGATAGTTGAGCAAGCCGAACGAACCGGGCAAAAGGGCGAAGACCGCCCCCATGACAAGGCCCACCGTGGCGAAGAGTTTCAGCAGTATTTCCATGACCTTTGTCGCTCCTGTGTTGTGCAACTGCGCAGCATGCCTGCAGGGCGGCGTCCAGGAAAGTTCCCCATCTCTCTGATGGCCCATCATTCAGCAAGCCGAGGTCGGCCTGTGCGTGCCCGCGCCAGGGCGGCGTTCATCCTTTCGGGCGACAGATGAAATCCCTCCTTGGTGCGCTTATCCGGGCTGTGGTCGCTGCGTAGGGTTCCCTGCAGTTGCACCCCCATCTCAGGAGACCCGCATGACAAGAACAACAGGGCCCGGACTATTCCAGCCGCACACCTTGGCTTTGGCCGTCGCCGTCGGTTTCGCCGCTCCGGCGCAGGCCGTCAATTTCAACATCGGTGAGATCGAAGGACAGTTCGACAGCTCGCTGTCGGTTGGTGCCAGCTGGTCGATGCGCAGTCCGGATCGCGATCTGATCGGCCCCAACAACGGTGGTCAGGGCCAGGCGCAGACCGGTGACGATGGCCGTCTGAACTTCAAGAAGGGCGAGACCTTCTCGAAGATCTTCAAGGGCATCCACGATCTCGAACTGCGTTATCGCGACACCGGCGCTTTCGTTCGCGGCAAGTACTGGTACGACTTCGAACTCAAGGACGAGAGCCGCCTGTTCAAGGACATCGACGACCACAACCGCAAGGAGGGCGCCAAGGCCTCCGGGGCGGAAATCCTCGATGCCTTCCTCTACCACAACTACGCCATAGGCGATCTGCCCGGCACCGTACGGGTTGGCAAGCAGGTGGTGAGCTGGGGGGAGAGCACCTTCATCGGCAACAGCATCAACTCGATCAACCCCATCGACGTGGCCGCCTTCCGTCGCCCCGGCGCGGAGATCAAGGAAGGGCTGATTCCGGTGAACATGCTCTACCTGTCGCAGAGCCTCAGCGACCGCCTGAGCATGGAGGCCTTCTATCAGTTGGAGTGGGATCAGACCATCCTCGACAACTGCGGCACCTTCTTCTCCACCGCCGATGTGGCTGCCGACGGCTGCGACAGCGGCTACCACATCGGTTCGCCGGCCATCGCGCCGTTGCAACCGGTTGCCGCCGCGTTCGGCCAGGGTTTCCAGGTCGACAGTGAAGGGGTGATCCTGCCGCGCGCCGGTGACCGTGATGCACGCGACAGCGGCCAGTGGGGCCTGGCCCTGCGCTGGCTGGGTGACGAGACCGAATACGGCCTGTATTTCATGAACTATCACAGCCGTACGCCCATCGTCAGCACGCAGAACGCCGGGCAGGCAACCTTGAATGCGCTGCCGGGGATCATCGCCACGGCCAATGCTATTGCACCGGGCACGGGGCAGGGGCTGGCACAGAGCGTGATGCTCGGTAACGGCCGCTACTACCTCGAATACCCCGAGGACATCCGTCTGTATGGTCTGAGCTTCTCCACCACCTTGCCCACCGGCACCGCCTGGGCAGGGGAACTCAGCTACCGGCCGAACCTGCCGCTGCAGATCAACACCACCGACATGACTTTGAGCCTGCTCAACCCCATCGCGAATGGCGCTGCTGCACCGGTCGTGGCGGGCCCTGGCCAGGACAACGTCGGTTATCGGCGCAAGGAAGTCACCCAGGTGCAGACCACCTTCACCCATTTCTTCGATCAGGTGATGGGCGCCGGGCGCTTCACTCTGGTGGGCGAGATCGGCGTGGCCCATGTCGGTGGACTGGAGAGCCGTGAAGACCTGCGCTATGGCCGTGATTCGCTGTTCGGTGCCTATGGTTTCCGCGGCGACACCGATGGCTTCGTCACTAGCACCTCCTGGGGCTACCGCGTGCGTGGCATCTGGGAATACAGCAACGTGTTCGCCGGGGTGAACCTCAAGCCGAACATCTCCTGGTCGCACGACGTCGACGGCTACGGCCCCAACGGTCTGTTCAACGAGGGCGCCAAGGCCGTGAGCATCGGCATCGACGCCGACTACCGCAATACCTACACCGCCAGCCTGTCGTACACCGACTTCTTTGGCGGCGATTACAACGTCGCGGTCGACCGCGACTTCCTGGCGCTCAGCTTCGGCGTGAGTTTCTAGGCCATCAGGATCAGTTGAGGAATGCAGATGAATACAACCCTGAAGATGCTCGGCGCACTGTCCCTGAGCCTGCTGGCCAGCGGCGTGCTGGCCGCGGTCAGCGAGCAGGAGGCGGCCAAGCTCGGCAGCAGCCTGACCCCTCTGGGTGGCGAGATGGCCGGCAACGCGGCCGGCACCATCCCCGCCTGGACGGGCGGCCTTGCCACCGATGCGGGCCAGGTCGATGCCCGTGGTTTTCTCAGTGACCCCTTTGCCGGCGAACAACCGCTGTTCACCATCACCGCACAGAACCTGGAGCAGTACCGCGAGCAACTGTCGGCCGGGCAACTGGCGATGTTCGCGCGCTACCCGGAAACCTACCGCATGCCGGTGTTCCCGACGCACCGCAGCACGGCGGTGCCGGATGCGATCAACGCAGCTGCCAAGACCAGCGCGTTGAAAACCGGGCTGCGCGATGGCGGCAACGGCCTGACCGGCTTCACCGACAGTCGCTACTACGCCTTCCCGATCCCGCAGAACGGCCTGGAGGTGGTGTGGAACCACATCACCCGTTACCGCGGCGGTAACCTCAAGCGCACCATCGTGCAGGCCTCGCCGCAGACCAACGGCGCCTACACCCTGGTGAACTTCGAAGACGAAGTGGCGTTCCCGGAGAACATCCCCGACATCGATCCGGGCAAGGCGGAGAACGCGCTGCTGTTCTTCAAGCAGCGGGTCACCGCGCCCTCGCGCCTGGCCGGTAACGTGCTGTTGGTGCACGACTCGCTCGATCAGGTGGCCGAGCCGCGCATGGCCTGGCTGTACAACGCCGGTCAGCGTCGTGTGCGTCGCGCGCCACAGGTGGCCTATGACGGCCCCGGCACCGCGTCGGACGGGCTGCGCACCTCGGACAACTTCGACATGTTCAACGGCGCGCCGGATCGCTACGAGTGGAAGCTGGTGGGCAAGCGCGAGCTGTACATTCCCTACAACAACTATCGCCTGGCGCTGCCGAGCGTTAAGTACGCCGACATCCTCAAGGCTGGGCATATCAATCAGGATCTGACCCGCTATGAGCTGCATCGCGTGTGGGAAGTGGAAGCGACGCTGAAGTCCGGCGAACGCAACATCTACGCCAAGCGCCGCTTCTACGTCGACGAGGACTCCTGGCAGATCGCTCTGTCCGAGCACTACGACGGTCGTGGTCAGCTCTGGCGTATCGGTGAGGCGATGCTGCTGCAGCACTACGCGCAGAAGATCCCGGTCTATGCCCTGGAGGCGCTGTATGACGTCATCGCCGGTCGCTACGTCGCGGTCGGCATGGCCAACGAGGAGAAGATGTCGATCCAGTACGGCACCCAGGCCTCGGCCAAGGACTTCACGCCGGCAGCCCTGCGTAACGCCGGCGTGCGCTGAACCCGGCACGTTCGAATGAAGCCGGTGCCGCCCTGTGCGGCACCGGCTTTTTGCTGCGTGCCGGTCTCGTGTGAATCTCTCGCCATAAGCGACAAGGGGTGGTCGTGAGAGGTGAGCGGGGTACCATCACCGGGTGGTTCAACAATGACAAGCAGAGAGAACCGCTGCCATGCCGACCCTCGCCATCGCCCGCCCAGGCGCGGTGCCGCTACAACCTGCCGATTTGCCGCGGCTGCCGCCGTGTGTGGTTTCCCGTCCTGCGCTGCTGCAGCGCCTGCTCGCCAGTGAGGCACGTCTGCGCCTGCTGTGCGCGCCTGCCGGTACCGGCAAGAGCGTGCTGCTCGGCCAGTGCGCCCGCCACACGCCGACGGCCGTCGAACGGGTATGGCTCGACCTCGGTGGCCGTAGCCTGACGCCAGCACAGTTGTGCAAGCGACTGGCCGCCGCCCTGCAGGTGCCGATGGAGGACGCCGGCGAAGCCGCGCTGCTCGATCTGTTGCACGCGCGCTCGGGACGCTTGTGGGTGTTCATCGACGATTACCCGCGTCAGGCTGACGATGCGCTCGATGCCTGCCTCGACCGGCTGTTCGCCGCGGCACCGCAGCAGGTCACCTGGTGGGTCGCCAGTCGCCGCACGCCGGCCTGGAACCTGCCACGGTTGTTGCTGCAGGGCGATCTGCTGGAGCTCAAGGGCGAAGAGCTGGCGCTGGATGACGCAACGCTGGGCGAGTTGCTGGTGGCGCTGCAAGTGAGCCTTGCCGATGACTGTCGGCAGACGCTGCTGCAACGCAGCGAAGGCTGGCTGGCGGCGATCCGTCTTTTGCTGCTCGATGCCGACGAGAATGCGCTGCGCCAGCGTCTGCAGGATGGCTGCCCGGTGCTGCGCGATTACGTACAGCGCGAGGTGCTGGTCGACCTGGACGAGGAACTGCGCGGCGATCTGCATGCCTTGGCCTTGCTGCCGCGTTTTTCCCTGCCGCTCTGCGAGCACCTGCTGGAGGGCCGCGGCAGTGAGCTGCTGGCCGAACTGCAGCGACGCCAGCTGTTCGTCCGTAGCCTCGACAGCAGCGGCACCTGGTTCCGCCTGTGGCGGCCGCTGGCCGAAGTGCTGCGGCGCTTGCCAGGCGCTCCGCTGCCGGCCTCGATTCATGTACGTGCCTGCCAGTGGTTCGCCCAGCACGGCGATATTCGCGAAGCCGTCGAGCACGCCTTGCAGGCTGGGCAGGTCGAGGTCGCGGTCAACTATCTGCAGCGTTTCAGCCAGGAGCAGTTGCTGCAGGGGCACTCGGTGGCGCAACTGCTGCAATGGCGCGAAGAACTGCCGGATTGGTTGTTCGCCAGTTCGCCGCGGCTGATCGTGTTGCAGGCCTGGGCTCTGATCATCTGCGCCCGTTTCGACGAAGCCAGCGCCTGCATCAAAGGCCTGACGCATTTCATGCCGCAACCCGATGAGCGCCGCCAGCGCAAACTGGTCGCCCATTGGCAGGCGTTGATGGGGGTGCTGGCCCGGCAATGCGGACGGCGCGATGCGCGGATGCACTGCCAGGAAGCCCTGCAGATGCTGGACGAGGGTAGTTGGTCGCAGCGCGTGCTTTGCTATCAGGCGCTGGCCCAGCAGCATATGGCCGAACATGCGCTGGAGCAGGCCAAGCAGGCGCTGGATCAGGGACTGCGTCTGGCGCGGCTGCACGGCAGTTTGATCTTCGAAGCGCTGCTCAATACCGATCACTGCCTGCTGCTGCAGATGCGTGGCGAGGCGGGGCGTGCGGCCGAGTTGGCCGAGCAGTCCCTGGCGCTGCTGCGCGAGCGCTTCAGCCACAGTCCGGTAGTCGCCCGTCTGCTGCTGGTGCGGGCCAGCCTGCTGGCGCGCCAGGGCCTGGATGAGGCGGCGCAGCAGGCGTATCGCCTGGGGTTGCAGGAAGCCGAGCATTGCGAGGATGCCTACATCATCTCCGGCTACCTTGGTCTGCTGGAACTGGCCGAGAGCCGTGGTGATCTCGACGAGGCGCACCAGTGGTTGCAGCAGGCCGAGCGGGTGATGCAGTGGTCGCACGTGCCGGAGGTGCGTTATCGCGGTGTGCTGCAGTTGCAGGCCGGGCGGCTGTTGCTGCGTCAGGGGCAGACCGGACGCGCGCGCGAACTGTTCGCCCAGACGTTGCAGCAGCTGCAGCAACGCCAGCAACTGGCGCCGTCGGAGTTCTACGACCTGTTGCCGCGCTTGCGTCGCTATCTGGCGACCAGCGATCTGTTGCTCGGCCACCACACTGCCGCCAAGCATGCATTACACCTGTTGCTGGATGAGTGTCAGCTTGCCGGGCACCGTAGCCTGGCCTGCGAATGCCGGGTCAGCCTGGCCGAGGCGCTGCTCGTGCAGGGGCAGCAAGAGCAGGCCGACAGTCTGTTGTTGCAGGCGCTTGGCGAGGCGCGGCAGTTGCGCCTGCTAAGGCCATTGCAGGAGCTGCAACAGCGTCAGGCGCAGTGGCTGGAACGTCTGTTGCCGAGTGAGGCTGGGCAGAGCTTGCATCAGCGTCTGTTCGAGCCGGCGTCTGCGCTGGGGGAGCCGGCCAGTGCCGGCACCGCCTTGCTCAGCTCGCGCGAGCTGGCGGTGTTGCAACTGATCGCGCAGGGTTATTCCAATCAGGAAATCGCCGACCGCCTGTTTATCTCGCTGCACACGGTCAAGACCCATGCGCGGCGGATCAACGTCAAGCTCGGCGTACAGCGCCGTACCCAGGCGGTGGCCATGGCCAAGGCGCAGGGGCTGATGGGGGATTGAGTTCGGCACAGCCTGCTGCGCGTCGGTGCTTCTTCTGCTCTGCCTTGCATCGCTCTAGCAAGGTGTTGATCGCGAGCGGGTAACGGCTGGGGAACCGTAGGGCGGGTGTAACCCGCCGGTGCCGTGGTGGCGGGTTTCACCCGTCCTACGATTTCTCGCCCTTTACTCGCGTTCGATGGCCTGGCCTTTCTTGGTTTCGCTGTGCGGTCAGGCGAGGAAGTAGAAGGCGCCGCAGATCACCACACCCGAGTACAGCAACATGATCAGGCAGTAGCCCATGATGTCGCGGGCACCCAGGCCGGCAATCGCCAGCAGGGGCAGCGCCCAGAACGGCTGGATCATGTTGGTCCAGGCATCGCCCCAGGCAATCGCCATGGCGGTGATCTCGGGGGCGACGCCGAGCACTTCACCGGCCGGCAGCATGATCGGCCCCTGCACGGCCCACTGGCCGCCACCGGAAGGGATGAAGATGTTCAGCAGGCCGGCGCTGAGGAAGGTCAGCAGGGGGAAGGTCTCGGTCGACGACCAGTCGATGAACAGGTCGCTCATCAGCCGGCCGAGTGATTCGCCTTCGGCATTGGTGCCCACCATCATGCCCATGATGCCGGCATAGAAGGGGAACTGGATGATGATCCCGCTGATGCCGCCGACGCTCTCCTGTACGGCACGGCTGTAGCGCTCGGGCGAGCCGTGCAGCGCCAGACCGGCGAACAGGAACAGGCCGATGACCAGATTCAGGGTCAGGCCGAAGCCGTTGCTGGCGAAGTGATAGGTGAAGTAAAGAGCGGCCAGAGCCACGATCAGCAGGCCGAGTAGGCGGCTGTCGTCGAGGCGCTGGGCGCCGGTTTCACGCGGGATCGGCGGGCGCGGCGGATCGACCAGCAGGTTCGCTGCGGCTACCGTCGGTTTGGGTGGCATCATGGCGCGGTTGAGCAGCGGAATACCGATCACCAGCAGGGCGATGATGGTCAGGTTCAACGGGGTGAACAGCGTGTGCTCGATGCCGATGGCCGAGGTCAGTACGCCGCCGCTGATGCGTTCGAGGTCGGGCCCACCGGTTGCGAGCGAAAGGGGCACCGATCCGGAAAGACCGCCATGCCACACCAGGAATCCCGAATAGGCCGATGCCACCAGCAGGGGGTAATGCACGCCCTCGACCTGACGCGCCAGGGCTCTTGCGAATACCGCACCGACCACCAGACCGAAGCCCCAGTTGAGCCAGGAGGCGGCCATGGCTACCAGAGTCACGAAGATGATCGCCTGGCCCGGTGAGTTGGGAATCCGCGCCAGGCGGTCGAGCAGGCGGCTGACGGGCGGTGCGTTGGCCAGCGCGTGGCCTGTGACCAGCACCAGGCCCATCTGCATGGTGAAGGTGAGCAGGTTCCAGAATCCGTTACCCCAGTGCTGGGCCATTTGCGGCAGGCTTTGCCCCGTGCCAAATATGCCCAGAACCAGTACGGTCAGGGTCAATAGCATGGCGAACACGAAGGGTGAGGGCAGGTACTTCTGTACCAGGCTCACGCTCAGGCGGGTGAGGGTGTTGAACATGGATGACGCCTCTTTCTTATGCTTGTGTAAGGGCTTTGATCAGGCATTCGAGGTTGGTTACGCCTGGGAGTTGCAGGGGATATGACAGCGCTCGGTTTAGGCCGTAATGCCAGTCTGTTTCGCGATATTTCGGCCCTCTCCCCCAGCCCCTCTCCCGTAAACGGGAGAGGGGAGTCAAACGCGCACGGCCTTAACTACTGGTATCAGGCTGAAGCCGAACTGTTTGACGTAGCCCGGATGCAATCCGGGGGAGCTTGCCCTGGAATTCCCGGATTGCATCCGGGCTACGGTGTTTCAGATCCGTAGGGCGGGTGCAACCCGCCGGCTCCTGTGGTGGCGGGTTGCACCCGCCCTACGTTTCTTGGCCTTACTCGCGTTCGATGGCCAGCGCCACGCCCTGGCCGCCGCCGATGCACAGGGTGGCCAGGCCCTTCTTCACGTCGCGGCGGATCATCTCGTGCAGCAGGCTCACCAGCACGCGGCAGCCCGAGGCACCGATGGGGTGGCCCAGGGCGATGGCGCCGCCATTGACGTTGACCTTGTCGGCGTCCCAGCCCAATTCCTGGCCGACCGACAGCGCCTGGGCAGCGAAGGCCTCGTTGGCTTCGATCAGATCCAGGTCGGCCAGGCTCCAGCCGGCTTTCTCCAGGCAGCGACGGGTGGCCGAAACCGGGCCGATGCCCATGATTGCCGGGTCGACACCTGCGTTGGCGTAAGCGGCGATCTTCGCCAGCACCGGCAGGCCCAGCGCCTGCGCCTTGGCCGCGCTCATCAGCAACACGGCAGCGGCGCCGTCGTTGAGGCTGGAAGCGTTGCCGGCGGTGACGCTGCCGTCCTTCTTGAAGGCAGGTTTGAGCTTGGCCAGGGATTCGGCGGTGGTGCCGGCACGCGGCTGCTCGTCACGGGCGAAGGCGGTGGGATCGCCCTTGCGCTGCGGGATCAGCACCGGGGTGATTTCGGCGTCAAAGCGACCGGCTTCGATGGCGGCCACGGCCTTCTGCTGCGAGACGGCGGCGAAGGCGTCCTGGGCTTCACGGCTGATGCCGTACTTCTCGACGAGATTCTCGGCAGTAATGCCCATGTGATAGTCGTTGAAGGCGTCCCACAGGCCGTCGACGATCATGCTGTCGAGCATCTGCGCGTGTCCCATGCGCAGGCCGGTACGGGCTTTGGGCAGCACGTAGGGCGACAGGCTCATGTTCTCCATGCCGCCGGCGATGATCACCTCGGCATCGCCGCAGCGGATGGCCTGGGCAGCCAGGTGCAGGGCCTTGAGGCCCGAGCCGCAGACCTTGTTCAGAGTCATGGCCGGTACGACGTGGGGCAGGCCGGCGCGGATCACGGCCTGGCGTGCAGGGTTCTGCCCGGAGCCTGCGGTGAGCACCTGGCCGAGGATGACTTCATCGACCTGAGCACCGTCGAGGCCGGTCTGCTCCAGCAGGCGTTTGATGACGATGGCGCCGAGTTCGGGTGCGGGAATATCGGCCAGGCTGCCCTGGAAGCTGCCGATGGCGGTGCGGGTAGCGGCAACGATGACGACGTCTTGCATGGGGAATCCTCTTGGCTGATGGGCCGCGTATTGTGGGAGGGCTTTAGCCGCGACGAGAAAGGCTCGCCGCTAAAGCGCCTCCCACAATGCAGAAAAACGCTCTGTAGACGCCATGCGTGGTGGCGCCTACAGAACGGTAGACAACCTAGAACTGCATTTCCGGCACGTGCTCGGGGACGATCAGCTTGCCGGCGGTCTTGGCGACGATTTCCTCGACGCTCACGCCCGGTGCGCGTTCGCGCAGGATGAAGGCGTTGTTCTCGATCTCCAGATAAGCCAGGTCGGTCAGCACCTTGCGGATGCAGCCGCAGCCGGTCAGCGGCAGGCTGCAATGTTCCAGCAGCTTGGATTCGCCGTCTTTCGAGGCGTGGGTCATGGTGACGATGATGTTGTCGGCGCCGGCCACCAGATCCATGGCGCCGCCCATGCCTTTGACCAGCTTGCCGGGGATCATCCAGGACGCGATGTTGCCGCGCACATCCACCTCGAAGGCGCCAAGCACGGTCAGGTCGACATGGCCGCCACGGATCATGGCGAAGGACTGCGCCGAGTCGAAGATCGCCGCGCCCTTGATCGCAGTGACGGTCTGCTTGCCGGCGTTGATCATGTCGGCGTCCACTTCGTCTTCAGTGGGGAAGGCGCCCATGCCGAGCAGGCCGTTTTCCGACTGCAGCATCACCTGCATGCCCTCGGGCACGTAGTTGGCCACCAGGGTCGGGATGCCGATGCCCAGGTTGACGTAGAAGCCATCCTGCAGCTCGCGGGCCACGCGCTGGGCCATTTGTTCACGGGTAAGAGCCATGGTCTTTTTCCTCAGGCGCGTAGCGTGCGTTTTTCGATGCGTTTCTCGAAGCTGCCGCAGATCAACCGGTCGACGTAGATGCCGGGGGTATGAATCTGCGTGGGATCGAGTTCACCGGGCTCGACGATCTCCTCGACCTCGACCACGGTGATGCGCCCGGCGGTGGCGACCACCGGGTTGAAGTTCTGCGCGGTGTGGCGGTAGACCACGTTGCCGAAGTGGTCGGCCTTCCAGCCCTTGACGATGGCGAAGTCGCCGGTGATGGCCGGTTCGAGGATGTAGTGGCGGCCGTTGATCTCGCGCGCCTCCTTGCCTTCGGCAACCGGGGTGCCGTAGCCGGTAGCGGTGAAGAACGCGGGGATGCCGGCGCCGCCAGCGCGCAGCTTCTCGGCCAGGGTGCCTTGCGGGGTGAGTTCGACTTCCAGTTCGCCGGAGAGCAGTTGCTGCTCGAACAGCGCGTTCTCACCGACGTAGGAGGCGATCATCTTGCGAATCTGCCGGTCTTCCAGCAGCACGCCGAGACCGAAACCGTCGACGCCGCAGTTGTTGGACACCACGGTCAGATCGCGCACGCCACGACGGCGGATTTCAGCGATCAGGTTCTCGGGGATGCCACACAGGCCGAAACCGCCGGCCAGCACGGTCATACCGTCCTGCAGGCCGTCCAGGGCTTCTGCATAGCTGCCGACGCGTTTGTCGAGTCCGCTCATTCGAGGCTGCCTCTTGTTGTTGTGGGGCAGGTGCACTGCCAGGCTGTGGCCAAGCTTCAGTGTTGCGGGCTTATTTGTTAAGTTTGTTTTTCCTCTTGATTGATCAGGTAAATAAATCAATGACCGTCAAGCAGCTGCGCGCTTTTCTCGCCGTGGCGCAGAGCCTGAGCTTCGCCCAGGCCTGCGAGCGCCTGCACCTGTCGCAGCCGGCGCTGAGCCTGGCGATCAAGAACCTGGAGCAATCGCTCGGTGGCCAGTTGCTGGTGCGTACCACCCGCAGCGTGGCGCTGACGCCCGAGGGTGAGACGCTGCTGCCGATTGCCGTGCGCCTGCTGGCGGACTGGGACAACGCCGAGGATCTGTTGCACCAGCACTTCACCCTGCAGATGGGCAAGGTGGCGGTGGCAGCCATGCCATCGTTCGCCGGTAACCGCCTGCCGGCAGCGCTGCGCGCGTTTCGCGATGCCTATCCGCGCGTCAACGTGACGGTGCATGACGTGATCAACGAACAGGTGATGGACATGGTGCGCGATGGCCGCGTCGAACTCGGTATCGCCTTCGAGCCGTCCACCCTCGACGGCCTGCAGTTCACCCCGCTGTACA
>Ga0206116_1000713_pt1 | contig 27243 bp, 29 predicted proteins | sample 3A1Ametagenome_FD_178000 | JGI IMG/M metagenome (GOLD analysis project Ga0206116, IMG submission 178000) | Enriched microbial communities from leaf-cutter ant dump, University of Wisconsin, Madison, United States - 3A1A | ecosystem: Environmental > Terrestrial > Nest > Insects nest > Nest dump...
CTGATTTAAGTCTTCAACTGCAGCAGGCCGCAAGCCAACTACCAGTTTCGAGCTATTTTGACGAGGCGCTGTTCCAGCGCGAGCTGGAGACCATCTTCCAGCGCGGGCCCCGCTACGTGGGGCACCAGCTCGCCGTGCCGAACCCCGGCGATTACTACGCCCTGCCCCAGGAGGGCCAGGGCCGCGCCCTGGTGCGCAACGCCCAGGGCGGGGTGGAGCTGGTCTCCAACGTCTGCCGCCACCGGCAGGCGGTGATGCTCAAGGACCGGGGCTCGCTGCAGGACCAGGGCAAGGGCCATGCGGGCGGCAACATCGTGTGCCCGCTGCACCGCTGGACCTACTCCCCCCAGGGCGAGCTGCTGGGCGCCCCGCACTTCGCGCACGACCCGTGCCTGAACCTCAACAACTACAAGCTGCGCGAGTGGAACGGCCTTCTGTTCGAGGACAACGGCCGCGACATCGAGGCCGACCTCGCGGGCATGGGCCCGCGCGCCGAGCTGTCGTTCGAGGGCTACGTGCTCGACCGCGTGGAACTGCACGAGTGCAACTACAACTGGAAGACCTTCATCGAGGTCTACCTCGAGGACTACCACGTGGGCCCGTTCCACCCGGGCCTGGGCAACTTCGTGACCTGCGACGACCTGCGCTGGGAATTCCGCGAGGAATATTCGGTGCAGACCGTAGGCGTGGCCTCCACCTTCGGCAAGCCCGGCTCCGACATCTACAAGAAGTGGCACGAGGTGCTGCTGAACTACCGTGAGGGCAAGATGCCCGAGCGCGGCGCCATCTGGCTCACCTACTACCCGCACATCATGGTGGAGTGGTACCCGCACGTGCTCACCGTGTCCACGCTGCACCCCGTCAGCCCGGGCAAGACGCTGAACATGGTGGAGTTCTACTACCCCGAGGAGATCGCCGCCTTCGAGCGCGAGTTCGTCGAGGCCCAGCAGGCCGCCTACATGGAAACCTGCATCGAGGACGACGAGATCGCCGAACGCATGGACGCGGGCCGCAAGGCACTGTTCGAGCGCGGCGACAACGAGGTCGGGCCCTACCAGAGCCCCATGGAAGACGGCATGCAGCACTTCCACGAGTGGTACCGGGAGAAGATGGGAATGACGCAAACGGTGTGATACCGATCACCCGATGAAAACCGCGTACCGCAGGGCACGCGGTTTTTTTACATCCGCGACAAGATGACAATAGGCACACACTTATGGTTAAGATGCCACCATGAAGCCCTTTCGCTGGAATGCCGAGAAAAACGAGACGCTGGCGTCCGGCCGAGGGATTTCGTTCGAGCGGGTCGTCGTCGCCATCGAGTCTGGCGGCTTGCTGGACATCCTGGCCCACCCCAATCCCGAGAAATACCCCAGGCAGCGCATCCTCGTCGTCGCATGCGACAACTATGCCTACTTGGTGCCATTCGTTGAAGAAAACGATTATTTCTTCCTCAAAACCATCATCCCCAGCCGCAAGGCAGCGCGGGATTATTTGTGAAGCGAGGTGATGCAATGCCCAAATCCGACGCCTACGAACGCGACATCCTGAGTGCCTTCGAGCGCAACCAGCTGCCCTCGATTGCCACCAAAGCCGAGCTCGCCCGGTTGAAAGCCGCCGCGCGCGCCACGGCCATCAAGGATCGCCGGGTCAACATCCGCCTTTCCTCCGGCGATCTCAGCGATATCCAGGTGAAGGCGCTGGAGGAAGGCGTGCCGTACCAGACGCTTATCGCCAGCGTCCTGCACAAATACGTTACCGGCCGGCTTGCCGAACAGCCACGCCCCACGGAAAGCACGCCCAAGCTCACGCACAAGAGCCATACGGCATGATGCAGGACAAGCATATCGCTATGATTAAGGTAGCTTTCAGCGCTTGATTCATAAGCGCTGACAACGATTCAACCCCAACCCTCAACTCCCCATGCAAGCCCTCTGGATGGTGCTGGCCGCGTTCCTGTTTGCCAGCATGGGCGTGTGCGTCAAGATCGCATCGGCCCACTTCACCGCGGCCGAGATGGTCTGCTACCGCGGCTTCATCGGCATGGCCATCCTCTGGGCGCTGGCGCGATCGCAAGGGGTCACACTCGGCACGCGCTACCCCGGCATGCATGCGTGGCGCAGCCTGATCGGCGTGGTGTCGCTGGGGGCGTGGTTCTACGCCATCGGGCGCCTGCCGCTGGCCACGGCCATGACGCTCAACTACATGAGCAGCGTGTGGATCGCGGCCTTTCTCGTGGGCGGCGCGCTGCTCGCGTGGCGCCCCGCCGCCGCCACGCCGCGCCCGCCGCTGCAGGCGCCGCTGGTGCTCACGGTGCTGGCGGGCTTCGCGGGCGTGGTGATGATGCTGCGCCCCAGCCTGGACGGCCACCAGATGTTCGCGGGCCTCGTGGGCCTGCTCTCGGGCCTGTCGGCCGCCTTCGCCTACATGCAGGTGATGGCGCTGTCGCGCCTGAACGAGCCCGAGACGCGCACGGTGTTCTATTTCGCGGTGGGCTCGGCCGTGGCGGGCAGCGCGGCCGTGGCGGTGACGGGCATGTCCCCCTGGCCGGGCTGGCCCGCGCTGTGGCTGCTGCCCATCGGCATTCTGGCGGCGCTGGGGCAGTTGTGCATGACGCGCGCCTACTCGCGCGCACGCACGCCGCGCGGCACGCTGGTGGTGGCCAGCCTGCAGTACTCGGGCATCGTGTTCGGGGCGCTGTACAGCGTGCTGCTGTTCGGTGACCACATTCCGCTCGTGGGCTGGGCCGGCATGGCGCTGATCGTGGGCAGCGGCATCGGGGCCACCATCCTGCGCTCGCGCGCGGCGCCGGGCACGCCCGCAGAAGAGCACTGAGCCACAATGGCGGGCATGCCCTACACCACGCTCATCTCCGCCACCGAACTGCAATCCTTCCAGGCCAGCGGCGCGCCGCTGATGGTGTTCGACTGCAGCTTCGAGCTTGCGCAGCCCGACGCGGGCGAGCAGCACTACCGCGCATCGCACATCCCCGGCGCGGTCTACGCACACCTGGACAAGCACCTGAGTAGCAAGAGCGGCCCCGCCGCCTCGGGCGGGCGCCATCCGCTGCCCACGCACGAGCGCTTCGCGGCCTGGCTGGCCAGCGTGGGCTTTGCCAACGGCATGCAGGCCGTGGTGTACGACCGCAACGGCACCGGCCAATGCCCCCGCCTGTGGTGGATGCTCAAGTGGGTGGGCCACGACGCCGCGGCCGTGCTCGACGGCGGCTTGCAAGCCTGGACGGCCGAGGGCCTGCCCGTAGCCGAGGGCATGGAGCCCGCGCGCGCGCCCGGCGCCTTCACGCTGCAGGCGCCGCTGCGCCGCCTGGTGAGCGCCGCCGAGGTGCTGGCCGCGCTGGGCCAGCCGGGGCAGACCGTGGTGGACGCGCGCGCCGCGCCGCGCTACCGCGGCGAGGTGGAGCCGCTTGACCCCGTGGCTGGCCACATCCCCGGCGCGCTCAACCGCCCGTTCACGGAGAACATCGCGGCCGACGGGCGCTTCAAGCCCGCCGCGCTGCTGCGCGCCGAATTCGAGGCGCTGCTGCAGGGCCGCAGCGCGAGCACCGTAGTGCACCAGTGCGGCAGCGGCGTGACCGCGCTGCCCAACCTGCTGGCGATGGAGATCGCGGGCCTGGGCGCCACCGGCCTGTTCGCGGGCAGCTGGAGCGAGTGGTGCAGCGACCCGGCCCGCCCGGTGGAACGCGGCTGAACCTGCGACCCTTGTAGGGCAAATTCCTACAAGCCCTGCTGTGCAACCAGACACGCTGCGCAGCCGAACCCCGACTTAATTTTTGATTGGGCCAAATTCACAATCCATTTCAACGGATCACGCAAAGCCCGCATGCGGCAGGCGATGCGAATCCCGACTGGAAAGGATTGCGCCATGACCAACGACCAACTGCTCGCCGAGATCCGCGAAGCCAACCTCACCTACCTGATGCTGGCCCAGACCCTGATCCGCCAGGACAAGGCCGAAGCGGTGTTCCGCCTGGGTCTGAACGAGGAGGCCGCCGATATTCTCGCCGCCCTCTCGGCCGCGCAAGTGCTCAAACTGGCCTCCCGCAACACCCTTCTTTGCAGCTTCCGCGTGGACGACAACCTGGTGTGGAGCCTGCTCACGAACCACACCGCCAAGAAGGTCGGCAACGAAGCCACCAACACGCTGCACGCCAACATCCTGATGGCCAGCCGCGTGTCCGAAGTGCTCTGAACCGGGAGAAACCGCCATGACCGCCGCACCCGTCAAGAGCGTCCTGAACGAGTCCAAGCAAATCGAGCGCGCCGCCATGCTCATCGAGATGGGCGCACGCATGCAGGTGCTCGAATCGGAAACCACGCTGTCGTACGAACGCCTGATCCGCCTGTACAAGGAGATCGCGGGCAAGTCACCCTCCAAGGGCCAGTTGCCGTTCTCGACCGACTGGTTCCTGACCTGGCAGGAGAACATCCACAGCTCGCTGTTCCTGAACATCTACGAGTACCTCGCCAAGGGCGTGAACCTCGACTCCGTGGAACAGCTCACCAAGGCCTACCGCCTGTACAACGAGCAGATCGAGGCCGCGGGCCTGGAAGCGCTGCTGTCGTTCACGCGCGCGTGGCGCCTTGTGAAGTTCGTCGATGCGCAGATGCTCACGCGCACCAAGTGCTCGCAGTGCGGCGGCCAGTTCGTCACCGAGCCCTACGAGAACGCACGCCACTACCAGTGCGGCCTGTGCAACCCGCCCGCCCGCGCCGGCAAGAGCAAGAGTGCCGGCGCCCTGATGCTGCATTGATTAAAAAGGCCTCTGGCACCCGTGGAGCGGGCGCCAGAAGCTATTTCTTCAAGAGCAAATCCGCTCCCAATCCGCTCAGCGCCCCATGAGCAGCGCGCGCACGTTGCCATCCATGGGCAGCGCATAGTCGTAAGCGGCCACCACCTCATTGCCCTGCGGGCGCACGAGCTTGAGGCTCACGAACACCTGATGGGCCGACACGGCATAGGTGCCCACCACGGCGGCCTGCGCCGGGTGGGAGCGGGCCACGTCGCGCAGCTCGCGCGAGAGCAGCAGCTCGCCCTGGCCGGGCTGCAGGGCGATGTCCTCGCGCAGCCGCAGCTCGGTCACGCGCAGGCCGCGCTGCGTGAGGCGCCCCGCGATCTGCTCCGACAGCAGCCGCCCGAAGCGCGACGACTCGCCGAGCCGGTCCACGCTGACCAGCGTGGCCACCAGCACGCCCTCGCGCGGATCGAGCGGCGCGCGCTGCAGCAGTTCGTCGGCCGCGCGGTGGCTGGCCTCGACCAGGTCGGCCTGCGCCACCGCCTGGTCGCCGTAGTAGTAGCGGGCACAGCCCGGCAGCCACAGCGCCGCGGCCACGGCGAGCCAGGCGGCCAGCAGGGTGCGGCGCGGCGTCATGGCGTCACCACCCGCCAGGTCTTGACGGACGGAGCTGGCTGCGTGCGCGGCTGGTACAGCGCCGTATCGCGCTGCTCGACCGAATACACGTCGGCCGTGCGCGCCAGGTAGCGGCCGCCGCTTTCGACCGACGTGGTCACGAGGATCTCGGCACGGGCCGGCGCATTCGGCGCCGCCGCCGCGGGGGCGCCGCTCCCCGTCTCGCCGTACGGGTCGCGCACCACGGAGACCTGCGCATCCAGCGGCATCCAGGCCGCGCCCGCATCGTGCTGCACGAGCTGGGTGTCGAACTTGAGCTCCACGGCCGTGGGCCCGGTGGACAGCGCCACGCCCCGGTCCAGCAGGCGCGTGAGCAGCAGCTTGCGAAAGCCCGCGTTGAAGCTCGAATCGCCCGAGGCGGACACGTAGATCGGGTGCTCGCCCGGCGGCCAGTCGCGCATCTTGTCGGCCAGGCGCGCGGCCACGTCGTCGGCCAGCACGTCCCAGTGGTGGATGGCGCGCGCCGTCTTTTGCACCGAAGGCGGATGCGGCTCGGCTTGGGGCAGATCGGCGGGCAGCGGCGCGGCGCAGCCACCGGCGAGCAACGCCAGGGGCAGCAATGCCCCGAATGGAATGCGGGTAGGCATGCGCCGATGCTACCGGCGCCCGGCCCGGCCCATGGCCCGAACTGGGGCAGGTTTGCGGGCCAGATCAGCCCGTATTGCGCAGCCCCGCAGCGATCCCGTTGATCGAGATGTGGATCCCCGTCTGCACCCGTTCGTCGCCCTGCCCCGCGCGCCAGCGGCGCACCAGCTCTACCTGCAGGTGGTGCAGCGGGTCGATGTACGGGAAGCGGTGCTTGATGGAGCGCGCCAGCGCCGCGTTGTGCGCCAGGCGCTGCTTGTCGCCCGTGATGCGCACGAGCGCGTCGGCCGTGCGCTGCCACTCGGCCTCGATGGCGCCGAACACGCGGCGGCGCAGGCGCGCGTCGCTCACCAGTTCGCTGTAGCGCGAGGCGAGCGCGAGGTCGCTCTTGGCGAGCACCATGTCCATGTTCGAGAGCAGGGTGCGGAAGAACGGCCACTGGCGGTACATCTTCTGCAGCAGCGCAAGCTGCGCCTTGGGCTCCTTGCCCCCGGCGTTCACGAACGCCTCCACCGCCGTGCCGAAGCCGTACCAGCCCGGCAGCGTGAGGCGGCACTGGCCCCAGCTGAAGCCCCAGGGAATGGCGCGCAGGTCTTCGATGCGCTGGCTGGCCTTGCGGCTGGCGGGGCGTGAGCCGATGTTCAGCTCGGCAATCTCGCGGATGGGCGTGGCGTTGAAAAAGTAGTCGGTGAAGCCCGGCGTCTCGTACACCAGCGCGCGGTAGGCGGCCATGCTGGCCTGCGAGAGCTCGGCCGCGGCCTCCAGGAAGGCCTTGGTGGCGGGCTTGGTGGGCTGCAGCAGCGTGGCTTCGAGCGTGGCGGCCACGAGCGTCTCGAGGTTGCGCCGGCCGATCTCGGGGTTGGCGTATTTGGAGGCGATGACCTCGCCCTGCTCGGTCAGGCGGATCTGCCCGCGCACCGTGCCCGGCGGCTGCGCCAGGATGGCCTGGTAGCTCGGGCCGCCGCCGCGGCCCACCGTGCCGCCGCGGCCGTGGAACATGCGCAGCTGGATCGCGTGGCTCGCGGCCAGTTCGTCGAACAGCTCAACCAGCGCGATCTCGGCGCGGTACAGCTCCCAGTTGCTCGTGAAGATGCCGCCGTCCTTGTTGCTGTCGCTGTAGCCCAGCATGATGTCCTGCTCGGCGCCGCCGCGCTGCACCAGCGCCGCTACGCCGGGCAATGCATAGAACTCGCGCATGATGGGCGCGGCGTTGCGCAGGTCTTCGATGGTCTCGAACAGCGGCACGACGATGAGATCGGCCACGGGCTCGCCGTCCAGCGTGCCGTGCATCAGGCCCACTTCCTTTTGCAGCAGCAGCACTTCGAGCAGGTCGCTCACGGCCTCGGTGTGGCTGATGATGTAGTGGCGGATGGCCTCGCGCCCGTAGCGCTCGCGCATGCGCTTGGCGGTCTCGAAGATGGCCAGCTCGCTGCGCGCAAGCGCGGAGTATTCGGCGCCCACCACGCGCAGCGGCCGTGCGTCCTGCAGCAGGCGCACCAGCAGCGCGCGCTTGGCGGCTTCGGCCAGGTGCGCGTAATCGGGCTCGATGCGCGCGCGCGCCAGCAGTTCAGCCACCACGGCCTCGTGCTGGTCGGAGCTCTGGCGCAGGTCCACCGTGGCGAGGTGAAAGCCGAACACCTCCACCGCGCGGATCAGCGGGTGCAGGCGCTCGGCGGCCAGGGGCGCGCCCTGGTGGGCCTGCAGCGAGTGCTCAATCACGCGCAGGTCAGCCAGGAACTCCTCGGCGCTGGCATAGGGGTTTTGCGGCGCCACGGCATGGCGCGCGGCCTCGCCGCCCGTCAATGCCTTGAGCGTGGCGGCCAGGCGCGCGTAGATGCCCGTGAGCGCGCGGCGGTAGGGCTCGTCGTGGCGGTGCTCGCTGGTATCGGGCGAGCGGTCGGCCAGTTGCTGCATCTCAGGCGTGACGGGCGTGAGCCGGGCCGAGAGCGAGAGCTCGCCGCCCAGGTAGTGCACCTCGGTCAGGTGGTGGCGCAGCGCCACCTCGGCCTGGCGCGAGAGCGCGAGCGCGAGCGTGTCGGCGCTCACGTTGGGGTTTCCGTCGCGGTCGCCGCCGATCCACTGGCCCATGCGCAGGAAGCTGTGCACGCGCAACGCGCCCAGCTCCTGCTCCAGCGCCGCGTAGATCTTGGGGATTTCCGACAGAAACGTGGCCTCGTAGTAGCTCAGCGCGTTCTCGATCTCGTCGGCCACGGTGAGCTTGCTGTAGCGCAGCAGCCGCGTTTGCCACAGCTGCATCACGCGGGCGCGCAGCTGCGCCTCGTTGCGGGCCAGCTCGCGCGGCGTGAGGGCGTCCTTCGCGCTGTTGTAGAGCTGCGCGTGCGCCTGGATGTCGTCGCGCTCGGCCAGCAGCCGGGCGATGTCGCGCTCGGCCGTGAGGATGCTCTGGCGCTGCACCTCGGTCGGGTGGGCGGTGAGCACGGGCGCCACGTAGCTCCGGGCCAGCGTCTGGGCCACCGCGCCGGGCGCGATGCCGGCCCAGCGCAGGCGCGCCAGAGCCACCTCGATGCTGCCCTCCTGCGTGTCGCCCGCGCGCTCGTGCACGGCGCGGCGGCGGATGTGGTGGCGGTCCTCGGCCAGGTTGGCCAGGTGGCTGAAGTAGGTGAAGGCGCGAATCACGCTCACCGTCTGGTCGCCCGTCAGGCCCTTGAGCAGTTTCTTGAGCGCCTTGTCGGCCTCATGGTCGGCATCGCGGCGGAAGGCCACCGAGAGCTTGCGCACCTGCTCGACCAGCTCGTAGGCGGCCACGCCCTCCTGCTCGCGGATCACGTCGCCCAGAATGCGGCCGAGCAGGCGGATGTCCTGGATCAGCGGGGCGTCCTTGTCGGTCTTGCGCACGGGCTTGTCGGCAGTCGTCATGGGGCAGGCTCTCAAGAGGGGAGTTGCGGGAGGGTGTTGCGGTGCAGCATGCTAGCATCCACGCGCCCTATGAATACGCCCTCCACCACCCCGTTTTCCCTCACCATCGCCACGCGCGAAAGCCGCCTGGCCCTGTGGCAGGCCGAGCACGTGCAGGCCCTCCTGCGCGCGCGCGGCCACACCGTCGAGCTGCTGGGCATGACCACCCGGGGCGACCAGATCCTGGACCGCTCGCTCTCCAAGGTGGGCGGCAAGGGCCTGTTCGTGAAGGAGCTGGAAGTGGCCCTCGAGGAAGGCCGCGCCGACCTGGCCGTGCACTCGCTCAAGGACGTACCCATGGAGCTGCCCGAGGGCTTCGCCCTGGCCTGCGTGATGGAGCGCGAAGACCCGCGCGACGCCTTCGTCTCGCCACGCTACGCCCGGTTGGCCGAGCTGCCGCAGGGCGCGGTGGTGGGCACCTCCAGCCTGCGCCGCCAGGTGCTGCTGCAGGCCCTGCGGCCCGACCTGCGGATCGAGCCGCTGCGCGGCAACCTCGACACGCGGCTGCGCAAGCTGGACGAGGGGCAGTACGACGCCATCGTGCTCGCCGCCGCGGGCCTCAAGCGCCTGGGCCTGGACAGCCGCATCCGCGCCATCTTCGAGCCGTCCGAAATGCTGCCCGCCGCGGGCCAGGGCGCGCTGGGTATCGAGGTGCGCAGCAGCCGCCGCGACCTGGTCGCCGCGCTGGCGCCGCTGGCCCACCAGCCCACCTGGCTCGCCGTGGCCGCCGAGCGTGCCGTGAGCCGCGCGCTGGGCGGCAGTTGCTCCATGCCGCTGGCCGCGCACGGCCATTGGCAGGGCGCCGCGCTGCGGCTCGATGCGGCCTGGGGCGACCCCGAAGGCAGCGCGCCCCTGGTGCGCGCGCAGGGCGAGGCCTCCGTCGCCACGCTGGCCGAGGCCGAGGCGCTGGGCGAATCCACGGCCCGGCAACTGCGCGCCCTCGGAGCCCGGGTTTAAAAAAGCGCCCCCCATGCGCGCCATCGTCACCCGCCCCGCGCACGACGCCGTGCAGTGGGTCGCCGACCTGCAGGCGCATGGCATCGCGGCCGTGGCGCTGCCGCTCATCGAGATCGCGCCCTGCCCCGGCCCGCAGGTGCAGGCCGCGCGCGAACGCCTGGCCGGCTACCGCGCCGTGATGTTCGTGAGCGGCAATGCCGTGCAGCATTTTTATGAGCCAAATTGGCCTCTAGCGCGCTCTGGCTCTGCGCAAAAAGCTATTGAAACAAGAGCATGGAGCCCCGGCCCCGGCACGGCCCGCGCGCTGCGGGCGCTGGGCGTGCCGGCCGCGCGCATCGACAGCCCCGCGCCCGACGCGCCCCAGTTCGACTCCGAGGCGCTCTGGGCGCGCGTGGCGCCGCAGATACACCCGGGCGACAAGGTGCTCATCGTGCGCGGCACGGTGGCAGGCGCCCCCGAGGGCACGGGCCGCGACTGGCTGGCCGCGCAGATCCGCCAGGCGGGCGGCAGCGTGGACTTCGTCGCCGTCTACGCGCGCGGCGCGCCCCGCCTCACGCCCACGCAGCAGGCCCTGGCGCGCGAGGCCGCGGGCGACGGCTCGCTGTGGCTCCTGAGCAGCTCCGAGGCCGTGGCCCACCTGTGCGCGGCCCTGCCCGGCCAGAGCTGGGCCCGGGCCCGCGCGCTGGCCACCCACCCGCGCATCGCGCAGGCGGCGCAGGCGGCGGGTTTCGGCTGCGTCAAACAGTGCAAACCGGCGCTCGCCGACGTGGTGGCGTCGATAGAATCCACCCCATGAGCGCCGTGCCCCCCAACGACCAGCCCACGCCACCCGCTTCATCGCCCGCGCCCAGCGGCACCCACCGCACGGCATGGCTCCTGCTCGGCACGGTGGCCGCGGCGGGCGTGGTCAGCAGCGCGCTGCTGTGGCAAAAGCTCGGCAACATCCAGGAGCAGCTCGCGCGCCAGAGCGCCGACACGGGCGCGCAGGCCATCGAGGCGCGCACGCTCTCGCGCCAGGCGCTGGACCTTTCGCGCGAAACTGCCGCGCGCCTCACGGTGGCCGAGACGCGGCTGTCCGAAGTGGCGCTGCAGCGCACCCAGCTCGAAGAGCTGATGCAAAGCCTGTCGCGCTCGCGCGACGAGAACCTGGTGGTGGACATCGAGTCGGGCCTGCGCCTGGCCCAGCAGCAGGCCCAGCTCACGGGCGGGCTGGAGCCCCTGGTGGCCGCGCTCAAGAGCGCCAACCAGCGCATCGAGCGCGCCGCCCAGCCGCGCCTGGCGCCCGTGCAGCGCGCCATCGGGCGCGACCTGGACCGCATCGCGCGCGCCACCGTCACCGACACGGCGGGCCTGCTCGCGCGGCTTGACGACCTGGTGCGCCAGGCGGACGAGCTGCGCGTGCTCAACGCGCCGGCCCTGGCCTCGTCCATGCGCCGCCCGGACGAAGCGCAGGCCGCCCCGCGCCCCGCGCCGGCGCCCGGCGAGCCCTGGTGGCAGTCCACGCTGCGCCGGGGCTGGGAGCAGGTGCGCGACGGCGCGCGCGGCCTGGTGCGCGTGAGCCGCATCGACCAGCCCGAGGCCGTGCTGCTCTCGCCCGAGCAGACCTTCTTCCTGCGCGAGAACCTCAAGCTCAAGCTGCTCAACGCGCGCCTGGGCGTGCTGGCGCGGCAGTTCGAGTCGGCGCGCGCCGACCTCGCCTCGGCCACCGCCGCGCTCAACAAGTATTTCGACCCCGCCTCGCGCCGCACGCAGAACTTCGCCACGCTGATGCAGCAGGCCCAGGCCCACATGAAGACCGCCGACCTGCCGCGCCTGGACGACACGCTCTCGGCCCTGGCCACCGCCGCGGCAGGACGTTGAGCACCATGCGCGCGGCACTCTGGCTCCTCGGATTGTTCGGCGTCGCCGTGGCGGTGGCGCTGTTCGCAGGCAACAACCAGGGCACGGTCACGCTGTTCTGGCCGCCCTACCGCATCGACCTCTCGCTCAACATGGTGGTGCTGCTGCTCGTGGGCGGCTTCTTCCTGCTGCACGCCGCGCTGCGCGCGCTGGCCGCGCTGCTGGAGCTGCCGCACCAGGCCCGCCGCTGGCGCCAGCAGCAGAAGGAACGCGCCATGCACGGCGCCCTGCTCGACGCGCTGGCGCACCTGCAGGCCGGGCGCTTCCTGCGTTCGCGCAAGGCGGCCGTGGCCGCGCTCGCGCAGGAAAGCGCGCTCCAGGCCGCGGGCGACAGCGTGCCCCACGGCCGCCAGCTGCGCGCGCTGGCCCACATGGCCGCCGCCGAGAGCTCGCACGCGCTGCAGGACCGCGCCACGCGCGAAAGCCACCTGGCCCTGGCGCTCGAACAGGCGGACGCCCATGGCAACGCGCAGGAGCAGGGCCTGCGCGAGGGCTCGCAGATGCGCGCCGCGCGCTGGGCGCTCGACGACCGCGACAGCGAGGGCGCGCTCGAATGGCTGGCCTCCCTGCCCCAGGGCGCGGCGCGGCGCACGCTGGCACTGCGCATCAAGCTCAAGGCCACGCGGCTGTCGGGCCAGGCGCAGAGCGCGCTCGAAACCGCGCGCCTGCTGGCCAAGCACCGCGCGTTCTCGCCCGCCGCCGCGCAAAGCATCGTGCGCGGCCTGGCGGCCGAGCTGGTCCAGGGCGCGCACGACCCGGCGCAACTGCAGCGGGTCTGGCTCGGCTTCGAGCCCGCCGAGCGCGCCATGCCCGAGATCGCCATCCAGGCCGCGCAGCGCCTGGTCGAGCTCGGCGGCGAGGGCGACCAGGTGCGCGCCTGGCTGCTGCCCGTGTGGGAGCGCATGGTGGAGCTGCCCCACGGCCTGCCGGACGCGCAGGCACTCAAGCTCGTGCGCGCGCTCGAGGCCGGTATCGGCACCATCGACGGCACCTGGCTCGCGCGCATCGAGGCCGCGCAGCAGGCCAACCCGCGCGACGCGCGCCTGTCCTACCTCGCGGGCATGGCCTGCCTCAAGCGCCAGCTCTGGGGCAAGGCCCAGCACCTGCTGACCCAGGCCGCCCAGCACCTGCCCGACGCGGCCCTGCGCGGCAGCGCCTGGCGCCACCTGGCCGAGCTGGCCGACCAGCGCGGCGACGCCGAGGCCGCCACCCGCGCCTGGAAGCAGGCAGCGCTGCAGCACTGACCCCCCGCCCCCCGGCGGGGAAAAAAGCAGGCCGCCCGGTAACACCGCTGGCGGCATGGGCTTTTTTGCCCGCAAACACGAATTTGAAATGAATCTTACGATTCGGCCCCTGAACCCGTAGCATAGGCAGGCGCCCGGTTTCCTGCGCCCCGCAACCCACGAGAGTGCGCCCCACGCGCACCGGATACAGAAAGGAATCCCCCGATGGACAGCGCCCTCCTGAGCCTGCTGAGCGCCTTCTTGTTGTCGATCATCGGCCTGTTCGCCTTCATATGGTCGCTGCGCAAGGGCCTGCTGGTCGAGAACCCCAAGGCGGCCTCCGCGATCTTCGCCGCGGGCGAGATCGGGCACATCGACGATCCGGCGCTGGGCCGGGACGGCCAGCAGCGCCTGCAGGCCGCGGCGGCCGAGCCCGGCGACAGTGCGCACCCGCCGGACGCCCAGGAGATCGAGGACCGCATCGCCGCCGACCGCTCCAGCGCCTTCCCGGTGTTCATGTTCATCGCCTTCGCCTGCATGTGGCTGCTGTTCGGCGGCATCGCGGGCCTGACGGCGTCGCTCAAGCTGCACATGCCCGACTGGATGGTGAGCGAGGCCTGGATGACCTTCGGACGCATCCGCACCGTGCACCTGACGGCCGTGCTCTACGGCTGGATCACCAATGCCGAGCTGGGCATCATCATCTGGCTCATGCCGCGCCTGCTGCGCCGCCCGCTGATCGGCAGCCTGTGGATCATGATGGGCGGCGCCCTGGTCAACGTGGCCATCGCCAGCGGCATCGGCGCCATCGGCGCGGGCTGGACGGACGGCATGGAGTACCTGGAGATGCCCTGGCAGATCGGCATCTTCTTTGCCGCCGGCATGGTCTGCATCATCGGCCCGGTGCTCTACACGCTGGTCAACCGCAAGACCGAGTCGCTGTACGTGACGAGCTGGTACCACACCGCGGGCCTGCTGTGGATCACGCTGCTGTTCATCGTGGGCAAGGTGCCGGGCGTGCACTTCGGCGTGCAGCAGGCGGCGATGAACTGGTGGTACGGCCACAACGTGCTGGGCCTGTGGTTCACGCCCGTGGCCGTGGGCTCGATCTACTACTTCCTGCCCAAGATCATCGCGCGGCCGATCCGCTCGTACAACCTGTCCATCCTGGGCTTCTGGACGCTGGCGTTCTTCTACGCCCAGGTCGGCGGCCACCACCTGGTGGGCGGGCCGGTGCCGGGCTGGCTGGTCACGCTGTCCATCGTGCAGAGCATGATGATGATCATCCCGGTGCTGGCGTTCTCCATCAACATGGGGCTCACGATGCGGGGGCGCATGCGGCTGGCGCTGTATTCGCCCACGCTGCGCTTCATGATGTTCGGCGGGCTGATGTACCTGCTGTCGTCGCTGCAGGGCTCGTTCGAGGCGCTGCGCTCGGTGCAGCAGGTGGTGCACTTCACGCACTTCACCGTGGCCCACGCGCACCTGGGGGCCTACGGCTTCGTCACCATGGTGCTGTTCGGCGCCATCTACTTCATGATGCCGCGCATCCTGCACTGGGAGTGGCCCTTCCCCCGGCTGATCTCGCTGCATTTCTGGCTCGCGGCGGTGGGCATCCTGATCTACTTCGTGGGCCTGAGCTACGGCGGCTGGCTGCAGGGCCTGGCCATGCTCGATGCGTCGCGGCCGTTCATGGACTCGGTGGCCGTGACCATTCCGTGGCTGCAGTGGCGCAGCGTGGGCGGCGGCCTGATGGTGGCCAGCCACCTGGTCTTCGTCGGCCACTTCCTGGCCATGGCGCTGCGCTTCGGCCCGGACCGCGCCGGCGCCGCGCTGTTCGCGGCACAACCCCAGGCCCGGGAGCTCGCCCATGGAAAATGAAGTCAAACTCGCCGCGGGCGCCATGGTGACCTTCGCCATCGCCGTCTCGGCGCTGGTGATCGTGCCCTACATCCAGGTGCGCGACGTCAAGCCGCCCGAGGGGCTCAAGCCCTACACCAGCGCCGAGCTGCGCGGGCGCTCCGTCTACATCGCCAACGGCTGCATGTACTGCCACAGCCAGCAGCCGCGCTCCGAAAGCTTCGCGCCGGCGGACGCCAAGCGCGGCTGGGGCCGCGCCTCGGTGCCGGGCGACTACTACTACGACAAGCCGCACCTGCTGGGCAGCATGCGCACCGGGCCGGACCTGTTCAACATCGGCGTGCGCCAGCCCAGCAAGGACTGGCACCTGGGCCACCTGTACCAGCCGCGCGCCTACGTGCCGGGCTCGATCATGCCGTCCTACCCCTACCTGTTCGACGTGAAAGACAAGGCCGACCCGGGCGAAGAGGCGCTCAAGCTGCCGCCGGGCACGGCGCCCGAGGGCAAGGTGGTGGTGGCCAGGCCCGAGGTGCAGGACCTGGTGAAGTACCTGCTGTCGCTCAAGCGCGAATACCCGGTGCTGCCGCCCGAGCCCCACGAGGCCGCAGGCGCCCAGGCCGCCCCCGCATCATGAAAGGACCGTCGCGATGAGCCAAGACCCGGTCACCCGCGCGCAGCAGCGTGAAAACGAAGACCCCGAGGAAGCCATCCGGCCCATGCCGCTGTCCGCCCTGCTGGTGGCGGCCTTCATGGTGCTGTGGGCGGTGGTCTACATCCTGTACACCGAGCCCCTGGACTTCGCCCAGTGGGGCGACCAGCGCACCCGGGCCGAGCTCTCCGGCCCTGCCCCGGCGGCGCCCGGCGCGGCCGTGGACGGCAAGGCGCTGTTCGCGGCGCAGTGCGCTGCCTGCCACCAGGCCACGGGCCTGGGCCTGCCGGGGGTGTTCCCGCCGCTCGACGGCTCGGAATGGGTGCAGGGCGAGCCGCGCGTACTGGCCAACATCCTGCTGCACGGCATCACGGGCGAAATCACCGTCAAGGGCGCCAAGTTCCAGGGCGCCATGCCCAGCTTCCAGCAACTGAGCGACGACGAGCTCGCGGGCATCGCCAGCTTCATCCGCGGCAACTGGTCCAACAAGGCTGGGGCCCTGGCGCCCGATCTGTTCGCCAAGGAACGCAAGGACGGCAGCCGCACCACGCCGTTCGAGGGAGAGGCCGCACTCAAGGCCCTGCAGCCGTGAAGCGCCCATGCTGCGCACCGCCCTGCTGAGCGCCGCGCTGCTGCTGGGCGGCTTTGCCGCGGCGCGCTGGCTGACCTGCGACTTCCAGGTCTGGACCGACGAGGGCGCGCGCCGCCTGGAGGTGGCGCTGCACCCCGTGCAGGCGCCGCCCGTGGCCGTGCAAGGCCCGGGCGTGGCCGCCCCCGGCCTGCCCGCGCTGCTGGCCCAGGCGGGCGGCGCCACGGTGGCCGATTTCATCTACACCCACTGCGAGACCGTGTGCCTGTCGCTGGGCAGCGGCTTCCAGCAGATGCAGGCCGCGCTGCAGGCCGGCCAGGCGAAGGGGGAGGCAAAGGGCGAGACAAAGGGCGAGGCGCCAGGCGTACGGCTGCTGTCCATCAGCTTCGACGGCGCGCGCGACGGCCCCGCCGCGCTGCAGGCCTATGCCCAGGGCCTGGGCGCCGACCCGGCCCTGTGGCGCTTCGTGCGCGTGCCGGACGGCGCGCAGCAGCAGGCCCTGCTGCGCCGCCTGGGCGTGGTCGTGGTGTCCGACGGGCGGGGCGGCTACGAGCACAACGCCGCGCTGCTGGTGTTCGACGCGCAGGGCCGCATGGTGCGCATCTTCGACCTGGCCGAGCAGCAGCTCGCGCTGGACTACGCCCGCCACCTGGCGCGGGGGCCGCAGTGAGGCCGCCACTGAGGCCGCTTGCCGGGTGCACGCCCGCGTGCCAGGGCCTGGCCAGCGGGCTGCTCGCGGCGCTGCTGGCCAGCCCCGCGCCGCGCCAGTGGCTGGAGGCAAGCATGTGGCGCCACATGCTGCTGCAGTTCCCGCTGTGGATGCTGGCCGGCGGGCTGCTCGCCGCCGCCCTGCCGGCGCGCGCGCGCGGCGGCGTCGCGCGCTGGAACGCCCACGGCATCGCCGGGCTGGTGGGCGTGGGCGTGGCGCTGTCGGTGCTCATGGTGCCGCGCGTGCTCGACCTGGCGCTGCGCGACATGGGCGTCGAGGCCACCAAATGCGCCGCGCTGCTGCTCGCGGGCGCCCTGCTGCGCCTGTCATGGCAGCCGGCGGGGATGGTGGTGCAGTGCTTCTTCCTGGGCATGCTGCTGCCCATGATGGCCGTCGTGGGGCAGCTCTACATCGACGCGCCCCTGCGCCTGTGCAACGCCTACCTGCTCGACGACCAGGAGCGCCTGGGCCGCTGGCTCATCGCCCTGGCCGCCCTGCTGGCCCTGGCCTGGCTCGCGCACGCGGCCTGGCAGCTGGTGCGGCGCGAAGAGGCGGCGCTGGCCCCGCCGCAGCCGTGATTCACCTAACGTAAATCAATTACGAATAGTACAATTGCAGGCATTCCAACCCGGGAGACCCGCATGACCGCCGACCTGCCCCCGCCCGCCGCCGTCCAGCAACTGCACCACTTCGCCTACAAGGCCCGCGACGCCGAGGAAACGCGGCACTTCTACGAAGACATCCTGGGCCTGCCGCTCTACCACATCATCCAGAGCGACTACGTGCCCAGCACGGGCGAATACTGCCCCTACACCCACTTCTTCTTCCGCCTGCAAGACGGCTCGTTCATCGCCTTCTTCGACCTGGGCGACGATGTGAAGGCCGAGCCCTCGCCCAACACGCCGCTGTGGGTCAACCACATCGCCTTCCGCGTGGACACGGTGCAGGAGCTGGAGAACACCAAGGCGCGCCTGCAGGCCCACGGCGTGGAGGTGCTGGGCGTGACCGACCACCACATCTTCAAGAGCATCTACTTCTTCGACCCCAACGGCATCCGGCTGGAGCTGTCGGCGCAACTGGCCGACGCGGTGCAGATGCAAAAGGAAAGCACTACCGCCCACGCCCGCCTGGCCGAGTGGACGGCGCGCAAGGAGCAATGGCGCCGCGAGCGCGCCGAAGGCAAGGCCGGCCAGCCGCTCAAGCCGCAGAGCAACGACCGGCCGGAGTTCGTGCCAACCGTGACCGGGTAGCGACGGCATAAAATCGCCCATCCTCCGAACCTTTGCCACCAACGGCATCCTGCGGGATGCCGTTTTTCATTGCCATGAGCGACACGATTGAACAACCCGGCCTGAACAGCCTCTCCAAATCCTTCGAGCCCGCTGCCCTGGAAGCCCACTGGGGCCCCGAGTGGGAAAAGCGTGGCTATGGCACGGCGGGCTACCGGGGCACGGGCGCCCCGCAGGCGGGCGAACCCGCGTTCTGCATCCAGCTGCCGCCGCCCAACGTGACGGGCACGCTGCACATGGGCCATGCGTTCAACCAGACGATCATGGACAGCCTCACGCGCTACCACCGCATGAAGGGCTTCAACACGGCCTGGGTGCCGGGCACCGACCACGCGGGCATCGCCACGCAGATCGTGGTGGAGCGCCAGCTGCAGGACCAGGGCGCGAGCCGCCACGGCCTGGGCCGCCCGGAGTTCGTGAAGAAGGTGTGGGAGTGGAAGGAAAAGAGCGGCAACACCATCACCACGCAGATGCGCCGCATGGGCGACAGCGTGGACTGGAGCCGCGAGTACTTCACCATGGACGCCAAGCTCTCCAAGGTGGTGACCGACACCTTCGTGAAGCTCTACCAGCAGGGCCTGATCTACCGCGGCAAGCGCCTCGTGAACTGGGACCCGAAGCTGCAGTCCGCCGTGTCCGACCTGGAGGTGGAGAACGAGGAGAAGGACGGCTCGCTCTGGCACATCGCCTACCCGCTGACCGACGGCAGCGGCCAGCTCGTGGTGGCCACCACGCGCCCCGAGACCATGCTGGGCGACGTGGCGCTGATGGTGCACCCCGAGGACGCGCGCTACACGCACCTGATCGGCAAGACGGTCGAGCTTCCGCTGTGCGGCCGCCAGATCCCCGTGATCGCCGACGAGTACGTGGACAAGGAATTCGGCACCGGCGTGGTGAAGGTCACCCCCGCGCACGACCAGAACGACTACGCCGTGGGCCAGCGCCACAAGCTGCCGATGGTCGTGGTGCTCACGCTGCAGGCCGCCATCAACGACAACGCGCCCGAGAAGTACCGCGGCATGGACCGCTTCGTGGCCCGCAAGGCCATCGTGGCGGACCTGGAGGCCATCGGCGCGCTGGTCGAGGTGAAGAAGCACAAGCTCATGGTGCCCGTCTGCACGCGCACGGGCCAGGTCATCGAGCCCATGCTGACCGACCAGTGGTTCGTGGCCATGAACAAGGTAGGCGAAGGCGACGCCACGGGCAAGAGCATCGCGCAGAAGGCCATCGACGCGGTCGCCTCGGGCCAGGTGCAGTTCGTGCCCGAGAACTGGGTCAACACCTACAACCAGTGGATGAACAACATCCAGGACTGGTGCATCAGCCGCCAGCTCTGGTGGGGCCACCAGATCCCCGCGTGGTACGACGAGGACGGCAACGTCTACGTGGCCCGCAGCGAGGCCGAGGCGCAGGCGCAGGCCCCCGGCAAGACACTGCGCCGCGACGAGGACGTGCTGGACACGTGGTATTCATCCGCCCTCGTGCCGTTCAGCACCATGGGCTGGCCTGAACAGGGCGATGCGCCCACCGGCGACTACAACCTGTACCTGCCCTCGTCCGTGCTCGTCACGGGCTACGACATCATCTTCTTCTGGGTCGCCCGGATGATCATGATGACCACGCACTTCACGGGCCGTGTGCCGTTCCGCCACGTGTACATCCACGGCTTGGTGCGCGATGCGCAGGGCAAGAAGATGAGCAAGAGCGAGGGCAACGTGCTCGACCCCGTGGACCTGATCGACGGCATCGCGCTCGAACCCCTGCTCGACAAGCGCACCCAGGGCCTGCGCAAGCCCGAGACGGCGCCCACGGTGCGCAAGAACACGCAGAAAGAATTCCCCGAAGGCATCCCGGCCTACGGCGCCGACGCGCTGCGCTTCACCTTCGCGGCGCTGGCCTCGCTGGGCCGCAGCATCAACTTCGACAGCAAGCGCTGCGAGGGCTACCGCAACTTCTGCAACAAGCTCTGGAACGCCTCGCGCTTCGTGCTCATGAACTGCGAGGGCCAGGACTGCGGGCTCGACGAGAGCCAGGGCTGCACCGAAAGCTACCAGCACTTCAGCCAGGCCGACCGCTGGATCGTCTCGCTGCTGCAGCAGACTGAAGATCAGGTGGCCAGGGGCTTCGCCGAGTTCCGCCTCGACAACGTGGCCAACACCGTCTACGACTTCGTGTGGAACGAGTTCTGCGACTGGTACCTGGAGATCGCCAAGGTGCAGATCCAGACCGGCACCGAGGCCCAGCAGCGCGCCACGCGCCGCACGCTGATCCGCACGCTGGAGACCATCCTGCGCCTGGCGCACCCGCTGATCCCGTTCATCACCGAGGCGCTGTGGCAGGTCGTCGCGCCGCTGGCGGGCCGGCCGGGCGCGTCCGTGAGCATCGCCGCCTACCCCGAGGCGCAGCCCGCGAAGATCGACGAGGCCGCCATCGCCCACGTGGCGCGGCTCAAGGCCCTGGTGGACGCCTGCCGCACGCTGCGCGGCGAGATGGGCGTCTCGCCCGCGCAGCGCCTGCCGCTGTTCGCCGTGGGCGACGCGCAGTTCATGCGCGGCGTGGCCCCGGTGCTGCAGGCGCTGGCCAAGCTCAGCGAGGTCAAGGTGTTCGACGACGAGGCCGCCTGGGCCCAGGCGGCGCAGAACGCGCCCGTCAACGTGGTGGGCGACACGCGCCTGGCCCTGTTCGTCGAGATCGACGCGGCCGCCGAGAAGGCCCGCCTGGCCAAGGAGGCCGCGCGCATCGAGGGCGAGATCGCCAAGGCATCGGCCAAGCTCGGCAACGAGGCCTTCGTGGCCAAGGCCCCGCCCGCCGTGATCGAGCAGGAGAAGCAGCGCGTGGCCGGCTTCGGCGCCACCCTGGCGCGCATCCAGGAACAGCTCGCCCGCCTGGGCTGATACAAAAAAGAGAGCTTCTCGCGCGCGCCCACCCTGGTTTTCAGCATCAAAACTATCTGAAAACCAGGATAGGCAGGCGCAAGCAGCTCGTTTTTCAGGAGCAAACCACCATGTCCCCCTCCCGCATCCGCAAGGCCGTCTTCCCCGTCGCGGGCCTGGGCACGCGCTTCCTGCCCGCCACCAAGGCATCGCCCAAGGAGATGCTGCCCGTGGTGGACAAGCCGCTGATCCAGTACGCCGTGGAAGAGGCCTACGAGGCCGGCATCCGCGACATGGTCTTCGTCACCGGCCGCAGCAAGCGCGCCATCGAGGACCACTTCGACACCGCCTACGAGCTCGAGAACGAGCTGGAGCAGGCCGGCAAGCGCGAGATGCTGGAGCTGGTGCACAGCATCAGCCCCGACGACATGAACTGCCTGTTCGTGCGCCAGCCCCGCAGCCTGGGCCTGGGCCACGCCGTGCTGTGCGCCGAGCCCCTGGTGGGCAACGAGCCCTTCGCCGTGCTGCTGGCCGACGACCTGATGGTGGGCGAGCGCGGCGGCCCCGGCGTGATGGCGCAGATGACCGCCGCCTTCGCCAAGCAGGGCCGCTCGCTGCTGGCCGTGCAGGAGGTGCCGCTCGAACACACCAAGCGCTACGGCATCGTGAAGGGCGAGGCCGCGGGCGGCTCGCTCATGCGCATCGACCAGATCGTGGAAAAGCCCGCGCCCGAGAAGGCCCCCTCGCGCATGGGCGTGGCGGGCCGCTACGTGCTCACGCCGCGCATCTTCGAGGAAATCCGCAACCAGCCGCGCGGCGTGGGCGGCGAGATCCAGCTCACCGACGCCATCGAGCGCCTGATGGCGCACGAGACCGTGTACGCCTTCCAGTACGCGGGCAAGCGCTACGACTGCGGCAGCAAGGAAGGCTTTCTGGAAGCCACCGTGGAGCTGGCGCTGCAGCACCCGCAGGTGGGCGCGCAGTTCCGCGGCTACCTGAAGACGCTGGCGCTCTGACGCCCCGGGCGCTCAGCGCCGGCGCAGCACGTGGATGAATTCCTCGCCCACGGTCTGCTGCTCCACCAGTTCATTCCCCGTCTGCTTGGCGAACGCCTGGAAGTCGCGCAGCGAGCCGCTGTCGGTGGCCAGCACCTTGAGCAGCTGGCCGCTGGCCATGTCGGCCAGGGCCTTCTTGGCCTTGAGAATGGGCAGCGGGCAGTTGAGGCCGCGCGTGTCGATTTCCTTGTGGATGTCCATGTTCAGTCCTTTGGAATGCCCAGTCCCCGCCGGCGCTCTTCGTTTTCCTCGGCCGTGAAGAACACCGGCTCGTGCCCCCGGCTGCGCAGCCAGTCGGCCAGTGCGTAGCCGGTGCCCGCGGGCCAGCACTTCAGGTCGGCCAGTTCGTAGAAGCGGTGGTCCAGCAGCTCGGGCGAGAGCTTCACCGTGCCCCGCGCCACCACGTGGTAGGCGATGATGACCTGGTTCATGCGCAGGAACTCGTAGGCGCCCACGATCTGCGAGGACACCACGTCGAGGTTGGTCTCTTCCTTCACCTCGCGCGCGATGCCCTCCTGCGGCGACTCGCCCGCCTCCATGAAGCCGGTGATCAGCGCGAACATCGTGGGCGGCCAGGCCGCGTTGCGCGCCAGCAGCACCTTGCCGTCCACCTCCACGATGGCGGCGAGCACCGGCGTGGGGTTGTTCCAGTGCGTCCAGCCGCAGGCGGCGCAGCGCAGCCGCTCCTTGTCGCCGCCATCCTCGGCCATGACGATGGGCGCCAGCTCCGTGGCGCAGTGGGGGCAAAAGCGGGTCTGGTATTGCATTGCTCTTTTTCTAGTAGCTGCCAGCGCACGGCTGGCGGGCGCTGGCAGTCTTTTTTACCTCAAGCGGGGAACACGCCCGTGGAGAGGTAGCGGTCGCCCCGGTCGCACACCACGAAGACTATTGTTGCGTTCGTCTCGCGCTGGGCGATCTGCTGCGCCACCCAGCACGCGCCCGCGGCCGAGATGCCGCCGAAGATGCCCTCCTCGCGCGCCAGGCGCCGGCACATGTCCTCGGCATCGTCCTGGCTCACGGACACCTGCTCGTCCACCAGGCGCGCGTCGTAGATCTTGGGCATGTACTCCTCGGGCCACTTGCGGATGCCGGGAATGCGCGAGCCCTCCTGCGGCTGCGCGCCGATGATCTGGATGGCGGGGTTCTTCTCCTTGAGGAAGCGCGACACGCCCGTGATCGTGCCCGTGGTGCCCATCGCGCTCACGAAGTGGGTGATGCGCCCGCCCGTCTGCTCCCACAGCTCGGGGCCCGTGGTCTCGTAGTGGATGCGCGGGTTGTCGGGGTTGGCGAACTGGTCGAGCACCACGCCCTTGCCCTGCTTGACCATGGCATCGGCCAGGTCGCGCGCGTACTCCATGCCGCCGCTCTTAGGCGTGAGGATCAGCTCGGCGCCGAAGGCCTTCATGGTCTGCGCGCGCTCGACGGACAGGTCCTCGGGCATCACCAGCACCATGCGGTAGCCCTTGATCGCCGCCGCCATGGCCAGGGCGATGCCCGTGTTGCCCGAGGTGGCCTCGATCAGCGTATCGCCGGGGCGGATCTCACCGCGCTCCTCGGCGCGCCGGATCATCGACAGCGCGGGCCGGTCCTTCACCGAGCCCGCCGGGTTGTTGCCTTCGAGCTTGCCCAGCACCACGTTGCCGCGCGCCTGGTTGTCTTTCGCGCCGATGCGCTGCAATGCCACCAGCGGCGTGCGGCCGATGGCGTCTTCGATGGTGGGGTAGGTCGTCGGTTGGGGAGTCATACGGCCCTACTGTGCCATAATTTGCGACTTGGCTCCTGCCCCTGCCCGGGTGGTGAAATTGGTAGACGCAGGGGACTCAAAATCCCCCGCCGCAAGGCGTGCCGGTTCGATTCCGGCCCCGGGCACCAGACCCTGAAAGCCGCCTTCCGCGCATACGGAGGGCGGCTTTTTTACTGGCGGCCTCCCCGCCTCAAGCCTGCGCGGCCGTCACCACGACCTCGATCCGGTAGTCGGGGCTTGCCAGCGCCGCCTGCACCGTGGCGCGCGGCGGCGCGGTGCCGGGCACCACCCACGCATCCCACACCTCGTTCATGGCGCCGATCTCACGGATGTCGGTCAGGTAGATCTGGGCCCGCAGGATGCGCGACTTGTCGCTGCCGGCCTCCCGCAGGCGCTGTTCCACCTGCGCCAGCACGTCCTCGGTCTGGCCCCGGATACCGGTATCGCCGCGCTCGGGCACCATGCCCGCGAGGTAGACGATGCCGTTGAAAACGGCGGCCTCGCTGTAGCGGGCCGCCACGCCGATGCGCTGGATGTCTTGCTTCGTGCTCATGGCGGCGATGGTAACGAAGCCGCGGCGCCCGCCGCCGCAGCGGCGGCTCAGTTGCCCTGCCGCCGTATCAGTTGCCGCCCGTCGGCGGTGATGGCGAGCGAGCCTGCCTCGTTCTTGATGATGTAGCCGCGCTCGAACAAGCGCCCCGACATGTGCTCCTTGATGGCGTGGGGCAGGTCGATCACCTGGCCCATCTCCAGTTGCTTGAGGGTGGCGATCTCGTCCACGGTGGGGTCGAAATGCGGGGCGTGGTAGGTAGCGGTCATGGCTCGAACTCCCTCGGTCAAAAGTGTCCAACAACGAAAGCCTGGCACCAGATTAGCCAAGTGGCCCGCCCGGTGCAAGCAGGGTCACCCCGGCAGGTTCGCGCGGGATGGGCGATGATTGGAGCCTCGCGGCCGCGCCAAGTTCAGCGCGCCGGGCCGCCCTTCCTGCCCATGCTCTACGCCTTCACCGCGCTCTTCGCCTTCCAGCTCCTCGGAGAACTCCTTGTCCAATGGCTGCACCTGCCGCTGCCCGGCGCGCTGGCCGGCATGCTGCTGCTGCTCGCCGCCCTGCTGGCCTACGGCCGCGTGCCCGAGGCGCTGGAGCGCACGGCGGGCGGCCTGCTGCAGAACATGATGCTGCTGTTCATCCCGGCCATCGCGGGCGTGATGCTGCACTTCGACCGCATCGCGCGCGAGTGGCTGCCTTTCCTCGTGGCGGGCATCGCGGGCGCGGCCATCACGCTGGCGGTAACGGCGTGGACGCTGCGCTGGCTGCTGCGTGACAGCGCGGACACGCGCCCCACCGAGGATGAGCGCACCTGATGATGGACGCCCTGCCCACCCTCGCCGCCTGGCTGGCCGCCTCGCCCCTGCCCTGGCTGGTGCTGACGATGCTGGCCTACACGCTCACGCTGGCGCTGTACCGGCGCAGCGGCGCGCACCCGCTGCTGATCCCGCCGCTCACGGCCACGGCGCTGGTGGTGGCCGTGCTGCTGGCGACGGGCACGCCCTACGCCACCTACCGCACGGGCACGGGGCTGCTGAGCTTCCTGATCGGCCCGGCCACGGTGGCCCTGGCCATCCCGCTGTTCGCGCAGCGCGGGCGCATCCGCCAGCTCTGGCGCCCGCTCGGCGTGGCCCTGCTCGCGGGCTGCACGGCGGCCATCGTCTCGGCCGTGCTGCTGGCCTGGGCGCTGGGCGGCACGCGCGAGACGCTGCTGTCGCTCGCGCCCAAGTCCGCCACCATGCCCATCGCCCTGCCCGTGGCCGAGCGCCTGGGCGGCCTGCCCTCGCTCACGGCCGTGGCGGTGGCCGTCACGGGCATCGCGGGCGCGGTGCTGGCCGCGCCGCTGCTGCGCCTGCTGCGCGTGCACGACCCGGCCGTGCGCGGCTTCGCCATCGGCCTCACGGCCCACGCCATCGGCACGGCGCGCGAACTGCAGGTGCACCCCACGGCGGGCGCGTTCGCGGCGCTGGCGATGAGCCTGAACGGCGTGGCCACGGCCGTGCTGGTGCCGGTGTGTGTGGCGGCGATGCCGTGGCTAGGACGGTGACGCCGCCATCTCGCCCAACCACGCCGCGAACGCCGCGAGCACCGGCGGCTGCGGCTGCGCGGGGCTGACAAGGTAGTAGCCGCGCTCGCCACGCAGCGGCCGGGCGCAGGCCACGACGAGGTCGCCGCGCGCGAGTTCGGCCTCGATCAGCATGGGCGGGATCAGCGCCACGCCCAGGCCGTGCGCGGCGGCGGCGGCCGTCATCGAGAACAGCTCGTAGCGCGGCCCGTCGAGCGCGCGCGGCGCATCGTGCACGCCCATGGCGCCGAACCACTGCTGCCAGCCGTAGGGCCGCGTGCTCTGCTGCAACAGCGGCAGCCGCGCGATCGCCTGCGGCGGCAGGCCCTGGTGCGCGCGCCCGGTGCCGCGTGGCATGCCCGACTGCTGCGCGGCCGATTCGAGCAGCTTCGGGCTGCACACGGGCACCACATCCTCCTGCATCAGCAGTTGCGCCTGTACGCCGGGCCAATTGGCCACCTGCTCGGGCGTGCCCGCGTACAGCGCCGCGTCGAAGGCCGTGTCGGAGAACAGGAAGGGGCGCGTGCGCGTCTCGATGTGCACCACGATCTCGGGGTGGCGCGCGGCCAGCAGCGGCAAGCGCGGGATCAGCCAGCGCGTGGCAAACGTGGCCACCGCCGCGAGCGAAATGGCGCCACCGTGGCCCTGGTGGGCCATCACGTCGAGCGTGCCCTGCTCCAGCCCCTGCAGCCAGCGCGCGACCTGGCGCGCGTAGTGCCGCCCCGCGGGCGTGAGCACCACGCCGTGGCGCGTGCGGCGAAAGAGCTGCACGCCGAGCTGCTCCTCCAGCGCAAGGATCTGGCGCGACACGGCGCTCTGCGTGAGCGCCAGCTCCTGCGCGGCGCGGGTGTAGCTCTCGTGCCGGGCGGCGGCTTCAAAGCAGGCCAGGGCCTGGGTGGAAGGAAGGTGGCGGCGCATGCGCGCACTCTACCCCATTCATTCCAAAAACGCATTTCTGGATGCAAACTACTCGCTTGCCATCTCTGCAGCGGGGGTTCTACGATGCACGCATTCCGCATGTATTCCACCCTCACACAGGAGACACCATGGCCCACGCCCGCTTCCAATGGGACGACCCCTTCCTCATCGAACAGCAACTGACAGACGACGAGCGCGCCATCCGCGACGCGGCCGCCGCCTACTGCCAGGACAAGCTCGCGCCGCGCGTGCTGGAGCAGTTCCGCCACGAGAAGACCGACGTGACCATCTTCCGCGAGATGGGCGAGCTGGGCCTGCTGGGCCCCACCATCCCCGAGCAGTACGGCGGCCCGGGCCTGAACTACGTGGCCTACGGCCTGATCGCCCGCGAGGTGGAGCGCGTGGACTCGGGCTACCGCTCCATGGCCAGCGTGCAGT
>Ga0206116_1000714_pt1 | contig 27227 bp, 25 predicted proteins | sample 3A1Ametagenome_FD_178000 | JGI IMG/M metagenome (GOLD analysis project Ga0206116, IMG submission 178000) | Enriched microbial communities from leaf-cutter ant dump, University of Wisconsin, Madison, United States - 3A1A | ecosystem: Environmental > Terrestrial > Nest > Insects nest > Nest dump...
CCATCGGCAAGAACGGCTACTTCATCCCCATCCACCCCGCCACCGTGGAAGACCAGATCGCGGCCAAAGCCAAGAACGGGCCTGATCCGCGCATGCCCACGCCCCCCGCGCACCCGCGCGCCCCGGGCGCCGCGCGCGGCCTGCGCTGGATCTGGGCGGAAGTGGTGGACCACCTCTGGCCCTGGAGCCGCGAGGGCTGGAGGACGCGCCGCGCGCTGCAGATAGCAGGCTTCTCGCTGGCCATGGCCGCCACCGTGGCCTGGGTGACGGCCGCCATGGGCACGCTGTCCTCGGGCGCCGTCATCGGCTGGTGGTTCGGCTGGAGCGTGTACGAGGTGCTGATCCGCCTGTCGGGCAAGCGCTACGTGAAGGACGGCCCGTGGTGGCGCGACCAGTACCGCGTGGCGGGCGTGATGGACATGCTGAGCTACGTGGGCTTCAAGAACCTGATGATCGGCGCCGCGCTGTTCCTGGCCATCAAGGCCTTGGGGGGCCTCGCTTGAAGCCTCCCCTAGCGATCTTCGCGCTGGCGGCCTTGCTGTTCACCCTGCCCGCCAGCGCCGCCACGGTGCGCGTGCAGCCGGGCCAGGACCTGCAGGCCGCCGTCACCGCCGCCCAGCCGGGCGACGTGGTGGAGGTACCGCGCGGCTTCTACCGCGTGAGCACGCTGCGCATCGACAAGCCCCTGACCCTGCGCGGCATCGACCGCCCCACGGTCAGCGGCGGGCAAGCGGGCGACACCATCCGCATCACCGCGCCCGACGTGACCATCGAGGGCCTGATCGTGCGCGACTCCGGCACCAGCCTCAAGGACCAGAACGCGGGCATCTACGTCTACCCCGGCGCGCACCGCGCCGTGGTGCGCCACAACGACCTCACCTACAACCTGTTCGGCCTGTGGATCGAAAAGGCCAACGGCGTGCAGGTGCTGCACAACAACATCACCGGCCTGCGCGACTTCAACTCCTCGCAGCGCGGCAACGGCGTGCAGCTGTACAACACCCTGGGCGCGCGCATCGAGGGCAACCGCATCAGCTTCGTGCGCGACGCGCTCTACGTGGACGTGTCGCACGACGCCGTCTTCCGCGGCAACCGGCTGCACCACAGCCGCTACGGCACGCACTACATGAACTCCTACCGCAACCTGTGGGAAGACAACGACACCTACGCCAACCGCGGCGGCCTGGCCCTGATGGAAGTGCGCGACCAGGTGGTGCGCGGCAACCGCGCCTGGGGCAACAGCGACCACGGGATCATGCTGCGCACCATGCAGGACTCGGTGATCGAGAACAACGTGGTGGCCGACAACAGCCGGGGCTTCTTCATCTACGACGTGGAGTACATCCAGCTCAAGGGCAACCTGGTGGCGCGCAACACGGTGGGCGTGCACCTGGCGGCGGGCTCCAAGAACAACGCGGTGGAGGGCAACGACTTCATCGCCAACCGCGAGCAGGTGCGCTACGTGGGCGCGCGCGACATGCCCTGGGGCGGCGAACGCGGCAACCACTGGAGCAACTACCTGGGCTGGGACCGCGACGGCGACGGCGTGGGCGACGTGCCCTACGAGGCCAACGACATGGTGGACCGCCTCACCTGGCGCCACCCGCTGGTCAAGCTGCTGCTGGCCAGCCCGGCGGTGCAGGCGCTGCGCCTCGTGGGCCAGCAGTTCCCCGTGCTGCGCGTACCCACGGTGGTGGACGCCCAGCCCCGCATGCAACCCACCCACCCCGAACGGAGCCACTGGCGTGACCCGCAATCCCCCTCCCATTGACGTGCAAGGCGCCGCCATCGACGTGCAGGGCGTGCACCGGCACTACGGCGCGCTGCGCGCCATGGACGGCATCGACCTGCGCGTGGAGCGCGGCGAAATCCTGGGCCTCATCGGCCATAACGGCGCGGGCAAGAGCACGCTGTTCAAGCTGATGCTGGGCCTGGAGACGCCCACGGCGGGCAGCATCCGCGTGAACGGCGTGCCCGTGCAGGGCCGCGACTTCCGCGCCGCGCGCCGCCACGTTGGCTACCTGCCCGAGCACGTGGTGCTGTACGACAACCTGAACGGCCTGGAGACGCTGCGCTTCTTCGCCCGCCTCAAGGGCGCGCCGCTGGCGCAGTGCGCCGAACTGCTGGAGCGCGTAGGCCTGGCCCACGCGGGCAGCCGCCCCGTGCGCGAATACTCCAAGGGCATGCGCCAGCGCCTGGGCTTCGCGCAGGCCCTGCTGGGCACGCCCCGGGTGCTGCTGCTCGACGAGCCCACCAACGGCCTGGACCCGCAGGCCATCCGCGACTTCTACGCCACGCTGCGCGGCCTGCAGGACCAGGGCGTGACCATCGTCATCACCTCGCACATCCTGGCCGAGCTGCAGGAGCGCGTGGACCGCCTCGCCATCCTGGCAGCGGGCAAGCTGCAGGCCCTGGGCAGCGTGCAGGCGCTGCGCGAGCAGGCGCACATGCCGCTGGCCATCGCCCTCGCGCTGGCCCCCGAGGACGTGCCCGCCGCCCTGGCCGCGCTGGCAACGCTGCCGGGCGTCGCCCCCACCGCCACCCGCGACGGGCTGCGGCTGGCCTGCCCGCGCGAACAGAAGATCGCCGTGCTGGGCGCATTGGCGCCGCTGGGCGCGCGGCTGCTGGACGTGCAAATCCAGGAACCGTCGCTAGAAGACCTGTACTTCGGCCTGCGGGGGGAATAGCTATGGAACTCACCCAAATCCTCACCATCGCAACCAAGGAATTCCGCGACCGCATGCGCAACCGCTGGGTGCTGGCCGTGGCCCTCGTCTTCACCGTGTTCTCGCTCGCCATCGCCTACTTCGGCGGTGCGCAACAGGGCACGGTGGGGCTGCGCTCCATCGAGTTCACCATCGCCAGCCTGGTCAGCCTCGTCATCTACCTGATCCCGCTGATCGCGCTGCTGCTGGGCTTCGACGCCATCGTGGGCGAGCGCGAGCGCGGCTCGCTGGGCCTGCTGCTGTCGCTGCCCATCACGCGCCTCGAACTGCTGCTGGGCAAGTACCTGGGGCTGGCCGCCGCGCTCACGCTGTCCACGCTGGCGGGCTTCGCGCTCGTGGCCGTGCTGCTGTGGCGGCAGTTCCAGTGGGCGGGCCTGTTCCACTTCGGCGGCTTCATGCTCAGCGCGGTGCTGCTGGGGCTGGCCTTCCTGAGTATGGCCGTGCTGCTGTCGGTGCTGGCGCGCGAGCGCACGCGCGCCTCGGGCCTGGCGATTGCCGCGTGGTTCTTCTTCGTGCTGGTGTTCGACCTGCTGCTGCTTGGCGCGCTGGTCGCCACCGGCGGCAGCGTGGGCGGCGAGGCCCTGGCCTACCTGCTGCTGCTCAACCCCGCGGACGTGTTCCGCATCCTCAACGTGTTCTCGCTCGAAGACGTGCGCACCCTGTACGGCCTGATCAGCATCGTGCCCCCCGCCCTGGCCCAGCCCTGGCTCATGGGGGGCGTGATGGCGGCCTGGATCGCGGTGCCGCTGGCCCTGGCGGGATGGAGATTCAAGCCATGACGACAACAAACTACCAATGCACCTGCCGCACGCGGCGCCAGCTGCTGGGCTGGGCCGCGCTCGCCGCCCTGGGCGCGGCCGGCTGCAGCCGCACCGAGGAGGCGGCCAGCCTCGCCCCCGTGGAGATCGACCGCTCCACCAGTTGCGAGCTGGACGGCATGCTGCTCGCCGACTACCCCGGCCCCAAGGCGCAGATCCACTACGCCAACCAGGCGCACCCCAGCTTCTTCTGCGACACGGTGGAACTGTTCAATGTGCTGCTCGCCGGCGAGCAGGTGCGGGCCGTGCGCGCCGTCTACGTGCAGGACATGGGCCGCGCCGACTGGAACGCGCCCCAGGGCTACTGGACCGACGCCCGGGCCGCCTTCTACGTGCTGGGAAGCAAGCGCCATGGTTCCATGGGCCCCACCATCGCCAGCTTCGCGCAGGAGGCCGACGCGCAGAAGTTCGCCGCTGAATACGGCGGCAAGCTGCTGCGCTTCGCCGACGTGAAGCCGGACATGGTGGACCTCAAGGGCGGCGCGCTGCACGACACGCGGATGTAAGCGCCATGCCTACGCGCCGCACTGCCCTCGCCGCCATGCTGCTGGGCGCGGCCTGCCTCGGCGGCTCGCAGCTGCCGCGCAGGCAGGCGGCCGTGCAGGCCCTGCCCGACGACGTCTGCGTGGTGGCGCCGCCCACGCCCTACGACCCGGCCTCGGGCCTGCCGCCGCAAGCCGCGCGCGAGGTGCCCGCCGATGCGCGCTGCCCCGTCTGCGGCATGTACCCGGCGCGGTCGCGCGACTGGGCGGCGCAGGCCATCTTCGCGGACGGCGACGCGCATTTCTTCGACTCGCCGCAGAGCCTGCTGCTCTACCTGGGCAACGTGGCGCACTACACGCGCGGCCGCAGCGCCGACGCCATCGTGGCGCGCTACGTGACGGATGCCGCCACGCGGCAGTGGATTGACGCGGGCGAGGCGTTCTACGTGCACGGGTCATCGGCGCTCGGCCCCATGCGCGCAGGCAACCTGCCCGCCTTTGCCAACGCAGATGCGGCGCGGGAGTTCACGCGCCAGCGCGGCGGGCGCGTGCTGGCCTTTGGCGACATCGGCGCGGTGCTGCTGCGCTCGCTGGCGCCAAGCAGCCATACCGGGCATTGAAAAATGAAAAAAAGGCAGCTACCAGAACGATAGCTGCCTGCGCTTTTCCAGCAAGCGCTGGAGGCCGATAGGGCTTGAAACTCAGGACGAGGTCGAGGTCTCTGGCTGCGCCGCCTTGAACAGCGCGGCCACCTTGCGCTTGGGCTTGATGTTGGCCGAGATGCCGCTGCGCGTGGCGGGCCGTGCCGCCGCTTCCCACGCGGGGGCGGCGTCGGCGCTACTGGGCTCGTAGGGCTTCTCGAAGAACGGATCGCGCGACACCACGGCGGGGCGGAAGCCCCCACGGTGCGGCTCGCGCGGCTCGCGGCGTTCACGCCCGCCGCCGCTGCTGCTGCCCTCTTCCGCCTCGCGCCAGGCGCGGCGGCCGTCGTTGATGCGGCCCCGGGGACGGTCCTCGTCGTACTCGATGGCTTCGAGCTCGATCTTCTTCTTGATGAGCTTCTCGATGTCGGCCACCAGGCGCGCATCGCTGCCGGACACCAGCGTCACCGCCAGCCCCGAGGCGCCCGCGCGGCCCGTGCGGCCGATGCGGTGCACGTAGTCCTCGGCGTTGAAGGGCACATCGAAGTTGAACACCGCCGGCACGTCCTTGATGTCCAGCCCGCGCGCGGCCACGTCGGTGCAGACCAGCAGATCGACTTCGCCCTTCTTGAAGGCTTCCAGCGCCTTCAGGCGCTCGTCCTGGCTCTTGTCGCCGTGCAGCGCGGCGGTCTTGAGGCCCTCGCGCTCCAGGCTGCGCGCCAGGCGGGCGCAGCCGAGCTTGCTGTTGACGAAGATGAAGGCCTGCTTGAGGCCACGGCTCTTGAGCACCTGGTGGATGGCGCGGCGCTTGTCGTCGTCGCTGGCGCTGTAGAAGCGCTGCTCCACGGTCGAGGCCGTCTCGTTGGGGCGGGCCACCTCGATGGTGATGGGGTTCTGCAGATAGCTCGACGCCAGGCGCTTGATCTCGGGCGAGAAGGTGGCACTGAACAAGAGCGTGGTGCGCTGCTTGGGCAGGTAGCTCAGGATGCGCTGCAGGTCGGGCAGGAAACCGATGTCCAGCATGCGGTCGGCCTCGTCGAGCACCACGTACTCCACCTGGTTGAGCACGGCGTTCTTGGCCTCGATGTGGTCCAGCAGGCGGCCGGGGGTGGCGACGAGCACTTCGACGCCCTTTTTCAGCTCCAGCGTCTGCGGCTTCATGTCCATGCCGCCGAAGACCACGGTGCTGCGCAGCTTCGTGTACTTGGCGTACAGCGCAATCTGCTGCGCCACCTGGTCGGCCAACTCGCGCGTGGGCAGCAGCACCAGGGCGCGCACGGGGTGGCGCGCGGGCGACGTGCTGCTGTTCTCGTGCTGGAGCAGGCGCTGCAGCAGCGGCAGCGAGAAGGCCGCCGTCTTGCCGGTGCCCGTCTGGGCGGCGCCCATCACGTCCTGGCCGGTCAGCACCACGGGAATGGCCTGCGCCTGGATCGGCGTCATGTTCTCGTAGCCCATTTCGGCTACGGCGCGCTTGAGCGGTTCGGCCAGCGCAAGGGTGGAATAGGGTTGTGTCATGAACCCGCTATTGTCGCATCGGGCAGGGAAAACCACTAATCCGGGGCGGTTGCTTCAAAATTCATAGCTTCTTGCGCCTGAATTTATTAGATTTCAATGCCAAATGAACCTGAAATCCAATGAAGGCAAGCGCTAGCAGCTCACTTTTTTGAGAGCTTCCCCTGCCCTTATTCCAGCACCGCCCGCAGCTGCCGCGTGGTGGCACCCAGCCGCCGCGCGCCGATCTGGGCCAGGTTGTTCATCAGCGTCAGCGCCGCCTCGGGGTGCTCGCGCGCCCATTCGTCGAACTGCGCGCGCGACAGGCGCAGCAGCCGGGCGGGGCCGCGCTCGGCGCCCGCGCTGGCGGTGCGGGCCGCGCCGCTCAAGAAGGCCATCTCGCCGAACGCCATGCCGCGCCCCACGGTGGCCAGGCGCAGGCCAGTGTCCGGCGGCCACTGGGTGACGAGCGTGATGTGACCGGACTGCACCACGAGCAGGTCGCGGTCGGTGTCGCCCGCGTTGAAGACCACGCCCTGCGCGGGCACGTCCTGCGGCGTGCACTGCGCAGCCAGCTGCCGGGCGGCCTCGGCGGGCACGCCCTCGCCGATCTCGCCCAGCACGTCGCCATCGACGTAGGCCGGACGCTGCGCCAGGGGGCGCTGCAGCAGGATGCCCGCCTCGGCCCATTCCAGTGCGCGGTCCAGGTCGGCGAAGCAGCGCATCTGCGGGCCGGCCTGCTCCGCCGCCTGCCGGTCCAGCGCCGCCACGGCGCATTCGATGCCCTGCTGGCCCAGGTCGCGCACCAGCGCGCGCAGCTGCGCCAGCGCCGTGCTGTCCCACGCGGGCACGCGGGCCGCGTCCAGGATCACCCAGCGGTGGCGCGGCTGCAGCAGCAGGCGCACCTGCTCGGCCAGATGCGCGGCCACGCCGAAGGACATCACGCCCTGCAGTTCGAACACGGCCACCTGGTTCATGCGCGGCACCAGCCAGGTGTCCGACCCCGCGCGGCGCAGGCGGCGCGAGCGCAGCTCGCCATCGAGCCGCACGTGCCGCAGCACCTTGGCGGCGGAGTCGCGCAGCAAAACAAAGGTGGCCACCACCAGCCCCGCCACCAGCGCACCCACGCCGCCCACCGCCGCGAACACCAGCGCTACCAGCCAGCTCTGCGCCCAGGTCACGCGCGAGCTCTTGGCGTAGCGCGGCGACCACATCAGCCCCGGCACCTGCAGCAGCCCCGCCAGCACCAGCCCGCCCGCGAGGCACGCCATGGGCACCCAGTGCAGCCACCACGCGCCCGTGGCGGCCACGCCGAGCATGATGGCCGCGTGCCAGCGCGGCGCGTCGCGGGACGGCCCGGCCTGCGCCAGCACGATGCGCGAGCGCGACGCGCTGGTGGACGCCGGGATCATTCCCGCCAGGCCGCACAGCACGCCGATCAGGCTCTCGCGGCGCAGGGCCTGGTTGGCGTTGCCGCGCAGGCCGTGGTCCAGCTCCAGCTCCTGGTTGAAGACCAGCAGCTCCAGGCTGTTGACCAGCGCCATCAAGAGGGCCAGCACCACCAGGGCCGAGCCGTGCCGGTGCGCCAGCGCCAGCCAGGGGATGCCGCTCCAGTCCGGCCACATCGGCCCCGCGAAGCCGCTGGCCTGCACGGCGGGCGCGAACACGTCGCCCAGTCCATGCCCCCAGAACCCCGCCAGCGCCACGGCCAGCGCGACCAGCGCCACGGCCGACAGCAGCCCCGGCGCGCGCGGCCAGCGCCGCCGCAGCGCCCAGGCCATCCCCACCACGGCCAGCGCCGCCAGCGCATGCCAGCCCATGCGCGCGTCCCACAACGCTCCGGAGCCAAAGCCGTTGCGCACCTGCCCCGCCACCATCGACAGCCCCACGCCCGCCGCGAAGCCGTGCGTGACCGAGATTGGCAAAAAGCGCGCCACCGACGCCAGCCGCAGCACACCCAGCAGCCACTGAAAGACGAAGGCCAGCGCCACCGTGGCCCCGCTCACCGCCAGCACCTGCCGCGCGCTCAAACCCAGCGCGGGCGCCGCGCCGTGCGCCGTGGCCAGCACCGCCGCGAACAGCAGCGCCACCACGGTGGTCGGCGCATAGACCACGCCGGGGCGCGGCAGCACCAGCGTGAGCACCAGCCCCGGCAGCGCGGCCGACCACAGCGCGAGCGCGGCCAGCGAATGGTCGCCCGCCAGCGGGGCAAAGGCCAGCAGGCCCAGGCCCACCGCGTGGGGCACGGTGACGGCCGCCGCCGACCATGCCGCCGCCATGCCCGATGCGGGCTGCGAAGCCTGCGGGCTGGCGGCAGGATTCATGGGTTCACAGGCTACGGGCCGAGAAGGTGTCGCACGACTGCACGCTGCCCGTCTGGTACCCCTGCGTGAACCAGCGCACGCGCTGGGCGCTGGAGCCGTGGGTGAAGGCATCGGGCCGCACGGTACCGGTCTGCTGGCGCTGCAGCGTGTCGTCGCCGATCTGTTGGGCGGCGTTGACGGCCGATTCGATGTCGCCCTGCTGCAGCCAGCTCTTGGCCTGCTGCGAGCGGTTGGCCCAGATGCCCGCATAGCAGTCGGCCTGCAGTTCCAGCCGCACCGACAGCGCGTTCTGCTCGGTGCGGCTCACGCGCCCGCGCATCGAGTCCACCTTGCCCGTGGTGCCCAGCAGCGTCTGCACATGGTGGCCCACCTCGTGCGCGATGACGTAGGCGCGGGCGAACTCGCCGGGCGCGCCGAGCTGACGGCTCATGGTGTCGAAGAAATCCATGTCCAGGTACACCTTCTGGTCGCCCGGGCAGTAGAACGGCCCCATGGCGCTCTGCCCCGTGCCGCAGGCCGTGGGCGTGGCGCCTCGGAACAGCACCAGCTTGGGCGTGCGGTACTGCGCCCCGCCCTGCTGGAAGATCTGGCCCCACGCGTCCTCGGTGGATGCGAGCACCGTGGAGACGAAAGCCGCCTGCCGGTCGCCCTGCGGCGGCTTTTGCGCCGGCCCCTGCTGCACCTGCGGCGAGCCGCCGCCCGACAGCAGGCCGATGGTGGTCAGCGGGTTGATGCCGAACACCCCCCAGCCGATCAGCGCCACCACCACGGTGCCAATGCCGATGCCGCGCCCGCCGATGAGGCCGCCTCCACCCCCGCCGCCGCTGCGGCGGTCTTCCACGTTGTCCGACTGGCGATTGCCTTCCCATTTCATACCGTCTCTCCCCATGCCCGCCACCACGGAAGGCGCAGGCGCCATGTTATTACTTGGAACGTGTTTACGATGCCTGCCCATGCACGCGCCCACCCTCCTGCTCACCGGCTTCGACCCCTTCGGCGGCGAGCGCACCAACCCCAGCTGGCTCATCGCCCAGGCGCTGCACGGCCAGCGCATCGCGGGCCACGTGGTCGTTGCCGCGCAGCTGCCCACGGTGTTCGGGCAGTCGCTGCGCCAATTGCAAACTTTGGTCAACGCACACCAGCCCGCGCTGGCGGTGTGCCTGGGCCAGGCTGGCGGGCGGGCCGCGCTGTCGCTGGAGCGCATCGGCATCAACGTCGATGACGCGCGCATCCCCGACAACGCGGGCCGCCAGCCCATCGACACGCCCGTGGTGCCCGGCGGGCCGGCCGCCTACTTCGCCACCTTGCCGATCAAGGCCATGCTGCGCGCCGTGCTGCGCGCGGGCGTGCCCTGCGAGGTGTCGCAGACGGCGGGCACCTTCGTCTGCAACCACGTGCTGTACGGGTTGATGCATCTGCTGGCAACGTCCGGCCCGCCGGGCGCCCGGGGCGGTTTCGTGCACGTGCCCTGGCTGCCGGACCAGGGCGCGCCCCACCTGCCGCTGCGCGACATGGTGCGCGGCATCCACGCGGCGCTGTGGGCGGCGGTGCTGGCACCGCACGACATCGCGCTCGGGGCGGGCGCCACGCATTGACGCGGTCCTCGGCGTCCCGGGTTCCCCTGGCGCCGCGCGCTGTGTACAGTGCGGCCATGCCTTCCGCCCTCCTGCCCGAGCCTTCTGGCACGCTGGACGCCACGGCCACCGCCGCGCGGCTGCCCTGGACCTTCCTGGCCGACGAGATCGCCGCCCTGCTGCGGGACGATGCCGTCTCCGTCCCCGCCCGCAGCGTGCTGCCGCTGCCCGGGGGCGGCAGCCTGTTCGTGATGCCTGCCACCGACGGCACGGTGGCCATGACCAAGCTCATCACCCTGACCCCGGCGAACGCGGGCACGGGCCGTCCCGCCATCCAGGGCGACGTGGTGGTGTTCGACATCGCCACGGGCGCGCGCAGCCTGGTGCTGGACGGCCCCACGGTCACCGCGCGGCGCACGGCGGCGGCGTCGCTGCTGGCCGCCCGCCACCTGGCGCAAGTGCCCACGGGCCCGCTGCTCATCGTGGGCGCGGGCGTGCAGGGCCTGGCCCATGCGCAGGCCTTTGTGGAAGGCCTGGGCGTGCGCGAGGTGTGGGTGGCGTCGCGCAGCGCGGCCAGCGCCGACGCCCTGGCCGCCCAGGTGCGCGCGCTGGGCTGCGAAGTGCGCACGGTGGCGGATGCGGACGCGGCCCTGCCCCACTGCCCGCTGGTCGCCGTCTGCACCCCGGCCCAGGCCGTGGTGCTGTCCGCCCCGCCCCGGCCCGATGCCTTCATCGCGGCGGTGGGCGCCTTCACCCCCGCCATGGCGGAGCTGGCGCCGTCGCTGTGCCGGCACATGGCGGAGCACGGGCGGATCGTGGTGGACACCGAAGACGCGGCCCACGAGGCGGGCGATCTCCTACAGGCCGGCCTGGACGTGGCCCGCCTGCCCACGCTGCGCGACGTGGTGCGCGCGGGCATCGCGGTGCGGCCGGGGCCCGTGCTGTTCAAGAGCTGTGGCTGGGCGGGCTGGGACCTGGCCGCCGCGCGCCTGGCCGTCGCCGAGCGACCAGCATGATCGTGACCCTGCTCTCCCGCCGGGGCCTGCGCACGCAGATCGCGCTGGTGTTCGGCATGCTCGCGGTGGGGCTGGCGGTGGCGCTGTCCCTGGTTTTCGGCGAACTGCTCAAGCGGCGCATCCAGCGCGACGCCGGGGCGGCGCTGCAGGTGGTGGCGGAAAACGCCGGCACGCTGCTGGCCGAGGGCCTGCTGGAGCGCAGCCGCCAGGCCGAGGTCCTGGCCGCGGCCGAGGTCATCTGGTCCAAGGGGCTGGATTCGCTGGAGGTCCAGCACATGCTGGCCCGCGCGCAGGCCATCGAGCCCACCAGCGTGTGGGTCGGCGTCGCGGACGCGCAGGGTGTCGTGCGCGCGGCCACGGGGGGCCTGCTGGTCGGGCAGGACGTGTCCGAGCGCCCCTGGTTCCGGGCCGGCCTGGAGAAGCTGCACGTGGGCGACGTGCACCCGGCCAAGCTGCTCGAAAAGCTCATCCCGCCGACCGCCTCGGGCGAACCCCACCGTTTCGTGGACTTCGCGGCGCCGATCCGCATCGGCCCCACGACCATCGGCGTGCTGGGCATCCATGGCAGCTGGGAATGGGCGCGCGAGGTCGTCGAAAGCCTGATGCCGCACACGGCGGGCGAGCGGGCGCTGGAGCTGTTCATCTTCGACCGGGAGGGCGCGCTCATCTACGCGCCCCAGGGGCTGGCCGCCGGGCTGCTGGCGGCGGGCCAGCGCATGCCGGTGCAGGCCCAGGTCAACAACAACCGGGACGGCGGGCCCGTGCTCACCACCGTGCTGCCCTGGCGGGACGGCAAGCGCTACCTCACCGCCGCCACGCAGCTGCAGGCGCGCAACGCGGCCAGCGACCTGGGCTGGCGCATCGTGGCGCGCGAGCCCGAAGAGCTGGCCTTCGCCGCCGCCGCCGACGCGGTGCGCATGACCCTGGCCATCGGCCTGGCGGCGGCGCTGCTCGCCTCGGCGCTGGCCTGGATGGCCGCCCGCCGGCTCAGCGAAGACCTGTACGCGCTGGCCGCCGCCGCCAGCGCGGTGGAATCCGGCCGCAAGGGCGCGCAGATACCGCCCACCGACAGCAACCGCGAGGTGCGCCTGCTCTCGGGCGCCCTCGGCAGCATGACCCGCCGCCTGCTCGCCGCGCACGAGGCCATGGAGGAGAAGGTGCGCCAGCGCACCCTGGAGCTGGAGGCCGCCAACCGCGCGCTGGACCTGCAGGCCCGCACCGATGCGCTGACCGGGCTGCTCAACCGCCGCGGCTTCGAGGCGCAGATGGCCTTCGCGCTGGCGCTGGCGCACCGCAGCGGCCGGCCGCTGAGCCTGATCGCCGTGGACGTGGACCACTTCAAGCGCGTGAACGACACCCACGGCCACGAGGCCGGGGACGAAGTCCTGCGCCGGCTGGCGCACACGATGCAGGCCCGCATGCGCAGCTCGGACGTGGTGGCGCGCCTGGGCGGCGAGGAGTTCGTGGCCCTGCTGCCCGACACCGACCTGCCCGGCTCACAGGCCATCGCGCAGGCGCTGGTGGAAGCCATGGCGGCGCAGCACGATCCGGTGGTCGGCCGCATCACCGTGAGCGCCGGCGTGGCCGGCCTGCAGCGCCCGCAGGACGGCAGCGCGGACATCCTGCGCCGGGCCGACATGGCCCTCTACGAGGCCAAGGGCCAGGGGCGCAACCGGGTCTGCGTGGAAGCCTAGACCACCAGCAGCCGGCCCTGCTCCGCCTCGTCCAGGGCGGCGGCCACGTGGCAGCCTTCGGGCGCCGCCGCGTCGAAATACACCTGCAGCCGCGCCGCCAGCGCCCGCAAGGCTTCGTCGTGCGAGGCGCGCGCCACGGCCAGCTGGCCGTGGGCATAGGGCCGGTGGCCCAGCATCATGTCGGTGTTCACGCAGTGGCCCGCGGCCGCCATCCTGAGCACGAAGGTGTTGAGCAGGCCGCAGGGCCAGTAGGTGGTGGTGTGCTGGGGCGCGGCGTCGCCGTCCATGAAAAGGAAGGCAAGCTCGGCGCCCGGGTTCTGCGCGGGGGCCATGGGGACAGCAAGGGTGGTCAGCATGGTGGGCTCCTTCTTTCTTCGTGTCGTTTCGTTAGCCCCGGGACCCCGGAGGCTTGACACCATGCTAGAAACCTTACCTGCCCTTGCATTTCAGCCAAGGGGCTGTGCGGATGTAGGACGCGGGCCGACGGCCGGGAAGGGAACAGCGGCAACGCCGCCGCGGAAAGTCGCCTTTTTTCCTTACGCCTTGGGCAGCGTCACGCCCACCTGGCCCTGGTACTTGCCGCCCCGGTCGCGGTAGCTGACCTCGCACACGTCGTCCTTGTCGCTTTCGAAGAACAGCACCTGCGCGCAGCCCTCGCCCGCGTAGATGCGCGCGGGCAGCGGCGTGGTGTTGGAAAATTCCAGCGTCACGTAGCCCTCCCACTCGGGCTCGAACGGCGTCACGTTCACGATGATGCCGCAGCGCGCATAGGTGCTCTTGCCCAGGCAGATGGTGAGCACGTTGCGCGGGATGCGGAAGTACTCGACGGTGCGCGCCAGCGCGAAGCTGTTGGGCGGGATGATGCAGCTGTCGCCGTGGAAATCCACGAAGCTCTTTTCGTCGAAATTCTTCGGGTCCACCACCGTGCTGTGGATGTTGGTGAACACCTTGAATTCGGGCGCGCAGCGGATGTCGTAGCCGTAGCTGCTGGTGCCGTAGCTGATGATCTTGCGGCCCTCGGCCTCGCGTACCTGGCCGGGCTCGAAGGGTTCGATCATGCCGTGCTCGGCGGCCATGCGGCGGATCCACTTGTCGCTCTTGATGCTCATGGTTTGCTCACTTATTGGTAGCTTGTAGCGCTTACCCAATAAGCGCCAGAGCGCTATTTTGCTTGAAAACGCAGCCCCCGGCGCAACTTCGGTGCCGCAGCGCACGGTTCTTGCATCCGCCGCCGCACCACCACTTCGGGAACACACCATGCACCGCTTTCGCACCTGTCCGTCGGCTTGGCCGCTGGCCCTGGCGCTGCTGCTGGCAGGCCCCGCCGTCCTGGCCCAGCCCGCCGCCCCTGCCGAGCCGCTGATGAGCACCCCCGACGCGTGTAAGCGCGAGTATGTGAAGTTCGAGGAGGCCATCGGCCTGCTGCGGCGCACCCAGGGCAACGAGGCGGCCGCGGCGGTCAAGGAAAAACTGCTGCCCGCCAAGCTGGAAACCGAGCTTTTGCTGAACGAGGGCTATTGCGGCCTGGCGCGCTACCTGCGCGAGAAAAAGCTGCGCTGACGCAGCCCCTGGCTTTCAGCTTGAAACCGCCTGGCTGAGCACCGAACGCTCCACCAGCCGGTCATCCCCCAGCACGATCATGGAAAACAGCAATTCATCCAGGCTTCGCGCCTGCATGGTCTTGCGCGCCAGCAGCGGTGTGGCCTGGGGGTTGAGCACGATGAAGTCGCCCTCGCAGCCCGGCTGCAGATTGCCCACCACGCCGTCCAGCCCCAGCGCGCGCGCGGCGCCCGCCGTGTGCTGCCACCACAGTTGGCCGGGCGTGAGCGACAGGCCGCGTTTGGTCTGACCTTCACGCCCTACGTAGTAAGCCGCCAGCATGGTGCGGAACGGGCTGAAACTGGTGCCCCCGCCCACGTCGCTCGCCAGGCCGTGGGCAAAGCCCGCCTCGTCCGCGCTGGCATAGTCGAAGAAGCCGCTGCCCAGGAACAGGTTGCTGGTCGGGCTGACGGCGGCGGCCGTGCGGCGCTCGCGCATCAGGGCGCGGTCGGCGGCGTCGAAGTGGATGCAGTGCGCGTACACAGCGCGCTCGCGCATCAGGCCGAAGTCGTCGTACACGCCCAGGTAGCTGCGCGATTGCGGGAACAGCTCGCGCGCCCAGGCGACTTCGTCCAGGTTCTCTGCCACGTGGGACTGGATCCACACATCGGGGTAGCGCGCGGCCAGTTCGCCCGCACCGCGCAACTGCGCGGGCGTGCTGGTGGGCGCGAAGCGCGGGGTGATGGCGTAGCCCAGGCGGTCCACGCCGTGCCAGCGCCGGATCAGGGCCTCGGTGTCGATCAGGCTTTGTTCGGTGTCGTCGCGCACGCCGTCGGGCGAATGGCGGTCCTGCAGCACCTTGCCGGTGACGAGGCGCATGCCATGCTTGCGCGCCTCGGTGAACAGCGCATCCACCGACGCGGGGTGCGAGGTGGCGAAAGTCAGCGGCGTGGTCACGCCATTGCGCAGCAGCTCCGCTATGAAAAACTGAGCTACCTGCGCAGCGTAGTCGGGCGCTGCAAAGCGTTTTTCGTGCGGAAACGTGTAGTTCTCCAGCCAGGGCAACAGCCCGGCGGCGGGCGAGCCGATCACGTCGGTCTGCGGGTAGTGGATGTGCAGGTCCACGAAGCCCGGCGCGATGATGCGCCCCGGCCAGTGCGTGACCGGCTGGCCGCTGAACCGGGCCTGCAGCGCGCTCCACGCTCCCGCCGCGAGCACGCGCTGGCGGCCGTCGGCGCCGGGGCCTATGGCCAACAGGCCATCTTCGTCGTACAGGGCCTGGCCGTCGGGGGAAAAGCGCAACAGCGCGGAGCGGTAGATCTGCGTCATGGCCGGGAGCTTAGCCGCCCACGCCCCGTACGCCATATGCGCGGGGCGATAGAGGCTATCCGGGGAGCGCTACCATTCCCCCATGCCCATGTTCATCGACAACTCGCCCCCCGGCCAATGCATCTTCTGCCGCCTTGCGGCGGGCGAAATCCCCGCCGCCCGCGTATATGAGGACGAACTCACGCTGGCCTTCATGGACATCGGCCAGGTCAACCCCGGCCACGTGCTGGTGGCCACCAGGCGCCATGCCGCAACGCTGCTGGACATCACGCCCGAGGAGGCCGCCGCCGTGATGCAGACCGCCCAGCGTGTGGCCCAGGCCGTGCGCGCCGCGTTCGACCCGCCGGGCCTGACGCTGCTGCAGGCCAATGGCCGCGAGGGCGACCAGACGGTGTTCCACTTCCACCTGCACGTGGTGCCGCGCCACGCCCAGGACGGCATCGCGCTGACCTGGCCGCGCAAGGAGCCGCCCGCTGAGGTGCTGCAGGGGTATGCAGGACGGCTGCGCGAGGCGCTGGCCGGGCAGTAGCCCGGTGCAGTGCAGGTCCCTCAACGCCGCTGCCGCCGCAACCCCAGCAGCGCCATCAACCCCGCCAGCAGCACCAGCGCCCACTGCGACAGCGTCGGAATGGCCGCCGCGCTGCCCCCCGGCCCCGCCGCCGCCATCACACCCACGCCGCCGGGGTCCACGATGCGTCCGTTGGCCTGCCCGTCATCGTCACCCTGCCCGCCATCCTTGAGCACCAGCGTCGCCGTGGTGGCCCCTGCCGCCGCCGTGGCGCCGCCGTAGGGCGACCAGGTGCCGCCTTGCGGCTTCCAGTACGCCACGCCCTGCGGCAGCGCCGTGGGGTAGGTGATGGTGAGCGTCACGTCCGTTGCGTCACACCCCGCCAGCACGAAGTCCAACAGCCCGTGCGGAAACTGCACGTTGGCGGGTGGCACGGGGTTGGCGCCGCTGACGGACAGCAGTTGCACGTGCTCGAACGCGCAGGCAGCGCCGCCGCCGCTAGTCAGTTGCACCTGCACGGTGCCCGTGCTGGTGGGCGACGGGGCCGAGAACACCCTGGCATCCGCCAGCGGCGTGGCCGGGTTGGAGAGCACGGGCGAAGCGGCCCCGCCCGCGCCGTTGCTGGCCTCCACCGCAAAGGTGTAGGTGGTGCCCGGCACCAGCCCTGTCACCGTGCAATGGGTGTCCGGCGGCGTGGCCGTGCAGGTCTGGCCGCTGGGCACGCCATGGACCAGCACCCGCACCGTGTACAGGGTGATGCCGCCGCCATCGTTGGCGGGCGGCGTCCAGCTCACCGTGGCCTGGGTGGGGCCGGTGGGCGTGGCCTTCACGTTCGTGGGAGCGCCAGGGGCCGTGGCGGCAATCTGCACGGTCTGCGTGGCCTGCGGCGCGGCGGCCCAGTTGGCGTCTGCCGCCTGATCGGCCGCAATGCTGCAAGTGCCCGCCGTCACGATAGTGACCGTATTGCCCGCCACCGTGCAGACACCCGCGCTCAGGCCGCTGTAGACCACTGGTGCGCTCGACTTGCCCGTGGCCGCCGGGCTGATGGCGAACGTGCCGCCTGCCACGAACGCCTGATTGGCTTGCGCCGGGAAAGTGATGGCGTTCACGCCCAGGCCGATGGCGACGGTCTGCGTGACCTGCGGGGCTGCGGCCCAGTTCGCATCCGCCGCCTGATCGGCCGCGATGGTGCAAGTGCCCGCAGCCCCGATGGTGACCGTGGCGCCCGACACCGTACACACCGCCGTGGTCTGGCTGCTGTAGATCACCGGTGCGCTGGACTTGCCCGTGGCTGCAGGGTTGATGGCGAACGTGCCGCCCGCCACGAAAGCCTGATTGGCCTGCGCCGGGAAGGTGATGGCATTCACGCCCAGGCCGATGGCGACGGTCTGCGTGGCCTGCGGGGCTGCGGCCCAGTTGGCGTCCGCCCCCTGATCGGCCGCAATGGAACACACGCCCGCGCTGACCATGGTGACCGTGGTTCCAGACACCGTGCAGACGCCCGCGCTCAGGCTGCTGTAGACCACTGGTGCGCTCGACTTGCCCGTGGCCGCCGGGCTGATGGCGAAAGTGCCGCCCGTGGCATAGGTCTGGCCCGCCTGCGCCGGGAAGGTGATGGCGTTCACACCCAGGCCGATGGCGACGGTCTGCGTGGCCTGCGGCGCGGCAGCCCATGCAGTATCGCCCGACTGGTTGGCCGTAAGGGTGCAAGTGCCCGCGCCGACCATGGTCCCCGTGGCGCCCGACACCGTGCAAAAGGACGGAGTGGCGCTGTCGTAGACCACCGTCAGGCCCGAAGTGGCGCTGGCCGGGCTGATGGCGAAGGTACTGCCGGGCGAGAAGGTCTGTGCGCTCTGTACGGGGAAGTTGATGGCCTGCACGTCTTGCAGCCACACGGCGGCGGCGCTGCCTGCCGCGCCCGCGCCCACGCCGTTGACGGCCTGCACGGTAAAGCTGTACTGCACGGCATTGGGCAGCCCGGTCAGGTTGCAGGGCGTGCCGCTGCAGTTCACGCCGCCGGGGTTGACGGTGTAGCCGGTGATGGCGCTGCCGTTGTCTGCCGGTACGTCCCACGCCAGTTCGATGGCGCCGCTGCCGGGGTCGCCGGGGCTGGCCTGCACGTTGGCGGGCGCGCCGGGCACGTTGGGCGTAGTGAAGGGCGGGCTGGTGGTCACCAATCCCACGTTGCCCGCCGCATCCTTGGCGACAAAGTGCAGCCTGTACGCCGTGCCGGGATTCAGGCCGGTGTGGTTGAGCGTGGCCTCCACGCCCGCCGCCAGCGCCACCGTGTTGGGGGACAGTTGCAGCGTGCCCGCAGCGGGCGCGGCACTGGCGGCGGGCAGCACCACCCAGTAGCCGGTGGCGTCCTCGCTCACCGTCACCAGGGCAGCGGCCGTGGTGCCGTTGTCGCCGGGGGCCACCGTGGGGCCGCTGGTAGTGGCGGGCGGTGTGGTGTCCAGGGCGTCAAAAAAAGCAAAAGACTGTCCGCTTCGCACCAAGCGAACCGAGAAGGTACCGGACTTGTTGTTGGGGCTGGTAAAGCCGTCGTAGAAGTTGACGTACCACGCATTGGCTGGACTGGGTGCGTAGGTGGTGGAAGACCAGAAGACGCTGGCGTTGGGACTGGCAGGTGTGCCAGGAAAGGCGGCGGTGTCGATGCTCGGTACGGTGCCCGCCTGACCCGGCACAGGCCGAGTCAGGTCTACCAGCGACTCCAACTCGTTCTTGTTGGGCAGGCGCCAGTCGGTGTAGCCCTTGTGGCCAGGCGCGGCATTGGCCGTTTGCGCCACGGCCAGCGCCTGCGCCCAGGTGCGGGGTGTGGCCGGGTCGGGGGCGCAGTTGCTGCCGCTCTGGCCCCAGGGGCACTGGTCCCACATCAGGCCGGTGGCCTGGTCGGTGACGGTGCCGTCGTTGTTGTCGGTAAAGGGCGCAGCCCAGGCGGCCGGGGCCAGCAGGGCACCCGCCAAGACGGCCCAGCGCAGCAGGCGGCGCAGGGCGGGAAAGGTGATGGCAGTGGGCGTGGGGTTGGAGCGCATGAAGGCACCTTGGACGGAAGGGGGACGGCACGGCATGGCGGCTTTCCACAGCGGCAGTCGGCGGGCGTAACTCATGGCGCCAGCGCTGAAGAAGAAAAAATGGAAAAGTCACTGTCCGCTTCGCACCAAGCGAACCGAGTAGGTATTGGTCTTGTTATCGACGTAGGGGCCGCCGTTGCCGAAGTCGACGACCCACGCACGGGCTGGATTGGGTGCATAGGTGTCAGCCGTCCCGAAGTTCCAGCTCGGCCAACTGGCATAGCCGGGGAAGTAGTCCTTATCGACGGCGGGGCTCCAGGTGTCGCCGTTGTGGACGATGGACAGCAGCTCGCGCCGCGTGGGCAGGCGCCAGCCGGTGGTACGGTTGCAGCGGATGTAGCTGCCGCTGCCGTCGCTGGGGTAGGCCGCCGTGGCGCCGTCCCAGCTCATGGACAGGACTTCGGTGGACCACAGCAGGCCGGTGACGTTGTCGTACACGCAGTCGTGGCTGCCCAGGGTGGTGGTGACTGCGCCGCTGGCGTCGCGTGCGGTGAAGTCAAAGCCCGCAGCGCCGCCGCCGGTCTTGGCGGGCAGCACCCCGGCGGCCTGCGCCCTGTCGCGGCCAAAGCGCCCGTCCTGGCCGGGGTAGGCGACGCCCACGCTGTCGCCGGTATTGGCGGCATCGCAGGCGGCGGGCCAGGCGCCGACGTTGTTGACGCACTGGGTCTGCCCCGTGTCGTTGAGCGGCTGGGTTTGCGCGATAGCCACGGGGGGCAGCAGCAGGGCCAGGGTGGCAAGAATGAGCGCCATCGTTGGCAACTCGGAACGTTCTTGGGTTCCAGCGCTTGCTGGACATGCGGTAGCAGCTATCATTTTTGCGGTTGGGTATTGCTATTTGAAGGAAGGACATGGGCAATGCCTTCTTCAGCATTGCTGGCACTTGCCTGCGGCGCGCCCAATGTCACAGGGGGCACCGTGATCGACTGGATGCTGTACACCCGGTCGATATACAGATGGAAGAACCACATGCTGAAGAGCAAAATGGCCAGGCCAATCACGGCGCTTTTGAATTCAAAGCTGCCAGAACCTATTTTGAAATGAATGGCTGATTTGCCCCGGCTCTTGTAGTCAGCATAGAACTGCAATGCTGCCAGCACGAGCCCTGAAAGCACCATGACCAAGACGACAATGGCAATGGCCGTGGTTTGCCATTCCTGCTGTGCCAGTTTACTTTCTGCATCCTGCATGAGCGCCGATTGATGCTTCAAAAGCCGCTCTACATAACCAGCATATGCATTGTTAATTCTTGACGCAGGATCAATAATGTTGCCTGGCTCCTGGTTTGCCGCCGCCGGGGCGAGGGTCAATGCAATGATCAACCCTGGCGCCGCCTTGCATAATCTTTGAAACCACGTCATATCACCCATCCTTGATGTTTAACGTGGCAAGCCCAGCGCCGAATTGTGCCGGGCCCTTGCGGTCAGTTCGTCAAGCCATTCCCGCGATACCAACACCATGCCTTCATGCTGATCTTTTGCACAACCGGAACTGGGCAAAGGATTAATAACAATAGGATTTCCCCCGATAACCGGCATGTTGCTACAGTACCAACATTCGGGATTTCGTTGCCACATTGATTCGAGTACGTTGCGCGTTTCTTTTGGCAGAGCGGCGTACGCCCTCATATTCTCCAAATGCAATGGATGCTTATGGATTCCGCCATTATTCAATTCCAAACCGAATTTCTCCATGCCTGCTGGAATATTCTGAGCAAAAGCTATCCCGAGAGCAGACATCAGTAGCATAAAAATACTTGCACGTTGCATACGGGCATCTCTTTGAAAATGAGCTTCAGGGGTAGAAGGGCTTTCCGGCAGCCCGCCGGTTGCGCAATTCAGCCACCATCTCGCTTTCGGATAGCTTCAAAGCCCAAACAGGCCGCAACTGGAAGTGAGGCTGGTCCACGATGGTTTTCCAGTTGCCGCCCCATTCCAATCCCAGATCCATGCCCAGCGCGCCCACCGCTTTGTATTTGGTGGATCTGTCGAGGTATTTGCTGCCCTCGAAAACGGCCACGTCGAATGCAATGCCGAAGTTGTGATTGGAATACCCGCCGCGGACGTTGGTGACGATTTTCCCTGGGTCGGTGCGCCCCTGCGCGTACAGCTTGTCCTGCTCCGCGTCGGTGCGCAGGCCGCTGATGACCTGGATGGTGATGCCCTGCGGGGCGGCCTTTTGCACCAGCGCGCGGGCCATGGGCCGTACTTCGGGCTGCAAGGTGGCGATGTTCTTTTCGCTGCGCGCGTCCACCATCGCAATGGCCTCGGCAGGGGCTTGGTTGGCAATTTTCTTGTGTACCAGCCGTTCGTACAGGGCGCCCCAGGTCTGCGGCCCAGGCTTGCCATCTACGTCAACCCCGAGCACCTGCTGAACTGCCGCAATCATTTCGTCTATGCGCATGGGTGGGTTTCTTTCTGTGGTTACCCGATGGTCTTGTGGATGCATTCCGCGCACCACTTTGACCTGAAATCTCACCCCACGCCATCCTGCATTTGTAGGATGGCGCGGGCCTGGGCAAGCGGATAGCCTGAATGCGTGGTGAACGAGGAAAGCGGCTGCGGGCCGCCTTCACCGCGACGATTTGCACACATTCATGAAAGGCCCATCGCCATGACGATCCAACAAAAAATGAAGAACCTGCTGCTGACCGCCGCCGCCATCACCCTGAGCACCAGCGCGCTGGCGCAGCTCACCGACTTCCCCGAAGGGGCCGAGCCGCTGACGTCCGATGCGCTGCGCGCGGCCCTGGTGGACAAGGTGTTCTCCATCACCCCGGCCAAGGGCCCCGCCTGGCGGTGGGAGTTCAAGGACAACGGTTATTTCTTCTTGAACGCTGGCAGCTTCTACAACTCAGGTAAGTGGAGCACCAAGGACAGTAGCCTGTGCCAGGACTCGGGCAAGACCATGGGCTGCAACCCGATGCGGCAGAAGGACGGCGTGCTGTACATCAAACGCGGCAACGGGGAGACACTGGCGTTCAAGCCACAGTAGCAGTGCCTGAAGGGCGGGCGGCCAACGGCGCCCCATGCCCGGTTGGCCGCCGCCCTTTTGCGGGCATCACTGCCATCGAAGTGGCGCAGGCGCGTGCCACTTTGCCCCCGGCCTGACGGCCCGGAGCAGCATCAGCCGTGCAGCGCCTGCAGCACCCCCACCAGTTCCACCTGCCTGCGGCACCCCGTCTTGTGCAGCAGGTGGGCCAGGTGCGCGCGGGCGGTGTTGACGGTGCAGCCTTGGACGGCGGCAAAGTCCTTGACGGTCTTGCCCGCCGCCAGCAGCAGGGCCAGCCGGGCCTCGGCGGGCGACAGGCCCAGCATCTCGCCCACCAGCCCCGGGGCCAGGCCGACCGGGATGCCGGGCACCACGGCCACGACCAGCGCCATGGGCGCCTCGCGCAGGGCGGCCCAGGCATGGTGAGCCTGCAGCGGCAGCACGGTGACGGCCAGCCGCTGCCCCTCGCCCGGCAGCACCAGGGCGCCGGCCTGGCCGGGGCGCGCGCAGGCAGCGGCCGCCAGTTGCCGCAACTGCAAGTGGGCCGCGCCGCCGGTACAGCCCAGCCGGCCCTGCAGGACGCACAGCGTGCCGGGCACGGCCAGCAGCCGCTCCATGGCGGCGTTGGCATGGTGGATGCGGCATTGCGCATCGACCACCGCGACGCCCTGGCGCAGGCCGTCCAGCGCCGCCATGCCCAAATGGGCGCTGCGCGACAGCGTGAGCATGCGCGCGCGCAGGCGGGCGGCACGGGCGATGCCGGGCACCAGCCGTTCGATGAAACGCTTGTCGTGCGCCGAGTACGGCCGGGCGTCCCGGGGCCGCATGAAGCTGATGAGGTCGAGCGCGCTGCCTTCCTGGCGCAAGACGATGCCTGCCGTGTGCCGCAGGCCCAGGGGGATGAGCCAGTCCGCATACACAGCGTTGCGCAGCGCTTCGCGCTGGCTGAAATGCTCGTGGTCCAGCATGACGCCGCCCGGCCCCAGGCCCAGCGTGGCGGTCAGGCGCAGGTCGTTGCCCGCGTGCTGGGTTTCGTATTCGACCATGTGCCCGGCATGCAGGCCAAAGCTCTCCAGGTTGCCCACACTCTCGGGGACGGGCGCGCCGCTGGTGTCCAGCGTGAAGCTGTGGAACACACCGGCCTGCAGCCGGACGCGCATCGCGTCCATGCCTGCATGCCACGCCTGGGGCTGCAGCACGCCTTCGTAGAAAAGGCTGGCGATGGTGTCGGTGTCTTGCGGGCGCATCGGTCACACCATGCGCAGCGACTGCAGCAGGCGCACCAGTTCCACCTGCCTGCGGCAGCCCGTCTTGTGCAGCAAGTGAGCCAGGTGCGCGCGGGCGGTGTTGACGGTGCAGCCCTGGATGGCGGCGAAGTCCTTGACGGTCTTGCCCGATGTCAGCAGCAGGGCAAGGCGGGCTTCGGTGGGCGACAGGCCCAACATGTCGGCCAGCAGGCCGGGGGTCAGGCCGCAGGGGGCATCGGGGTCGGCCAGCACCACCAAGGCCATGGGCTCCTGGCGGAGCGCCACTACATGGTGGGCCTTGAGCGGCAGCACCGTAACCACCAGACGCTGCAGGCCGCCTGCTGGCTGCATGGCCCCCGCAGCGGCGACGGTCTCCACCCCGCCGCCACATGCGGCAGCCACCAGCGCTTGCCACCGGGCCTGCGATGCGCCATCGCGGCATTGCAGCCGCCCGTGGCGCACGCTCATGGAGCCGAACTGTGCGAGCAGCCGGCCGGCGGCGGCGTTGGCGTGGTGGATACGGCCTTGCGCATCCACCACCGCAACGCCCTGCGGCAAGGTGTCCAGCGCCGCCACGCCCAGGGCTGCCTGGCGAGCCAGCGGCCGCGCCTGCGCGCGCAAGCGGGCAGCACGCAGCAGGTCGGGCATGAGCTGCTGCGCTAGGCGACGGTCGGCCTCGCCAAACGGGCGTTGGTCCACATGGCGCATGAAGCCCACGTATTGCTGCAAGGGGCCATCCACACGCTGCATCAGCACCATGGTGTGCTTCATGCCCAGCGAGGCCAGCCACTCCGCGTAGATGGCGCTGCGCGACATGTCCCGCGCACTGAAGTGCTCGTGGTCCAGCATGAATTCTCCCTGGCGCAGCCCCATGACCACCGGAAGCCGTTCGTCCGTCATCGCGTAGTGCCGCTCATACGTGGCGACCGCCTCTGCGTCGTCGGCTCCGCCGCTCGCCACGCTGTCCGTGATCGTGCCCAGTTGATGGTCCACCGCGAGCTGGTGGAACTTGAAGCCGCCAACGGCGCGATTGAAAGCGTCCATGGCGCTATACCAATCTGAGGGGGAAAGCACGCCGTCGTACAGCAATCCGGCAATGGTCTTGGTCCGCCGCTGCATGGCATCAACCCAGCCGAAGTGACTGCAGCAGACCCGTCAACTCCACTTGCCTGTGGCAGCCCGTCTTGTGCATCAAGCTGGTCAGATGCGTGCGAGCGGTGTTGACGGTGCAGCCCTGGAGAACGGCGAAGTCCTTGACGGTCTTGCCCGACGTCAGCAGCAGGGCAAGGCGGACTTCGGCGGGCGACAGGCCCAGTATTTCGCCGACCAACTCTGGGCGTAGGCCGGTGACCCCTGCGGGGTCGGTCAGGATCACTAGGGCCAACGGGACTTGCCAGTGCGCGGAGGCTGCGTGGCTGGCCTTGAGAGGCAGCATCGTCACCACCAGCCGCCTGTCGTTGCCGGCCAGGCTTTGCGCACCCGCCGTGCGCACGCCCTCGCACCCACAGGCCCGCGCAACGTGCTGCGCGAACTGCGCGTGGGCCTGCGCGTCGCCGCATTGCAGCCGCCCATGGCGCACGTGCAATGCGCTGAAGCCCTCCAGGAGTCGGCCGGCAGCGGGGTTGGTGTATTGGATGCGGCATTGCGCATCGACCACGGCCAGGGCTTGCGGCAGGGTGTCGAGCGCCGCCAGGCCCAGCGCTGCCTGGCGGCCCAGTTGCCCGGCGCGGGCGCGCAGCGTGGCGGCGCGCCGCAGGTGGGGCATGACCCGCCCCATCAACGCACGCTCGCCCGCGCCGTAGGGCGCGTGGTCCACCGAGCGCAGAAAGCCCAGGTAGTCGCGCGAATCGGGGTCGTCGCGCACCAGGGCGGCGAGGGTGTGCTGGAAGCCGTGGACGCGCAGGAAGTCGGCATACACCTCGTTGCGCGACATCTCGCGGGCGCTGATGTGCTCGTGATCCAGCATGACCCGGCCCACCGGCATGCGCGCCAGGACGGCCATGCGCAGGTCGCGGCCCATGTAGTGGTTCTTGTATTCGAGCAGCTTGTCGGCGTACAGGCCCACGTCGCCCTGGTTGTCCACGCTGTCGAGCACGTGGGATTCGGCGGTGCTCACCGTGAGGTAGTCGAATACCCCAGCACCCAGCGTCGCACGTATCGCATCTAGACCCTCATACCAGTCCTGCGCCGACAGGATGCCGTCATACAGCAGCCCGGCAATGCTCTTTCTGGCCTCTTCCCCCATGGTGAATTTCCCTCAATTCTTTTGTTTTCTGTTGCTTCTTTCTTCCCTTTGCAGTTCATTTTAGTAACTGGCAGTTAAGTTCACAGCCCAACGTTTTCCCTGTCCGGGTTCGTCCTTACCCTCGCCCATCCGGCGGGGCGCCGCACCCACAGCCGCAAGATTGATCTACATCAATCGTGCTCGACGTACCGGTCGAAGAATTCCTTGAGCTTGTGCTCCCACGCGCGCTTGTCGGCGTTGCCCGCGAAGCTGGCCTCGAAGCTGTTGAACGCCAGCTGGTAGGCGTGCCGCGCCGTCAGGCCCGTGGCGGCGAAGACCTGGGTGAAGTTGTCGTTGACGTAGCCGCCGAAGTAGGCCGGGTCGTCCGAGTTCACGGTGGCCGCAAGGCCGGCGTCGAGCAACTGGCCGAGGTTGTGGTCGGCCAGGTTGGGGAACACGCACAGTTTCTGGTTTGATAGCGGGCACACGGTCAGCGCGATGCGGTCCTGCGCCAGGCGCTGCATCAGGGCCTTGTCGTGCACGGCCTGCACGCCGTGGTCGATGCGCTCGGCCTTCAGCACGTCCAGCGCGCTCCAGATGTAGGCCGGCGGCCCCTCCTCGCCCGCGTGGGCCACGCGGTGCAGGCCCAGTTCGCCGCAGCGGGCGAACACGCGCGCGAACTTCTCGGGCGGGTGGCCGACCTCGCTGCTGTCCAGCCCCACGCCCACGATCTTGTCGAGCAGGGGCTGGGCCTGTTCCAGCGTTTCGAAGGCGGATTCCTCGCTGAGGTGGCGCAGGAAGCACAGGATCAGCGTGGCGCTGATGCCCAGTTCGGTGCGCGCGTCCTGGCAGGCGCGGTGCAGGCCGTTGACCACGGTCTCCATGGCGACGCCGCGCGCGGTGTGGGTCTGGGGGTCGAAGAAGATCTCGGCGTGCAGCACGTTGTCGCGCGCGGCGCGGCCCAGGTAGGCGCGCGCCATGTCGTAGAAGTCCTGCTCGTGCAGCAGCACGCTGGCGCCGGCGTAGTAGATGTCCAGGAAGCTCTGCAGGTTGGTGAAGGCATAGGCGCCGCGCAGCTCCTCCACGCTGGCGTAGGGCAGGCTCAGGCCGTTGCGCTGCGCCAGGGCGAAGATCAGCTCGGGCTCCAGCGAGCCTTCGATGTGGATGTGCAGCTCGGCCTTGGGCATGGCGCGCAGCAGCCCGGGCAGGCGCTCGGCGGAGACGGGGGGGACTTTGAACATGGCGGTTTCTTGTCTTCGTGGGAGGATGGCCGCATCATGCCCTGGCATGGCGCCAACGAAAAGGGCCGCCCGAAGGCGGCCCTGCATGCGCTACGGCGGAAGTGATTACTTCTTGTCGCCGCCCGGGATCTTGCCTTCCACGCCCTTGACGTAGAAGTTGATGCCGCCCAGGAACTTGTCGTCGGCCACGGCGTCCTTGTCCAGCACGGTCTTGCCGGCGTTGTCCACCACGGGGCCCTTCCAGATCACGAAGCTGCCGTCGGCCAGGCCCTTCTTGACTTCCTCGACCTTGGCCTTGGTTTCGGCAGGCA
>Ga0206116_1000719_pt1 | contig 26829 bp, 27 predicted proteins | sample 3A1Ametagenome_FD_178000 | JGI IMG/M metagenome (GOLD analysis project Ga0206116, IMG submission 178000) | Enriched microbial communities from leaf-cutter ant dump, University of Wisconsin, Madison, United States - 3A1A | ecosystem: Environmental > Terrestrial > Nest > Insects nest > Nest dump...
TGGACTGTAAAAGCGCCGCTTGGGATTTGGGGCGATCGCCTCGCTCGACATAGTGTGCATGATCTCCATCGTGCACACCATGCCTGCTCGAACGGGTTATCTCAAGATGGGTTCACCGCGCGCATACGCTGATATGGCAGGCGCAACGCTCATCACGGCCGACTGGGGGCGTGCGCTCAAGGAGTGGTGAGAGGCGATGAATCAGTTGTCATAGCCTACGGCGATCGGTTCATCCGAAGCGCCGTATGGCCTTAGACAAGCTTGCCCACCGCGTCGGCCGTTCGTCCCAGGCGACAACCGCCGCCGTGTGGACAAGTCTCTGGCTCTTCGCTGCTCGCCTTGGCCGAAACAACGCTTACGTCATGCGCACCGTCTCTGATTGGGCAACTCGATCCCAAAGACCCTACTGAACTCCAACGCAGGCAATGGTCGGGCAAACAGGTAGCCCTGCCCCTCAAGGCACCCAGCCTCCTTCAAGACTTTGTGTTGTTCATTGGTTTCCACCCCCTCGGCGATCGTTTCCAACGAGAACGCTTTGGCCATGCTGAGCACGGCGTCGATCACAGCCCGATCCTGCTCGGATTCAAGCATGCCCTGAACAAAAGAGCGGTCAATCTTGATCCGGCTGAGCGGATAGCGCTTGAGCAGGCTCAGCGACGCATATCCCGTACCAAAATCATCGAATGCGATGCCTACCCCACCATCTCGCAATCGGCGCAATGACCGCAGCACATGCTCATCATGATCCATGACGATGTTTTCGGTGATCTCCAGTTCCAACGCTTCTGGCGCTAGTCCATGTCGCGACAGGGCCACTGCCACATCGGACGCTAGGTCGTCCACGCGGAATTGGGCCGCGAAAAGATTGACGCCCATGCGGAAATTATCAAGGCCTGCTCGCCTCCACTGCGCTGCCTGCGCGCAGGCCTCCTCCAACACCCAGGCCCCTGTTATCACAGCCAACGGGCCTTGTTCCAACGCAGGTAAAAAGGCCGCGGGCGACAACAAGCCGCGTTTTGGATGACGCCATCGAATGAGCGCCTCAGCCCCCACCAGCGCGCCATCGGACAGTCGGACCTGCGGCTGGTAGAACAAGGCGAACTCGCCCTCCTGAACAGCCCGGTTCAACTCCAGGCCGTAGAGATGGCGGGCTTCCGCCTCCATGCGCAGAGCCGGGACATAGACAAAGGATTGGCTACCACCGTGGCGCTTGGCCTGAAAGAGCGCCAGATCCGCCCCGCTGATCAGCGCCAGCGGCTCTTGCCCGTGTCCTGGTGCTGCAGCCACACCGCAACTTGCCGAGACCCGCACTTCGTACATGGCCACGGCGATGGGCTCGGACAAGAGAGAAATTATCCGTTCGGCCAGGTTTTGGGCCTTCTCCAAGTCGGCAACACCTGGCAGCAGCACCGCGAATTCATCCCCGCCAATCCGTGCGGGTATCCCGATTGAAGCAACCAGCGTTTCAAGCCTGTGCGCGACTTCAGACAAGATGCTGTCACCAACCGCGTGACCCAGGGTATCGTTCACGTCCTTGAACCCATCAAGATCCAGCATCACGACCGTCGCCTGGCCATCACCCACCAGGAGCGCATCCTCAACTGCTCGATAGAAGCCTGCGCGATTTGCAAGGCCCGTCAGAAGATCCGTCGTAGCCAAGCGGTGCAATTCACCTTCCTTGCGTTTCTGTTCAGACACATCCTGAAGATGAGCGTTGAAGACCAAAGCCCCTTTTTCCTTCCAGCAAAACATCGACAAGCCCAGTTCGAACCGTGAACCATCACACCGCACGCCGAAAAGGTCACTGGGGATGGTCACCGCATCGAAACTGCCATCGGCCTGAGCCTGGGCAACCGCTTGCTGAAATCCGGCCCTGTCCACTTCCGGCATGAGACCGTCCATCAACATGCCAGGACCGTCCTCAACCGCATAGCCATACATCACAGCTGCAGCTTGGTTCCAGCAAACGATCCTTCGATTAACGTCGAACCAGATCACTGCTGTTGGTGAATTGCGAGCAAAGGCGTCGAATGGCCGACGCGCGACTTCGGTGGAGAGCTCAAGGCGTCTTAGTTCCAGCCGATCCACTGCCATCTTGGCAAGTTCACGGAGTTGCTGGCAATCTTCTGCGGAAAATTCCCTGGGCTTGCTGTCGATCACACACAAGGCTCCCAGCGCATATCCACTGGGGGACAACAAGCGTATCCCGGCGTAGAAGCGCAGATTCGCCCCCCCAGTCACCAACGGGTTGTCATGAAAACGCTCATCCAGACGGGAGTCGTTGACCACCATCACGTCGCTTTGAGTGATGGCATGGGCACAGAATGAAACATCACGCCGTGGATCCAACTCGTCGATGCCGAGATTCGCCGCCAGGAAAACATGATCATTACCAATCATGTTCACCGCTGCCACTGGTGTTCCAAACATGCGGCTGGCCATCTGCACCACGGGATCGAGGGTTGGTAACGGGTGATCGGCACTCAGCCCATAGTCAGCCAGTGCCGTCAACCGCTCCTGCTCGTCATGGGGAATATCGGGACAGCGCATCTGCAAACCTCCTGCGTGGTGGTCGTGGGCATACGAGCCAGAACAATCTGGTGGCCGTCATCCCGCCAATGAGCACTTCATTCGGCGAATGCTTCTATTTTTGCTAGTTTCTTTCAACTTCGTGAATCTACACCGGCGCCAAATATTCTGCAGGCTGCAATTTGCAGCATCAAGCAGGCCGTTGCAATGAGCCCAAAGGGCTTTCGTCGTGGCCCCGATGCGCTTGTCGGTGCCACGGCGTCTACTCTGAAAGATCCTTCATAGCGTCCTGCGCTGTGACCATGTCCTGCGAGCACTGTCCCGTTTTTTCTCAAACCTATAAAACCGGACAAACAAATTGGACAAGCGACCTCGCACCGATAGGAGCCCAAGCCGCCACGCGACCTGGGAACATTCGGCACCTACCTCGGTGGAGCCCCGCCAATGCTCAGATGTCATACCAGTATGACGCCTTGGCCTATGAATTCACTAGTAATTAAGGTGAATGGACTTCAGGGTCATGGGCCCGAGGTTCAGTGGCTAGGTCAGGGACAGAAGATGGCCTTGAGGGCAGCGATCAGCCTGACCACATCCGGGCTTTCGATGCGGTAGTACAAGGTCTGCGACTCGCGTCGGTAGGCCACCAAGCCACCCTCGCGCATCCTGGCAAGGTGTTGGGACAACGCTGACTGGCTGAGCGCCACGTTCTCATGCAGGGCACCGACCGTCATCTCTCCATGCTCGATCAGCAAACAGAGAACCAGCAGTCGGTGCTCATTACCGACCGTTCGCAACATGGCCGCAGCTTTGGTTGCTCCGTCCTCCAAAAACGATGGGAAATTCTTGACATGCATCACGGCGTCTTTTGTTTCATTATTTTCTAATTTAGCGTATCCTAATAAATAGTCAAGGCGCTTTTCAAGTGACGAAGTCCCATGCAACCCGACGCTCAAATTCAAGCATTCTTTGACAAGGCCACGAGCACTGTGACCTATCTGGTATTCGACTCCAAGACACGGCAGGCAGCCGTGATCGACCCAGTGCTCGACTACGAGCATCGCACTGGCAAGGTTTCCATGGCATCTGCCGACCAAGTCTTGGCTGCGGTGGATACACAGGCGTTGGAGGTGGTTTGGATCTTTGAGACCCATGCACATGCAGACCACCTGAGTGCGGCGCCCTATCTCAAGGCAAAAACCGGTGCCCAGGTAGCTATTGGAGAACACATCCGTAAAGTGCAAGCCATTTTTTGTCCGGTGTTCAACTTAGACGAAATAGCTGGCGACGGAAGAGAGTTTGATCGCCTACTTCACGATGGAGAGACTCTGTTCGTGGGCGATTTGAAAGTGGAGGTACTTCACACCCCAGGCCACACACCCGCGTGCGTGTCTTATCGCATCGGCGATGCCGTATTCGTGGGAGACACCTTGTTCATGCCCGACTATGGAACCGCGCGCGCCGACTTCCCAGGTGGGAGCGCCCAGATCCTGTATCAATCCATTCGCAAGCTGCTCGCACTTCCACCACAAACAAGGCTGTTCATGTGCCACGACTACAAGGCACCTGGCCGCGACAGCTACGCCTGGGAGAGTACGGTCGCGCAGGAGCGTGCCCTGAACGTGCATGTCCACGACGGCGTGACCGCAGACGAATTCGTCGCCATGCGCGAGCTCAGGGACGCGACACTGGAACCCCCGACACTGCTGTTTCCTTCGATACAGGTCAACATCCGGGCCGGTCGATGGCCCACGGCTGAATCCAACGGAGTTCGCTATCTCAAGATTCCGATGAGCCTGCCTGCATGAGCGCGTAGGTCCCACTCCTGAAAGTTCTCAAGTGAGTCTCCGCCCTGTCAGTCTGATACACGCTGCGCAATGGCTAAACGCCATATCTCCACTCTGGTGGGTTCCGCAAGCGGCATTGCTGGCAATGGCCGTGTCCAAGCTGCAGACGGGTGGTGGATTATCGGACATGCTTCAGCCCGCAGCCGGAATCGTCGCTCTGGGCCTAGCGCGTGCGGGCTGTGAGGCCTGGAGCACAGCACGCCTGTTCGACAGTGCACGAGGACAACTGACCTCTTGGCGCCATGAATCTGTATTGGCGCTGGCCGCGAGGTCTCCTCTCGATCGCCAGCGGATCCCAGCTGGAGCTGCCGCGAGCGCCCTGGCCGAACAAGCCGAAGCCATCTTGCCATGGCTCACGCGCTATAGAAGTGCCATCTGGCGAGTGCGGTTGGCTCCGCTATTGATCCTGCTGCCCATCGCGTGGTTCTCCTGGGTGGCCGCAGCGATTCTGCTGCTGGCCGCGCCGCTCATTCCCTTATTTATGGCCATCATCGGATGGCGGGCAAAGGCCGCCAGCGAAGCCCAATGGCTGCAACTGAGCGATATGAACGCATTCCTGCTTGACCGCCTGCGCGGACTGTCAACCTTACAAGCGATGGATGCTGTCGATGCCACGGCCTCACGCCTGCGCAACCATGCCGAAGACCTGAGGCAGCGCACCATGCGAGTGCTGCGCATCGCATTCCTGTCTTCCGCAGTGCTAGAACTGTTTGCAGCCCTGGGGGTCGCGATGGTGGCAGCCTACGTGGGCTTTCATCTACTGGGGTATTTCCACTTCGGGGCCTGGGGTCAGCGCTTGAGTCTCGCCGAAGGGCTTTTCGTCCTGCTGCTCGCCCCTGCCTTCTTCGAGCCACTGCGGGAGCTTGCCGCCGTCTGGCACGACCGTGCCGCTGGTGAAGCAGCCCAGGCGGCGCTGCGCAAGCTCAGCGTCGGCGGCCTGCCCTTGCCTGATGGGCAGAAGGCCGCACAGTTTCACTCGCAGGGCGCCGAGGGGCCTGCGGCGCATGCACCCGGGGTCCGCATGCAAGGCCTGTCGTTCGCCTTCGAAGGTGAACCGCCACTGATCCATGGCTTCGACCTGGACGTGCGCCCAGGCGAGCACGTCGCCCTGGTGGGCAGTAGCGGCGCGGGCAAGACCGTGTTGCTGTCGTTGCTGGCCGGATTGATGCCGACCGCAGCAGGACGCATCGAGGTGGGCGGCGTGGCCTTGACCGCCGCGTCACTGCCACGACTCAGACGCCGCATGGCCTGGATGGGGCAACACCCTCACCTGTTTGCAGGATCGGTGCAGCACAACGTCTCGCTCGAACGTCAGGGTATCGACCAAGAGGCGGTGCTGCACGCCATGCGTCTGGCCAGGCTGGACGAGGTTTCGCAAGCCCATCCGGGCGCCGTGCTAGGCGAAGGCGGCACAGGTCTTTCCGGCGGAGAGGGAGCCCGCCTGGCCTTGGCCCGGCTGGCGGCAGACACGCACGCAGATCTGATCCTGCTGGACGAGCCGACGGCCCACCTGGACAGCGAAACGGCCGAGCAGATCGCGCAAACCGTGAAGACGCTAGCCCAAGGCCGCACGCTGATCGTCGCCACGCACGATCCGCGATTGGTCGCCTGGATGGACCGGTCGATCGACGTGTCCCAAAAGCTTGACGCCAACATCGTCGAGAGGAAGCGGGCATGACGCACCGGCCTGTCCGCAGCGCCAAACCCATGCGGGTGATCCGCCTGCTGCTCGGCCCGTTTCGTCAGCGGCTGTACTTGGGCTCGGCGCTGGCTGCGCTCACGGTTCTGGCGGGCATGGGGCTCCTGGGCCTGTCCGGCTGGTTCATTGCCGCCACGGCCATCGCCGGCCTGCAGGTGGGCAGTGCGCTGGTGTTCGACGTGTTCATGCCCTCGGCGGGCATTCGCCTGCTCGCGCTCGGGCGGACCGCTTCGCGCTATGGCGAACGGCTGCTCACACACGACGCCACGCTGGCCACGCTGGCGGCGCTGCGCGAGCGCGTATTCCGAAGCGTTGCCGCTGGCCGCCAACGCTTGCGGCAGCCAGCACGCGCGTTGTCGCGTTTGACCAGTGAACTGGACGCACTGGAGTCGTTGTACCTGCGCCTGCTCGTACCAGCGTGCGCCGCGCTAGGCGCGGCCGTGCTGGTCGCGTTCATTTTGGGATTGATTGCGCCCTGGTTTGGTCTGTTGATGGGACTGTGGCTGCTGCTCGCTGGATGGGGTGTGGCGTGGATGCTGGCCCGCGCGGCGCGGGTACCGGCGCTACGCCGGGCAATGGTCACCGAACGGCTGCGTTCTCATGCCATCGACTTGGTGTCAGGCCAGACCGAGTTGCTGATGGGTCAACGCCTGGGTGCTCAGTGCCAAGCGCTGTCGCGCGCGGACCTGCGCCTAGCGTGCGCCGACCGGCGATTGAACCGCCTCGATGTCCAGGCTGGTGCGGCCTACGGCATCGCAAGCAGCATCACCTTGGCACTGGCGCTGCTCGGTGCAGGAGCGCTGTCCGATCAGGGACTGCTCGGCACGGCCACGGCTGCGCTTGTTTTGCTGCTGGCCATGGCAGCCATGGAGCCTTTTGCAGCGCTGCGGCGGGGCGCGCTGGAGGCTGGGCGTGTGTGGCTCGCCACGCGGCGTCTTTCGGTACATCTGGCCGCCGGACCCGACGCCTTGGCGACGGCCCCGCCAACGCAGGGCGCCTTGCACATGCTGCAGGTGTCGGCGCGATACTCCTGCAGCCATGTGGACGTAATTCACGGCGTATCCCTGACGCTGGGGTCCACGGAGCGGGTTGCGCTAATCGGTCCCAGCGGCTCAGGCAAGTCCACGCTGATGGCGCTAGCTACCGGAGTCATGCCAGCTCTTCGTGGAACAGTGCAGGCCCAGCCCCATGCCTGGATGGGTCAGCGCATCGACCTGTTCCAGGACAGCCTTCGCGACAATCTGCGTATGGCAGCGCCGCAAGCGAGCGATGCCCAACTGTGGGCCGCATTGGAAGTAGCCGGGCTCGCAACCGACGTGCGAGCGATGAGCGACGGTCTGGACACCCACCTGGGCGACGGCGGGCTTGGCCTTTCGGGCGGGCAGGCCAGGCGCCTGGCGCTCGCCCGCCTGCTCTTGCGTCCGCAACGCTTGTGGCTGCTCGACGAGCCCACCGAAGGCCTGGACGCCGCCACGGCGGCGGACGTACTGAAAAAACTCGACGCACTGGGCATTGGTCGTGCCTGGCTGATGGCCACGCACTTGCGGCGCGAAGCGGCCCTCGCAGATCGCCTGCTGATGCTGCGCGCTGGACGCATCGACGCCGAATGGCGGCGCGGCAGCGCGGGGTTCAATGCAGCGCTGGCATGCCTAAAACCTGATTGACCCGCTCCTTCCCCTTTCGACTCAAATCCCATCCAAGAAGGAACCCCATGGACCTGGACATCGTCAGCCTGTCGCGATTGCAGTTCGCTATCACGGCGCTCTATCACTTCCTGTTTGTCCCGCTCACGCTGGGCCTGTCGATCCTCATCGCCATCATGGAAACCGTCTATGTCATGACGGGCCGCACCATCTGGCGAGACATGACCAAGTTCTGGGGCATCCTTTTCGGCATCAACTTCGCCATGGGCGTGGCCACCGGTATCGTGATGGAGTTCCAGTTCGGCATGAACTGGAGCTACTACAGCCACTACGTGGGCGACATCTTTGGTGCGCCGCTGGCGCTCGAAGGGCTGATGGCCTTCTTCCTGGAGGCGACCTTCGTCGGCCTGTTCTTCTTCGGCTGGGACCGGCTGTCCAAGGTCGGCCACCTGATCGCCACCTGGTGCGTGGCCCTAGGCTCCAACTTCTCGGCGCTGTGGATCCTCATCGCCAACGGCTGGATGCAAAACCCGGTGGGTGCCCAGTTCAACCCGCTAACCATGCGCATGGAGATGACGGACTTCTTCGCCGTCCTCACCAACCCGGTGGCCCAAGCCAAGTTCGTGCACACTGTGTCCGCCGGCTACGTGACCGCGGCGGTGTTCATGTTGGGCGTGTCGGCCTGGTACGTGCTCAAGGGCCGTCACTTGCCGCTGGCCAAACGCTCCATGACGGTGGCCGCGTCGTTCGGCCTAGCCTCGGCGCTGTCGGTAGTGGTGCTAGGCGACGAGAGCGGCTACCTGTCCACCGAGCACCAAAAGATGAAGCTGGCGGCCATCGAGGCCATGTGGAAGACCGAGCCCGCGCCAGCCGCGTTCACCGCCTTCGGCTTTCCCGATCAGGAAGCGCGCGAGACACACTTCGCGGTTCACATCCCCTGGGCCATGGGCCTGATCGGCACACGCTCGCTGAACACCGAAATCCCCGGCATCGAAGACCTTGTCAAGAACGCCGAAGGCCATATCCGCGAGGGCATCTTGGCTTATGAGGCGTTGCAGCAAATCCGCACAGCCACAAGCACAGCGCATGTGCCACCACAGGCGCGCGAGGCGTTCGAACAGCACGGCCAGCACCTGGGATACGCGCTGCTGCTCAAGCGCTACGTGGATGATCCACGCCAAGCCAACGCCGAACAAATCGCCAAGGCCGCCTGGGACACGGTACCGGGCGTTGCACCGCTGTATTGGACCTTCCGCCTCATGGTCGGCTTGGGCTTCTTCTTCATCTTGCTCACGGGCACCTTCTTCGTGCTGTCAGCGCGGCGGCGGCTCGATGCCCATCCATGGCTGCTCAAGGTGGCGCTGTGGTCGATTCCACTGCCATGGATCGCAGCCGAATGCGGCTGGTTTGTCGCCGAATTTGGTCGACAGCCCTGGGTCATCGAAGGTGTACTGCCCACGGCAGTAGCCGTGTCCAACCTCGGCGCATCCACCGTGCTGTTGACCATCGCTGGCTTCGTCGCTATCTACACCGTGCTGCTCATCATCGAGATGAAACTGATGCTCAATTCCATCCGCAAGGGGCCAGACCTAGCGGATACCGGCGCCATGGAGCCATCCACTCACTTGGCTGCAGCCCACTGAGACCAATGGGAGCAACGAACATGATCCTGCATGAAATGATTTCCTACGACGTCCTGCGCGTCATCTGGTGGCTGCTGCTGGGAGTACTGCTGATCGGCTTCGCCGTCACGGATGGCTTCGACCTGGGTATCGGAGCACTGCTGCCCTTTGTGGCACGCACCGACCTGGAACGACGCGTGGTCATCAATACCATCGGCCCGGTCTGGGAGGGCAACCAGGTCTGGCTGATCCTGGGTGGAGGGGCCATCTTCGCGGCTTGGCCGCAGCTCTACGCAGTATCGTTTTCTGGCTTCTACCTAGCGATGTTCGCGATCCTGGTCGCGCTCATCCTGAGGCCCGTCGCGTTCAAATTCCGAAGCAAACGCGAAGACCCTGCCTGGCGCAGCCGCTGGGACTGGGCACTTTTCGTGGGCGGGTTCGTGCCAGCGCTGATATTCGGCGTAGCCATGGGCAACGTGTTGCAGGGGGTGCCTTTCCGCATCGCAGACGACATGCAGATCTTCTATGAAGGCAGTTTCCTCGGCCTGCTCAACCCCTATGCCGTACTCGCCGGCTTGGTATCCGTCGCCATGCTGACCGTGCACGGCGCGTCGTGGCTGCAACTCAAGACCGCTGGCGCCATTGCCGAGCGGTCGCGTCGTTTCGGAGTGATCGCGGGACTTCTCACAGTGGGGCTGTACGCCGTTGCAGGCGCATTGCTGTACTCCTTCATCGCCGGATATGCGTTCACTGACAATGTGGATGTTCTGGGCCCATCGAACCCATTGCTCAAAGGCGCAGTCCTGCGGGAAGGAGCTTGGTTCGTCAACTATGCTGCGCAACCCGTCCTGTGGATCGTGCCCTTGCTGGGACTTGCCGGCCCCCTGCTGGCCGCGCTGTCTCTAGCCGCACGCCGCCCCCTGGCTGCGCTGCTGGCCAGCGGCACCGGAATCGCAGGCATCGTGGCAAGCGTGGGCGTATCGATGTTCCCCTTTATCCTGCCGTCATCAATCAACCCATCGGCGAGCCTGACAGTGTGGGACTCGTCGTCCAGCCATCTGACGTTGTTCATCATGCTTGTGTCGACGTTGATCTTCATGCCGCTCATCTTGGCATACACGAGTTGGGTATTCAGCGTGTTGCGTGGCAAGGTCAATGCTGACGCGATTCGCGACGGCAAGGGACACTCGTACTGAGCACCTCTGCCTTCGGTCCAACTCTCAGCATTCATTCAACACGTAGGAGATTCTCATGTGGTACTTCGCTTGGATCCTTGGTCTACCTCTGGCAGCAGCTTTCGCAGTGCTCAACGCAATGTGGTTCGAACTGATGGAGGACGACGCCATCCGCCGCGACCGTCTTGAATCCAAGCGGCCTTAGTGCAATCCTCACGCGGCAGGGCTTTCACGGGACACATGGCCACCGTGGCAGCTCGCGCACCTGCCCACCTACGCGCGCTGCAGCCCGGCCTCGTCAACCCTTTGCCGCAGTTGCTGGCATGGTTGGCTGGCTAAGTTCCTGCAGCCCGACGGCATCTATCTCTCAAAGCGATATTCCAACGCATGCCCTGTCTTAGCATCTGCAGATGCTTAGTGCGATCGTCACCTATTGAGTCCGGAAAAACTACCCGCGCATCGTGACAGTCGGTGCACATTTGCACATTGAGCTACTTGAGAAGGTAGTCACCAGAAGCCGGTAAAACTATGCTTGTTGTGTCCCGCTTCATGTCAAGACGAAACACAGCGACCGCTTGAAGCAGTTCATGCGCCTGGGTCTTTAGGCTATCTGCAGCTGCAGCGCTCTCTTCTACGAGCGCTGCATTTTGCTGTGTCACCTGATCCATTTGTGCAATGGCCTCGCCGATCTGTCCGACACCTAGACTTTGTTCACTGCTCGCAGAACTTATCTCCCCCATGATGTCCGTCACCCGCCGGATAGCGGACACTACTTCGGCCATTGTCACCCCTGCCTTGTCCACAAGCTGCGTGCCCTCCTCCACACGCGTCACACTGGTCATGATCAGGCTTTTGATTTCCTTGGCTGCCTCTGCACTGCGCTGTGCCAAGCTGCGAACTTCGCTCGCTACGACGGCAAAGCCTCTACCTTGCTCACCGGCACGTGCAGCTTCCACTGCAGCATTCAAAGCCAAGATATTTGTCTGAAAGGCAATGGCATCGATAACGCCAATGATGTCAGCGATCTTCCGCGAGCTCTCGTTAATTCCGCGCATGGTGTCAACCACCTGAGCCACCACTTCACCGCCCTGCGTCGCCACGTTCGAGGCTTTGAGAGCCAGTTGATTGGCTTGGAGGGCGTTGTCAGCGTTTTGCTGTACGGTGGATGAAAGCTCTTCCATCGATGCAGCTGTCTCTTCAAGTGCGCTGGCTTGGCTTTCGGTGCGCGCCGAAAGGTCGCTATTACCCTGTGCAATCTCAGCGGATGCGTGAGTGATGCTCACCGTGGAATCGCGCACCTGCGCCACGATCTGACGCAGACTGGACTGCATGCATGACAGATCGGCCATTAGCCCCCTCAGATCACGTGCCCCTCCATCAATCGCGCTCGTAGTGAGATCGCCCTCCGCCACGCGACGCATTGCCTCTCGTGCATGGGCGGGATCACCCCCAAGTTCGCGGCGCAGCGTACGCACCATCACCATGCACAGTGCCGCAGCCACTGCTGCGGCCAGTAGCGCTAGGGCCGAGGCAAAATTCTGCATGCGTTCCGCGCGCTCTTGGGTCGTATCGTTCGCCAACTTCGCGGCCTTGCGCGAGGCATCGAGTTGCTGAAGCAGTGCTGCTCGCAAGGTACGCCATGCAGGCGTCTCCTTCGTATTCAGTAAGGCCACAGCCGCAGCCAAATCACTCCGTGCAAGTGTGAGCACCTGTTCCTGAATAGCGGACTGCGCACTGCGCGCGGAGGCCAGCGAAGCCACCCCTTGCTCGAGAGCAGTGCCCTCGGCACTTTTCTGCGTGGCCGAATAGGCTTTCTCGAAGGCTTCACGTGCTGCATTGAAGTTGTCGTAGGCTTTGGTATTGCTAGGATCTAGCAAGATGTTACGTAATGCTTGTCCACTTTGCAGTCCCTGAGCATAGAGCTCCGAGAGACCCGCTGCGATGGCCTGCTCACTGTTTATGTAGCGATTGAAATCGTTCTGTGTACGTATGAGGCCCCAGAGGCTGAGGCTCAGTGCCAGCAGAAATAGAATGGCGGGACCTACAGTGCAAAGGATCAGTCGAGTTGAGAATTTCATGGTTAGGACACCGACGTCTAGTCAGCCTTGGGGTATGAGTTGCGGAGAGTGAAACTTCGATCAACTATTGATGAGTGAAACTCCAACAACTACGGTGCACGTCTCGCCCAGCAATCGAAAAGCGTGATAGCTATTCAAGATGTGCTCCAAGTCAGCATGCGGATGGGCGCATTGAAATCATGCATCTACGCTCACGACAGGTATTGAAAAGCAGCTATAGGCTGCGTTCCATACGCCAACTCTGATAGCGCAGGGCAACGGCTGCTCCTCCGATGATGGCTAATACCGCAGGAAAGCTTGCCAGATGCAGCGTGGAGATTGCGCTGATCCCCTGTCCGATGGTGCAACCCATGGCTGTGACGCCCCCCACGCCCATGAACGCCGCACCCGCCAGATGGTGAGCAAGATCAGCTGTACCCGCAAATCCTTGCCAGCGAAAATCACGGTTCCACAGTGCATGCGCGGCCGCGCCTGCAATGACGCCGAACACCGAAGCGATACCGATGGTCAGCACTTTGTTTTGGTCACTGAAGAAGAGTAGCCAGTCGAGCGTATGAGCGACAGGCGTGGCGAAACTCAATGCCTCAATCCGCCCGGTGTAGGTGGCCGCATACATGTGCTCAAGCGTTTGCGGATGCTCCTGTACCTCTGCCCAGTGGCCGCTCAACCACCATGCCGCAACAACCAGTGCGCCTATACCAGCACCGCCCAGTATGCTGCGCACATCGCGCTGTGCACGCTTGCCCATGGCCCAGGCGATCAGCAACCCGCCCAGTCCCAGACCCACGACAAGCCGCAAGGTCAGCACAGGCACATTCGACCAGCGGGCCAGCACGTCTGGCAAAAAGGTCTGCCCTTGCAGTGACCATTGCACAGTATCCACAGTCAGCACGCGCACCACAGCTGTAATACCCTTAAGAGTGGCAAAAGCAGCCAGCCCCATCACTACGAAGACCACCAGTGATTTAAGGCTACCTCCGCCTAGACGGATGAGGTTCTTGCTGCCGCAGCCGGACGCTATCACCATACCGAAGCCGAATAGCGCCCCTCCTACGAGGGCTGAAAGCCACAAAATGCTTGTAGATGCATAGAGCGTGTGGGCCGGCTCAATCCATCCGATCGCGGCGAGCACGGCAAAGCCGGACATGGCAACGCCCACGGCCATGGCCCACTGACGCATACGTGACCAGTCGCCAAGGGTTATTGCGTCGCTGACGGCGCCCATGGTGCAGAAATGCGTGTGACGCGCTAGAGCACCGAACAGAGCTGATATCACAAAAGCGATGGCGAGTGTGGATCTGACGAGAGCGTCGAATTCAGCGGGAGGCATGCCGTCAATTCTAGGGGTGCCCCCCCCCTCACGCGATGCCCGGGTTGGGCTGCACATTCCTCAGCGCGGGCTCGTTGAGCGTACGTGGCGCAATAACTCTCTTGGATTGCAGCCACGGCTCAACCACATCCCAGATCGGCTTGTTGCCCGCATTCTTCGCCTCCTCCGCCACAGGCGCCCAGCCCGCTACCTTGTACACGCGATCAGCTTGCAGGGGTTTGTCGCCCAGCCGCAGGTTGTCTATGCGCCGGCCCATGCCCGCAGCGGGATCGCAGGTGTAGCTCAGCCCTCCCACGCGCACCATGTCGCCGCCCTGTTGGTAGTAGGGGTCGGGGTTGAACAAGTTGTCGCACACGTCCTCGAGCACGGTCTTGATGGTCGCGCCAGTCATTTCGGTCAAGGTGGCGTAGGAGTAAGTCGTGGCCGTCATGTCCATCAGCCATTCCCGCGTGATGTCCTGGCCCGGCAGCAGCGTGGTGCCCCACCGGAAGCCTGGCGAGAAAGCGATTTCCGCCCCCTGCACTTCCATCATTGCGTCCAGGAGCAACTGGTCGCCCGTGCCGTTGAAGTTGCCGCGCCGGTACAACGTACCGTCAGTGCGCGCCAGCACCTCGGAGAGCTTTGCTTCGTAAGGCGCGCGAATGCGCTGGATGAGTGCGCCCATGGCCTTGTCCACAGGCAGCAGGTTGGCGAATACGGGCAGCAGGCGATAGCGGAAGTCGCGCACCTGGCCGCCCTGAACGTCGAAGTCGAGCACGCCGAGGAACTTGCCGTTGGAGCCCGCGTTGGTCACGATGGTCTTGCCGCCCGCGTTCTGCACCAGGGTGGGCACGGGCATGCCGTCGTGCGTGTGGCCGCCGAGGATGGCATCGATGCCGCGCACGCGGCTTGCCATCTTGAGGTCCACATCCATGCCGTTGTGCGACAGCACGACGACCACCTTGGCGCCCTTGGAACGGGCCTCGTCCACCATCTTCTGCAGGTTGTCGTCCTGGATGCCGAAGCTCCAGTCGGCCACCATGTAGCGCGGATTCGCGATGGGCGTGTAGGGGAAGGCTTGGCCGATGATGGCGCAGGGCACGCCGTTGATCTCGCGGATCACATAGGGCTTGAACACCGGGTCGCCGAAGTCGGCGGTCTTGATGTTCTGCGCGACAAAGTCCACCTTGCCCGCGAAGTCCTTCTCCACAATCTCCTGCACGCGCTCCATGCCGTAGGTAAATTCCCAGTGCCCAGTCATCACGTCCACGCCGAGCAGTTTGCAGGCATCCACCATGTCCTGCCCGTTCGTCCACAGCGACGTGGCCGAGCCCTGCCAGGTATCGCCGCCGTCGAGCAGCAGCGCGCCCTTGCGGCTGGCCTTCATGCGCTGCACCAGCGTCGAGAGGTGCGCGAATCCGCCCACGCGGCCATAGCGGCGCGCGGCTTGTTCGAATTCGAGATACGTAAAAGCATGCGCGCTCAGCGTGCCCGGCCGCACATTGATCGACTTGAGCAGGTGCTCGCCCACGAGATGAGGGCGTTGCCCCTTCATTGCGCCCATGCCAATGTTCACATTGGGCTCGCGAAAGTGGATGGGGAGTAACTGCGCGTGGCAGTCGGTCATGTGTAGGAAGGAGACGTTGCCGAAGGTCGGCACGTCGTATAGGGCCTCGCCGGCAATGGCGGCGTCGGCCTGGGCGTGGCGCCCCAAGGCCATGCCGGCCACGCTGGCGGCGCCCAGCATCTGCAGGAAATCACGCTTGGAAAGGTTCATGGCAGAGAGCGCACCATGGCCCGTGAGGGGCCATGGCAAGGGGTGGCGCTTTAGCGGTTGACGGGAGATTTCGGATCGAGCAACAGAGCCACAATGTGGCGCACCTGACTCTCGTCAAGAATGCCGGCATGGCCAGCGCGGGGCATGTTGGAGCAGGCGTTGTAGGCCTTGCTGTTCCAGATTTTGCCCCAGGTGTACTTAACGATCTCCAACGATTCCGCGCTGTTCGGATCGGTCACCCCACGGATTTTTCCGTAGTGATAAAGGCTTGGACCGATGGTGCCGAAGGAGATTTCCTCTTTGGTGATCTGATGGCAGTTGTAGCAATTGCCACCATTGGGAGCGCCGGCCTTGTCGGTCCAAGTTCGGCCTCGGCCGCTCTGAGCGATTTTTTCGCCTTCCTTCCAGTCGCCCAGGTATTTACCGTCAGTGGGCCAGCGCAGCGTCTTCATGTTGAGCGCTTCGATTTCCTTGGCGCGTTCAGCGGAAAGTGGTTGGCCTGCCACGTCGACTGCATCGCATGCCTTGGTGGTCGGATCGTCGGAGAAGACTTGGCTGACCTTGACAATACCTTTGTCCCGGAAAGATTCCTTGACGATTTTTTGAGTCAATGTGTCCAACTCGGCTGGCGTCATGCCCGTGCCTTGCGACGCGCTGCCTGCACAACCGGCAAGCACCGCGCTGGTCATGGCAAAACTCAGCAAGAATCGGAAGTTGTTCGTGCGTTTCATCGTGTGCTCCTGTGCTTCAGCGCTTGATGGCCGGAACAGCGGATTTCGTGCCCTTGGCGTTCACCCCAAGGAAAACGCTGATCGCGACAGTGGCATCGCTGGCATAGATGGGTTCGGGAAACCGCTGCTGGCGATAGCAATCGTTCAGACGGTGCTGCATGCTCCACATTTCGCCATTGGAGACGCGATAGGCCGGCCATGCAGCGAATCCCACGCCGTCTCCCACTTTGCCGCTCAGGTGAGGCAATTCCTGGAGACGGATGCGCTTTCCCTCCTCTCCATGGCACGAAGCACAGGAGAAATCATGGGAGCCGCCGCGTTGGAAGAACAGGCGCTTGCCGACCTCGTAGAACACGCGCTCCTGCGGCTGTGATTGCGGCAAATTGAACTTCATGTCCTTGGACTGTGCGCCAACCCAGGTGGCCAGCGCGGTGACGTTGGCGCGCTCCCCTTTGCCCCAGCTTCCTTCAATGATCTCCTTCGGGTCGATACCCTGCAACTGGCTCATGCAGGTCACCAGCCTCGACTCCAGATCCTGCACCTTGCCGGTGTCAGCGAAATAGCGCGGCAGTTCGACGAAAACACCCTTGACGACACCCGGGCCCTTGCCCAGATCGCAGCGTTCAAGCGAAGCGTTTTTCGGCCCACGCTTTTGCTTCCACAAGTCCTCGCCCTTGGCCTCGAACAGTTCGGCAGGATTTCCGTCCTGCAACATCTCACGGTATTCGGCAATGCCGTCGGATGCGGATTTTTGCGCCCAGGCCTGGGGCACAAACACAGCAAGCGCCAGTAGGGCGCACAAACTTGTCTTCCTCATGGGGCCACCTCTCTCTTTTGTAATGCACTTGGCAAATCTGCGGCGGCCCGCTGGGTAGACGGGCGCCGCTACGGGGGTGCGTCAGCTCACCGTGGCTTCGTCGGTGCGTGTCTCGCCGCGGTTGTCCTTCCAGCTCACAGCAATCTTGTCTCCCGCCTTCGCGCCCTTCACCGTGAACTGCATGAAGGGGTTCTTTGAAACGGCCGGGCCCCATTCGGCAGTCAGCACAGGCTTGCCGTTGAGCGAGGCCGTGACCTCCTGGATGAACCATGCGGGGATGGTCTTGCCAGACGCATCCTTGCGCTGGCCGGTTTCCATTTCGTGCGCCATGAGCACACGCACGGTGGCGTTGCCGCCGGAGGCTTGAGCGCGGATGCGCATCGGATCTGCCATGTTCTTCTCCTGTGCAAATGGGTTAGATTGATCAGCCGCCGCAGCCACCGAGGGTGACCTTGACTTCCTTCTTGGCGTAGAAGGCCTTGCCATCGTTCGTGATCGCGACGGCGTATACATCGGAAGACTGGCCCAGCTTGGCGCGCGTGAGGAAGTTGGGCTCCACAGCGTCGGTCACGTTGAAGGCCGCGACCATGGTGTTGGGGTTCTTCTCGACGAGCACGAGCAGTTGCTTGACACCACCTAGCGTCGTCGCGGCCCCCAGCGGCACCACCGCGCCGTTCTCGGCGATATCGGGGCCCGTGATGGTGACGTCCTTGCTCTCGGCAGGCGCGCTCGCACCCAGTGCCTTGAGGACGTCGGCCACGTTCTTGGCATCGAAGGCGTCCTTGTTGTAGGCCAGCGCTGTGCTTGGCAGCACGCCAGCAGCCACCAGCATGCCAGCGACGGCCAGGCTTTGCTGAAGGGCCGTTCTACGAGAGGTCATGCGAGAAATCATCATCGTCTCCTGTTGCAATGAATCTGGAATGGGGGAAAGGAATTGTGAGCTCAGGGTTTGGCCGCACCGTTGGCCAACCAGCGCGCGATGGCCTGCGCCTCGTCGTCCGCAAGCGATTGCGGCGGCATCGGAATACTGCCCCACACGCCACTGCTGCCCGCGCGAATGCGGCCCGCGATGTAGTCGGCCTGGCCGCTGTACTTCTTGGCGATCTCAGCGAAAGCGGGGCCTACGAGCTTGCTGTCCAACGCATGGCAGGCCGTGCAGGTGTTCTTGTCGAGAAGAGCAGTGGGCGCTGTGCTACCAGTGGCCGCAGCCTGCTTGGCCGGAGTTTGCGTCGGGGCAGCCGTTTGCACGCCGCGCTGGGCCCCCACAGGCCGGTTCTGGTCCGCGAGATTGCCGTGGTTGTTGCGTGCGAAGTCCGGCAGGCGGGACGCGACCTTAGGCTCCACGGGGCAGTTACGCATGCAGGCCTTGGCGGAGGTATCAGGCTTGCGGCCCTTGCCAAACTCCGGACCAGGCCACAAGGCGTGCTCGGTCGTCATGCCATTGCGGTTGGGCATGCGCGCCTGCACCTGCGCGATGTTCTTGTCCGAGAGTGTGAAGTTGTCGGGCACGATACCCCCCAGGTTGAGCAGGTAGGCCGTGACGGCATAAACGTCTTCCGTGTTCAACGACTTGGGCTGGTTCCACGGCATGGCGCGATGGATGTAGTCCCACAGCGTCGAGACGGTCGGCACCTTCATGAGCGTCGTGCGCCCCGGAAAGCCCGTGTCGCGCAGCCGTGCCACGCGACCGCTCTGGATATCCTCAGCTGTGGTGCCGCCCACGAGGGGGCTGAACACCTCGTTGGACTCCCCGAAGACGCCGTGGCATGAGGCGCACTTGGCTTCCCATACGTCCTGGCCGCGCTGGACGCTGCCGGCACCTTGCGGAAGCCCCTTGAAGTCGGGGCGCACGTCGATGTCCCAGGCAGCCACTTCCTTGGGCGTGGCATCGCGGCCGATGCCTGGGTAGGCGCCGGCCTTGCCCTGTGCCTGGGCGCCCAGGCATGCACCGAAGGCAACCACCAGCACCGCGACGCGCAGCACGTTAGGAGAGCTGAACATTAATCACCTCCCCATTGGCTTGCACCGACCAGGACTGGATGGCGTTGTTGTGGTAAATCGAGCGCGTGCCGCGCGCCGCCCGCAATTGTTGGTAGCTGGGCTGCACATAGCCGGTATCGTCCATTGCACGGCTCTGAATGATGGCGGGCTGGCCGTCCCATACCCAGTCGATATTGAAACGTGTGAGGCACTTGGAGAGCACGGGGGATTCGAGCCGTGCCGTGCGCCAGTTGCGGCCGCCGTCCACGCTCACGTCCACGCGTTGGACCTTCCCACGCCCGGTCCAGGCCAGTCCGGTGATGTTGTAGAAGCCCTTGTCGAGCAACATTTGCCCGCCGGAAGGAGTCGTCACCACGCTCTTGCACTCCTGAATGCTGGAGTACTGGCGGTGCTTGCCGTCCGGCATCAGGTCGACGTAGTGCACAGCCTCGTCCTTTGCGCCCCAGGGCTGGTCGCCCACCTCGATGCGGCGAAGGTACTTCACCCAGCTCACGCCCTGCACACCGGGCACAACGAGCCGCAACGGGTACCCTTGCTCGGGCCGCAGCATCTCGCCGTTCTGACCATACGCCACGAGGACTTCGCCCGATTCGATCAATTCCATCGGGATGGTGCGCGTCATCGACGAGCCATCGGCGCCCTCGGCGAGCACGAAGCGGCCGTTCTTGAAATCTGCGCCAGCCAATTCCAGCAGCTTGATGAGCGGCACACCCGTGAATTCGCTGCACGAGAGCATTCCGTGCGTGTATTGCACCGTGGGCACGGCAACGTTGCCCCACTCCATGCCGGTGTTCGCGCCGCACTCGATGAAGTGAAAGCGCGACACCGATGGCAGACGCATGATTTCGTCCATGGTGAAGACCTTGGCGGCCTTGACCATGCCATTGACCATCAGGCGATGCTGCGACGGGTCGATGTCCCACCAGCCCTGGTGGTGCCGCTCGAAGTGCAGACCACTGGGCGTGACGATGCCGAACAGCGACTGCAGCGGAGCGAACGACACCGAAGCCTGGCGCGTTTGCGTGAGGCCAGGGCTCTGGCGGCGCTGCACGTTGGTTTCGTACTTGGATGGCTTTCCATAGCCATCCGCGGCTACCGGCTGCCCTAGGGCCGTGCTGTGGGAGGGCAGTTTCAGGATGGCAGGGTCGCCATCGCCCATGGCCGCCGCGCTTTGCCCCATAGCCGTGCTGACGGCCACGCCCGATGCTGCCGCAGCGAATGCATTGCGGATGAAGTCTCGCCGGCCGGCCCGGGCCTCCGCGAAGACAGTGCCAACGTCACTGCCCTGTATGAAGTTTTCGGGTGCCTTGCGTACCCGGCCGGATATCCATGTTTGCAGATTCACGCCTGCTCCTCGCGATTGAAGAAGAAAGCGGACGTCACCGTGCGCCCGAAAGAACCCAAGCCGCCAGCGTTTGCGCTTCACTGTCGCTCAGCGCAGGCTGCGGCGGCATGGGCACGGGGCCCCACTTGCCCGACCCGCCGGCCTTGATGCTGCGGACTAAAGCGGCCTCTGCGTCCTTCTGGCCCGCGTACTTCTTCGCTATGTCTTGGAAAGCTGGACCCACCAGCTTCTTGTCCACTGTGTGGCAGGCAAGGCAGGCCTTTTGCTGCGCCAGCGCTTGATTGGCGGATGCAGTCAGGGGACTCAAAGCAACGGCTAGTCCCAAAAGGGCCGTGGCCCGTTTCATCGAAGGTGTCACGTAGGTTCTCCTTGGCACCGCTCTGCGGCGGCTATTAAATAAGTATATGTTTATGTAATGATTTTATGATTGAAAACACACCATGACGTGGTGGATCGCCTCGGTGAAAACCCTTGATTCGGGTCAGGCGCGAATCGCCGAGCGCGCCTGAGCCATGCGCTGATCTAAATAGGCGCCGTAGAAATCAGAGATGTAAGTTCCGCTCAGGCGCTCGGCCACTTCGCGACCTGAACGTCCGAAGAACAGTACTGTGGGAGCCACGCTCACTCCGAGGGCCTTCACCAGTGCTCCCTGCGTGGTCATGCGGCCTTCCCAGTCGCGCACGGATCGCGAATCGCGGAAATCGATCTGCACGACAGCCATGCCCTCACGCCAAGCTGGCAGTAGGTAGTGCTCGCGCACGATGCGGCAGAACGGGCAGCCCACGAGGCTAGCCATCACCACCAGCGGCTCCCGCCGCGCCAGTGCTGCTTCCAATGCGTCGGCCATGGAGGAGGGTACGGGCAACTCGTCTCCCGCGGCAAGGGCCGCAGGCAGCACACCGGCGAACCCCATTCCCAGCATCCATTCGCGCCGACGCCAGATGGATTTCATTGCGCCTCCCGCTCCATCAGCAGGTAAGTGTTGTACGCGTTCATTCGATTGGCGGCTTGGAACAGGGGCAAGTGTGCGAACGCCGACCAGTCGGCGGCCTGGTAGGCCTCGTCAAATGGTGTCATGTCGCGCGCGGCCTGTCCCATCGATGCGCGCAGGTACGTTAGGTAGTCGCGCGTCAGCCGCATGTCCTTGGCGGCTTCGGTGGAGGCTGGCCCATGTCCGGGCACGACCACCGTGGCGCCAAAGGCCAGCAGTTTGTCGAGCGAAGAGATCCAGTTGCGGCTATCGGCTTGGCCGACAAAGGGGATGCGATTGCGGAATACCAGGTCGCCTGCGTACAGCACTTGGGTGGTTGGGACGAATACCGCCACATCCTCGGGCGTATGCGCCGGTCCTACCGGCTGCACGATGAAGCGCAAGCCCCCGATCGTGAGTTCGCGGCGTCCGTCAATCCATTCGGTAGCCTCCACCAGTTTGGTCTGCGCATCGATCCACGGTGCCAGTTCCTCGCGCGAGGCGCGCAGGCGCAACTGCGCGGTATCGGCGTACAGGTATTCGCGCCCTGCCTTGTGCGCGATGATGCGGGCGCCGGCCTCCTCGAACACCTGCAAGCCATAGATGTGGTCTGCGTGGTAATGCGTCAGCACCACATGGGTCACCTTCTTCGGCGTGATCCGGGCGATCTCTGCCATCAAGCGGCGTGCCAGCGCTGGCGAGCCCAGCGCGTCGATCACCACCACGCCCGCAGGGGTGACCACGAAACCCGCGTTGGAGATGAAATTCTGGTTGGCTGGCGAACCCAGGGCCGACAGGCCTTCCACATACCAGCAGCCTGGTGCCACCTCACGCGGAACCATCGGCGGAGCCGTGGCGGGCCCATCGGCAGCTTGCGCATAGCGCGACCAGACCAGCCCCAGGCCTGCGGGCAGCGCCGCGCAGCCACAGCGCTGGAGCATTTGACGCCGATCAATCCAGGATCGCATGAAGTCCCCTTACCATTTATCAGTTATTGCTTATTTAATTATTAAATATGACATTCGAACTGGCAAGCTGGGTGGAGCACCATGACACCGAAGCCACGCTCGCCCTGGGTGGCGCGCTGATCGGTGTGCTGTTCGGATTCTTCGCGCAGCGCTCGCGCTTTTGCCTGCGCGCCGCGGTGATCGAGTTCTGGCATGGCAAGTTCGGCGAGAAATTGTCGGTCTGGCTGTTGGCATTCTCCACCGCACTGGTTGCCGTGCAGGTGCTGATCCTGGCTGGCGACCTGGACGTGAACGGCGCCCGCCAGATTGCCAACCGCGGCAGCCTGTCGGGCGCACTGATCGGTGGCCTGCTGTTCGGCATCGGCATGATCATGACGCGCGGCTGCGCCAGCCGCCTGTTGGTGCTGTCGGCCAACGGCAATCTTCGCGCATTGCTGTCAGGACTGGTATTCGCTGTCACGGCGCAAGCCGCGCTCTCGGGCAGCCTGGCCCCCCTGCGCAACGCCGTCTCCGGCTGGTGGACCGTGGAAGGCGGCGCCTCGCGCGATCTGCTGGCCTTACTGCACGTGAGCCATCGCGAGGGTCTGATGTTCGGCCTGGTGTGGATGGCGGTGGCAGTGTTCTTTTCGCTGCGCAGCGGCAATCGGCCGTGGATGTGGATTGGCGGGATCGGTGCGGGGTTTGCGGTAGCGCTGGCTTGGTTGTTCACCTACGTGGTGTCTCAGAGCAGTTTCGACGTGGTGCAGATCCAGGGGCTGACTTTCAGCGGCCCTTCTGCCGAGTGGCTGATGCGTGTGCTGGCAAGCCCGGTGCCTTCTTTCGGGTTTGACGCAGGCATGCTTCCCGGCGTGTTCGCGGGCTCGTTCATCGGTGCGCTGGTCGGGCGCGAATTCAAGGTCGAGGGATTCAAGGACGGCTACAGCATGGCACGCTACATCGTCGGAGCGATAGCCATGGGCTTCGGCTCCATGCTGGCCGGCGGCTGCGCCGTAGGCGCGGGGATGACGGGGGGCGCTATCTTCGCGCTCACCGCGTGGCTGACGCTGCTGGGCATATGGGCCGGGGCCGGGCTCATGGAGCGCTGGCTGGCCGAACCCGTGCAGACCTTGCGGCCACCTACGCAGCAAGCCCCAGTGGTGACCCCCGTGGCGCCTTGATCTGCGGGTGCTAATATAAGCAACAAGCGATTGAAATCGCTTACATAAGACCCAAAGATCCACAAGGACTCCACCATGAGACAAGCCCTCCTCGCCCTGCTTTTCGCCTTCTGCGCCGCCACGGTCAGCGCGCAGGACGTCAAGGCCGTGTATCACGTGAACACCGGCGTTGAATCGGCGGCCCGCATCCTTGGCAACATCACCAACCACCTCAACGCCGATCCCAAAGCCAAGATCGTGGTCGTGGCGCATGGCGCCGGCATCGACTTTCTGCTTTCGGATGCCAAGGATAGCCAAGGCCGCGAGTTCAGCGGACAGGTCGGAGCGCTGGCCTCGCGCGGCGTGGAGTTCCGCGCTTGCGGAAATACGCTCGAATCGCGCAAGATCAATGAAAGCCGCCTGCTCATGGAGGCAAAGGTAGTGCCTTCGGGCGTGGCCGAAGTCGCGCGCTTGCAGGCCAAGGAAGGCTTTGCTTACCTCAAGCCCTGATTACTCCTGTTCGATCGCGATCTGCACGCAAATGCTGCGGCACATCTGCACGACCTTGTCATTCGTAATGAAGTAATAGATGCTCACGCCCTTGCGCCGACGACCCAGTACGCCGGCTTGATAAAGCGTATTGAGGTGCTGGGACATATTGGGTTGGGTGGTGTCGATCTCGGCGAGCAGTTCGCTCACGTTCTTCTCGCCATTGCACAGCGCCCGGATGATTTTCAAGCGCATGGGTGCCGCCACGGCACGAAACAGCTCGGCAGCAGCCTCAAAGACGAGGTCATCCTCAATCGTCGGCGGTGTCGTGTTCCTAGTGCCCATGAAAACCTATTTTTTGTGCCTTGTGTGAAGAACTGCCTTCAGTACCTTAAGCTTGTAGTCTAAGCTGGAATACATGCCGACCCCATACCCTTGTGTTGGCTTGACCTGCCCGGATTGCCCAGCATTCGCTACTAGTACTGGAATTGCGGCGACTTGCGTCACCCGCATGTGCTGAGCCCGGCAGATTGACCCTGCCCATCTGATCAACACCCTGGCCGCCGTCAGCAGTCAATATGACCTGCCCGGTTTAGTCGAGACAGTTATTGCTGGAGGATGGCAGGTTGTAGGTCTTGGCGGAGTTGCTGCTTGAACTCCACCGGGGTCAAGTATTGCAGGCTGCTGTGGGGACGTACCTCGTTGTAGTGATTGCGCCAGACTTCGATCAGGACAGCGGCTTCGCGGCGCGAGCGAAACCACTCGATAGACAGACACTCGTCGCGGAACTTGCCGTTGAAGCTCTCGTCGGTGCCGTTCTGCCAGGGCTTGCCGGGATCGTTGAGCACAGTGGCAATGCCCGCGCCAGAGATCCACTCCAGGATGGCTTGGCTGACGAACTCCGGTCCGTTGTCCGATCGCATGAACAGCGACGCCCCGTGCAGGCTGACCAAGCGCGACAGCACCTCGATCACGCGTTTGGAGCGGATGGCCCCTGCCACGTCGATCGCCAGGCACTCCCGGGTGTATTCGTCCACCACGGTCAGGCACTTGATCTGTTGCCCGCTGGCCGTGGTGTCGAAGACGAAGTCATAGGCCCAGACCATGTTGGCCTTGAACGGTGTGTGGATGCGCGGGCGCACCGACGCGATGCGCTTGCGCGGGCGCTTCCTGGGCACCAGCAAGCCCGCCTGGCCCCACAGCCGATGCGTTCGCGACCAACTCAGCTCGAAGCCCTTGCGATGCAGGAACACGCGAATGCGGCGGTAGCCGTAGCGCGGATACTGGGCCGAGAGTTCCTTCATCGCCGCGAGCACCGGTGCATCCTTGGCGGGCAGGCGCAGCTTGTAGCTGGGCGTGGCGCGCGACATGCCAAGCAGCCCGCAGGCGCGGCGCAGACTCAGGCCTCGTGCGCGCACGAAGACCAACTGCTCGCGCCGAGCCAGCGGGCTCACCATTTTTTTGCGTTGATCTCCCTGAGGATCTCGATGTCCAGATCCCGCTCGGCAAGGAGCTTCTTCAGTCGGCTGTTCTCAAGCTCCAGGGCCTTGAGTCGTTTGACGTCGGCCGCTTCCATCTGGCCGAAGTGCTTGCGCCACGCATAGATCGTGGCGTCGCTGACCTTGTGCTTCTTGGCGGCCTCAGCCACCGTGGTGCGATCCGCTTCGCGCAGGATCGTGACCATCTGTTCTTCTGAAAATCGACTCTTCTTCATGGGCTCCTCTTCGGGCAGGAGCCATCTTCCTAGAAATCAATGTCTCGGAAAAACCGGGCAGGTCAGCTTCAAGCCCATGGCGCTTTTTACTTTTGCGTCCAACCCCGTTTCAGCCAGCGCCGCTTGCGGCCCTGGTATCGGCATAGACCCACGCCGCCTTGCCGGAAGCCAGGGTGACGCGAACGCGCTGGTAGTCCGCAACTTCGTAGGCGTCGGCCTGGGCCAGTTCGGCGGGGGTGACGGCGAACACGGAGCCTTCCACGGCATCTGCGTCGCCACCGCGCGCCAGGATGGGGTGATGGGTCTGTCCGCTGGTGGCCACCACGGCAGCATCCCGGATCTCCAACTGATCGAGACGGTACCCCGGCAGCCGATCCGGATGGCCGGTCAGCCGCCTTCCAAAGGTGGAGAGCTGCACGGCTTCCAACTGCAACGTGCCGTAGGAAAACAAATACTCGCTCGCCTGCGCGTCCCCTGCATTCATGTCCGGTCCTCCGGCAGTATCAGTCATCCGTCGCAACCATGACGCTGGAGGCCTTGATCACGCCATACGCCTGGGCGCCCTCCTTGAGCCGCAGCGATTCGGCGGAAGTGCTGGTAATCGTGGAAACGATCTGCACGCCCGGTGCGATCTCCAGGGTCACTTCGGTCGTGACGGGCCCCCGGACGATGGAAACAATGGTGCCGGGCAGGACGTTGCGCGCGCTGATTTTCATGGAAGCCTCCTCGAAGAAAAAAAGTCATGGTCATGGCACACCGTGAACCCCCTATCGTGCACCTGGCCGCACGGGCGCCCATTGTCGCGCCTCAATAAACAAAGCCGCCTATGCGACCTCGATCATCAGTTCGGGATCGAAGCGCGGATTCTCGTTCACGCCGTCCTTCACGTAGCCCCGGGGGTTGCAGACCACGCGCGTGCCGTTGAGCAGGTAGTCGAAGCTGTCGTGCGTGTGCCCGTGGATCCACAGCCTCACGCGGCTGG
>Ga0206116_1000721_pt1 | contig 26745 bp, 28 predicted proteins | sample 3A1Ametagenome_FD_178000 | JGI IMG/M metagenome (GOLD analysis project Ga0206116, IMG submission 178000) | Enriched microbial communities from leaf-cutter ant dump, University of Wisconsin, Madison, United States - 3A1A | ecosystem: Environmental > Terrestrial > Nest > Insects nest > Nest dump...
GACTGCGCCATGTGATCCTGCCCAGCGCCCTGCCGGACATCCTCACCGGCATCCGCATCGGTCTTGGCGTGGGCTGGTCGACGCTGGTCGCCGCCGAGCTGATCGCCGCCACCGAAGGCCTGGGTTTCATGGTGCAGTCAGCCGCACAGTTCCTGGTCACCGACGTGGTTATCCTCGGCATCCTCGTCATCGCCCTGATCGCCTTCGCCCTGGAACTGGGCCTGCGCGCCCTGCAGCGCAAGCTGGTGCCCTGGCACGGCCAGGCGCATTGAGTGAGAACCCGACATGACCCTGCACATTACCCCGCTCAGCCCGGCACTCGGCGCCCAGGTCAGCGGCATCGACCTGCGCCAGCCACTCACTGCCAGCCTGCGCCAGCAAGTCGAAGACGCCCTGCTGCAATACCAGGTGCTGTTCTTCCGCGAGCAGCCCATCGAGCCACAGCAGCAGGCTGCCTTCGCTGCCCAATTTGGCGACCTGCACATCCACCCGCTCTACCCCAACGTGCCCGAGCAGCCTGAAATCCTCGTGCTCGACACCGCCGTGACCGACGTGCGCGACAACGCCATCTGGCACACCGACGTCAGCTTTCTGCAAACCCCGGCCCTCGGCGCGGTACTCGCCGCCAAGCAATTACCGCCCTACGGCGGCGACACCCTGTGGGCCAGCAGCAGCGCCGCCTATGACGCCCTGTCGCAGCCGCTGAAGCAGTTGCTCGACGGCCTCACCGCCACCCATGACTTCACCCGTTCCTTCCCGCTGGAGCGCTTCGGCAATACGCCCGAGGCCCTGGCGCACTACCACGAGGTGCAACGCACCCACCCGCCCGTGGTGCACCCGGTGATCCGCACCCATCCGGTTACCGGGCGCAAGGGCCTGTTCGTCAATGACGGCTTCACCAACCGCATCAACGAACTGGAAGCAGCCGAAAGCGACGCCCTGCTGCGCTTTCTCTTCGCCCACGCCACCCGCCCGGAATTCACCATCCGCTGGCGCTGGCAGGAAAACGACGTGGCTTTCTGGGACAACCGCATCACCCAGCACTACGCCGTCGACGACTACCGCCCGCAACGGCGGGTGATGCATCGGGCGACGGTGTTGGGGGACAGGCCGAGGTAGGACGCCTTGGCGGGGGCATTTCGGTCTGAGCGATTAAAGCTCGCCTGATCGGTGCCGTTACAGATGGGACAAGGCTCTGGTTGAAGAATGCGCGCCGCTCCGATAACCAGATACCGCCCAACGACGGCCAAACGATCAGTGGACGATCCGCTACATGATAAGCGCCCCCCGTTTCAGCTCATTCACCGTGAACGATCCTGCCTCGAACAAAGTGCTGCGCGCGACCGAAATCCCCGTGGAAACGACCACCGAAATAGACGAAGTCACGAACGAAGAGTTAACAGTCAAAACCAGCAACGTGCGCATCAGCGAAGAAGCGCTCGACACGCTGAGGCTCGAACAACAAACGCAAGCCATCCGCAGCCAGCAGACTGATACCGACAAGCTGGTCATCTCGCAGAGCCAGATAATCGAGACGCCAAACGCACTCAGCGAGGATGAGCAGGCGGAATTCATGGCATGGATCAACGAAACTCCCCAAGCCAGAGTAGCCCGCGGAATCAGGGAGCATCTTCAGGTCGTCGATAGCGCGACCCACGAAGTGAGCCGGAGCCCCCAGGCACTGGAACAGACCTACAGCAGCCTCATCGAACGCATCGACCTGCATCGCCCAGACCTCGCCAACAAGTCCTTTGGCTTCAGCGTCAATGCCGAAGGCCGGATCGTCCTGCTCGACACCGATGACCTGAACGCCAAACAAGTCGACTATCTGGAGCAGGCGCTCAATGGTTCCAGCACCTTGGTCAAGCAAGCCATCGATGTCGCGAACGCTCACATTGCCTTGGCGAAAGCTGAATGGCACACCCGTGGGATCGTCCTCACCCGTGACAACTACGCGAAGACCATCGATATCGGCGCCGACCTCGCCTACCTGCGCGCGGCCAAAGCCCTCCCGCGTGGCACCGGTGAAATCCCCACCGCGCCGGTCCCGGTTCAGGATTACTGGCGACAACAGTTGGTTGACAAGGGCCAACGTGCCCCTGGTTTCAGGCCATAGCTCCCGACCATCGATGACTATCCGTTACCTCAGCGCCGGTGCCTTCGAAGGGGCTGGCGCCTGTAGGGGCATGTGGCAACGCGACCTCGAAACGGTATCGGCACAAGCGCTCGACCTTCGCGCTTGACTCTGCCCCTAGGGGCAACCTGCATGCTGCCGGCTCTCTTTAAGATCGGAGCTGGATAGCTGATGACTGCATTATCGATGGTCACCGGTGCCAACGGGCACCTTGGCAACACCCTGGTTCGGCAGTTGCTCGCCCGTGGCCAGCCGGTACGTGCCGGCGTTCGTGACCCCGCACACAGCTCCGCCTTGCAAGGGCTTGGCTGCGAAGTGGTACGCGCGGAGCTGCAGGACATCGACTCCCTGCGCCAATCGCTGCAAGGGGTCGATGTGCTGTATCAGGTCGCCGCCGTGTTCAAGCATTGGGCGAAGAATCCGCAGGCTGAAATCATCGAGCCCAACGTACAGGGCACGCGCAATATCCTGCGCGCCGCCGCCGAGGCCGGCGTGCGCCGCGTCGTCTATGTCAGCTCCGTCGCGGCGGTGGGACACGACTGCCAGTATCTGGATGAAACGGTCTGGAATGACGAGCAGCGCAACCCCTACTACCTCTCCAAGATTCTTTCCGAGCGCGCCGCCTGGGAGGCGGCGCAGGCATACGGCATCTCGATGGTCACGGTATTGCCCTCAGCGATCATCGGCCCCCATGCCGAACGCCTGACCGACACCATGGGTTTTCTCGCCGCCGTGCTGGCCCGCAAGCTGGTGCTGGATCCGGATTTCCATTTCAACTTCGTCGATGTGCGGGATGTCGCCGATGGCCTGATTCAAGCCGCCGAGCGAGGTAGCCCTGGCCAGCGCTACATACTTGCCAACCGCGAGTCTTCGTCGTTGGGCGAGGTGATCGCCGCCTTCGATACGCTCCGCCCTGGGCAGCGTCTGCCTGCGCGTGCGCCCAAGGTCTTGCTGCTGTCAGTCGCCATGCTGCAAATGTGGCGTGCACGCCTCACTGGCCAGCCAGCCGAATTGCTGCCCAGCCAGGTGCGCATGTTCCATGGTGTGCGCCAGCGTTATTGCATCGACAAGGCCGTCGACGAGTTGGGCTACCGACCGCGCCCGCCACAGGAGGCCCTCAGACAGGCGTTCGAGTACCTGCTGACGCGCTGACTGCGGGCGCGAACTGCCGGTTTATCTGCGCCTGCAACTCGGTCAGGCGCTGTTCCTGAAGCTGCAAGGTCTGTATCTGGGCTTGCAGCTCCTGGCGCTTGGCTTCGATCCCCTGATTGGCGAGCGCCAGGGGAAATGGCGCATAAGGCCAAGTTGATGTCGTCGATCTGGCGCCTTTGGCAATCACGCCTGTTTAGAGGTCGGGGTTAAAGGAGGTCAGCCTCTCCAACCTGCGCCTAATGAGTGTAGGTGCTGAGTTTTTCACCTTTCAGCGCCGCTGATATGATGCCACTCGGATCTTGAGCAAAGCTACTATCGTCATGAACGGCACGCGAAATAGGCGGCAGCTTTCGGCTGCCGTCCACTTTAGGGAGTAAAAAATGGCGCTTCCAATGTTGCGCGAGCAATGCGATTTCAGAGTACGGAGTACTGGCGAACCTATCGATATGCAGGGTTTCTGCCGGCACGTCTGTGCTAATGGCGGTGAATCGGTACTGAAGGAAATCTACGCGCATGCATCTGAAGTCATTTCAAATGTCTATCAGCATGCTCCACGTAGTGAAGGAAATATCGTGGAGTGGTTTTTTGACTGCCGGGTCATTGGAAATTACTTCCAAGTGGCTATCGAGGATGACGGTGTCGGCCTATTTGAGTCACTGAAGGTCAGTCACGGCTCCAAATTGCCGCTCGAAAAGTTACTACAACCTTCTATCAAAAGGTTGGCACATCGTGGAATGGGACTTTCGGCTCTACTTCGCGACTTTGATAAGGGTAGAGTGTCGAGCGCTATGTTCCAGAGTCCCGCAGGTACGGTCAAACTCGGGTCACCAAATCTTAATTCCGCTCCTCTTTCGATAGCCCAGGGTACACGTGTCGTATTTACCGTTCCGCTATGGGTCAGATCGGTATGAAAGGGAAAATAATTGAGGTGAAAAAAACCTGCCCCTACCCAGGCGGGCGATGCAGACGAGATGGGCCGGGAAGTGCCGAAGAGTTTCGTGATGATGTGCTCCTGCCGGACTTAAAAAACGAGAGGCTAGTAACCTTGGACTTCTCAGGTATATATGGAGTGGGTGAGTCTTTTCTTGAGGAGCTATTTGGGGGGCTGGCGAGGATACACGGCTACTCGGAGCAAGAGCTCATGGCACGATTAAACGTTATTGCAGATACAGACACCGACCGATCGTTAATCATCAACAGCATTAAGCTTTATACAAAGCGCCCATGAGTGATCTTAATTTTATCCCACTTATAACCGGAGTCATTGGTGCCGTGCTTGGCGTCTGGATTACCATATCCAGAACCAAGTACACGGTATATTCAGCCGACTTCTCAAAGCGAATGGAACAACTTGTCGCCTTGGTTGACAAGTTTAGCGATTGCGCTTGCCGATATTGGATAAAAGATGCATCCGACCAGCTCAAGATTGAGGTTGATTATGTTCTCGGACTGAAGTCTAGCCTGGCTGTAGCAATTGATGCTCTGAACAGAGATTATAAAGGCTTCAATGGCAAGCAAATTCTCGATGCATTTAGTAAATTTAATGTAGCGTGTACGGGGCACAATTTTCCAAGTAGAGAGATGGCTCCGGGCCATCCCGCGCCTCTTGCGGAGATACTTAACACGGCGGAAAAACTAAAATGTGAAATTTTGCGCGCGCGTAAAAACAACTATGGATGGCGCGACGCTGTAAGAAGACCGAAAGCTTCAGTTGAGCAATGATGCAAGGCCTATTCAGGGCCTGAAGAAACCTATCGAAAGCGACATTCTAGGCTCTTACCGGTTTATAGCGATTGCGGAATCTCAGGCAACGAAGCTTGTGACGAAGCTGAGGAGAGCGGTATCGCAGGTCGGGAGCTAATTTATAAGTTCGATGGCCAAGCGCTTAGATGGTTTCCATCATGCAGTCCTGCTGTGTGATGGTCGAATCGTTATAAACAACAGCGAGTTTGTCGCAATTAATTTATCAGGTGCACGGTCTGCTTTTGGCCGATAGCTGCCGCGCCACACCTTGCCCTGCGCCCTCTCCCACGCTAGAGTCCGCCCTGTCACGGTCAATCCCGTGGCCGGGCGTCAGAACCCGAAATAAACCAAGGCGCGGTAGCGCCATAGCTGAGTAGCCGGCGCTTTTTTTGTGCCTGGTTACCGCATTTCTATGGTGGGCCGCACGGGGCAGGCTTCGGCCTGGCCGGTTGCCTTGGTTGCCGGTTTCTGACCCCCGTGCGGTCCGCCTCCCATCACCGCGTCAGAACGGCGGGAAGCGGCTCCTTAAACAAACCAAGGAGCATATGGAGAATGCACTATCCCCCTTTTACCCAAGGGCTCCGCCCTGGGCTGCTGGCTGTTGTGCCGACTTCCGTTTTGGAGGTGCTGCATGACCAAGTCTGAATCCGTCGTTATCCCCTTTCCTTCACCACGCAATCCATTGCACAGCTTTGTCGCGGACGAATGCCCGTTGCAGGCGGCGGCTGAGTATCGGGCGGCATTGTTAGCCAAGCTGTTACGGCGAATGCCGGAGCCGGAGTTGGCCAATAGCACCAATGCGCTGCTAAGCGAGTTGATCGTGCTCTACCGCAGAGCAATCGCCCAGGCATCCGGGAGGGCTGCCCATGATTGAGTTGCAGCGGTACCTCACTCACCTGCCGGCTCATGACGGGCAACCAGCTGCCGACTTCGGTTGGAGCGCAGATTGCCAGGCGAGCTTTGGCCACGGCGTGCAAACCGCGCAGGCCTGGCTGGATGACGCCAACAGCGGCTGGCTATGGGCCAATCTGCTGCTGGAGCGCCAGCTGTACCCGCCGGGTGCTCAGCGCCATGCCTTCGAGCTGGGCTTTCTCAGCCGTATCCACCAGCGTCTGTGCTCCCCCTTGGGTGGCGATCACAGGGCAAAGCGCACGGAGTTCAAGCTGTAGGCAATCGGCGTGGCGCCTGTGCGTTTGCAGTTTGCTCTCGCACAGGCACCAGCCATCCACCTCCGTGGCACACCTGGAAATGCTAAGACCCTATCAGAGGGCGATCCCGTCAACGCCTGCTCTGGTCGAGAATATGGCCTGGTGTGCGCTCTGTCCCTCCATAACAGTTATCACGGCAGTAATATTTGCCGTGGACACTATTTCGAAGGAACGATTATGAGTGGTTATGTCCCCAACAACAGGAACGAGCGACCACCTCCGGCTGTTGAACCTTACAACGGTGATTTCGACAAACAACCATCCCGCCCTCTGGTTCTTGTTGATCAGCCGGTATTTGAACCCCAGCCGCCTGCGCGCGTCGGCTGCGTCTTTGCCAAGTCGTGCAATCTGCCAGACGGTGTAATTGATCACTCCAACCCGGGCGGGTTTGTACCTCTGGAACGACTTAGGGATTACGGCGACTGGGCGGTATTGGGTACTAGCGCAGCGATCCGCCCCGGCGGCACTCCCATGAAGCTCATTGGCTCCTCAAGCTCCGGCGCAGCGATAGCCAGTCGGATTGGGGGCACGATTTCACTTGGTTTGACTGAAGGTGCTGCTGCGGTCTCGGCTGGTGCAGCATTGGGCACTATCGCCATGCTGCTGCCGAACACCAGCCTGTCCGCTGACAGCGCGTTCTATTCTAGAGAGCAATACCATGCGCTTGAGATGGGACGCACTCGTGTACGGGTGCATATAAAGCATCTGGCTACCGGCACTGTTGATGCCTATGGTTTTTACACTGGTCAGAACGCCAAGTGGGAGAGCGTGCCGGTCATAGCTGCTGCTACTCGTGGCGAACAGTTTGTTGCCGAGCTGGAACAGGGCATTGAGATTATCTGGACGCCATCTGCTGATTCGACGGAATTGGGAGTTCCCGCTTTAGAAGAAGCACCAAAGCTGTCCTCCCTCTGGGTTTACCCTGCCAGTGAGCAGTCTGATAAAGCGTTGGTTAATCCGGTGTATCCTCCAGAGTATCAGGATGCGATTATCTGGTTCCCAGCGGCTGATATTCCCGCTATCTATATATCATTAAGCGTTCCAAAAGATCACAGCTACTACCCTCCTCCCAAAGGACTTACGGCTTTTCCCGATGCCCAGGTTACGCCTCGCAAAACGCCCATAAAAGGCGGAGGAGGCTTACGAAAAAGATGGAAGACTAGGGACGGGACGATTTTCGAATGGGATAGCCAACATGGTACGGTTGAGAAGTACAGCAAACGCGGCAAGCATCTTGGAGAGTTCGACCCTGAGACAGGCCAACAAACTAAAGACCCGGATAAAAGCCGCGAGGTAGAACCGTGAAGTACATCATTGAAGCTTTTGACAAAGAAACTGAACTTCTAGCCTTTGAGATTGCTCTTCCTGATGGTTGCGATGCTCAGCTAGCAGCAATTATGGGTTGGTCAACACCTCAACGCGGCGATGAGGGATATAACCTTAGTGCCGAGCAGATGGTTGCAATTGAGAAATTAGCGGGCAGGCACTTCCACGAAGAAAACTATATTTTTCAGCTCACATGCAATACAGATTAAAGTTATTAGATAGCAACTGAAGCCACCCACCTTCAGAATAAGTTGAAGAAGCCTCAACTGACGCACCATCCGTAACTAAGGAGCGGGGAATGGAAGGCTGTTTATAGGTTTCAGAAAATAAGTCAGCAGACCATTAAAGTACTGGCATGAAGAGTTTTGCCCGGGAGCCCGCCCTTGACTAAGCAAGTAGGGTGGACTCAGGAGCGCCAGCGAACAGTCCACCAACAGAGTAAAAGGTGCACTACTTCGCGCCACGGATCGCCATACGACAATACGTAGCGTTGTGTGCAGGCCATTCAGCGGTGCGCACGGCGTCCCTACGGTCGTGCTGAACGTTAGGGGGTTGGCATGCTGCCGGACGCCCTGGCTTAGAACCAGCGCCCTACCGTGCGGCAGTACTGTTCGAAGTCGTTACCGAAGAGGTTGGCCAGGGCACGTTCCTCCGAGCGGATCTGAAAGCGATTCATGAACAGTACGAAGCCCAGCACGCCCAACACTGAAACCGGCGAGCCCAGCAGAATCGACCAGGCCAGCAAGGCCGTCGCGAAGCCCAGGTACATGGGGTTACGCGTGTAACGATAGATGCCCGAACTGACCAGTACCGATGCCGTTTCTGGTTGCAGCGGGTTGACCGTGGTGCTGGCCTGGCGGAAGGAGGCAACACCTGCCAGGCAGATGAAGGCGCCCACCAGCAAGACCGTGAGCGCGAGGCCGACGCGCCACTCGATGGGCAACGCCAGCGCCCCTGGCAGGTTGTAGGCCGCCAGCCACATCAGTACGCCGAACAGGGCTGCGACCACTACCGGGGGTATGCGATTTTCCAGTACGTCCATGACGTCATTTCCTTGTATTGGCGACTTCGTTACAAGCTTCTGGTGCAGCGGCTCGGGTTGCGGCGCAGCCGATGAACTGCGCCTGCGAAGAGAACCTAGGGGTCTCGCGGCTCATTGAACAAGAGGATGAAGGCTGTAGCTACTACAGGGTCAAGCGCCAATGGCTCGGCAACGGGCCGGCGCCCTGCAATGCCGCGCGAAACGCCCGTCAGCTATAGCACCGCGCGAATACCGGCGAACACCAGCAGATGAAGCGGATAGAAGAAATAGCCCCAGCGCGTGACCGGCCAAATGCGCCAAGTAATGGTCGTGCGCAGCAGCCACAAGCCGATGAGAGGCGCAGCGAACTCCGCCGCGATGCTGATGCCGACGACCTCACCTGACCAGCCTTCAACCCAACGATTGCGACTGTTGGCGAGCACGCAGAGCAACGCCGGCAGCAACCACGCGGGCCCAGGCCGCTGGATCGCGATGACCAGCGCAGCCGGCACCAAGGCGCCGAACACGCCATACATCAGGCGCTCGTGCATCGCTGCGGCCAGGGTCAGGCTCAACAGCCCCAGCAGCAGACCATGGCGTCCCTGATGATGGACACTCCAGGCGATCAGCAGGCCGATCAGCAAGGTGGGCATGATGTTCAGCGTGCTGCTGGTGGAGAGCAGGCGGTAAGGCAGTTCGGAGACAACGCAGAAGGCCACCAGCCACGCCAGATAGCGACCGTTGGCATCGGTGAACAGTTGGCCTGGCCGTGAGCGGCAGACGTTGGCCGCGATGCCCAGGCAGAACAATGGAAACGCCAGCCGCCCCACAAAGAACAGCCAGGCTTCCGCTTGCGGCCAGAGGTAACGCGAGTGGTCGATGACCATGCTCAGCATGGCCAGCCACTTGATCAGATCCAGGCTGCTGTCACGCCTCGCCTGGGTTTCCGGGTTCGTGCCGGATGCCGTGAGGGTGGACATCATTCCCCTACCCTGTCAGCCCAATCCAACCATGCCAACCGACGTAGACCCCAACGGCGATGATCAGTGCACTGGAGAGATAAGGCGCACGCCGCGCCACGCTGTTCAACCAGGGCCATCGACTGGACGCCTGCCTGGCGCCGATGGCGGCCGCAACACCAACGCTGACCAATGTCAGCGCCAGCCCGATGCTGAAACACATCACCAGCACGGCGCCCAGGGCAACTTCTTTGACTTGCAGGCATAGCAACAACACGGTGATGGCGGCCGGACAGGGAATGAGCCCGCCGGTAAGGCCGAACAGCATCACCTGGCCGGTCGTGACGTTACGACTGCTGAAGCGCTTCCGGATATCGTTGGCATGCGCACGCGCGTGAGCATCCTGGTAGTCCGCCTGCGGCAGCTCCAGACCATCCCTATCCGCGTGGGCGTGGTCATGCTCATGGAAGCTCAGATCATAGTCATGTGAATGGCCTGCGTGCCCCAGGCTCAGGCGAGCGGTGAATGCGTGCGGCTCAGGAATCGCGTCCAGCGACTCCAGATAGCCGCCTCGGTCGACGAAGCGGAACGGATGGGTCTGACCGTCGCAGCGGGTCGTGAGCACGCTGACCTGGTCAGCCGACCAGGCATGGCCAGTCAGTGCACGCAGTCGCCAGCGTGGCGGAACACCGTCCTCGAAGATCGACAGCTCGACACGCCCGTGGCCGGTGTCGAGCTGGTGCGTTTCGTCTGCATGGTGATGGTCGTCTTGTTCGAAACGCCACATCCGTTCGCCACGCCAGGTGCGCCAGAACATCCACAGGGCGATGGCGACGATGATCACCGCCGACGCGAGCTGGAAGTACGGCTCGGTGGTCTCGGCGTCGAGATTCTGGCCGAGGTACATCCCGCCCAGCGCCACCAGCCAGACCACGGCCGTATGCGAGACGGTGGCAGCCAGGCCAAGCACAACGGCCTGCTTCACGCTGCCGCGAATGGCGATGATGAAGGCGGCCATCATCGTTTTCGAATGCCCTGGCTCCAGGCCATGCAGGGCACCGAGCAGGATAGCCGTGGGGAAATAAAGCCAGGCGTGCGCTGCCCCCTGCTGCAGCAATTCGGCGAAGCTCGACATGACGGCTCCTACAGGTATTTGGTGATCTGCTTGAACTCTTCCAGTGGCGCGCGCTGGCCACTGGTGAGCGCCCCCACGGTGTGTTCGAGGCAGTGATCGATGTGATCCTGAATCAGGGTTCGCTTGGCCTGGCAGACCGCCTTCTCCACCGCATGCAGCTGCTGGGCGATATCCACGCAGGCACGGCCGTTTTCGATCATGGTGACGATGCTGCGCAGGTGCCCTTCGGCACGCTTCAACCGTTTGACGATGTCGCCATGGCTCTGGTGCGGGTGATCGTGCTCGTGCTGGCTCATCAGGAGGCTCTCATGCGGGATAGCGTTGCCACATCCTATCCCCCTGGGGAGGATAGTGAAAGAGTACCGGAATGAAGAGCTGGCAGGTATCGGTGCGAGCGCCGCCCCTACCCCGCGCGGATAGCCGTGCACGTCGGCTGCTTTCAGCCTGGAGTAAGGCAACTTGAGAAAGGCGGAATTTACAGGTCTCCAGGGCCCGCCCAATACGGGTTCCGCCTGCGCAGGCCAGATACGGCTCCACACTCGCCCCTGACCGCACACCACGCTGTCACGACGCGATGACACCCGGTCGAGCAACCTGAGGCAGGATGGGCTGTGGTTCGGGATGCCAAGTGATACCATTGCGCGCTTCGACGCCGCGCTGAGCACCACCTGGCCCCGGCGCCAGATGCCCGACACGTCCACCTTGCCTTACCAGCCTTAGCGGCTCGTCTGCCGGCAGGGTCGTAGCGTTCACTCACATGCGCAGGTTCGTCTTCCTCGGTTCGGGCCGGGTTGAAAGGCTCGAAGCGGTATCCCCCGTTAAACAGCGCACCTCAAGTTACTGATAGGTAAGTCCTTTGATCTCCACCGCGAATATCACCATGCAGTTCGGCGCCAAGCCGCTGTTCGAGAACGTTTCCGTCAAGTTCAACAACGGCAACCGCTACGGTCTGATCGGCGCCAACGGTTGCGGCAAGTCGACCTTCATGAAAATTCTTGGTGGCGACCTCGAGCCTTCCGGTGGCCAGGTGATGCTCGAGCCGAACGTGCGCCTGGGCAAACTGCGCCAGGATCAGTTCGCCTACGAAGAATTCAACGTGATCGACACCGTGATCATGGGCCACGAGGAGCTGTGGAAGGTCAAGGCCGAGCGCGACCGCATCTACTCGCTGCCGGAAATGAGCGAAGAAGACGGCATGAAGGTCGGCGAGCTCGAAGGCGAGTTCGCCGAGATGGACGGCTACACCGCCGAGTCCCGCGCTGGCGAGCTGTTGCTCGGCCTGGGTATTCCGCTGGAGCAGCATTTCGGCCCGATGAGCGAAGTCGCCCCCGGCTGGAAGCTGCGCGTGCTGCTGGCCCAGGCGCTGTTCTCCGATCCGGACGTGCTGCTGCTCGACGAGCCGACCAACCACCTGGACATCAACACCATCCGCTGGCTGGAAAACATCCTCACGGCGCGTAACAGCACCATGATCATCATTTCCCACGACCGCCACTTCCTCAACGCGGTCTGCACCCATATGGCCGACCTGGATTACGGCGAACTGCGCCTGTTCCCGGGCAACTATGACGAGTACATGACTGCCGCGACCCAGTCGCGCGAGCAGTTGCTGGCCGACAACGCCAAGAAGAAGGCGCAGATCGCCGAGCTGCAGACCTTCGTCAGCCGCTTCTCGGCCAACGCCTCGAAAGCCAAGCAGGCCACCAGCCGCGCCAAGCAGATCGACAAGATCCAGCTGGCCGAGGTCAAGCCGTCGAGCCGCGTCAGCCCGTTCATCCGCTTCGAGCAGACCAAGAAACTGCACCGCCAGGCCGTGACCATCGAGAAGGTATCCAAGGCCTTCGACGACAAGGTGCTGTTCAAGAACTTCAGCTTCACCGTCGAGGCCGGCGAGCGCGTAGCGATCATCGGCCCCAACGGTATCGGCAAGACCACCCTGCTGCGCACCCTGGTCGGCGAGATGGCCCCGGATGCCGGTTCGGTGAAATGGACGGAGAGCGCCGAGGTGGGCTACTACGCGCAGGATCACGCCCACGACTTCGAAGATGACGTGACCCTGTTCGACTGGATGGGCCAGTGGACGACCGGCGAGCAGGTGATTCGCGGTACCCTCGGGCGCATGCTGTTCTCCAACGACGAGATCCTCAAGTCGGTCAAGGTCATCTCCGGTGGTGAACAAGGCCGTATGCTGTTCGGCAAGCTGATCCTGCAGAAGCCCAACGTGCTGGTGATGGATGAACCGACCAATCACCTGGACATGGAATCGATCGAGGCGCTCAACCTGGCGCTGGAGAACTATCCGGGCACGCTGATCTTCGTCAGCCATGACCGCGAGTTCGTCGGCTCCCTGGCCACACGCATCATCGAACTGTCGGATAATGGTGTGACCGACTTCAGCGGCACCTACGACGACTACCTGCGCAGCCAGGGCATCATCGTCTGATACCTGCCGCACAACGAAAAAGCCCGCTTTCGCGGGCTTTTTCGTTTCAAGCGTCAGCTCAGGCTTTGGCGAACAGCTCGCTGATACGCTGCGCTGCGCCTTTCATGGCCTCTGCACGCGGCTCTTCGCCATAGGCCAGACCTTCTGCGCGAACGATCTCGATATCGTCGATGCCGACGAAGTTCAGAATGCGCACCAGATAGTCTTCATGCGCCTGGCCGGAGGGCTGGCCAGCGTGAATGCCACCAGCGCTGGAAACGATGACCACGGTCTTGCCGCCTGCCAGCCCGACCGGGCCATTCTCGGTGTACTTGAAGGTTTTGCCGGCGACGGCGATGCGGTCGATCCAGGCCTTCAGTTGGCTGGGAATGGCGAAGTTGTACATCGGTGCGCCGATGACGATGGCGTCAGCTGCGAGGAACTCTTCCACGGTGCGCTCGGCCAGTTCGACCTCGTGCTTCTGCGCAGCGTCACGCAGTTCGGCCGGGGTACCAGCAGCCACCAGGCTGGCGGCGGAGAGATGGCTCAGCGCATCGCTGGCCAGGTCGCGGTAAGTCACTTGAACATCGGACTCGGCGGCGCTCCAGGCCTTGACCACATCACGGCTGAGCTGACGGGAGGCGGACGCATCACCCAGGATGCTGGAATCGAGGTGCAGCAGTTTCATTAGGCTCTCCAGAGTGGCATGCGCCGTGGCGACGCGAAGGTTTCAGATGCTACCCATGGAGCCAATAGTCGATAAGATGGCAAAAATGCAATAGTTCGTCCCACTGATAGGACACTGATATGCACGATCTCAACGATCTGTTCTATTTCGCCAAGGTGGTGGAGGCCGGTGGTTTCGCCGCAGCCGGGCGCGCACTGGGCATTCCCAAGTCACGCCTGTCGCGGCGTATCGCCGAGCTGGAACAACGTCTCGGCGCGCGACTGCTGCAACGTTCGACGCGCAAACTGGCGCTGACCGATATCGGCGAGCGTTACCTGCGCCATTGCCAGGCGATGTTGCTGGAGGCCGAACAGGCCGAGGAGACAGTGGCCAACCTGACCAGCGAGCCGCGCGGTCGGATACGTTTCTCCACTCCCCCTGGCGTGGCCTTGCTGCCCGGCCTGATCAACGAGTTCCTCGCACGCTACCCCAAGGTGCAGCTGGAAGTGGTGCAGACCACTCGCCGCATCGACCTGCTGAACGAGGCCATCGACGTCGCCCTCCGCGTGCGCAACGTCGATGATGAGGAACCAGGGCTGATCACTCGCCGTCTTCTGCCTGCCCGCGCCCATGTGGTGGCACGGCCGGATCTGGTCGCCGGGCTACGCCTCGAACAACCGGAGGATCTGCAACAGTTGCCGGCCCTGGGCGCCATCGGCGCTGACCGGCGCATTCATCTGCGCTTTTGTCACGCCACGTCCCAGGAGTTTCGTGAGATCGCCCTGGAGGCGCGCCTGGCCGTCGACGACTTCCCCATGCGCAAGTCGGCGGCACTCGCAGGTGTGGGCATCACCCTGCTGCCCACCACGCATTGCCACGAGGAATTGGCCGATGGCCGGCTGATCGCCCTGCTGCCGGAGTGGACGGTGCCGCAAGGCCACATCCAGCTGGCCTATACCCACAGGCGCGGCATGTCGCCGGCAGTCCGCGCCTGGATCGAGCTCCTGAGCGACGCCTTCAGCCGCTGGAGCTTCCCGCTCTGACTCAGATGCGGAACTGACGCACCAGCGCGCCGAGGCGATCACCGAGGCCCGCCAGGCTGCGGGCAGTCTGCGCACCACGCTCGGTTTCGTCGGCCACGCTGTCCACGGCGACGGCGATCTGGTGCACGCTGCGGTTGATCTCCTCGGCCACGGCCGTCTGCTCCTCTGCAGCGCTGGCGATCTGTGCGTTCATCGCGTTGATGGTGGCGATCAGTTGGGCGATGGCATCGAGCGACTCACCGGCCTTGTTCGCCTGCTCGCTGGTCAGCTCGCCGGCATCGCTGGAACGCCGCATCGAAGTGACCGACTGCTGCGTGCCTTGTTGCAGACGGTCGATCATGCCCTGGATTTCCTGGGTGCTCTGCTGGGTACGGCTGGCCAGCGCACGCACTTCATCGGCGACCACGGCAAAACCACGTCCGGCCTCACCCGCGCGCGCCGCCTCGATGGCGGCGTTGAGCGCCAGCAGGTTGGTCTGCTCGGCAATGGAGCGGATCACATCGAGCACGCTGACGATGGACTGCACGTCCTGCTGCAGGCTGTCGAGCGATACGCCGCTGCTGCGGATGTCCTCCACCAGCGAGTGAATGCGCTGGATGCTGCCATCGACCACGCTCTTGGCCGCCTGCCCTTCACGGTCGGTCTGCTGCGCGGCTTCGGCGGCGTTCTGCGCACTTTTGGCCACTTCATGTGCTGCCGCCGACATTTCGTTGATCGCCGTGGCCACCTGATCGGTTTCATGACGCTGTTGCGCCATGGCCTGCTCGGAACGTTGCGCCTGATCCGACACCTGGGTGACCAGCTCGGTGAGCTGCCCGGTCATATCGACGATCTGCCGCACCAGGCCATGCACCTTCTCAACGAAGCGGTTGAACGATCCGGCCAGTTGCCCCAGCTCATCCTGGCTGGTGATCGGCAGGCGCCGGGTCAGGTCGCCCTCGCCCGCCGCGATATCGTCGAGGTTGGCTTTGATCTGTTGCAGCGGACGCAGGAAGGCGTTGCCCAGCCAGACACCGATCACGCCGAACACCAGCAGCAGAATCGCTGCGACTACCACGATGCTGGTGATGATGGTGCCAATGCGCCGGTCGATCTCCGCTTGCACCTCGGTGATCCGCGCCTCGACACCGTCGAGGTTCAGCGCGGTGCCAAGGGCCATGTCCCACTTCGGCAGGTAATAGCTGTAGGCGAGCTTGGGCACCTGCACGGACTCGTTGCCCGGCAGCGGTGACGAGTAGTTGACGAAGTAGGTGTTGTTCTTCGCCACGTTGACCAGCTCGCGGTTGATGTAGACGCCATTGGAGTCGCGTCGGTCGGCCAGGCTCTTGCCGACATCCACCGGGCTGTCGCCCCGGAACAGGCGCACGACGTTGGAGTCATGGCCGAAGAAGTAGCCATCGGCGCCGTATTTGATCTTCGAGAGGATGGCGATGGCCTGTTCGCGGCTGGCCATGTCGCCTTGCGCCGCACCATCGTAGAGGCCCTTTACCGAACCCATGGCGATCTGGATGTAGTGCTCCAGTTCGCTGCGTTTTTCCTGCAGCAGACGCTCGCGCGTCTCGGCCACCTCGTCCGCGGCCAGGCTCTGCAGCACCCTCGCCGCCGTGCCGCTTAGCACCAGCGCGAAGAGGATCACGGGAACCAGCGCAAGCAGTATTACTTTGGCTTTCAATGTCAGGCGCATTTCTTGTTGTCCTTGTAAGCAGAGCCGCAACAAAACGGGGCTACCGATATATCGGCAGCCCCGTGAAGGAATTAAACGACCACAAGCGCCGAAAACTTAATCCGGCGCAGGCACGCCTTTACAGGATCATAGCGGCGGCCCAGCCGAACGCCAGCAGCGGCAGGTTGTAGTGCAGGAAGGTAGGCACCACGCTGTCCCAGATGTGATTGTGCTGGCCGTCGACGTTCAGGCCCGAGGTTGGGCCAAGGGTGGAATCGGAAGCGGGCGAGCCGGCATCGCCGATGGCGCCGGCAGTGCCGACGATGCACACGGTGGCCAGCGGGCTGAAGCCCAGTTGCACGCACAGCGGCACGAAGATCGCGGCAATGATCGGTACGGTGGAGAACGACGAGCCGATGCCCATGGTCACCAGCAGCCCGACCAAGAGCATCATCAGTACACCCAGGCCGCGGCTGTCGCCGATCCAGCCGGCGGAGGCGTCCACCAGGCTCTTCACTTCGCCCGTGGCGGTCATCACCTCGGCGAAACCCTGGGCGGAAATCATGATGAAGCCGATCATGGCCATCATCTTCATGCCTTCGGTGAACAGGTCGTCGGCTTCTTTCCAGCGCACCACACCCGAGACGGTGAAGATCACGAACCCCAGCAGCGCGCCGACGATCATCGAGTCCAGCCACAACTGCACGACGAAGGCCACCGCCACGGCCACCCCGGCGACGATCAGCGTCTTGGGGTTGTACTGAGCGCTCACGCGCTCGGCCTGTTCGATCTTCTCCAGGTCATAGATGCGCTTCTTGCGGTAGCTGAAGAACACCGCGACCAGCAGACCGAACAGCATGCCCAGGGCCGGGATCAGCATGGCCTCGGTGACGTTGACGCCGCTGACGTCCACACCGCCCTTGGCCACGTTGGCCAGCAGGATGTTGTTGAGGAAGATGTTGCCGAAACCGACCGGCAGGAACATGTATGGCGTGATCAGACCGAAGGTGATGACGCAGGCGATCAGACGCCGGTCGATCTGCAGCTTGGTCAGCACGTACAGCAGCGGCGGCACCAGCAGCGGGATGAAGGCGATGTGGATCGGCAGGACGTTCTGTGACGCCACCGAAACCGCCAGCAGCAGGCAGATCAGCAGCCACTTGACGCTATTGGTACCAGCCTCGGTCTGCTGGCGACCGACCAGGGCCAGGGCCTTGTCCGCCATGGCATGAGCCAGGCCGGACTTGGCAATGGCCACGGCAAAGGCGCCGAGCAACGCATAAGACAGCGCCACCGTGGCACCAGCACCCAGCCCCTTGTTGAAGGCCTCCAGCGTGCCGTCCATACCCAGGCCACCGATCAAGCCGCCGGCCAGGGCACCGATGATCAGTGCCACCACCACGTGAATACGGCACAGGCTGAGTACCAGCATGATGCCGACCGCGGCTATTACTGCGTTCATAAAAGCGTTCCACCTACTAGAGCTATCGAACCGGTGCAAACAATTACCGGAGAGGTTTGCGGCGCCGTTAGAGCCTGTTCAAAGTCTCGCGAGCTAGAGCCAGGCAAGGCGAAATCGAGCGAAGAACGCACTGGGCTCGCATTCGAGTTTACGAGCTGTAAATGAGCATTCTGACCGGGCTGGCGTTCCAGCTTGATTTCAACGCTGCATGGCCGACGCGCAGCAGACTTTGAACACGCTCTTACAAGTGCCCGAGCACTACGGCTACGGGATAGCGGCCACAAAAAGCCGCGTACTCTGCCGGATGCAGGCGGGGATGTCAAAAATGCAATTGTGCATAATTTAAATCGAAAACGTGCATAATATTGATCACCCTGAAGCGCTGATCAAGAAAGCCGCCAGCCAACCGATAACCCGCTGTAGCCCGCCATAGAAAGGAACGCATCATGCTGTTCAGCCGCCTTTCGATTCAGTTGAAGATCACCCTGCTCGCTGGCCTTTGCCTGCTGGCCATCGTCACACTGCTGGTGGGCGCATCGCAGTATCAATCCAGCCACAGCGCCGGCCTGGTTCGCGCCGCCAGCTCGAACATGCTGGAAGAAAGCGCCAAGTTGCGCCTGAAGGCACGCGGCGAATTGCAGGCGATCCGCATCCAGCGCTATTTCATGGATGCCTATCAGTACGGCAAGGGGTTCTCGTGGCAGATCCTGTTTCTGCGCGAGCAGGCGGAAAAACGCTTTCTCGATGCCTTCGACCTGCGCGAAGACCTCCATCGCCAGGTGCGCAGCAGCCTGGAGGCCAACCCCTCCCTGCTCGGCCTGTACCTGGTGTTCGAAGCCAATGCTCTGGATGGCAAGGACGAACTCTTCGCCGATCAACCGGAGCTGGGCAGCAACGAAGCAGGACGTTTCGCGCTGTATTGGGCACAACCTACGGTCGGCCAGCTGGAGGCCGAAGTGATGACCGAGCAATTGCTCGGCGATACCACCCCCGGCGCCAACGGCGTCGCCTACAACGCCTGGTACACCTGCCCTCGTGAAACCCGTCAGCCCTGTGTACTGGAGCCTTATTACGATGAGGTCGGCGGCCAGAAAACGCTGATGACCAGCATCGCCTTTCCCCTGGAGCTCGATGGCAAGATCATCGGCGTCATGGGCGTGGATATCAGCCTGGCCAGCCTGCAGCAGATCAGCCAGGAGGCCAATCGTGAGCTGTATGACGGCCAGGGTCATATCAGCATCTTCAGCCCCAATGCTTTGCTCGCCGGGCATAGCCGCGATGGCAGCCTGCTCAGCCAGCCGGTCGAGCGTGCCTTTCCCGATAAGGCCAGCGAATTGCGCGGCCTGATCCAGAGTGGCGCCGACGCAGAACTCAATCACGGCGAGATGCTGCGCGAGCTCAGCCCCTTCAAGCCCATTCCCGAAGCCAAACCCTGGACGGTTCTGCTGGAAGTGCCTCAAGCCGTGCTGCTGGAGCGTGCCAACGCGCTCGGCGCGCAACTGGACGAACGCCGTGCCAGCGACAGCCTCACCGCCCTGCTGCTGGGCCTGGTCGCCGTCATCGTTGGCTTGGTGCTGATGTGGCTGACCGCACGCGGCGTGACCCGACCCATTCTCGGCGTGGCCGCCATGCTCAAGGACATCGCCAGCGGCGAAGGCGACCTGACACGCCGCCTGCAGTATGCCAAGCAGGATGAGCTGGGCGAGCTGGCCGGCTGGTTCAACCGTTTCCTCGACAAGCTGCAACCGATCATCGCTGACGTGAAGAACAGCGTGCTCGACGCCCGTGGCACCGCCGACCAATCCGCCGCCATTGCCAGCCAGACCAGCGCCGGCATGCAGCAGCAATACCGCGAAGTCGATCAGGTGGCCACCGCTTTCCAGGAAATGAGCGCCACTGCGCAAGACGTCGCACACAACGCCGCGCAGGCTGCCGAAGCGGCGCGCAATGCCGACCAGGCCAGCCGTGAAGGCTTGCAGGTAATCGCTACGACCACCAACACCATCGAACTGTTGGCCAACGAAATGAACGTGGCCATGCAGGAGGTCGAAGGCCTGGCCAGCAGCAGCGAACAGATTGGTTCGGTGCTCGAAGTGATTCGCTCCATCGCCGAGCAGACCAACCTGCTGGCACTCAATGCCGCCATCGAGGCAGCCCGCGCCGGTGAGGCGGGCCGTGGTTTCGCCGTGGTCGCGGACGAGGTGCGCAACCTGGCCAAGCGCACCCAGGATTCGGTCGAGGAAATCCGCCAGGTGATCGAGGGCTTGCAAAGCGGCACCCGCGAAGTGGTCAGCACCATGCACAGCAGCCATCGCCAGGCCCAGGGCAGCGTCGAGCAGGTGCAACTGGCCGTGGCCGCCCTGCAGCGCATCAGCCAGGCGGTCAGCACCATCACCGACATGAACCTGCAGATCGCCAGCGCCGCCGAGGAGCAGAGCTCGGTAGCCGAGGAGATCAACCGCAACGTCGCCTCGATTCGCGACGTCACCGAATCCATCAGCGGCCAGGCCCAGGAGTCCGCACAGGTCAGCCAGAACCTCAACCGCCTGGCCAACCATCAGCAGAACCTGATGGATCAATTCCGCGTGTGAGGTGCGCCATGCGCACCGAAAAACCACCGATTCATGAGGCAGCTTCGCGCATGACGCCAAACAGCTGCTTTTCTGGCGGTTGCGCCCTTGCCGTGCAGGTAGTTGTTCGCCTAGCCTGCGCCTTCATTTCTCAGGGGAAGCAGTATGCTCAACATCGCCTTGGTCGCCGGCTCCAGCCGCAACAACAGTCAATCGGGAAAGGTCGCGCGCTTTCTTCGCCAGCGCCTGATCGAACAAGGCCACACCACGCAGGATCACAGCGACATCATCGACCTCGGCCTGGCGCCCTTGCCATTGTGGCCAGCCGAAGACAACGGCCCCTGGGAGCTCTATCGTCAGCAGTTGGCCGCAGCCGATGCGGTGATCATCATCGCGCCGGAGTGGAACGGCATGGCCTGCCCGGCGATCAAGAACTTCTTCATCTACGCCAGCAAGGCCGAACTGGCACATAAGCCGGGCTTGTTGGTGGGCGTATCCTCCGGTATCGGCGGCGCCTACCCGATCAGCGAACTTCGCGCCTCCAGCTACAAAAACTGCCGCCTGTGCTACCTGCCCGAGCACCTGATCGTGCGCCAGGTAGAGAAAGTGCTGAACGTACCGCAGCCAGTGGACGAAGCCGACGAGCGCATTCGCGACCGCAGCGATTACGCCCTCGACGTACTGGTGCGCTACGCCCACGCCCTTAAACCGGTACGCGCCGCCATCGGTTTCGAAAACCCGGCCTTCGCCAACGGTATGTAAGGGATAACGCGCACGTCTGCAGGATGGGTTAGCGGCGCTGAACACAGCTCTTGTAGGCGCGCGCCGCGTAACCTCGCCGGCGCGATGCCATGCGCTCGGACTCGGCTCAGCGCCGTGGCAAACTCACCATCACTCGCAGCCCGCCCAGCGGGCTGTCCTGCAACTCGATTCGGCCATTCCAGGCCTCGATGATGTCGCGCACGATACCCAGGCCCAGGCCGTGTCCCGCCACCTGCTCGTCCAGACGCGTGCCACGCCCGAGCACGACCTCACGGCGCTCGGCATCGATGCCAGGGCCGTCGTCTTCGACAGACAGGCGATAACCTTCGGTATTCTCCTCGACCGTCAACTGAACCTTCTGCTCAGCCCATTTGCAGGCGTTGTCCAACAGGTTACCGAGTAGCTCCAGCAGATCCTCACGGTCACGCGGCAAAACCAGCCCCGCGGGCGCCTGCCAATCCAGGCTCAGGCCACGGTCGTGGATCATCGCCAAGGTAGCGAACAGTCCCGGTAACTCCTGCGCACAGTCAAAACGCGCGCCGGGCAACGCTTCACCGGCAAGACGCGCGCGCCCCAGTTCGCGGCTGAGGCGTTGTTCGATCTGCTCCAGTTGTTCACGCATGCTGGCACGCAAAGCCGGGTGGGCGGCCAGCTCTTCGCGTCCGGCAAGGCTGATCAACACCGCCAGCGGCGTCTTCAACGCATGCCCCAGGTTGCCCAGGGCGTTACGTGAACGCTTCAAGGTGTCTTCGGTGTGAGCCAGCAGGTGGTTGATCTGCGCAACCAGGGATTCGAGTTCCTCGGGCACCTCGGCGTCCAGATCGGTACGACGGCCTTGCTGCAACTGCACGATCTGCTGTCGCACCTGTTCCAGCGGGCGCAATGCGCGGCGCACCGTGTAGCGCTGCGCGATCAGTATCAACAGCAGCGCCGCTCCGCCCAAGCCCAGGCCCAGCCACTGCATCCGGCGAAAACTCTGCAGGATTGGCTGGTAATCCATCGCCACGCTGATCGACAGATTCTCACCGTAGCGACGGTAATCAGCGCGATAGATCAGCAGACGCTGGCCCTGCGGGCCATCCCCCAGTTCCGTTTGCATCCCCAGGTCGTTGGGCTTGAGCAATTCACGATCCCACAGCGAACGCGAACGCCAGCTGCGGTCGGAAAAATCGATACGGAAGTAATGACCGGAGAATTGTCGCTGGAACGAAGGATCCAGGCGCCGCTCATCCAACTGCAGACCAGCCGGCCCGCGCACCAGTGCTGCCAGCAGGCCCTGCGCTTCGTCGCGCAAGTCTCCTTCCAGATAGGTACGCAAACCACGGTCGAAGACCCACAGACTGGCCTGCGCCAGAATCAGCCCGACCAGCAGCAGCGTACCGGCAAGGCCAATGCCAAGCCGGCGCTGAATAGACCTCAACCCTGCTCTCCGGTAAAGCGGTAGCCCTGTCCGCGGCGGGTCTCGATCACGTTGCGCCCGAGCTTGCCGCGCAGGCGATTGACATGCACTTCGATGACGTTGGAATCGCGCTCGGTCTCACCATCGTAGAGGTGATCGGCCAAATGGCTCTTGGACAGGATCTGTCCCGGATGCAGCATGAAGTAACGCAGCAGACGAAACTCGGCGGCAGTCAGGTCGATGGCTTCATCACCCGATGTCACGCACTGGCGGCTCTCATCCAGTTGCAGGCCGGCAGCCTCCAGTTGTGGCTGATTGGCCAGACCATGCGCTCGACGCAGCAGCGCCTGAATGCGCAGCGCCAGTTCCTCGGGATGGAACGGTTTGGTCAGGTAATCATCGGCGCCTGCCTTGAGCCCTTCGATCCGTTCGGCCCAGGAGCCGCGCGCGGTCAGCACCAGAACCGGGGTAGCCAGGCCTCCGGCGCGCCATTCCTGCAGCACCTCCAGGCCAGGCTTGCCCGGCAGACCGAGGTCGAGAATGATCAGGTCATAAGGCTCGCTGGCCCCCTGATAAGCCGCGTCACGGCCATCTGCCAGCCAATCCACGGCATAACCCTGGCGGCTCAGACTGGCCGTCAGCTCGTCGGCCAGGGGTACATGATCTTCCACCAGCAGCAGGCGCATCAGTCGTCTTCCTCGTCCTTCAGAATCTTGCCGTCGCGGGCATCCAGCTCGAGCTCACGCACCACGCCCGTGGTGGTCAGGATTTCCACCTCGTAGACCAGCACACCATCCTCTTCCTCCAGCTCGGCTTCCAGCAGGGTGGAGCCGGGATAAGCCTTGCCAACGTGCTGCATCAATTGCTCGAAGGGCATGATGATACCCTCGCGCCGCAGGCGCAGCGCCTCATCCTGATCGAGGTCACGGGCAAAGCCCGGTGCGGCGGCAAGACCGCAACTCAGGCTCAACAGCAGCAGAGCGGCACTACGCAAGTTCATCAATCGTCCTGGTGGTTCTTCAGAATTTCACCGGTGCTGGCATCCAGTTCCAGATCCCACTGTACGCCTTGAGCGTCACGCAGCTCGATCTGGTAGATGTAGCGGCCGTACTCGTCTTCGAGCTCGGTTTCCTCGATGCGGGCACCTGGATGTTGAGCCAGGGCTGCTTCGTTGAGCTGCTCGAAGGATTTGATGGTTCCAGCATCACGCAGGCGCAGAGCTTCATCCGGCCCCAGGTCACGCGCCTGGGCAATGGTAGCGGCACTGACGAGGGTGGCAAGCGTCGCGAGGCTGATCAATCGTTTCATGGGTTTCTTCTCCAGCAGTGAATCCGTGCCTGTCACTCTAGGGCCTGGCACTTAATCCAAACTGAATTCGACCGCATCATTCACCTCATGAAGTTGCTTGGCCTGCTCGTCCACGCCTCTATAATCGCCAGCTTGCATAACGGAGGCATTGATGAGCGCGATCCATATCAAGTCCCCTGCCCTGACCATCAAGGCTGGCCCTCAGGCATTGGCGCGAATTCGTCAGAATGGTTTGAGCCCTGCGGATGTCGGCATCCTGCCTGGCGCTGCAGGCGGGCCAAAGGGCATTGGTATCCAGGGGCTAGACTTGGCACTGTTCGGCGACTGGCTACTGCGCGCCCCACGCGAGCGCGCCCTGATCGGCGCCTCCATCGGCTCCTGGCGTTTCGCCAGTGCCTGCCTGCCAGATCCGGCCGCCGGCATCCGTCGGCTTGGCGAGCTCTACACCTCTCAGCGTTTCGCCAAAGGCGTGAGCATGGCCGCTGTGTCAGACAGTTGCCGGCAGATGCTCAATGAGCTGCTCGCCGATCAGGATGCCGCCATCATCACCAACCCACACTATCGCCTGCATATCGTCGTGGTGAAGAGCCATGGCCTGCTGCAGCACGATCATCGTGGCAAACTGAGCCTGGGCCTGTCCTCCGTCATCGGCAATAACCTGCTGGCCAGGCAGCGCCTGGGGCGCCACTTCGACCGAGTGATCCTGCACGATGCCCGGCAAGCCCCACCGCTGGCGCAGCTCAGCGACTTTCGCTCGCACTTTCATGCCCTGACAGCGGAAAACCTGCGCCACGCGCTACTGGCTTCGGGTTCGATTCCCATGGTGATGGAGGCAATTCGCGAGATTCCCGGCCTGGAGCCTGGCGCTTATCGTGATGGCGGCCTGCTCGACTATCACCTCGACCTGCCCTATGACGGTGAGGACATCGTGCTCTATCCGCACTTCACCGATCGCGTGATCCCCGGCTGGTTCGACAAGAGCATGCCCTGGCGCCGTGGTGACCGCACACGCCTGCAGAATGCCCTGTTGCTCGCGCCTTCGCGTGACTACCTGGCGCGCCTGCCACACGACAAACTGCCGGATCGCACCGACTTCAAACGCTATCTGGGCAATGACGAAGGACGCGAGCGTTACTGGCGTCAGGCCATGGCCGAAAGCGTTCGGCTAGGCGATGAGTTTCTCGAGTTGGTCGAGAGCGGCCGCCTAGCCGAACGCCTGCAACCGCTTTGATGATTGCGGCCAGTGTCGCCCAGTAATCTGCGTAGGTCAGGGAGGATCGATGAAGCTTGCAGTAGCAATCATCCACGGTATTGGTAACCAGCTCGATAGCCGCGATCACGAAGGTCAGCACCAGTTCGCGCAGCGCCTGATTCAGGGCCTGCGTCTGCAACTCGGCGAGGACGCGCAGCAGGTCGCATTCCAGAGCCTGTATTGGGCCAGCGTGCTGGATAAACGCGAAGAAGCCTATCTTGCCAAGCTTGCCCACGAACCCGTTACCTGGCGATGGCTACGCCGCATCGTCACGCTATTTCTCGGAGATGCGGCCGGCTACCGCAAGGTCAGCGAAGCCTACGACACGACTTATCAGGAAGTGCATCAGTGCCTGCGCAATGGACTCACCGCGTTGCGTGCCCAAGTCGGGCCGCAGACCCCCTTGCTGGTGCTGGCGCACTCGCTCGGCGGGCACATCTTCTCCAACTTCGCCTGGGATCAGCAGAAGCTCAATGCCACCCCAAGCTGTCCACATGACCCCTTCCTGGCGCTGGAAACACTCGCAGGCATCGTCACCTTTGGCTGCAATATCCCCTTGTTCACATTTGCCTACGACCCGGTGCAACCCATCCGCTTTCCAGGGCACTGCCTGACCGAGCCAGTGCGCGAACAGGCGCGCTGGCTGAACCTCTACGCCCCTGCCGACCCGCTGGGCTACCCACTGCGCCCCATCAAGGGTTATGAAGCAGTGGTGCACGAAGACCGCGCCATGCCGGTCGGCCCCTGGTACAAACGCCATACTCCGCTGAGCCATATGGCCTACTGGCAGGATCGAGGTTTTCACCGCTATCTGACGCAACAGATACGCCGACTGCTGAACGCACAGGCCAGTGAACAGACCTGATAAACTGCGCCGCTTCACGCCCTTCAGGCCGAATCACTACGCGAGCGCTGTTCAGTGGAATTGTTCAAAGAGTTCATCTTCGAGGCGGCCCATCGCCTGCCCCACGTACCGGAAGGCCACAAGTGTGGCCGTCTGCATGGCCACTCCTTCCGTGTCGCCATTTATATCGAAGGTGAAGTCGATCCCTATACCGGCTGGATTCGCGACTTCTCCGAGATCAAGGCGATTTTCAAGCCGATCTACGAGCAGCTCGACCACAACTACCTGAACGACATCCCCGGGCTGGAGAACCCCACCAGCGAAGTGCTCGCCAAGTGGATCTGGCAGCAGGTCAAACCACTGCTACCTGAACTGTCTCGTGTGCGCATCCACGAAACCTGCACCAGCGGCTGCGAATACCGCGGCGACTGATCCCAGCCCATAAACCCCAAGGCCACCTGACGGTGGCCTTTTCGTTGCTGCACGATCCCCGTAGGGTGCGCCGCGCGCACCGGCATGCCGGCGTCCTGGCGGAGCGCTCAGCGCACCCTACGCGAAGCACTATTTTCCGCACCACAAAGAAGAAACCCCCGCCTCTTTCGAAGCGGGGGTTTCGTATAGGAGCTTGACGATGACCTACTCTCACATGGTGAAGCACCACACTACCATCGGCGA
>Ga0206116_1000722_pt1 | contig 26692 bp, 30 predicted proteins | sample 3A1Ametagenome_FD_178000 | JGI IMG/M metagenome (GOLD analysis project Ga0206116, IMG submission 178000) | Enriched microbial communities from leaf-cutter ant dump, University of Wisconsin, Madison, United States - 3A1A | ecosystem: Environmental > Terrestrial > Nest > Insects nest > Nest dump...
AATGTCGAGCCCTTCCGCTATCATGCGGTCCAGGTCGGCGAAGTGAGCCGCTTGATCTTCCATCGTTCCGATGCGGACGGTCAATGTGGTCATTTCAGCATCCTTTCAACGTCCTGATTGAAAGCGTTGATCAACGCCTTGAGCGTGGTGAACTCGAAATACTCCTCGCTGCCACCGATATGTCGGTGATCGCCTTTGCCCCGCTCGTTGTCATAGCGGAGGACGCATTCGCCGTTTACAACCAGCGCCAGACGGTACTTGAACTTATGAGCGCTACCGGGGACTGGCGAGGGCAGAAGCCATAGAGCAATCTCGACGAAAGCCTCATCGGTGAGATTGGTACGGGATTTCTCGATCAGCTTCGCTTTCATGTTGTTACCATAAACAACAGTAGGCGTGTTGTCAACAATAACAACGGGTAGGGCTTACTCGTTTGGCTTGAGATACCCATGCCCTTCCAGCCAATCGCGGAGAACGGGGCTTTAAAACGCGAAACCCCATCTCGGAAGGTGGGGCTGCTCGTTCAGGACTTGAGGAGGCCTTCGCAGCGAAGCTGATACCGCACAGCTTCGGACTTGCGACGGTTCCCCATTTTCATGTCCAGATGCCGGGGGCAGGCCCCATTCGCTTTATGCGGCTTGCAAAGGAGGCAACCAGCTCGGCGGTTCTTTGGTCGTTTGCGCTTGTGATGCATATTCTTCTCCGTGTTCCAGCGCGGCCTCTCGCCGCCCGGATATCTTCGGAGAAGGGAAGTCCGAACCTGCCATAGTCAGGCCGCTTTGTTCGCGGTTGTCACGGTAAGCTGGAGACCGAGAGCCTTCATCACTCCAAGCAGGGTTGAAAGCTTCGGATCGCCTTTGGCGCTGAGGGATTTGTAAAGCGCCTCGCGAGTGATGCCGGCTTCCTTGGCTACGGCGGTCATGCCTTTTGCCTTGGCTATGTCGCCGAGGGCAACGGCAATCATGGTTAGGTCGCCGTCTTCGAAGACGACTTCCAGGTATTCTTGGATTGCCTCATCGCTTGTGAGGATTGCCGTAGGGTCCCAAAGGGTTGTTTCGATAGGCATGGTCAGGCTGCCGCACTGTTTTCAGCGGCCACTTTCTCTACGAGATCGGGGGCGGCTTCAATCGTCTGAAGGAGGAGGCGCCCAGCAAGATCAGGTTTACGCCGGCCTTGCTCCCAATTGTTGATGGTTGCCGCGGGGATGCCAAAGCGGCGCTCGAAATCCTTGGCCGACTTCGCCACTTTCCTCCGTATGGCTTTGATGCGATCGGTTGGCATGGGGTCGATGTTGACGGTTTCAAGGGCGAGTTCGCCGCGCTTCCATGCGCGGGCCTCCTCAAGCCCTTCAAGGAGGGCTTCGCCGAAAGTAGGTTCCTTATCCATCGGTGAACTCCTTCATTATCTCTAGCGCCGCCTTGCGCTGGTCCTTGGTCAAGTCTTCCTGTTCGTTCTTGGCGTAGGCGAACAGCATTACGGCAACGTCATCGGCAACCATAAGGAAGTAGATCGCCCGAGCGCCGCCACGTTTCCCTTTGGTCCCCAGACCGAAACGGACCTTTCGGATGCCGCCAAGGCCTGGGATCACGTCACCAACGGTTGGATCAGCGGCAATGGACTGCTCTAGCCCGGCAACCTCGGCTGTCGTTGCGCCAATGCGCTTGAGGTCTTTCCGATAGCGATTGGTGCGGACGATTTGCATTGCCGTTTATTACGCCATTGGCGCATTGCAGTCAAGAGGAATTGCGCCAATGGCGTATAGCGATCATTCGGAGGACTTGAGGTGCCCGTTCCAGATCAGCCAGTCCTTGAGGATGCGGCGGATGGCTTTGGACTGAACCGGGATCAATCGGGAGCCGAGTCGAGGCGTTGCGTTAGGGTCACTTCATGTTCTTGAGTAAATGACGCCGCATAGTAGGTTCAGTTACGCCTAGCTTAGACGCGAGATTCAGGATAGCGGCGGCTACTTCATCTTGACGTTTTCCCAAATCGCTCTCGAATACGTCGGGGTTCGCGTTCTCCACCGGCTGATAGTCGTCCATCTCCAACGTCTCTTGGAGGCGACGAAGGATGTCGGCATGCATGGTCAGGCCGCGCGTTTCTGCTGAGGCGGACAGCTTATCGTACATGCCTTTAGGGATACGAAGGCTTGTTCTGATGATTTCCGGGTCTTTTTCCATTTGGTGCCAATTTGACGCTTGACGCCAATTTAGCGTCTGCTAGGTTGGTGGTGCTTAAATGACGTCAAAAGAGGAGTACATGGAAAAGGTTAAGAGGTCGAGTCTGACATTGAGGCTCCCCGAGCCTCTTCGCGCATGGGTCGCGGAACGCGCACGTAAGAACTTCAACTCTCAGAATGATGAGATCGTTCGCTTAATCCGCGAATGCCAGGAAAAAGAAAAGGCCGGCGAGCCTCTCACAGCTTAGCGCCGACCTTTCCGAAAGAAACGCCGGCTAGGCCGGCCTCCCCTATGTCCATGAACCTTGGAGGTCAACGATGGACAAGCATCAACATAACACCAGCGGAAGGAAGTTTCCAGTCTCCCGCATCGCAGGCGGCGATATCGCGGATATCGACCTGAAGGCATTCGACGACGGGCCGCGCGCGCTCGATCTGGATATTGCAGAGCGCCTCGGGTTTGAGCGTCCTCGCAATATCAGGAAGCTCATCGAAAGGAATATGAGTGAGTTGCTGCGCTTCGGAACGTGCTCCACCGTGGAGCGCGTTGTTAAGGGCACTCGCGGCAGCACCAAGGTCAAGGAATACTGGCTGAACGAGGAGCAGGCTCTTTCGATCTCGGCGGCTTCCGATGCTCCGCTCGCGCCGGAAGTCCGCCACATGCTGATCAAGGTCTTCGTCGCATGGCGTCGTGGCGATCCGCCGCCGGCTCCGGTCAAGGTGAACGTCCCGACGAACGAGCGTCTGGCCGTGGCGAGGGAAGGGCGGTTGCAGTTCAAGATGTTCCGCTCGGTCGCCCGCGATATCGGCCTCAAGGGCAATCAGGCGGTTCTCTCCGCCAACCGGGCCACGAAGATGACGACGGGCTTTGACGTCATGGGCGCGCTCGGCATCACGCATATCGACGCTCAGGCAAATCAGCCAGACCTTCGCCCGTCCGATATCGCCGGGCGGCTTGGTCTCCGTAGCGCGCAAGAAGCCAACAAACACCTCGTTCGCTTCGGATACCAAAACGCGCTCCGCGACAATAAGGGCCACGTCTACTACGAGCTGACGCCGAAGGGTGAAAATGCCGGCGGCGTCTTCAAGGATACCGACAAGAAGACCGGCCACGGCGTTCCGATCAAGCAGCTGATGTGGGCTTCTCGGATCGTCGATCTTCTCCGCGCCGATATGGAACGGGAGGATGCATGATGGAGAACGTTTCGCATATAGAGATTGATGGCGGCACCATTTCGGGACCGACCGTCATCGAAACCGCGACTGGCAAGCGCACGCTTCCGACGCTCATCGGCTCGTATCGCTATTTCGTCAGTGTTATCGAGGATGATGGCGGTCGCATCTGCATGTGGGATGGCGCGGGCTACGCGGAAGCCTTGAGGGAAGCAGATGAGCTCAAAGCATCCTTCAATGCGCAGAAGATCGTAGATATGACGGGGAGGGCGGCATGATGCACCCCACCCTCACTCAAGCAATGTCTTCATGATATCGAAGTTTTAGGGAGATCAGTTCCCGAATTGCTTCTGGTCTGCTCGGAATGGGGCGCTGCTGAGAACGCCAGTCGTCAATAGCAGCGAGCAGTCCAGGCTGAAGTCGAACGCCGACAAGCTCACCAGTCGACTTAGGGCGTGGCTTTCGCGTTTTCGTGTTATCATGAGTTGACTTATTCATGATGCCATGTTATCACGATAATCAGGCCGGGGCAAGGCTGCCACCTTGCTTCCGGCCCTAACCGAAACGACGATCTACGGAGGATCATCGAATGGCTACCCCGTGTAGTACCATGAGCGCTGGCGCTCGTCCAATTCACCCGGCCATTGTGAAGGCTTCCCTCGCTGCCGCTGCTGCCGAAGCAGAGGTTCGCGCCGCAGCGGAATATCTCGCCGAAGTCATGCAGCGCATCCACGGCGGCAAATGGCGCATCGACATTGATCACGAAGTTCGGTTCATCATGATCCGTGATCTTCGCGATGATCGCCGCGTCACCCCAAAGCCGGAGGTGGTGTGATGCGACAGCTCGCAAGCGTAACCGAAATCATCGATGCGAGCCGAGCGCAGGACACCAGAACACCTGAGCAGCAGCTTGAAGCACTGATCAGTATGTTCTGCTCGGCCGCTCGGGTTATCGACCCCAGCATTACCAAGATGTGGGTCGGCCGTGGTAGTGAAGGGCTTAACCAGCCTTACTTCATTTCGATGGAGCGTGACGAAGGCGCAAGCGTCGTCAGGAGGGTGAAGCAATGAACCGCCGAGCCTTCATGAAGGGAGCCGTAATCGCGGCATCGACGCCGGCAACGATCGGCGCAGTCCCCACCCCGGAAATCGATCTTCTGATCCGCCGTTTCTATGCGGACAAGGATGCATGGAGCGCGATGGCCGACGAAGACGGCGATCTTGTCGCTGATGGCCTGGAATACGAAAACTCGTGGGCATCGTGCAAAGACCTGATCCGCTACCAGTGCCAGACGGAAGAGGATGTTCGCCGGAAGGTCACGGCGATCCTCGAAAACGGATGGCTGGAAGAAACGGCGGAGATCGGATTTGGCGATGAGCCGTTCCATTTCCGCGACTTCCTCAAGACGCTGATCGTACCGGCTACGTAGCCCGAAGATTGAATGGTTAACGGAAATTAAGAATTGGGCGGTATTGTCGCCTGATCCGCGACCGTGATCAAAACCAGAACGGGGATTACCCGACTAAGTGCCTGTTAGCAGTTGTCGAGAATCCCAAATACCTGCAAAACAATAAGTGATTCGCCCTCGCGGCGAATGCCCCGGCCCTAAACGGGGTGAGAGAGAGCGGCGTCTTAGATTGGACACCTGGGCCGTCGCTCTCTCTCGTGTCCACCGGCGATATAGGGATCGCCAGCGAAGAGGACCCATAGCATGGGCAATCTCGAAATTTCCAGACTGAACTACAATGGGCATGTCATTTCCGACAAGGGCGACATGCTTTGCCTGACTGATATGTGGAAGGCTGCGGGTGCTGATCCGCAGAAGGCCCCCGCGAAGTGGCGGGCGCTGCCCTCCGCAAAGGCATTCATCGAACATGTCGAGGTCACTATCGGAAAATCCGACAATGACCTTGTTCGCACTGTGAACGGCGGAAAGACGCCGGGGACTTGGGCGCATTGGCAGGTCGGCATGGCTTACGCCAAGTACCTCGACCCGAACTTCCACATGTGGTGCAATCAGGTCGTCCGCGAACGGATGGAAGGCAAATCTGTCCCCATCACTTTGCTTCCGCCGGAAGTGCTGGAAATGATCCGGCGCGATGACGGGATTTCCCGAATGCTCGCCCACAAGGTAACGGGCATCGAAAGCACGGTGCAGACACTGGCCAATGCCGTGGCGGCAATCGCCTCCGTCGTATCGCCGCCCAACCCCGGCCTTTACATTCAGGGTAAGACCTCGGGTGAAATCTGGACGGCGGCCGACCTCCCCAAGATTAAGAACGGCGCACGCTGGCTCGGCAACCGCCTTTCCGAAATGGGGTGCCAGATCGACGATTGCCGCTCTGTCCGGCTCGGGATGCGGAGTGCGCGACTCTTCGACCCGGACAAAGCGATGACGTGCATGAAGAACGGCCTTCTCCTCAAGGCGAAGGCCTACGCTTCGGAACGTGTCGGGCAGGGCAGGCTTCGGCTGGTTGCCAGTCGGGCGGAAAGCCGCCCTTCGGCATAGCCGTCACCATCACGGCAACACTACAGGCGCTCTTCGGGGCGCCTTTTTCATTGCTCAACCCTCGAAAGGAAATCACCATGGACCGCAATTTCCAGCGGGCGCTTTCGCTCGTCCTCAAACATGAAGGCGGATGGAGTGATCATCCGTCCGACCCGGGCGGCGCCACGATGAAGGGCATCACGCTTGCCAACTTCCGCCGCTACGTAAAGCCGAGCGCAACGAAGGACGATCTTCGCAAGATCACGGATCAGCAGGTCGCGACCGTATACCGTCGCTACTATTGGGACCCGATTGCTGGCGCGGAACTTCCCGACGGCATCGATTACGCCGTCTTCGACTTCGCCGTGAACAGCGGCCCGACGCGCGCGGCGCAATATCTGCAAAAGGTGGTCGACGTTTCCCAGGACGGCAAGATCGGTCCAGCCACGTTGAAAGCCGCGAAGGCGATGCTGCCAGCGACGGTGATCCACAATCTTTGCGACGAGCGCCTCGCGTTCCTGAAGCGGATCAGGAGCAAGGGCAAGCTACTCTGGGATACCTTCGGCAAGGGATGGTCTCGCCGGGTGCAGGAGGTCCGCGCCGAGGCGCTGTCTCTATCCGGCCGGCCGACGCCGGAAAAGCCTGCTATTGTCGAGAAGCGCGTTGAGGTCCCTGTAGAAAAGCCCGTCGTTCCCGAAAAGGTGGAGCAGAAGGTCAAGGAAAAGTCCAACTGGTTGACCTGGCTGACGGGCGGCGGCGGTCTCGGCACCATCGGCCTAGGCTGGCTTTCGGGCATGAATTGGCAGGCAATCATTGCAGGCGGCGTGGTGCTGGTGGTCGTGCTGCTCGTCCTTATCCTCCTTCGCAGCCAGATCATCGCCGCGGTGCGCGAAATCAGGGCGGAGGTTGGATCGTGATAGGCCTCTTCGATGCCCTCAAGATCGGCGCCGGGGCGATCCTCGGCGCTGCCATCTTCGCCGGCCCTGCCTATCTCTATGGCGTCCGGGCCGGCAAGACGGCGGCTGCTACGGCCGCCCTCGAAAAGACCGTTGAAATCCTCCGAGAAAGGAAGCTGACCGATGAAATGGTATTGGGCATGTCCGATGATGATCTGTGCCGCGCTCTTGGCGGGGTGCTCCGCGACGGCCGCTGTGAATAGCTGCGACATTCTCCGAAAGCCGCCGGCAATGAAGAGCGAGACGAGGGTGGCTGTCTTTGCAGATCGGCCCGTCGCGCAATGGGTAGCAGCGGTCGACGCTGATGGCCGGGCGGCGAGGTGCTGGAAATGACCCCACCTGAGATCGACGCCGCAGTGCATCACCAGCTCGGCGAATTGCTCGCCATCTCCCGCGCCCTCCAGGAGGACGTGCGCCGCCTCGACACGAAGATGCAGAGGTCCGAAGACAAGTCCGACGAAAGCCGGGCAAAGATGCATCGCCGGATCGACGATGTCGTCGGCACGGTCGGCGAGGTGCAGACGAGCGTTGCCACTCTGGAAAAGGACGTTCGGGACATGAAGCCTGTCACGGACGAGGTCCGGCGCTGGAAGCTGCTCGGTATGGGCGCGCTCGGCATGATCGGTGTCGGGGGCATCGCCCTCGGCGTGAGCTTCGCCGACGCGCTCAAGCGTATAGCCGGCCTGCTAGTCGGTCGCCCATAGATGCACGCATATCACAATCGTCCCAGCGCGCCGGCCGCTCACCAGCTCATGAGCAAGTGGATGATGGATGATACGACGCCCGCGGCAGCGGATAGCAGCAGCAGAAGCACCATCACCCAGAAACCGATTGTGCGCAGCATAGCTATATACCCTCCGGGATGGAGGGTAGGGGAATGCGATCAGCCCGGCAAGGCGGCACACTATCGCCGTAGAGAACGGCATCACTGCGGAATAGCAGTCTGGGGATATGAAGTGATGCGGAAGATATCCACAGGCTTCGAAAACGGTGGATATCGTTTTACAATCCGCTCTTGACGGCACTGGATTCATTGGGTGATTTGGAGCAGTATTTTACATCAACTTGCCGGTTATTCGGCTGATTTAACTTCCGATGCGACGTGACTCTTAATCAGCGGGTCCACGGTTCGAGCCCGTGATCACCCACCATTTTTCTCTCACGAGATAAATGGTTTACGCTGATTTCTTCCGGTAATGATTGAAACTTGCATCAATATGTGTCGTGCAGCTTCACCCAGCTCATGGTGCCCGTCTCGTTGCGTCCCTTGGGGGCGAGGTCGAGCCAGTTGAGCGCGCCCATCAGCAGCTCCGTTCCCCGGTGATAGGTCGAGTAGGTGTGGAAGATGTCGCCCCGCTCGTCCTTCGCGAAGACGCTGACGCCGAACATGTCCGGTGCGTTACGGATCGGCGTCAGGCCGTAATTGTAGAGCGCCAGACCGGCGGCGCGGTCCTCGGGGCTGAACGAGACGCCGAAATCGTAGCTGAAGTCGCGATCGTCCGCGGAGACCCAGGGGAAGGTCCAGCCCATCCTTCTGCGGACGTCCTCGATCCGCCGGATCGGCGCGCGCGAGACCGCGGCGAACGCCAGATCCGCATGCTCGAAGTGCTGGCGCGCCGCGTCGATGTGATCCATCGTGAAGGCGCAGCCGGGGCAGATGTGGTCCGAGCCGGGCGTCAGCATGAAGTGGTAGACGGCAAGCTGGCTGCGCTCCCCGAACAGGTCGCCCAGCGCGACGTCGCCGCCGGGGCCGTCGAAGACATAGGATTTCTCGATCCTGACCCACGGCAGTTGCCGGCGCTCGGCACGCAGGGCGTCGAGTTGATGTGTCATGGCGCGCTCCTTCTCGAAGAGCGCCTTGCGGGCGGCAAGCCAGTCCTCGCGTGAAACGATCTTGTGCTGCATCGTCATTCTCCTTCTGTTCGGTTGTGGGGTGGGAAAGCCGTCGCGCGCCGGCGGGAGGCGAGCCTCAGCCAGGGCGGCAGATGGAAAAGGCCCATCAGCAGGTACATCGGGACCATGCCGTCTATCGGCAGCAGGCCTGAACCCGAGGCGCAGAGCGCCATCGGGCCACCGGCGCTGATCCAGGCCATGACGGCGAAGGTCGGCGTGGCGGCAAGGCGGAGCCGGTCCGCCGCGCTGCGGCTCCACGGGAGCGGCTTGCCGTTCGCAAATGTCATTGGCGTTGTCATGTCTGGTTTCCCGTCGTTGCAAGGCCGAGACTAGATCGAGGGGAGCGAATGACGGGAGTGACAAGTCTGTCGGGATTTCCGGGGCCGCCTTGCGGTGGGCGACCTCCTGGGGCTGGCCTGCGACGCGGGGCGTGCGGGGCCGCGCCTGATTTCGGGTAACGGCCTTGATAAATATTTACTCCCCTTGATTTGTCAGATAGAAATGCCCGTGTGATTGCACGGATGAAGCGACGGCTGACGAGATGGTAACGATAAAGGAAATCGCCAAGGCTGTCGGCGTATCCTCCGCGACCGTCTCCCGGGTGCTAAACTACGATCCGGCCCTGTCGATCTCGCCGGCCAAGCGGCAGGCGATCATCGAGACGGCGGAGGCGCTGAACTACGAGACGCCGCGCAACCGCAACAAGGCGAACGGCCACGCGGCGCCGAGCCTGCTCACCCGCCTCGTCATCGTGCATTTCCTCGAACCGTCCGACGAGATCGCCGATCCCTATTATGTCGGCGTCAGGCTCGGCATCGAGAACCGTTGCCGCGACCTCAAGACGGAGATCGTCAAGGTCTTCCATTCCGACGCGCTGCCGGAGGCGGCCCTTCTGGAAAGCGCCTCCGGCGTCATCGTCATCGGAAAGCATTCCGACAACGAGATCGCCTGGGTGGAGGAGCATTCCCGCCATGTCGTCTTCGCTGACTTCGATCCGAAGAGCGACCATATCGACAGCGTCTTCTCCGACGTCGGGCTGGCGACGCGAAAGATCCTCGATTCCCTGAAATCCAGCGGCTACGGCCGCATCGGCTTCATCGGCAGCCACGAGAGCCTCAACGGCGGCGTGCAGCATTTCGCCGAGCGGCGCTGCGCGGCCTATATCGAGTGGCAGAAGAAGAACGGCACCTTCGATCCCGACCTTCTCGCCCTTGCCGACTGTTCCAGCGGGCAGAGCCTCAGGCTCGACACCGGCTACCGGCTGGCGCGCGATCTCCTGGCGCTTGCCGAGCGGCCCGACGTCATCGTCACCTCGAACGACAACATGGCGATCGGCACCTACCGCGCTTTGCAGGAAGCGGGGCTGGCGATCCCGAAGGACATCGCCGTCATCTCCTTCAACGATATCCCCGTCGCCCAGTTCCTCACCCCGCCGCTCACCACCGTGCGCATCCACGGCGAGCATATCGGCGAGACGGCCGTGGACCTCTTGCTGGAGCGGCTTTCCGGCCGCAGCTACGGCAAGCAGGTGCGCATAGCCACGGAGCTCGTCTGGCGTGAAAGCTGCCGTAAGCCGCTGCAATCGCGGGGCTTTTCGCCACCTTCGCAGGCGCAATAAATATTTACTAAATTTTCCTTGCGCGTTTCCTGAAATTCGGTAAATCTTTCCGCCGGCGGCAGGAGGAGAACCTGCCCGATCCGGTTTCTTGGGAGGAAACGATGAACAACAGGACCATTCTGTCGCGTCTTGCCGCCGGCATGTTTGCCGGCGCGAGCCTCTTGGCGTCCACCGCCGCCTTTGCCGGCGAAGTCACCGTCTGGTGCTGGGACCCGAATTTCAACGTCGCCATCATGAAGGAAGCCGCCGCGCGCTATACGGCCAAGCATCCCGAGACGACGTTCAACATCGTCGATTTCGCCAAGGCCGACGTCGAGCAGAAGCTCCAGACGGCGCTTTCCTCCGGCACGACCGACGCGCTGCCGGATATCGTGCTGATCGAGGACTACGGCGCGCAGAAATACCTCCAGTCCTTCCCCGGCGCCTTCGCCGCGCTGTCGGGCAAGATCGATTATTCCGGCTTTGCGCCCTACAAGGTCGAGCTGATGACGGTGGACGGCACCGTCTACGGCGTGCCCTTCGATTCCGGCGTCACCGGCCTCTACTACCGCAAGGACTACCTGGAGCAGGCCGGCTTCAAGCCGGAGGACATGCAGGACCTCACCTGGGACCGCTTCATCGAGATCGGCAAGGAAGTTGAGGCCAAGACCGGCAAGAAGATGCTCGGCCTCGACATCAACGATGCCGGCTTCATCCGCATCCTGATGCAGTCCGCCGGCGGCTGGTACTTCGACAAGGACGGCAACCTCTCCATCGAGAACAACGCCGCGCTGAAGGCCGCGCTCGAAACCGAGCAGAAGATCCTCCAGTCGGGCATCCACAAGCCGGCTGCCGGCTGGACGGAATGGGTCAACACCTTCACCTCCGGCGATGTCGCGACCGTCACCACCGGCGTCTGGATCACCGGCACGATCAAGGCGCAGGCCGACCAGTCCGGCAAGTGGGGCGTCGCGCCGATCCCGAAGCTGAATGTCGAAGGCGCGGGCCATGCCTCCAACCTCGGCGGCTCGAGCTGGTACGTGACGGAAAGCTCCGCCGAGAAGGACGAGGCCATCGACTTCCTCAACGAGGTCTACGCCAAGGACATCGACTTCTACCAGAAGATCCTGACCGAGCGCGGCGCCGTCGGCTCGCTGCTCGCCGCCCGCACGGGCGCGGCCTATTCCGAGGCCGACGCCTTCTTCGGCGGCGAGAAGGTCTGGCAGAATTTTTCCGACTGGCTCGCCAAGGTGCCGGCCGTCAACTACGGCGTCTTCACCAACGAGGTGGACACCGCCGTGACCGCGCACCTGCCTTCGCTCGGCGAGGGCGCCAATGTGGACGATGTCCTGAAGGAGATCGCCAGCCAGGCGGAAGGCCAGATCCAGTAGGATCCTCCCGGCGGGCGCGGCGCGCCCGCCCGTTTGCCGGATCTTTCCCGCCTTGGCGGGGAGGTCCGGTCCTTGTTCCCCGCATCGAAGGTCGACCCATGGCTGCCGGCAAAACAGGCGGATTGAAGCGCTATCACGATCTGAACGGCTGGCTGTTCGTCGCCCCCTCGGTCCTGCTGATCTCGATCTTCCTCGTCTACCCGATCTTCCGCTCGCTCTACCTGTCCTTCTTCTCGGGCAAGGGCATGATGATGAAGTTCGCGGGCTTCGGAAACGTCGTGCGCCTCTGGCACGATCCGGTCTTCCTTCAGGCACTCACCAACACCGTCGTCTTCTTCGTGGTGCAGGTGCCGATCATGATCCTGCTCGCCCTGATGCTGGCGACGGTGCTCAACAACGACCGGCTGAAGTTCATCGGCTTCTTCCGCACGGCGATCTTCCTGCCCTGTGTCGCCTCGCTCGTTGCCTATTCCGTGCTGTTCAAGAGCATGTTCTCCGTCGACGGCGTGGTGAACCAGGGGCTGATGGCGATCGGCCTCATCGGCACGCCCATCGGCTGGCTGACCGAGCCCTTCTGGGCCAAGGTGCTCGTCATCCTCGCCATTACCTGGCGCTGGACCGGCTACAACATGATCTTCTACCTCGCCGCGCTCCAGAACATCGACAAGTCGATCTACGAGGCGGCGCGGATCGATGGCGTGCCGGCCTGGGCCCGCTTCGTCCATATCACCGTGCCCATGCTGAAGCCGGTCATCCTCTTCACGACGATCATCTCGACCATCGGCACGATCCAGCTCTTCGACGAGGTCTACAACCTCACCGAGGGCAAGGGCGGGCCGGCGAACGCCACGCTCACCCTCTCGCTCTACATCTACAATCTCACCTTCCGCTTCATGCCGAGCTTCGGCTATGCGGCGACGATCTCCTACGTCATCGTCATCATGGTGGCCCTCTTCTCCTTCCTCCAGTTCTATGCCGCGAGGGACCGCGCATGAGCCTCTCGCGCCTTTCCGGCATCGCGCTGCAATATGCTTTCCTCGGCCTTGCCGCCTTCCTGTCGATCTTCCCGTTCTTCTGGATGCTGATCAGCGCCACCAACACCTCGATCGACATCATCGGCGGCAAGGCGACCTTCGGCAGCGCGTTCCTGGCCAATGTCGGGAAATTCTTCACCGCGGTCGACGTGCCGCTGATCTTCTGGAACTCGGCCAAGGTGGCGGTGCTGGCGACGGTGCTCACCGTCGCCGTCTCCTCGCTTGCCGGCTACGGCTTCGAGATGTTCAAGTCGAAGGCGCGCGACCGCATCTATTCGCTGGTGCTGCTCACGCTGATGGTGCCCTTCGGCGCGCTGATGATCCCGCTCTTCATGATGATGGCGAAGACGGGGCTCATCAACACGCATATCGCCATCATGCTGCCCACCATCGCCTCGGCCTTCATCATCTTCTACTTCCGCCAGACGACGAAGGCCTTCCCCACGGAGCTTCGCGACGCCGCCAAGGTGGACGGGCTGAAGGAATGGCAGATCTTCCTCTACATCTACGTGCCGGTGATGCGCTCCACCTATGCCGCCGCCTTCGTCATCGTCTTCATGACGAACTGGAACAACTATCTCTGGCCGCTCATCGTGCTGCAATCGAACGAGACCAAGACGATCACCCTCGTCGTCTCCTCGCTCGCCTCGGCCTACTATCCCGATTACGGCGTGGTCATGATCGGCACGATCCTCGCCACGCTTCCCACCCTTCTCGTCTTCTTCGTCATGCAGCGCCAGTTCGTGCAGGGCATGCTCGGCTCGGTCAAATAGGAATACCCCCATGCGCATCACCGAAAACTTCAACGGCAACTGGCTCTTCCGCGAGGGCTTCGACCCCGCGCGCGTGGACACGATGCAGGAAGGCGAGAGCGTGCGCCTGCCGCACAGCGCAGTCGAGCTGCCCTACAACTATTTCGACGAGACCGGCTACCAGAAGCCCTTCACCTACCAGAAGGTGCTTCACTGGCGGGAGGATTTCGAAGGGCAGGAGGTTTCCCTCGTCTTCGACGCCGCCATGGCCGACAGCGTGGTCTACCTGAACGGCAGGGAGATCGCCGCCCACAAGGACGGATACACCCCCTTCGAGGCGCGCCTGACGCCGCATCTGCGGCAGGGCGAGAACCTCGTCACCGTCAAGATCGACGGTTCGGAAAACCCGGACATCCCGCCCTTCGGCGGCCAGATCGACTATCTGTGCTATGCCGGCCTCTACCGCGACGTCTGGCTGAAGGTGGCAAGCCCCGTCTCCATCGCCAACGTGAAGATCGAGACGCCGGACGCGCTTTCGGAAAAGAAGACCGTCACCGCCCGCGTCTTCCTTGCCAATCCGCAGGGGCTTTCCGTCTCCGGCACGCTCGACGCGAAGATCCGCCGCAAGGGCGGCGGCGACGTTGCGGCCACCTCCGTCGCCATCGACGGCAACGAGGCGATGCTGACCTTCACCGGCCTTGCCGATATCGAGCTTTGGGACATCGACAATCCTGCGCTCTATGCCCTCTCGCTGAAGCTCACCACCGACTACGGCGAGGACGTGCTGACGCAGCGCTTCGGCTTCCGCACCGCGCTTTTCACGCCGGACGGCTTCCTGCTCAACGGCCGGCCCCTCAAGCTGCGCGGCCTTAACCGGCACCAGAGCTGGCCGCATACCGGCTATGCCATGGGCCGGCGCGCGCAGGAGAAGGACGCCGACATCCTCAAATACGAGCTTGCCTGCAACATCGTGCGCACCTCGCACTATCCGCAGTCGAAGTGGTTCATCGAGCGCTGCGACGAGATCGGCCTGCTCTGCTTCGAGGAAATCCCCGGCTGGCAGCATATCGGCGGGGAGGACTGGCAGAAGGAATCCATCGCGAACGTGCGCCGCATGATCGAGCGGGACTGGAACCATCCCTCGATCATCATCTGGGGCGTGCGCATCAACGAGAGCCAGGACAGCCACGGCTTCTACGCCGAGACGAACCGCCTTGCCCGCGAACTCGACCCGACGCGCCAGACCGGCGGCGTGCGCTTCATCACCAATTCGGAGATGCTCGAGGACGTCTACACGATGAACGATTTCATCCTCGGCCAGGAGGAGATGCCCGGCAACAACCGCGGCCGCGTCGTTCTGCGCGACCGGGTGGAGACGACCGGCATCGTGAGGCCGATCCCCTACATGATCACCGAATATAACGGCCACATGTACCCGACCAAGCGCTTCGACCAGGAGCAGCGCCAGGCCGAGCACGTCAACCGCCACCTCCTCATCCTCAATGCCGTCGCCGGCGACAGCGACATTTCCGGCTCCACCGGCTGGTGCATGTTCGACTACAACACGCACAAGGATTTCGGCTCTGGCGACCGCATCTGCTATCACGGCGTGCTCGACATGTACCGTATCCCGAAGCTGGCCGCCTACGCCTATGCCTCGCAGGGCGATCCGAAGGACGGCGTGGTGATGCAGCCCGTCACCTTCTGGGCGCGCGGCGAGCGCAATATCGGCGGCATCCTGCCGCTGATCGTGCTGACCAACTGCGACTATGTCGAGGTGAAGTTCGGCGAATGGCCGGCCAAGCGCATCTATCCCGACCGGGAGACCTATCCGCACCTGCCGCATCCGCCCGCCGTGCTCGATCTTCGCACCGTCACGCCGCAGGAATTCGGCACCTGGGGCCGCGTCTGGCGCGAGGGCACGTTCACGGGCTATGTCGACGGCAAGGCCGTGAAGACCATGGTGCTGCCGGCCGATCCGGTGCCGGCGACGCTGGAGGTGACGCCCGACGACACGGCGCTGCGCGCGGGCGAGAAGGACGCGGTGCGCGTGGTCGTGCGCGTCCTCGACCAGTGCGGCAACCTCTTACCCTATTTCGAGGAGCCGGTTTCGCTTGCGCTCTCCGGTCCCGGCCGCATCATCGGCCCAGCCGACCATACATTGAAGGGCGGAGCGACCGGCTTCTGGATCGAGGCGGGCGAGGAGAAGGGCACGCTGGAGCTTTCCGTGACCAGCCGCCGCTTTTCGCCGCAATCCGTCACCTTTACCGTAAGCTGAGGTCCAGTCCATGGCCGATGTTCGCCTCACCGACATACGCAAGCGCTTCGGCGCGCTCGATATCATCAAGGGCGTTGACCTCTCCATCGAGACGGGCGAGTTCGTCGTCTTCGTCGGGCCGTCCGGCTGCGGGAAATCGACGTTGCTGCGCATGATCGCGGGCCTTGAGGACATCACCTCCGGCGAGCTTGCCATCGGCGGCACCGTGATGAACGACGTCGATCCGTCGAAGCGCGGGATCGCCATGGTCTTCCAGTCCTATGCGCTCTATCCGCACATGACCGTGCGCGAGAACATGGGCTTCGCGCTGAAATTCGCCGGCATGGCGAAGGAGGAGATCGAGCGGCGCGTCAACGACGCCGCCCGCATCCTCGAGCTCGCGCCCCTGATGGAGCGCAAGCCCAAGGCGCTTTCCGGCGGCCAGCGCCAGCGCGTCGCCATCGGCCGCGCCATCGTGCGAAACCCCGACGTCTTCCTCTTCGACGAACCGCTCTCCAACCTCGATGCGGAACTGCGCGTGCATATGCGCGTGGAGATCGCCAAGCTGCACAAGGCGCTGAAATCCACCGTCATCTACGTCACCCACGACCAGGTGGAGGCGATGACGCTCGCCGACAAGATCGTCGTCCTGCGCGCGGGCGTGGTCGAGCAGGTCGGCGCCCCGCTCGAACTCTACGACGATCCCGACAATACCTTCGTCGCCGGCTTCATCGGCTCGCCGCGCATGAACTTCCTGAAGGCCCGCGTCGTGACGGCCGGGGAGGGCCGCGTCACCGTGGCGCTCGAAAGCCAGCCGGGCGTGACGCTGGACTCTTCCCTCCGTGCTTCCACCGTGCGGCCCGGCGACGCGGTGAGCCTCGGCGTGCGGCCGGAGCACTTCCGGCCGGCCGGCACTGGCGATGCCGACATGGTCCTCGATGTCGATGTCGCCGAACATCTCGGCAATACCAGCTATGTCTACGCCAATGTCTCGGCCGGGGAGCGCATCATCGTCGAGCACGGGAATTTCCGCGATGCGGGCGGCGGCGGCCGCCTGACGGTCGGCCTTTCCGCCGAAAAATCCTTCCTCTTCGATGCGGACGGCAAGCGTCTTCGCTGACGGCATCGCCTAAAAAAACGGCGATGCCCGCCGAATGGGATGCCGGTTTTTGCGGCGCCTCGGGTTTCTTTCAGAGAAATACGCATATTTTCAATGATTTGTTTCCTGGCACGATTGTTGCTGGGTATCTGTCGTCGCACCAGGCGACATCGGCGTCCAATGGCGGGCGCTTCATGGCAAAGCTGCCGACCTGAAACCGGCTCCCGCAAGGGGGACGATTTCCGGCCGGCAGCTTTTTGTTTTTGCACCGCCGGGCCGATTGCGGCGCCTGCCGGCCGGAAATCAGGGAGACCGCCGATGAACGTCTTGCAACTGCCGCGGAAAGAAGCACCGGCGCGCATGGAGCCGCTTGCCAGGCTGCCGGTCTTCTTCGGGCTGGAAGGAAAGCGGGTGGTCATTGCCGGCGGCACGGATGCGGCCATGTGGAAGGCGGAGCTGCTGGCAGCCTGCGGGGCCCATGTCGATGCCTATGCGGAAACGTTCGGCGAGACCTTCCAGGCCCTGCTTGCCCGCACGCCGGCTCATCCCGCCGCGCGGCTGACGCCGCATGCGCGGCGCTGGCGGCCGTCCGATCTTTCCGGCGCGGCGCTGGCGATCGGCGATTGCGAGGACGACGCGGGCGCGTTCTCCACGGCGGCCCGTGCGGCGGGCGTGCCGGTCAACGTCATCGACAGGCCGGAATTCTGCCAGTTCCAGTTCGGCTCCATCGTCAACCGTTCGCCCGTCGTCGTCGCGATCTCGACGGATGGGGCCGCGCCGATCCTCGCACAGGCGATCCGCCGCAGGATCGAGGCGCTTCTGCCGCGCAGCCTGAAGGCATGGGCGGCGCTGGCGCAGTCGCTGCGCGAGACGGTCAACCGGCGCCTTCCGCCCGGCCCGCAGCGCCGCGTGTTCTGGGAGCGATTCTCTGACAGGGTCTTTTCCGCGCCGCACATGCCGGAGGCGGACGTGGGCGGGGCGCTTCTTGCCGATGCGGAGCGGCTTGCGGAGACCCCCGCCGCCGGCCGCGTCACGGTTGTCGGTGCGGGGCCGGGCGAGGCGGAGCTCCTGACGCTGAAGGCCGTGCGCGCGCTGCAAGCGGCCGATGTCATCCTCTTCGACGAGGCCGTTTCCGCCGAGGTGCTGGAGCTGGCGCGCCGGGAGGCGAAGCGCGTGCCGGTCGGAATGCGCGGCTGTCGGCGGGAGGACATCGAGGGCACGATGGTGAGGCTCGCCACGGCAGGCAAATATGTGGTGCGGCTGAAATCCGGCGACCCGGCGGTGCCCGGCCGGACCGGCGAGGAAATCGCCCGTCTCCGGCACAAAGACATTCCGGTCGATGTCGTTCCCGGCATTCCCGCTGTGGACTATCCGCACGGAAGGGCAGGGCGTCAGGGGGCCTGATCGGCGGCCTCATGGTCGACGGCCGGCGGCGGGCTGGCATACATGCCGGTGGTGCGGAACTCGGTCGGGCTCGCACCGAAATGGCGGCGGAAGACCTTGGCGAAATAGTTCGGGTCCTCGAAGCCGGCCATGCTGGAGACCTCCTTGACGGAGAGATTGGCGGCGCGTGTCAGGAGCTTGGTGGCGCGCTGCAGGCGCTTGCGCAGGACGAATTCGGCCGGCGGCACGCCCTCGTGCGCGGCGAAGACGCGGGAAAAATGCGAGCGGCTGAAGCCGGAGACCCGCGCCAGTTCCTCGACCGGCAGCGGCTTGTCCAGGTTGGCGTCGATATGGCTGATCACCTGCTGCATCGCCCTGTACTCCTCGCCCGCCGTGGGGTGAGAACCGAAGACGTCGTCGTAGAGCGCCATCGCCGCCTCGTAGGCGATGGCCGAGGCCTGCCCCGGAGCCTCTCCGCCGCCGGAGACGAGGCGCTGGCTGCAGTCGGCCAGATGCTCCACCGTTTCCGGCTGGAGCTTGAGGACCGGCCCGGTCATCGACAGGATGGCGCGATGGATGCGCAGCGCCTCCTCGCCGTTCATGGAGATCCAGAAGAATTCCCAGTGGCCGCCTTCCTCCAGCCAGTAGCGGTGATTGTGCGGCACCAGCAGCAGCAGCGTGTCGTCCGGGCGCACCCGGTAGACCCGGTTCTCGTAGCGCAGGTTTCCCGCCCCGCTCAGGGTGTGCTGGACCACGGTGAAGGGCGTCTGGCCGCGCTTTCTGCCGTCCCAGTCGTAGCTCGTGTCGTTGCGCACCTCGTAGCCCGTGCTGGTCGGCATCGTATGCAGCCGGTGGCGGCCGCGCGGCAGCGACACCGTCTTCATCACCGGCCCGCCGGCAATGAGGTTCTGGAGCATAGAATTACCCATGAAAGCACAATCCCTCTCTATGATCTCATCCGGCGATCCGCATAATGGCGACTTGAGAGGAAGTTTTTCGTGATTTCAAGAGGGATTGTCGAACGGCCGCGCAAGCGGCCTGTTTCGGTGGCAAAACGGCAAGCGCGCTCGATTTTACCCATTCCCGGCAGCCAGGACCCATTCGGACGAGGATAGCATGAGCAGGTTCAAGATCGCCATCATCGGCGCGGGCAGCGTCGGCTTCACCAAGAAGCTCTTCACGGACATCCTGTCCGTGCCGGAATTCGCCGACATCGAGGTCGCGCTGACCGACCTCAGCGAGCATAACCTGACGATGATCCGCACGATCCTGGAGAAGATCGTCGAGGCGAACGGCCTGCCGACGCGCATCACCGCCACGACGGACCGCCGCAGGGCGCTGGAGGGCGCGCGCTACATCATCAGCTGCGTGCGGGTCGGTGGCCTCGAAGCCTATGCCGACGATATCCGCATTCCGCTGAAATACGGCGTCGACCAGTGCGTCGGCGATACGATCTGCGCCGGCGGCATCCTCTACGGCCAGCGCAACATCCCGGTCATCCTCGATTTCTGCAAGGACATCCGCGAGGTCGCCGAGCCGGGCGCGAAATTCCTCAACTATGCCAATCCCATGGCCATGAACACCTGGGCCGCCATCGAATACGGCAAGGTCGATGCGGTGGGCCTGTGCCACGGCGTCCAGCACGGCGGCGAGCAGATCGCGGAAATCCTCGGCGCGGGCGAGGGGGAGCTGGACTACATTTGCTCGGGCATCAACCACCAGACATGGTTTGTGGACCTGCGCCTGAAGGGCCGCAGGATCGGCAAGGACGAGCTCGTCGCCGCCTTCGAGGCCCATCCGGTCTTCTCGCAGCAGGAGAAGCTGCGCATCGACGTGCTCAAGCGCTTCGGCGTCTATTCCACCGAGAGCAACGGCCATCTTTCCGAATACCTGCCCTGGTACCGCAAGCGGCCGGAGGAAACGCAGCGCTGGATCGACATGTCGGACTGGATCCACGGCGAGACCGGCGGTTACCTGCGCTATTCCACCGAAACCCGCAACTGGTTCGAGACCGACTATCCCGAGCTGCTGAAAGCGGCCGGAAAGCCGATCGACCCGAAGCGCCGCTCCAACGAGCATGCGAGCCACATCTTGGAGGCGCTGGAGACGGGCCGCGTCTATCGCGGGCATTTCAACGTCAAGAACGACGGCGTCATCACCAACCTGCCGGCCGATGCGATCATCGAATCGCCCGGCTTCGTCGACCGCTTCGGCATCAACATGGTGGCGGGCATCACGCTGCCGGAAGCCTGCGCGGCGACCTGCATTTCCTCGATCAACGTGCAGCGCATGTCGGTGCATGCGGCGATCTCCGGCGATCTCGACCTTCTGAAGCTCGCCGTGCTGCACGACCCGCTGGTCGGCGCGATCTGCACGCCGGAGGAGGTCTGGCAGATGGTGGACGAGATGGTGGTCGCGCAGGCCGCCTGGCTGCCCCAGTATGCCCATGCCGTCGCGGGCGCGAAGGAGCGCCTTGCCCGCGGCACCGTCAGGACGCGCGAGTGGAAGGGCGCGGCGAGCCGTGCGGTCCGCTCTGTGGATGAGGTGCGCGCCGAACGCGAGGCGATGAGGCTGCGCGCGGCCGGCTGAGGGGCGGCCCTGAATTTCGCAGGAGACGGTCGCCCGTGGAGGAGCGGCCGGAAACAAGAGGGAGAACAGCGACAATGACATTCATCCGTTCCTTGCGGAGCGCCGTGCTCATGCTGGGCGTCTCGGCGCTCGCCATGCCGGCGGGCGCCGCCGATCCCGTGGTCGTGCCCGAGCAGCCGGTCTTCCCGGCCCAGGGCAAGATCACCTATGTCCCCCGGACCTCGATCCTGGAATACAAGGCGCTTTCCGCCTATCAGGAGCCGGACTGGGTGACGGAGAAGTTCGTCAAGGCCGGCAAGCTGCCGCCGGTCGGCGAGCGCCTTCCCAAGGAGCCGCTGGTGTTCAAGACCGGCAACATGCCGGACGGCACCGGTGTCTACGGCGATACGATCCGCCACGTCATCGGCGGGCGGCCGGAGGGCTGGAACTACAGCGCCGGCCAGTCGCAGGGCTGGGGCGGCATCGACATCGGCATGTTCGAATGCCTGACGCGCACCGCGCCGCTCTTCCAGGTCGAGGCGAACGACATGGAGCCGCTGCCGAACCTTGCGAAAAGCTGGGAATGGTCGAAGGACGGCCACAAGCTGACGATGAAGCTGATCGAAGGCGCCAAGTGGTCCGACGGCGACCCCTTCGACGCCGAGGACGTGATGTTCTACTGGGAAGACAACGTCCTCGACCCGAACGTCACGCCGCTGAACGGCGCGACGCCCGAGACGTTCGGCGTGGGCACGACCCTCAAGGCGCTCGATCCCTACACGATCGAATGGACCTTCAAGGAAGCCTTCCCGCGCCAGTATCTCTTCGCCATGGCCTACGGCACCTTCTGCCCCGGCCCCTCGCATATCCTCAAGACGAAGCATCCGAAATATGCCGGCACGACCTACGACCAGTACAAGAACGCCTTCCCGCCGGAATACCTGAACTTCCCGGTCATGGGCGCCTGGGTGCCGGTCGCCTACCGCTCGGACGATATCGTCGTGCTGCGCCGCAACCCCTATTACTGGAAGGTGGACGAGGAGGGCAGGCAGCTGCCTTACCTCAACGAGGCGCACTACAAGCTCTCCACCTGGGCGGACCGCGACGTGCAGGCGATCGCCGGCTCGGGCGATATCTCCAACCTGGAGCAGCCGGAGAACTTCGTGGAGGCGCTGAAGCGCGCCGCGCAGGATAGCGCGCCCGCCCGTCTTGCCTTTGGCCCGCGCGTCATCGGCTACAACCTGCACCTCAATTTCTCGGCCAACGGCTGGGGCGAGCCGGACGAGCGCGGCGAGGCCGTGCGCGAACTGAACCGCAACCTCGACTTCCGCAAGGCCGTCACCACGGCGATCGACCGGCAGAAGCTGGGCGAGGCGCTGGTCAAGGGGCCGTTCACGGCGATCTATCCGGGCGGGCTTTCCTCCGGCACCAGCTTCTACGACCGCCAGTCGACCATGTACTATCCCTATGACCTCGACGAGGCCAAGGCGCTCCTCAAGAAGGCGGGGCTTGTCGATACCGACGGCAACGGCTTCGTGAACTTCCCGGCCGGCACGGCCGGCGGCAGCGACGTGCAGATCGTCCTCTTGATCACCGGCGAATACGGCACCGACCGCAATCTCGGCGAAGGCATCGTCGGCCAGATGGAGCGGCTCGGCCTCAAGGTCGTGCTCAACACGCTGGACGGCCCGAAGCGCGATGCGGCCCACTACGGCGGGCGCTTCGACTGGTCGATCCGCCGCAACGAGCAGGACCTCACCTCGGTCGTGCAGAACACGCCGCAGCTTGCCGCGACGGGTCCGCGCACGAGCTGGCACCATCGCGCCGGCACGGACGGCACGCTCGACCTCATGCCGTTCGAGCAGGAGCTGGTGGACATCGTCAACAAGTTCATCGCCAGCAACGACAGCGCCGAGCGGACCGACCTCATGAAGCAGTACCAGAAGGTGGCGACCACCAACCTGGACTCGATCGGGCTTACCGAATATCCGGGCGCGCTCATCGTCAACAAGCGCTTCTCGAACATCCCGCAGGGCACGCCGATCTTCATGTTCAACTGGGCAGAAGATTCGATCATGCGCGAACGGCTCTACGTCGCCGCCGACAAGCAGGGCGACTACGAGCTCTATCCCGAGCAGCTGCCGGGCAAGCCGGGCGACGGCGGCCCGGTCGAGTAAACCGCTCATCCGCGTCCGGCCGGCCGACGGCCGGACGCCCCTCTCGCGCGCCGCCGGCGCCGGAACCCCGCGCGGACCGGCCGGCGGCGAAACAAGGGAACCGACGATGCATCTCCTTCGCTTCCTGATGATGCGGATCGCCGCCGCCATACCGCTGCTCTTCGTGCTCAGCGTGGTGACCTTCGCCATCATCCAGGCGCCGCCCGGCGACTATGCGGACTATATCCGCTCGCAGCTCATCAACCAGGGCGGGGCCTCCTTCGACGAGGCGAATGCCCAGGCCGAGGCCTATCGCAAGGAGCACGGCCTCGACCGGCCGCTGCCCGTCCAGTACGTCAATTGGATCACGGGCATCGTCACCCGCGGCGATTTCGGCCACAGCCTCTACTACAACAAGCCGGTTTCCGAGGTGGTGGCCGAGCGCCTGCCGCGCACGCTGGCCCTTGCGCTGGTCTGCCATATCCTGGCCTCGTGCATCGGCATCCTGTTCGGCATCCTCGCCGCCACGAAGCAATATTCCTGGGTCGACACGCTGCTGTCGGGCATTTCCTTCCTCGGCATGACGGTGCCGCGCTTCCTGATGGCGCTGATCATCGTCTATGTGCTGGTCTTCCATTTCAACGTCAGCGAGATCAATTCCTTCCATTCCGCCCGCTACGGCGGGGCGCCGTGGTCCTGGGGCAAGTTCGTCGACCTCGTGAAGCATGTCTGGCCGGTCGTCGCCATCGCCACCTTCGGGGGCCTCGCCTACAACATGCGCGTCATGCGCGGGAACCTGCTTGATACGCTGAACGCGCAATATGTCGAGACGGCGCGCGCGAAGGGGCTGGGCGAGGGCGCCGTCGTCCTGCGCCATGCCGTGCCCAATGCGCTGCATCCGCTCGTCATGTACCAGGGCGTCGTGCTGCCCTACATGCTGACCGGCGAGATCGAGACGGCGATCATCTTCGCGCTGCCGACCGTCGGCCCGGCCATCGTCGGCTCCATGCAGGTCGGCGACGTCTACGTCACCGCCACCTTCATGCTGGTGCTCTCCGTCACGCTCATCATCGGCAATATCATCGCCGACCTGCTTCTGGCCATGCTCGACCCGCGCGTGCGCCTTTCGGGAGGACCCGCATGACCGCCGAGATCCGATCCACATCCGCGGCGGATGCCGCGGCCGCCCGCGACCAGCATGGCGAAAGCTACTCCGCGCTCGTCTGGCGGCGGCTGAAGCGCTCCTTCACCGGCATGCTGGGGCTTGCGCTCGTCTGCCTGCTCGCCGTCATCGTGCTCTTCGCCGAATTCCTCTCGCCGGCCGATCCCAAGGCGACGGACATCGCCTTCAGCCCGCCGCAGGCAGTCCGCTTCACCGACAAGGACGGCAACTTCGCCTTCACGCCGCGCGCCTACCCGATCCGCGAGACGGCGGAGCTGGACCCGGTGACCTTCCAGCCCGTCGTCGGGCCGGATTACGACAACCCGCAATATCTCGGCTTCTTCGTCAAGGGCGCGCCCTACCGCCTGTTCGGCCTCATTCCCGCCGAGCGTCATTTCTTCGGCGCGGTCGACGGCTCGTCGGTCCACCTGCTCGGCACCGACAAGTTCGGCCGGGACGTGCTGTCGCGGGCGCTGCACGGCTCGCGCATCTCGCTGATGATCGCGCTCGTCGTCGTCTTCGTGGTGACGGTGGTGGGCACCACGGTCGGCATGATGTCCGGCTATTTCGGCGGGCGCTTCGACACCTGGATGCAGCGCTTCGTCGAGCTGGTGCTGGCCTTTCCGCAACTGCCGCTCTATCTCGCGCTCACCTCGCTCATTCCCGTGACGGCGCCGACCAACGTTTTCCTCGCCTTCGTGATCATCGTCATGTCGGCGCTCGGCTGGGCGCAAATGTCGCGCGAGGTGCGCGGCAAGACGCTGGCGCTCGCCCGCATCGACTATGTGCGCGCCGCCATGGCCATCGGCGCGACGGACCGGCGCATCATCCTCCAGCATATCCTGCCGAACGTGATGAGCCATGTCATCGTCGCCGTCACGCTGGCGATCCCGAGCGTGGTGCTGCTGGAATCCTTCCTCGGCTTCCTCGGCTTCGCCGTCAAGCCGCCGCTGATCTCCTGGGGGCTGATGCTGCAGGACACGGCCAACTACTCGGTGATCGGCTCCTATCCCTGGCTGCTCGCGCCGGTGGGCTTCGTGCTCGTCACCGTCTTCGCCTTCAACGCGCTCGGCGACGGGCTGCGCGACGCCATCGACCCCTATTGAGGAGACCGGACATGACGCCATCCGACAGCATCGTCACGGCCCCCAGCGAGCGGCGCGACCTCGAAGGGCGCGAGGATCGGCCGATCATCGACGCGCGCCACGTCGCGGTCGATTTCAAGGTGGAGGGCGGCACGGTCCGCGCCGTGCGGGACGTTTCCTTCCAGCTCTACCGCGGCGAGACGGTCGCCATCGTCGGCGAGAGCGGCTCGGGCAAGTCCGTGACCGCGCGCACGATCATGGGCCTCCTGTCGAAGCGGGCGAAGACCGGCCCGCAGTCGCGCATCGACTATGACGGCGAGAACGTGCTCGCCTTTTCCGAGCGCCGCCGCCGCAAGCTGCGCGGCGACCGTATCTCGATGATCTTCCAGGAGCCGATGAGCTCGCTCAACCCGGTCTATACGGTCGGCACCCAGATCGTCGAGGCGATCCGCGTGCACCGGCGCATGAGCCGCAAGGCGGCGATGGCCGAGGCGCTGGAACTCCTGCGCCATGTGCGCATCCCCGACCCGGAAGCGCGGCTCAACCAGTATCCGCACCAGCTTTCCGGCGGCCAGCGCCAGCGCGTGATGATCGCCATGGCGCTCGCCAACAAGCCGGACGTGCTGATCGCCGACGAGCCGACGACGGCGCTCGACGTGACGGTGCAGGCGCAGATCCTCAACCTTATCCGCGCGCTCCAGCAGGAGATGGGCATGGCGGTGATCCTCATCACCCACGACCTCACCGTCGTGCGCCAGTTCTCCGACTACGTCTATGTGATGAGCCAGGGCGAGGTGAAGGAGCACAACACGACCGAGGCGCTGTTCGCCGATCCCGTCCATCCCTATACGCGCCGGCTGCTCGCCTCCGAGCCGCGCGGGGCGGCCAATCCGCTGCCGGCCGGCTCTCCGGTCATCCTCGCGGGCAGGGACGTGCGCGTCGCCTTCACCCTGCGCAAGGGCGGCTTCTTCAAGCCGCAATACAGCCAGCTTCTTGCCGTCAACGACCTGTCGATCTCGCTGCGCCGTCACGAGACGCTCGGCCTTGTCGGCGAATCCGGCTCGGGCAAGACCACGTTCGGCCAGGCGCTCATCCGGCTGATCGACGCCGACGCCGGAAAGATCACGTTCGACGGCGAGCCCATCGAGAGCCGCAGCCGGGCGGAGATGCGCCCGCTGCGTTCGCGCATGCAGATCGTCTTCCAGGACCCGTTCTCCTCGCTCAACCCGCGCATGTCCGTCGGGCAGATCATCGAGGAGGGGCTGGTCGTCAACGGCCTCGGCGAGAACCGCTGCGAGCGGATCGACCGGGTGCGCACGGCGCTTGCCGATGCCGGGCTTCCGACCGACATCCTGTCGCGTTTCCCGCACGAGTTTTCCGGCGGCCAGCGTCAGCGCATCGCCATTGCCCGCGCCGTCGCGCTGGAGCCGGAATTCATCCTTCTCGACGAGCCGACCTCGGCGCTGGACCTTTCCGTCCAGGCGCAGATCATCGACCTCCTGCGCAAGCTCCAGGACG
>Ga0206116_1000724_pt1 | contig 26524 bp, 19 predicted proteins | sample 3A1Ametagenome_FD_178000 | JGI IMG/M metagenome (GOLD analysis project Ga0206116, IMG submission 178000) | Enriched microbial communities from leaf-cutter ant dump, University of Wisconsin, Madison, United States - 3A1A | ecosystem: Environmental > Terrestrial > Nest > Insects nest > Nest dump...
CCACCAGCCCACCAGCCCACCAGCCCACCAGCCCGCAAGGCCTCCCTTTCCCACGCACAAAAAGGAGAGCCCCCCACCCATGGGATACTCCAGCCCCATCCCTGCACCGGAGCCCAGATGAGCGCCCTGGCCCAACTCGACATCGCCGCCGTCCGCCTGCTGATCGCGGTGGCCGAAGCCGCCAGCATCAGCGGCGGCGCGGCGCGCTGCCACATGTCGGTGGCGGCGGCCAGCAAGCGCATCAGTGATCTGGAGGCGCGGCTGGGCGTGATCCTGTTGCACCGCCGGCCGCGGGGAGTGGCGCTGACGCCGGCGGGCGAGGTCTTCGTCGGCCAGGCGCGGCAGATGGCGGCGCTGGCGGCCAGCCTCGAAGAAGAGCTGCGCGACTACGCCAGCGGCGTCGAGGGCCGGGTGCGCATGGTGGCCAACGCCGCCGCCATCGTGCAGTTCCTGCCGCGCGACATCGCCGCCTTCCTCGAGGCCCATCCGCGCCTGCGCATCGACCTGGAGGAACAGACCAGCGCCGAGGCGGTGGCGCTGCTGCAGACCGACCGCACCGACCTCGCCATCTTCGAGGAGAGCTACGCCACGCCTGGCATGCTGGTGCGCCCCTACCGTACCGACGAGCTGGCGCTGGTGGTGCCGCTGGGCCATCCGCTGGCGCCGCGCGGCGAAATCTCCTTCGCCGATTCGCTGGCCTACGAGCAGGTCGGCCTGCACGGCGGCACCGCCATCCTGTCGCGCATGCAGCTGGCGGCGGCCAAGCTCGGCCGGGTGCTGCGGCTGCGCATCCAGGTGCGCAGCTTCGACGCGGTGTGCCGCATGATCGAAGGCGGCGTGGGCGTCGGCGTGCTGCCGGTGCGCTCGGCCGAGGCCTATGTCGCCCTCGGCCGGCTGAAGGCGATTCCGCTGCGCGACGATTGGGCCCGCCGCCGCCTGCTGATCGGCTGGCCCACCCAGCGCGAGCCGCTGCCGCAGACGCGAATGATCATCGACTTCCTGCAAGCCTCGGCCGCCGCCGACGGCAAGCCGGCCTGATCTCCGGCCGCCGGGCGCACGCCAGCGTCATCCCTCGCCACCCTGGTTTCGAAATAGTCGAAAGCGGCTGCGCAAAAAACTCGCTTGTCCGCGCCTGCCCTGGCTCTCTATAAACGGCGAACGCAGCCCGCGCGGCGAGATGCCGCTGGCGGGCGAGCGCTAGAGGAGACCCAGGCATGCAGATAGACAAAGAAGCCACGAAGGACATCAGGCAACAACACGGCGGCAGCCATGCCGCCGACGGCGCCGCCCGGCTGGAGCGCGATCTTGCCATCCGCAGCGTGCGCGCCATTCCCATCAACGTGCCGGTGGATGCGGTCGTGGGCACGGTGCGCAAGCCCACCGCGCTGTCCTGCGTGCTGGTGCGGGTGGAGACCGAGGGTGGGCTGGTGGGCTGCGGCTTTACCGCCATCACCGAGGAAGAAGTGGTGGCGGCGGCAATCAACGAGGTGGCCGCGCATCACCTGGCCGGCGAGAGCGCGCTCAACACCGAACGGCTGTGGAGCCGCCTCTACTGGCTGCTGACGCCGCGCGGCCAGAGCGGCTACGGCGCCCACGCCATCGCCGCGCTGGACATCGCGCTGTGGGATCTGAAAGCCCAGGCGCTGGGCTTGCCGCTGTGGAAGCTGCTCGGCGGCGCGCGCGGGCGGGTGCCGGTGTACGCCACCTTCGGTTTCGGCTTTCTCGATACGGAGCAGCTGGCCGAGGCGGCGCGCAGCTGGGTCGGGCTGGGCTTCTCCCGGCTGAAGATGACGGTGGGCAACCACGCCCTGCAGCGGCGCGACGAGCCGCGCCCGCTGTCGGCGGTGATCCGCGAGGACGAAGCCCGCATCCGCGCGGTGCGCGAGGCGGTGGGGCCGGGGCCGGAGCTGTGCATAGACGCCAACTGCAGCCTGGACCCCTACCACGCCCGCCTGCTCGCCCAGCGGGTGGAGGACTGCGGCATCGCCTTCTTCGAAGAGCCGGTGAGCCATAACGATGTGCGCGCGCTGGCCGACCTGCGCCGCAGCATCGCCATTCCGCTGGCCGCCGGCCAGAACGAGGGCCTGGACAGCCGCTTCGCCGATCTCTTCCAGGCGCGGGCGGTGGACATCGCCCAGCCCAACGTCGCCATCACCGGCGGCTACACCCAGTGCCTGCGCATCGCCGGCATGGCGCAGGCATGGCAGGTGGCCATCGCCAACGGCGGCGCCTGGCCGTTCCACAACATGCATTTACATGCTGGCCTTGCGAACGGCGGCTTCATCGAATATCACCATGTGGCCGTGACCATGAGCGAGCAGCTCTTCACCGGCCTGCCGGTGCCGGAGAACGGCTGGCTGCCGCTGCCGGAAGCGCCCGGCCTGGGCTTCACGCCCGACTGGGAAGCGGTGGCGGAACTGGCGCGGCGACCGACCTCGCGCGGTGCCGGCAAGGCTTGAGCAGCGGCCCGCGATAGCGCCCCGGACGGATAGAGACTGCGTAATACAGGGCGACGCCGCCCACAGGAGGCAGACAGCAACGGACACAGCGAACACACCGGCGCGGCGGGACACCGCGCCGGCGGGGAACACACTCGATGCAAGGCCGCGACGACGGCACGGACCACGGTCCGTCACATAACGACATCAAGACCAAAGGAGACCCGACATGAAGAGAATCCCATTGCGCGCGGCGCGCCTGCTGCGCGGCATCACCGCCGCCGCCTGTGTGCTCGCGGCCGGCGGCGCCCAGGCCCAGGCCTGGCCCACCCAGCAGCCGATACGGCTGATCGTGCCGGCCTCGGCCGGCGGTTCGCTGGACACGCTCACCCGGCCACTGGCCCAGCACCTGGGTGAGGCCCTGAAGCAGGCGGTGGTGGTGGAGAACCGCGGCGGCGCCGCCGGCATGGTGGGCGCGGAGCATGTCGCCAAGTCCGCGCCGGACGGCTACACCTTCCTGATGGGTGCCATCCACCACGCCATCATCCCCGGCGTTTATGCCGAAGTGCCTTACGACAGCAAGAACGATCTGGTCGGCGTCGCCCACATCGGCGAAACGCCCAACATGGTCATCGTCAGCAAGCGGGTGCCGGTGGAAACGCCGCAGGAGCTGGTGGCGTGGATCAAGGCCAATCCGGGCAAGGTCAGCTACGGCACCGGCGGCGCCGGCGCGCTGCACCACGTCGCCACCGAGATGTTCAAGGCCGAGGTCGACACGCCGGACATGGCCGCCATCCACTACCGCGGCAGCTCACAAGCGATACGCGACATTCTCGCCGGCCACATCCAGGTGATGTTCGAGACCATGCCCACCGCCGCGGTGCAGGTGCGCGCCAAGCGGGTGAAGGCGGTAGGGGTGACCTCGCCGCAGCGCACCGAGGCCTTTCCGGATGTGCCCACGCTGGCGGAAACCGTGATGCCCGACTTCCAGGTGATGACCTGGTACGGCGTGTTCGCGCCCAAGGGCACGCCGCCGGAGGTGGTCGGCCGCATGCATGACGAGATCGCCCGCGCCCTGCAGCGCGACGACATGCGCGGCGTATGGAAGACCGCTGGCGTGGATGCGGTGGCCATGCCGCAGCCGGAGTTCCAGCGCTTCTGGGTGGCCGAGGTTGACCGCTGGAGCGGCGCCGCCCGCAAGTTCGGCATCACCGCCAACTGATCCCCGCCGCCGGGCACCGCGTACCCGCGGGCCCCGGCACCAAAACTCGACAAGGGCCGCGCGACGCCGCCAGCACCGGGCGCGACGCGGCCGCGGAGGAGACCCCGCATGACGGACAAGAATTACCGCGACCTGCTGGGCGGCCTGCTGGTCGCCGCCATCGGCCTGTTCGCCGCTCTCTACGGCCAACGCTACGAATTCGGCTCCCTGCAGCAGATGGGGCCAGGCTTCTTCCCCATCCTGCTGGGCGTTGGCCTGTTGCTGCTCGGCGGCGCCATCGCCGCACCGGCCTACCGGCGGCAGGGCGCGCCCATCCGGGTGGAATGGGGCACCGGCGCGCTGGTGCTGGGCTCGGTGGTGGTGTTCGCGCTGGCGCTGCAGACCCTGGGCCTGGTGATCGCCACCCTGGCGGCGGTGCTGCTCGCCTCGCTCGCCGACCGCAACCTGCGCTGGCCCGGCCGGCTCAAGCTGGCGGCCGGCATCACCCTGCTCACGGTGCTCATCTTCGTCACCGGCCTGGGCATGATCGTGCCGCTGTGGTGGCGCTTCTGAGGGGGAGACGGCAATGGAAACCCTGAACAACCTCCTGGCCGGCTTCCAGACCGCCATGCTGCCGGTGACGCTGATGTACTGCTTCATCGGCGTCTTCCTCGGCACCCTCATCGGCGTGCTGCCCGGCATCGGCTCGCTGGCGGCCATCTCGCTGCTGCTGCCGGTGACCTACTACATCGAGCCGACGCCGGCCATCATCATGCTGGCCGGCGTGTATTACGGCGCCCAGTACGGCGGCTCCACCGCCTCCATCCTGCTCAACCTGCCGGGCTCGGCCTCGTCCGCCATCACCTGTCTGGACGGCCACCCGATGGCGCAGCAGGGCAGGGCGGGCATCGCCCTGTTCATGACCGCCGCCGCCTCCTTCTTCGGCTCCATGATCGGGCTGGCGCTGCTGGTGGCCTTCGCCCCGGCTATCGCCGAACTCGGCTTGGAGCTGGGCTCGGCGGAATACTTCGCGTTGATGGCGCTGGGCCTGGTGGCCGCCTCCACGCTCACTTCCGGCGCGCTCGCCAAGGGGCTGGCGATGGTGCTGCTCGGCCTGCTGCTGGGCGTGGTCGGCACCGACGTCAGCACCGGCGTGCAGCGCTTCACCTTCGGCTTCAACGGCCTGGCGGAAGGGCTGAGCATCGTCGCCCTGGCGATGGGCGTGTTCGGCATCGCCGAGGTGATCGGCGCGGTGAACCGGCCGCGCGAAGGCCAGCTGCGCAACGACAGGATCAGCCTGCGCAGCATGGTGCCCACCCGCGATGACGTGCGCCGCTCCTGGATGCCGATGGCGCGCGGCTCCGGCATCGGCTCCTTCTTCGGTGCGCTGCCGGGCACCGGCGCCGCCATCGCCGCCTTCATCGCCTACGCGGTGGAGAAGAAAGTGGCGCGCGAGCCGGCGCGCTTTGGCAAGGGCGCGGTGGAAGGCATCACCTCGCCCGAAGCGGCCAACAACGCCGCCGCCCAGACCGCCTTCGTCCCCACGCTGACGCTGGGCATCCCCGGCGACGCGGTGATGGCGCTGATGCTGGGCGCGCTCATCCTGCACGGCATCACCCCCGGCCCGCTGCTCATGGTGGAACAGCCCGAACTGTTCTGGGGCCTGATCGCCAGCTTCGTCATCGGCAACCTCATGCTGCTGGTGCTCAACATCCCGCTGATCGGTCTGTGGGTAAGCGTGCTGCGCATCCCCTACAGCGTGCTCTACCCGGCCATCATCGTGTTCATCTGCCTGGGCGTGTACAGCGTGAACAACAGCAGCTTCGACATCCTGCAGGTGGCCCTCATCGGCGCCCTCGGCTATGCCTTCGCCGTCCTCAGCTTCGAACCTGCACCGCTGCTGCTGGGTTTCATCCTCGGCCCGCTGATGGAAGAACACTTCCGCCGCGCCATGATGCTTTCCCGCGGCGACGTGACGACCTTCGTGGACCGCCCGCTGAGCGCGATCATCCTGGGCGTGACGGTGGCCGTGCTGGCGTGGGCGGTATGCAGAAGGACGGCTGCGGTGCTGAGGAGGAGGGAGGCGTTGCGGATGGCGGGATGAGGGGAGGGAGGTTCCGGAGGCCAAGGCTGTTTTGTCAGCGCAGGCCTCTGGAAGGTTGGCTGCCCACAGAGCTTAAGAGCCTGTTCACGATCTTCTGAGTAGCAAGGCAAGAAAGGCGAGTTGGAAGAACTGCGAGCGAAACCTCAACACCAGCCTGCAGTTCATCCATTTCGCCTTTTGGGATCTGCTACTCAGAAGATCGTGAACAGGCTCTTAGAGAATAAGCTACAAATTAATTAGAAAGAAGGGGGAAATAACTCTGATGTCCAGCCCGACTCAATGCGTTCAATCAATAGCGTATCGTTCACCACTTCCAAGATAGGTAACTTTCGCAATGCTGGAGTCAACTCACCCACTTTCCATTCTTTCTCCCCATCCCAAAGCCAACAAACTTTGATCTTACGAGTCACAGGATCAGGCACTCCATTCCTGAATATCGGAAATACCCGCGCCTCTGGCGGGACAACAACATTCCCAGCAATTGAAACGATGTCTTGCTTCACAGCGGCACTTAAAGGGAAAAAAGTTATAAACATCGGCTCTCCCTTGATAACATCCTCCAGTCCCTCTGGACGAACGTCATAAAAGCGCTGAAAAACGCGTAACAGAGATCCCCACTTCGAGTCTTTATTCGTGTAATGAGCATAAACCAACCCTTTCGTGGTCTTGATCTCAATCACGTCCCCAATTTTCAATTTAGCCATCTTATAATCCAAGATAATTAACCTGCTTTAATATCTCCGTACCCCGTCGCAAAGCTCCAGCATAAGCACGATTCGACTGTGTAATATTATTGATCTTATTTAGTCCACCCTGAACAATTCCGTTCTCAGCCGCAGGCGGGTCGGTGGTCAGCAAGGGCGGTGAGCAGTGCTGCGTGAGCGCCTGCATCGACAGCCCGAAGCGGGCGCAATAAAGCCGCAGCGCGGCCAGGATCAGGCGCAGGCTGTGCCCCGCGCCGCACATTACCGCATGCAGCGCATCGCCCAGCGCGCCCTTGAGCGGATTGCGGCCCAGTCGTCCGTCCATCTTCATGTGCCCGATGGCAGGCTCGATGGCGCTTCTTCGCTTGATCATGGCCTTGAGGGTTTTAGCGACCCCCCGTTTCTGGCCCGAGCGCAGGATGCGCACGCCCTCGATCTCCACGCCCCGGTAGCCCTTGTCCACGATGGCCGTGGCCGGCGGCCTGTCCGTGCCGGTGAGGATGCCCACCTGTTCCAGTGTCTCGGCCAGCGTGTGGCCGTCGTAGGGGTTGCCCGGCATGGAGTGCATGCCCACCACCAGGCCTTCCTTCAACGTGGTGGCGATGCTGACCTTCACGCCGAACTCATACGGTGTCCTGGCCTTGCCCTTTGAGATGCACTCCACTTCGGGTACGTGCAGGGCGTACAGCTTGTTCTTGTCCTGGGTCTGCTGGGTCAGGATGCGGCCGGTGCGCTGCAGAAGGTCCTGCACTTTGGCCTTGGTCGCTTCGGGCAACACATGCAGCTGGCGTTGCACCTCGCGGGGCACGCGGCCGACGCGGGTGCGCAGCGTGCGCACGGCATGGCGCATGCGCTTGAACTGCTTGGCATGCGCGTAACGCCCAATCTGCGCGGCCAGCCGCGGGGCCGCCCGGTTGTCGTTCTGGCGCAGTTGCAGCCCGTTGTCCTCGGCCGCCTTGACCAGGTGCTGGCGGCTCTTGTCCAGCAGCCGGCTGCCGGTGGGATGGGCGATGGCCTTGGGCATGACGGTGGTGTCCACGATCACCTGTTGCGTGCTGTACTTCTGGATCACGCCACCCCGCCGGGCAGCGTCGACGCTGACGGCCAGCAGCGTCTCCACGCCTCCTTCTCCGACGCGTTTCCTCCAGCGCGTCAGGCTGGACGGGTCGATGGGCAGTTTAGTTTGCAGGTAGGTCTCGCCGCAGAAGAACTGCCAGTACGGGTTCTCCACCCAGATGTTGACCACCGCCTCGTCGGAGGCATCGAAGGTGTGCTGCAAGTACAGTAGCCCGCCCACCAGGCGCGCCGGCAAGGCTGGCCGGCCGCGGCCAGAAGTGAATGACACCGCGAACGTGCGCTCGATCTCGGCCCAGTCGATCAGCGCAGCCAGTCGGACCAGCGGGTGATTCATGTTGATCTGCTCGTCCAGCCTTGGACGGAACAGCTCGGCCGTTTGCGGCTGCGAAGGCTTCGGACCCATCGGACTCCCCGGAGGAATTTGCAGGAAAACAGCCACTGGCAAAACCATACCTTGCAAATCCCGCGAACATCAACACGAAGAACTTATAACCAGATCAATGGTTTGCGGGTTCTTCAGGGCGGACTATCTAGGGTTAGACGGGCAGAGGATCAATTGTGCTATCGATTCGCAGTTTTGATGCTGCTGAAAAGAAAATGGCATCGTAGGTCTCATGATAGGCGGAAACAATGCCAACAAATTCCCAATGCAGTCCTCGATTAATAAATGCGGGGCAGTTCACAGTGTCATTGTTGTAGAGGTGCAGGCAGCGCAATTTTATCGCGGGGGGACGCGCCTCTGTGGGCGAAAGTCTAAGCCAGAACCTAGCGGCCTTTATTCTTCTCACGCTCCTTGAGCCGCTCAGCGATTTCAATGCTTATTGATATTTCGACTTTATGTCTTCTGCTTTTTTCTTTCTTTGAGATTGGTGGAGTGTATTTTATTGGTTTATTTAAGTAAATCTTACTTAAGAGACAAATAAAGATTGGAGGTGTTGTCCATAGTAAATATAGATGGTTTGCGGATCCTTCTATAAAGAAAATTACGCGGATTGCACTGGCAACGCTAGATGTAATAAATAGGAAAAGTGCAATTAAACCTGGGAGATAGTTTGTCGACAGGCCTTGTATGGTAAATCGAAGAACAAAAAATGCAGTGCCTACGGCAATGATGGCTGTGATGGTTGGAAGTGGCTCGGAAAAGAAGTCACCTCTTGAGCATCCCCAGGAAATAGGAGGCGGAGAACGGGGCGTGATAGTCGCATTGTAGAACTCGCACGCCAGGCCATTTGGGGGCTTATTCACCATGGAGTGGTGAATTGGAGTCAGTTGTCCAACGACGACGTAATAGCTGATGATTGCCACCACGAAAACTATTACGTTTGTAAGGTAACGAATGCCACGCAACATAGCTTACTGCTCTTGGAGACGGTACGTTGGCGTATATGCTGACGCCTGATGTATAGGCAATTCCAATCATCATACTGCGGGCTGATTGTCATGTGTCGTGGTGGCGCGCTCACAGCTATTGAGTCGACCTAGGGCGAGAGAGCAGAACGGAAAATGAAACGGGCGCGCCCTTGCGGACGCGCCCGTTTCATTTCCACCAGCCGGCAAGCCGGCGCAACCCTGTCTTACTTGAAGCTGGGATCGAACGGCAGCCCGACGTAGTTCTCCGCAATGGTCGTCTTGCCGGCGGTGGAGCTCATCAGGTAATCCAGTTCGGCGATCTGGATCTTGCGTTCGATGGGGTCGCCGCCGAACTTGTGGGTGATGGAGGTGAACCACCAGGAGAAGCGCACGGCGGCCCAGACGCGGCGCAGGGCGACTTCGGAGTAGCGGTCCAGCAGATCGCTGCGGCCTTCGTTGTAGTAGGCGATCAGCGCGGTGGAGAGGTAGTACATGTCGGACGCGGCCAGGTTCAGGCCCTTGGCGCCGGTGGGCGGGACGATGTGGCCGGCGTCGCCGACGAGGAAGAGGGTGCCGAAGCGCAGGGGTTCGGCGACGAAGCTGCGCAGCGGGGCGATGCTCTTTTCCAGGGCCGGGCCGGTGACCATGCGTTCGGCGATGTGGGCCGGCAGGCGGGCGCGGATTTCGTCCCAGAAGCGGTCGTCGGACCAGTCTTCGATCTTCTCGTCCAGGCCGACCTGCACGTAGTAGCGGCTGCGGGTGTGGGAGCGCTGGGAGCAGAGGGCGAAGCCGCGTTCATGGTTGGCGTAGATCAGCTCTTCGTGCACCGGCGGGGTGTCGGCCAGCAGGCCCAGCCAGCCGAAGGGATAGACGCGCTCGAATTCGCGGATCATGCCGCGCGGCACCGAGGCGCGGGAGGCGCCGTGGTAGCCGTCGCAGCCGGCGATGTAGTCGCATTCCATCGTGGAGCGCTTGCCGTCCTTGGTGTAGCTGAGCTTGGGCGAGCCTTCGAGGTAGCCGGAGAGTTCTACGTCGCCGGCGGAGAAGATCACGGTGACGTTTTCGTCTTCCAGCACCGCGTCGTAGAGGTCTTTGGTGAGTTCGGTCTGGCCGTACACGGTGACGCGCTTGCCGCCGGTGAGGGAGGCCATGTCCACCCGTTCCTCGCGGCCGTCGAAGGCGAGCACGATGCCGTCGTGCACCAGGCCTTCCTTGTCGAGGCGGTCGCTGACCTTGGCGCGGCGCATCAGGTCCACCATGCCTTGTTCCAGGATGCCGGCGCGGATACGGGCTTCCACGTAGTCGCGGGTCTGGCGTTCCAGGATGACGCTCTTGATGCCGCTCAGGCTGAGCAGGCGGGCGAGGCAAAGCCCGGACGGGCCGCCGCCGATGATGCCGATCTGCGTGCGCATGGTCTCTCTCTCCGTTGGATGAATGCTGTCTTATAGACGACTCAACTATAGGAGCCGGAGCAGGCCGGCGCTTGAACGCGGCGGGGTGAATGCTTGTACTTTTCGCAAGTCTGTCCGGCGCCAGAGGAATGGCGCGGCGCAGCATCGAAGCGCGCGGCGGCATGCCTGTCTATGCAGTGAATTCCGTGGCTTGCGCATCTTTTTCAAGGGTTCGGAGTCGCGCAAAAACGGCAGAAACCCATGCACGATCGGAAAGTACCGCCGGAAGGCATGCGAGCGACATGAGAAGCATGGTTCCCCGCCTGCGGAGGCCCGCATGCCGCTTTCGCGGGTCTCAAGCAGTGGGCGACCGGGGAAAGGCGGCGAGAGACCACGCAACGTGGGTGCGATGGTGCATCCGCACAACAGTTTTTCTGTCTGGCGGGCCGGGATTTCATTCCTTAATTCAGCGGGCGGCGCAATGCCGCTTTGTCGAATTACCTGCATCCGCGAAGCGGTTTTCCAATCCGGAATCCCGCACGGTGATTTATCCAGCGATTTCAGTTTCTTCAATTTCCATTTCACCCGAAGCGGGTCAGGAAGGCAGAGGTGTGAGTCTGAATGAATTCTTTAAGGCGCTTTTCGATTGCGCCGTTTTCATTCTTAAAGACATTGTTTTTATTGAGGATTTGACGCTGTAAAACCATCTCTCCGGATAAGTGGTTTCTATTCTGAAAGCTTCGTTCATAAGGTATTTTCTAAAAGACGTTCCATTCCAGACCCTGGAAAGGAGCGCATGCGACGAATGCGGAATTGATCCATTCCGATGACGTCCGCAATTGCCGTGAACAGGCGGCGAGCAATGCCTTATCGAAGTATCGGGAGAGTCGAATGTCAAATAACAGTGAGCCGCGCAGGCGCTTCCTGCAGCAGATGCTGGCCGTGGTGCCGGTATCCACGCTGGGCGTGGGAGCCGTGGCCAGTCAGGCCGGCTGTAGCAGCGAAGCGGCGACTGCCGCATCGGCGGCGCCGTATGTGCCGACCTATTTCAACGAGGCCGAATGGGCCTTCATCCATGCCGCGGTGGATCACCTGATTCCGGCGGACGAATACGGCCCGGGCGCCATCATCGCCGGCGTGCCCGAGTTCATCGACCGCCAGATGGAAACGCCTTTCGGCCACGGCAAGCTCTGGTACATGCAAGGCCCCTTCCATCCGGATGTGGTGCCGGAGCTGGGCTACCAGCTGAACCAGACGCCGCGCGAGATCTACCGCCACGGCATCGCCGCCTGTAATGCCTGGTGCCAGACGCAGCACGGCAAGGTTTACGCCGAGCTGGATGCCGGCGTGCAGGTGGAAGTGCTGGAAGCGATGCAGGCCGGCAAGACGGAGTTCGACACCGTGCCGGCCAAGCTCTTCTTCGGCCATCTGCTGGCGCAGACCAAGGAAGGTTTCTTCGCCGATCCGATCTACGGCGGCAACAAGCACATGGTGGGCTGGAAGCTGGTGGGTTTCCCCGGTGCGCGGGCGGATTTCATGGACTGGATAGATCAGCCCAACGCCAAGTACCCCTACGGACCCGTCTCGATTTCCGGAGAGAAGGCTTAAGCCATGGCAATCAAGAAAGACAAAGTTGACGCGGTTCTGGTGGGCTTCGGATGGACAGGCGCCATCCTCGGCCAGGAACTGACGGAAGCAGGCTTGCAGGTGCTGGCGCTGGAACGCGGCGAGATGCGCGACACGCCCACCGAGGCCACCTACCCCAAGGTGATCGACGAACTGGCTTACTCCGTGCGGGGCAAGCTCTACCAGCAACTCTCCAAGGAAACGGTGACCATACGCCACGGCGTGAACGACGTCGCCGTGCCCTACCGCCAGCACGGCTCCTTCCTGCTTGGCGACGGCGTGGGCGGCTCCGGTTTCCACTGGAACGGCATGCATTACCGCGTGCTGCCGGAAGAGCTGGAACTGCGCAGCCGCTACGAGACGCGCTACGGCAAGAACTTCCTGCCGAAGGACATGACGATCCAGGACTTCGGCGTGACCTACAACGAACTCGAACCCTACTTCACCAAGTTCGAGTACGTCTGCGGCACCTCCGGCAAGGCCGGCAACATCAACGGCAAGGTCGTCGACGGCGGCAACCCGCTGGAAGGCTGGCGCAGCGCCGAATACCCGCTGGCGCCGCTGCAGAACAGCTACGGCGCCCAGCTGTTCGAGAAGGCGGTGCGCGAGGTCGGCTTCAACCCCTATCCGGCGCCGGCCTCCAACGCCTCCGGCCCTTACACCAACCCCTATGGCGTGCGCCTCGGCCCCTGTAACTACTGCGGTTTCTGCGAGAACTACGGCTGCTACATGTATTCGAAGGCCTCGCCGCAGACCACCATCCTGCCGGTGCTGCTGAAGAAGCCCAACTTCGAGCTGCGTACCCATTCCCAGGTGATCAGGGTCACCCTGGATTCCACCGGCAAGAAGGCCACCGGCGTCATCTACATCGACGCCCAGGGCCGCGAGGTGGAACAGCCGGCGGATATCGTCGTGCTCACCGCCTACCAGATGCACAACGTGCGCCTGCTGCTGCTCTCCGGCATCGGCAAGCCCTACGACCCGGCCACCGGCGAAGGCGTGGTCGGCAAGAACTACGCCTACCAGATGAACGGCGCGGTGAACGTGCTGCTGCCCAAGGGCACCCAGCTCAACCCCTTCATCGGCACCGGTGCCGGCGGCGTCGGCTTCGACGACCTCAACGGCGACCAGTTCGACCACGGCCCGCTCGGCTTCGTCGGCGGCGCCTCCATCCGCCACGTGCGCTACGGCGGCCGGCCGATCAAGCAGACGCCCACCGTACCCGGCACGCCCTCCTGGGGCACCGCCTGGAAGGCTGGCGTGCAGGACGCCTACCAGCGCTACATGACCATAGGCATGTCCGGCTCGGTGATGTCCTACCGCGACAACTACCTCTCGCTGGACCCCACCTACCGCGACGCCTTCGGCCAGCCCCTGCTGCGCATGACCTTCGACTGGAAGGACAACGAGTTCGACATGATCGGCTACATGGGCAAGCGGGTGGAGGACGTGGCCAAGGCGATGAAGCCGGAGAAGCACTTCGTCGCCGTGCGCAAGAAAGGCTCGCACTACGACACCCGGGTGTACCAGAGCACCCACAACACCGGCGGCGCCATCATGGGCAGCACGCCGAAGAACAGCGTGGTGAACAAGTACGCCCAGAGCTGGGACGTGCCGAATGTGTTCGTCACCGGTGCCTGCCTGTTCCCGCAGAACATGGGCTACAACCCCACCGGCCTGGTGGGCGCGCTGGCCTACTGGACGGCGGCGGCCATCCGCCAGCAGTACCTGAAGAACCCCGGCCCGCTGGTCCACGCGTAAGGAAACCCATGATGATGAAGAAATACGTCATTGCGGCGTCCTGCGCGCTGCTGGCCGGTGCTGCCTGGGCGCAGGCGCCTGCCGCCGATGCCGACCTGGTGAAGCAGGGCGCCTACCTCGCCCGCGCCGGCGACTGCGTGGCCTGCCACACCGCGCCTGGCGGCCAGCCCTTCGCCGGCGGCCTGGGCATGGAAACGCCCATCGGCAAGGTCTATTCCACCAACATCACGCCGGACAAGGAAACCGGCATCGGCAACTACAGCTACGAGGACTTCGACCGCGCGGTGCGCCACGGCATCGCCAGGGAAGGCCACACCCTGTACCCGGCCATGCCCTACACCGCCTACGCCAAGGTGGCGCCGGCGGACGTCAAGGCGCTGTATGCCTACTTCATGCACGGCGTGGCGCCGGTGAAGCAGGCCAACAAGGCCAGCGACATTCCCTGGCCGCTCTCCATGCGCTGGCCGTTGCGCGCCTGGCGCGGCATGTTTGCGCCAGCGGTGGTGGGAGATGAAGTGGCAGGGCAGGGTGCAGCGGCGGACGCCGTCGCCCGCGGCCGCTACCTGGTGGAAGGCCTGAGCCACTGCGGCTCCTGCCACACCCCGCGCGGCCTCGCCCTGCAGGAAAAGGCGCTGGGCGATGCGGAAGGCAGCGCCTACCTCTCCGGCGGCGTCATCGAAGGCTGGCTGGCGAAGAACCTGCGCGGCGATTCCCGCGATGGCCTCGGTGGCTGGAGCAAGGAAGAAGTGGTCGCCTTCCTCAAGGGTGGCCGCAACGCCCACTCCGCCGCCTTCGGCGGCATGGCCCAGGTGGTGGAAGACAGCACGCAACACCTGTCCGATGCCGACCTCGACGCCATCGCCAGCTACCTGAAGAGCCTGCCGCCGGCCGGCAAGGCAGTGCAGGCGGCCAGCTACAACGAGGCCACCCACCAGGGCCTGCGCAGCGGCAAGGACCAGAGCGAAGGTGCGATGACCTTCCTCAACAACTGTGCCGCCTGCCACCGCAGCACCGGCAAGGGCTACGCCGAAACCTTCCCGCAACTCGCCCAGAGCGCCACCGTGCATAGCGAGGACCCCGCCTCGCTGATCCACATCGTGCTCAAGGGCGCGCAGATGCCGGGCACCGCCGCCGCGCCCACCCGCTACGCGATGCCGGGCTTCGACGAGCGCCTGACCGACAAGGAAGTGGCCGCCGTTGTCACCTTCATCCGCCAGGGCTGGGGCAACCAGGCCGGCGCGGTGAGCGCGTCCGACGTCGCCAAGGTGCGCAAGGCGCTGAAGGCGGCGCCGCAGCCGGTGAGGTAAGGAAAGCGCCTGGCTGCGCGCGTCACCGGGCGGTGAGCTGGCCCGCGGGTTCAGCCCACCGGCCCCGGCCGCCGCGTCAGGCCAGTGCGATGAATCCGGCGCGGCTGGCCGGAAAAGAGCGTCGATGAGTGGCCGATGAAGTCCGCTCCCGCGGGTGTTCCCAAGCACCCGCCGCGTTTTGCCCGCGGGTTCTGCCGCGGGCATTTTTTTGCCTGTGCGTTCTACAGCACACCGAGGATGGCCTCGATGCGGCCGAACAGCCAGTTCAGCGCCGGGTTGGATTCATGCCGCGGGTGCCAGTGCAGCTTCACCTCGAAGTCCGGCAGCTGCGCCGGCACCGGCAGCGGCACCACCGCGCACTGGGCGGCGAAGGTGGTGGCGACGCGGGAGGGCAGCAGGGCGACCAGGTCGCTCTGCGCCACCAGCAGCGGCAGCGAGCTGTAGTAGGGCGTGCGCAGGGCGATGCGGCGGGCGATGCCCTGGTCGGCCAGCGCGTCTTCCGCCAGCTGGTGGCCGGAGTAGCTGGAGGAAACGACGATGTGGCGGGCGTCGCGGAAGGTTTCCAGCGGCATCCGGCCGCCCAGGCGCTCGGCGTGGTCGCGGCCCACCAGGCAGACGTAGTTCTCGCGGAACAGCGGCACGCTGCGGGTGTGGCCGCGCAGCGAGGGCAGGTTGCCCAGCGCGGCGTCTATCTTGGAGGCGGCCAGCTGTTCGACGATTTCCGGCACCGGCACCTGCCGCACTTCCAGCGCGATCTCCGGCGCGCAGCGGCGCAGCTCCGCTTCCAGCGGCGGCAGGAAGTACATGCTGCCGATGTCCGACATCGCCAGGTTGAAGGTGCGGCGGGCGGTGAGCGGATCGAAGCGGTGGGTTTCCTCCACCGCCTCGCCGATGGCCGCCAGCGCGTCGCGGAACTTGCGGTACAGCGCCTCGGCGCGCGGCGTGGGCTTGAGGCTGCGCTGGTCGCGCACGAACAGCGGGTCGGAGAACACCTCGCGCAGGCGGGCGAGGCGGTAGCTCACCGTCGGCTGCGTCAGCTCCAGGCGTTCGGCCGCCAGGGTGGCGCTGCCGGTCTCGTACAGGGTGGTGAATATGCGCACCAGGTTGAGATCGAACTGCTCCATCGCCAGCCTCGTTCGTGGAATAGATGGCGTCGATTTGTAACATACATTCGATGCGTTGGTTCGATGCGAACAGGCCGTTAGTCTTCGCTCCACAACATCGGCGCCGCAGCCGCAAAGCCACGTCAGCCGTGGGGGTGCAGCGAGCAGGACGCCGGATAAAAGCAAAAGGAGAGAGACATGGAGCGTTCCTTTGCCGCCGAGGTCGCCAAGCTGACCCTGGGCGAGGGCGAGGTGTTCCACGGCGAGGGCATACTCGCGGTGACCAAGGCGCTGCTGCAATCGGGCGTCAGCTACATCGGCGGCTACCAGGGCGCGCCGGTTTCCCATCTGATAGACGTGCTCGGCGATGCCCGCGAGGTGCTGGACGATCTCGGCATCTACTTCGAGAACAGCGCCTCCGAGGCGGGCGCGGCGGCCATGCTGGGCGCCTCCATCAACTACCCGCTGCGTGGCGCGGTGACGTGGAAATCCACCGTCGGTACCAACGTCGCCTCCGACGCGCTTTCCAATCTCGCCTCCGCCGGCGTCAAGGGCGGCGCGGTGGTCATCCTCGGCGAGGACTACGGCGAAGGCTCCAGCATCATCCAGGAGCGCACCCACGCCTTCGCCATGAAGTCGCAGATGTGGCTGCTGGACCCGCGGCCCAACCTGCCCTCCATCGTCGCCGCGGTGGAGCGCAGCTTCGAGCTGTCGGAGGCCTCTTCCACGCCGGTGCTGCTGCAGTTGCGCATCCGCGCCTGTCATGTGCATGGCAGCTTCACCTGTAGCGACAACCGGCCGCCGCGTTACTCCCGCCGGCAGGCGCTGGAGAAGGCGGAGTTCGACTATGGCCGCATCTGCCTGCCGCCGTCCATCCACGCCCAGGAGCGGCACAAGGTGGAGGAACGCTGGCCGGCGGCGCAGCGCTTCATCCGCGAGGCCGGGCTGAACGAGCGTTTCGACGGCCAGGGCGAGGGCGCCGAGGGCGCGCAAGGGCTGGGCATCATCGTCCAGGGCGGCCTCTACAACGGCATGATCCGCGCGCTGCAGCAGCTCGGCCTGGCGGACGCCTTCGGCCGCAGCCCGCTGCCGATCTATGTGCTCAACGTGGTCTATCCGCTGGTGCCGGACGAGGTGGCGGACTTCTGCCGCGACAAGCAGGCGGTGCTGCTGGTGGAAGAGGGCCAGCCGAAATACATCGAGGAAGCGTTGGCCGCCATCCTGCGCAAGGCCGGACTGGCAACCGAGATCCACGGTGGCGAGGCTTTCGCCCGCGCCGGCGAATACAACGGCGAGGTGCTGCTGAAGGGCATGGCGGCCTTCTTCGCCCGCCATCCGGTGGCGGGTGCGCCGGCAGCGCAGGCGCCGCTGGCGCAGGCGGTGGCCGAACGGGTGGAGGACGCCGCCCGCCTGGGCAGGCTGCGCGGCCAGGCTGCCGCCGCGCTGGGGGCGCCAGTGCCGGCGCGCCCGCCGGGCTTCTGTGTCGGCTGTCCGGAGCGGCCGGTGTTCGCCGCGCTCAAGCTGCTGCAGGCGCGCACCGGGCCGCTGCACGTCAGCGCCGACATCGGCTGCCACACCTTCGGCACCCTGCCGCCCTTCAACATCGGCAGCACCGTGCTCGGCTACGGCCTCGGCCTCGCCAGTTCCTCCGGCGTGGCGCCGATGATGGACAAGCGGGTGGTCAGCATCATGGGCGATGGCGGCTTCTGGCATAACGGCTTCACCTCCGGCGTGGTGAACGCGGTGTACAACCGCCATGACTCGGTGCTGGTGATCCTGAAGAACGGCTACACCTCGGCCACCGGCACCCAGGCGATTCCCTCCTCGGTGCGGGAGGCGGGCGGCGGCAAGGAAGCGGCGCTGGACATCGAGGCGGCGCTGCGCGGCGTCGGCGTGTCCTGGGTGCGCAAGGTACCCAGCTACGAGGTCGGCAGCATGCTGCGCACGCTGGAAGAGGCGATGAGCACGCTGGAAGGCGGCCTCAAGGTGGTGATCGCCGACGGCGAATGCCAGCTCGAACGCCAGCGCAAGCTGAAGCCGCTGAACGCTCGCCGGCTGCAGGCCGGCCAGCGCGTGCAGCGCACCCGCTTCGCGGTGGATGACGGCGTATGCACCGGCGACCACGCCTGTGTGCGCCTGTCCGGCTGCCCCTCGCTCACCATCAAGCCCAACCCCAACCCGCTGCGCATCGACCCGGTGGCCACGGTGAACCAGGGCTGCGTCGGCTGCGGCCTGTGCGGCGCGGCGGCGCATGCCGGCACCCTCTGTCCCTCCTTCTACAAGGTGGACATCGTCGCCAACCCGCGCTGGTGGGAGCGCGCGCTCTACCGCCTGCGCCAGGCCGCCATCGGCGTGCTCGCCGGCCGCGCCCGTTCGCTTTCCCTGCCTGCCGGAGCCTTCCAATGACGCAGAAACCGGTCTCCATACTCGTCGCCGCGCTGGGCGGCGAGGGCGGCGGCGTGCTGTCCGACTGGATCATCGACGTCGCCACCGCGCTGGATTTCCCGGTGCAGAGCACCTCGGTGCCGGGCGTGGCCCAGCGCACCGGCGCCACCACCTACTACCTGGAGGTGTATCCGCAGCCGCGCGCCGCGCTCGGCGGCCAGCAGCCGGTGCTGGCGCTGACGCCGGGGCCGGGCGATATCGACCTGGTGGCCGCCTCCGAGCTGGTCGAAGCCGGCCGGGTGCTGCAGAACGGCCTGGCCGATCCGGCGCGCACCACGCTGGTGTTCTCCACCCACCGGGAATACGCGGTGGCGGAGAAGATGCAGATGGGCGACGGCCGCTACGACGGCGAGCGGGTGTTCGACGCCGCCCGCGAGCTCGCCCGCGAAGTCATCGCCTTCGACATGCGCGACATCGCCTGGCGCCAGGGCACCATCATCAACACCGTGCTGTTCGGCGCCATGGTCGGCTCCGGCCGGCTGCCTTTCCCGCGCGATGCCTGCGAGGCGGCGATACGCCGCTCCGGCAAGGCGGTGGAGGCCAGCCTGCGCGGCTTCGCCGCCGGCTACGAGCGCGCCGCCGCCCGCAGCCAGGCCGCCGCCGGGGAGCGCGAGGCCGCCGCCGCGCATGCGCTGCCGCTGTCTGCCAGTGCGGATGTAACGCTGGCCGCGCTGCCGCCGCCGGTGCGCCCGCTGGCCGCCGAGGGCTGCGCCCAGCTCGCCGATTACCAGGATGCCGCCTACGCCCGCCGCTACCTGGAGCAAGTCAGCCTGGTGTGCGCCCGCGAGCGCGAGGCCGGCGGCGCCGGTGCGGTGGGCGCCGAGGTGGCGCGCTTCCTCGCCCTGTGGATGGGCTACGAGGACGTGGTGCGGGTGGCGGAGCTGAAGACCCGGGCCGAGCGCTTGCAGCGGCTGCGGCGCGAGGTCGGCGCCAAGCCGGGCGAGGTGCTGCGCGTTACCGAATACCTGAAGCCGGGCGTGGAGGAACTCTGTTCCCTGCTGCCGCCGCGGCTGGCGCAGTGGATGGAGCGCCGGGCGGGTGGCCAGCGGCGCGGCTTCGCCCTGCGCCTGCGCAGCGACACCGTCGCCGGTTTCGCCGCGCTGTGCCTGCTGCGCGGCTTCAAGCGCTGGCGCCCGCGCAGCGCCCGCTACGCCACCGAGCAGGCCGCCATGCGGCGCTGGCTGGCGGTGATCACCGCCCGGCTGGCGGATGCGCCGGCGGCAGCGCTGGAGCTGGCGCGCTGCGGCAACCTCATCAAAGGCTATGGCGACACCGCCGCCCGCGGCCGCCGCAGCCTGGGCCTGATCCTGGATGCGGCGGAGCAGGGCGCAGACGCCGCCACGCTGCGCGCCGCCCGCGAGGCCGCGCTGGCCGATCCCGCCGGGCAGGCGCTGTCGCGCAGCCTCAGCCTGCCGGAACCGGCGGCGCGGCCAGTGCCGGTGCGGCTGGTACGCCGCCGGCAGGAGGATGAGGCAGTGACTTCATGAGGCGCCGGCTTCAGGAGTTTCTGAAATTCACCGCCGTCGGCAGGCGGCTTGCACCCCCCGTAGCACCGCATCACCGCAGTACCCGCAGCACATAAAACCACAATGGAGGAGACGAAGATGAACAAGGCAATCAAGCAGGAAGAAACCTGTGTCGCCAACGCAGCGGCCAGGGCAAAGCGCCTGGGTGATACCGGGCTGAAGACCACGCTGGCCGCCATTCTCGGCACCGCCTTCGCCACGCTGGGCGCGAGCCCGGCCGCGGCGCAGGAGAAGAACGTCGAGCTGCGCCTGGCGCACTGGATGCCGGCGCAGCATGCGCTGGTGAAGACCGGCTTCGCGCCGTGGGCCAAGTCGGTGGAGGAAGCCTCCGGCGGCAGCATCAAGGTGCTGATGTTCCCCGCCCAGCAACTGGGCAAGGCGGCGGACCACTACGATCTGGCGCGCGACGGCATCGCCGACATGAGCTGGGTCAGCCCCGGCTACCAGGCCGGCCGTTTCCCCGTCTTTGCCGCCAGCGAGCTGCCCTTCATGGCGCGCGACCCCGGCCCCGGCTCGGCCGCGCTGGACGCCTGGTACCGCAAGTACGCCGAGCGCGAGATGGCCGACGTCAAGCTGTGCTTCGCCCACATGCACATCGGCACCCTGCACTCCAAGGCGCCCATCACCGATCCGGAGCAGATCCGCGGCATGAAGCTGCGCCCGGCCAACGGCACGGTGGCGCAGATGGTGACGCTGCTGGGCGGCACCAACGTGCAGGTATCGGCGCCGGAATCGCGCGACGCGCTGGACAAGGGCGTGGCCGACGCCATCACCTTCCCGTGGAACTCGCTCATCGTGTTCAACGTGCACAAGGCGGCCACTTTCCACTCCGACATGCGGCTGTATAACGCCTCCTTCGTCTGGGTGATGAACAAGACCTGGTACGGCAAGCTTTCCGACAAGCAGCGCCAGGTCATCGACAACCACTGCAACAACAGCTGGGCGGCGCGGGTGGGCGAAGCCTGGGGCGGCGAGGAGGATTCCGGCCGCGAGAAGCTGGCGGCGATGAAGGGCCAGACCATCGTGCCCATCGACGAAGCCCACCTGGAGAAGTGGAAGAAGGCGGTGGCGCCGGTCTATGACATGTGGGCGAAGGCGATGCCGGCGGGCGGGCCGGAGCCGGCCAAGGTGCTGGAGGAGTACCGCAAGGAACTGGCCAGCCGCAACGTCGCCTACTGAGCGGAGCGCACAGCCATGAAACGCCTGCTCTCCCTGACGGAGACGGTGGCGGCCGTCTTCCTGCTGCTCATCGCCTTGCTCACCGCCGCCAACGTGGTCTGCCGCGAGCTGTTCGGCACCACCATTCCCGACTGGTTCGACGGCTCCCGCATGCTGCTCGGCATCGCGCTGTTCTGGGGCATCGCGCTCGCCACCTGGCACGGCAGCCACATCTGCGTGGATCTGCTGTGGGAACACCTGGGCCCGACCAGCCGGCGCTGGCTGGGCGGCGCGGTGGCGGTGCTGTGCATCGCCTATTTCGCCCCCATGGCCTGGATGGTGTGGGTGAAGGTGGCCGGCCTGGGTGGCCAGGCCACCTCCGACCTGCGCCTGCCGCTGTGGTGGTTCCAGGGGCTGGCCGCGGCCGGCGCCACCGCCGCCGCGGTGCTCGCCGCCTGGCGCGCGCTGGCGCAGCTGCGCGGCCGCCTGAACGCCGACGACAACACGGAGGTGGGCCATGGATCGTGACCTGGTGGCCCTGGGAGGCTTCGTACTGATGTTCGCGCTGATGGTGCTGCGGGTGCCGATAGGCGTGGCGATGGGCGTTACCGGTGTGCTCGGCTTCGGCCTGCTCGCCGGCGTCGGCCCGGCGCTGAACCTGTTCGCCAACGTGCCGCTGTCGGTGGTGACGGACTACGACCTGGCGGTGATTCCGATGTTCATCCTGATGGGCGCCTTCGCCGCCAACTCGGGTATGAGCCGGGAGCTGTTCGAGTCCGGCCGCATGTGGTTCGGCCACCGCCGCGGCGGTCTGGCCTACGCCTCCATCGCCGCCTGCGGCGGTTTCGCCGCGGTGAACGGCTCCTCGGTGGCGACGGCGGCCACCATGACCCAGGTGGCGCTGCCGGAGATGCGCAAGGCCGGCTACGCGCCCGGCTTCTCCGCCGGGCTGGTGGCGGCCGGCGGCACCCTGGGCATCATGATTCCGCCCTCGGTCATCTTCGTGCTGTACGGGATCATGACCGACACCGACATCACCCAGCTGTTCGCCGCCGGCGTGGTGCCCGGCCTGCTCGGCATCCTGTTCTACTTCGCGCTGGTGCAGTTCATGGCCTGGCGCAACCCGGACAGCGTGCCGGTGGGCGAGCGCCACGGCTGGGGCGCGCGCCTGCGCAGCTCGGTGGGCCTGTGGCCGGTGGGGCTGCTGTTCATGATGGTGCTGGGCGGCATCTACGGCGGCTGGTTCACCGTGCAGGAAGGCGCCGGCATGGGGGCGATGGGCACGCTGGTGATCGGCCTGGCGCGGGGGCGGCTGAACTGGAAGCTGATCCGCGCCTCGCTGATCGATGCGCTGCGCATCTCCTCGTCCATCATGATGATCGTGGTCGGCGCCTACCTGTTCGGCTACTTCCTCACCATCACCCAGTTCACCCAGAACGCGGTGGATTTCCTGGTGCACCTGCCGATAGGCGCATACGGCGTGCTGGCGGTGGTGCTGGTGGGCTACTTCCTGCTCGGCGCGGTGATGGACGAGCTGGCGATGATCCTGCTCACCGTGCCCATCGTCTTCCCGGCGATGGTGGAGCTGGGCTTCGACCCGGTGTGGTTCGGGGTGATCACGGTGATGGCGGTGACCTTCGGCATGATCATGCCGCCGGTGGGCATCAACGTCTTCGTCATCAACTCCATCGCCCGCGACATTCCGCTCGGCAAGATCTACCGCGGCGTCGGCCCCTTCGTCGCGGTGGATATCGTCCGCCTGGTGGTGCTGTGCGCCTTCCCGGTGCTGTCGTTGTGGCTGCCGCATCACCTCGCCTGAACGGTGGCGGGCGGCGCAAGCCGTCCGCCGGCCGCGGCGGCCCACCGGGTGCAACCGAGAAATCGAGGTAGCGATGAAACTCAATGTGGAGGATTACCGCCGCGCCGCGCGGCGGGTGCTGCCGCGCTTCGTCTTCGACTACATCGACGGCGCCGCCGAGCGCGGCGACTGCCTCAACCGCAACCGCGCCGACCTCGACCGCCTGGCGCTGATGCCGCGGGTGCTGCGCGACACCTCGGCGGTGGATGCCGGCATCGACGTCTTCGGCCAGCGCTGGCGCCAGCCCTTCGGCATCGCGCCCATGGGCTTCAACGGCCTGGGCCGCGCCGGCGGCGACGGCATGCTGGCGCGCGCCGCGGCGGCGGCCGGTGTGCCCTTCGTGCTGTCCACCGCCTCCAATGAACGGCTGGAGCAGGTCGCCACGCCCGGCGGCATCCACTGGCTGCAGCTCTACGTGATGCGCGACCGCGCCATCGCCAGCCAGTTGCTGCGCCGCGCCCGTGCCGCCGGCTACCAGGCGCTGGTGCTGACGGTGGACGTGCCGCTGAGCGGCTACCGCGAGCGCGACGTGCGCAACGGCTTCCGCCTGCCCTTCCGGCCGCCGCTGGCCACGCTGGCCGACATCGCCCTGCATCCGCGCTGGCTGCTGCGCTTCCTGCGCGCCGGCATGCCCGGCTTCGTCAACCTGGCGGAAGAGGAGGGTGCCGACACCCTGCAGCTGCAGGCCGCGCTGCTCAGCCGCGAACTGGATCGCGCGCTGGACTGGGACGGCCTCGCCTGGCTGCGCCGCCAGTGGGACGGCCCGCTGCTGCTCAAGGGCGTGCTGCACCCGGCCGACGCCCGCGAGGCGCTGCGCCGCGGCGTGGATGGCCTGATCGTGTCCAACCACGGCGGTCGCCAGCTGGACGTGGCGCTGTCGGCCATCGCCGCGCTGCCCGGCGTGGCGGACGCGGTGGAAGGCCGCATCCCGGTGTTCGTGGACAGCGGCTTCCGCAGCGGCGCCGACGTCGCCAAGGCGCTGGCCCTGGGCGCCCGCGCCGTCTTCCTCGGCCGGCCGCTGCTCTATGGCCTGGCGGTGGATGGCGAAGCCGGCGCCGGTGCGGTGCTGCAGCTCGTTGCCACCGAACTGGAGCGGGCCCTGGTGCTGTGCGGCGCCAGCCGGGTCGGGGCGCTGGAACGGGGCATGGTGCATGGGCTGGCGCAAGGCTGGCCGGGGGCTGCCGGCCTTGGTGCCCTTGGTGTGCAAGCGGGTGAGCAGGCCGGCGAGTACGCCGCCGCCCACAGGAAAAAAGAGGAGGTGCTGCAGACATGAAGACTGACACGATGGAGCCGGCCGGCGTGGCTGGGGCAAGCTCGCAGACGGCCGGCTTCGGCCTGCCTCCCGGCGCTGGCCCTGGCGCAGCACGGGCCGCCAGCCCCGGACGATCGGCGGATCCGCTGGCGTCCGGCGCGGCGCCAGTGGCGACACCCCCGGCGACTCCCGGCTCGGCTCACGCCCACGCCTTGGCCGCCGCCGACGAACGCCGCATCACCGGCATACGCGCCCGCGCGGTCAACGTGCCGCTGGAATACCCGGTGCGCACCGGCGTCGGCGTGGTCGCCACCGCGCCGCTGGTGCTGATCGACCTGCAGGTGGGCGAGCTCACCGGCCACGCCTACGTCTTCACCTACACCCCGCTGGCGCTGGCCAGCACCCGCGCCATGGTGCAGGCCCTGGGCGAGGCCATCTGCGGCCGGCCGGCGGCCCCCTTCGACATCGACCGTCACCTCGCCGGCCGCCTGCGCCTGCTCGGCCGCGGCGGCATCGCCGGCATGGCCTGCGCCGGGCTGGACATGGCGCTGTGGGATGCGCTCGCCCGCCAGCAGCGCCTGCCGCTGGCCACGCTGCTGGGCGGCTGCCCGCGGCCGCTGCCGGCCTACGACAGCCACAGCATGGACGGCGAAGCGCTGGCCCTGGAGCGGGCGGCGCGGGCGGTGGATGCAGGCTTCCGCGCCATCAAGACCAAGATCGGCTACGCCACGCTGGCGGAAGACTGCCGCGTCGTCGGCGCCCTCCGCCGCCGCATCGGCGATGACGTGCAGCTGATGGTGGATTACAACCAGTCCCTCAGCGTGCCCGAGGCGGCGCGCCGCCTGCGCGCCCTGCGCGAGTTCGACCCCGCCTGGGTGGAAGAGCCCACCCTGCAAGAGGACTACGCCGGCCACGCCCGCCTGCGCGCTGCCGCCGAGCTGCCCATCCAGATGGGCGAGAACTGGTGCGGCGTGGAGGAAATGCAAGGCGCGCTGGAAGCCGGCGCCTGCGACCTCGCCATGCCGGACGCGATGAAGATAGGCGGCGTCACCGGCTGGCTGAAAGCCGCCACGCTGGCCGAGCGCCACGGCCTGCCGGTCTCCAGCCACATCTTCCAGGAGGTGAGCGCGCATCTGCTGGCGGTCACCCCCACCGCGCACTGGCTGGAGCGCATGGATCTGGCCGCACCCATCCTCGCCCGCCCGCTGGCCTTCCGCGACGGCATGGCGCAACCCGGGGAAGAGCCGGGGAGCGGTGTCGACTGGAACGAGGAGGCAGTGGGCCGATACCTGGCGTGAATGCGACTCCGTGCTTCAGACGTGAGTGCGGCAACCGATGCGATGAGCGTGATAGCGCGCTTCAGACCAACGAGCAGCGCGGTTTTTCTCCCCTCTCCCCTTGCGGGAGAGGGGTCGGGGGAGAGGGGGGAGCGCGCGCTGACTTCCAACGTAGCCGCCCCTGCCGGGGCGCCCCCTCTCCCCGACCCTCTCCCGCGAGGGGAGAGGGAGAGACCGTTGCCGCTCGTAGCAGGAACAGTTCACCTGGACTACATGGCATGGCGCAGCCGATGGAAAAGCAGGGGAGCGGTATCGAATGGAAGGAGGTGGTGGGGCGATGCCTGGCGTGAATGCGGTACCGCGGTTCAGATCACCGCAGACCGCCGGGCGAAGCAGTTTTTCTCCCCTTTCCCCTCGCGGGGCGCAGGCGGAAAAAGCGAAGCACTGCTTCGCCCGCCGGAGCGCCCTGTGGCCTGCAGGCCACAGGGCCGGGGCGCGGAGCGGGGGGCGGGGGAGAGGGGGTAGCGCGCGCCGACCTCCAACGCAGCCGCCCCTGCCGGGGCGCCCCCTCTCCCCGACCCTCTCCCGCGAGGGGAGAGGGAGATACCGCTGCAGCTCGCAGCACAGGGAGCTCACCTGAAACCGCCGCAGAGGGAGTTCCCCTGAACCGTACCGAGGCTCAAGCATCGCTGATGCCAACCCAGTTTCCCGGCCGGACGCCGTGTTGTCTCCTCCCTGAATAGGCGTCCGGCCTCTTGCCGTCCGCGGTGCTCTGCCGGCGCCGCGGGCGGTTTTTTCCTTGGAAGGTTGTCTCGCGGCAGCACGGCAATGCTGCCCACCCAACCACCCAACCACCCAACCACCCAACCACCCAACCACCCAACCACCCAACCACCCAACCACCCAACCACCCAACCACCTTCCACCCAACCACCTTCCACCCAAC
>Ga0206116_1000731_pt1 | contig 26183 bp, 25 predicted proteins | sample 3A1Ametagenome_FD_178000 | JGI IMG/M metagenome (GOLD analysis project Ga0206116, IMG submission 178000) | Enriched microbial communities from leaf-cutter ant dump, University of Wisconsin, Madison, United States - 3A1A | ecosystem: Environmental > Terrestrial > Nest > Insects nest > Nest dump...
AGCGGCGTTGATACGGGCGATCCACAGCTGGCGGAACACGCGCTTCTTGGTACGGCGGTCACGGTAGGCGTATTGCCCAGCCTTCATCACCGCCTGCTTGGCGATGCGGAAGACGTTGCCGCGGCGGCCGCGGAAACCCTTGGCCAGAGCCAGAACCTTCTTGTGACGGGCGCGAGCCGTTACACCACGTTTGACGCGAGGCATGTGTTTTCTCCTTGTTCGTCAGTGAATTACAGGCCGGCCATGGGCAGCATCTGAGCAATGTGACCCATGTTGGTCTCATGCACAGCCACTGCGCCACGCAGATGGCGCTTGTTCTTGGTGGTCTTCTTGGTCAGGATGTGACGCTTGAAGGCTTGACCGCGCTTGACGGTGCCACCCGGACGAACGCGAAAACGCTTCTTCGCGCTGCTCTTGGTCTTCATTTTGGGCATGTGAATGCTCCTTTGTTTGTGCCCGCGAGGCGTTTGCGCTGAATGCGCAACCTTGTTGGCCCCCGAGTCACTTCTTCATCCGCCAAGGCCCCTTGCGGGCCCTTGGCAAGATTCCTGGCCGCTCAGGCTGCCGGAGCAGCCGCCGTGCCTTCCGCCGCCGGCTTGCCGGCGGGCTTCTTCTTGCCTGGCGCGATCATCATGATCATCTGCCGGCCTTCGAGCTTGGGGAACTGCTCCACCACGATCAGGTCTGCGAGATCGTCGCGGATGCGGTTGAGCAGGGCCAGGCCCAGTTCCTGGTGCGTGATCTCGCGGCCGCGAAAGCGCAGCGTGATCTTGCACTTGTCGCCTTCCGCCAGGAAGCGGCGGATGTTGCGCAGCTTGATGTTGTAGTCGCCGTCGTCGGTACCGGGGCGGAACTTGACTTCCTTGATTTCGATGACCGTCTGCTTGGCCTTGGCTTCCGCCGCCTTCTTCTGCTCCTGGTACTTGAACTTGCCGTAGTCCATCAGGCGGCAGACGGGCGGGTTGGCCGTGGCGGCGATTTCCACCAGGTCCACGTCCAGGTCGCCCGCCATGCGCAGGGCTTCTTGCAGGCTCACGATGCCAATGGGCTCGTTCTCGGGGCCGGACAGGCGCACTTCGGGCGCCATGATTTCCCGGTTCAGCCGGTGCTTGCGCTCTTCACGCTGGCGACGGTCACGAAATTCGGTAGCGATGGTTCTCACCTTCAATCAAATTTGCTACAAAAAGCGTAGCTGCTTGCGCACGAACATCAACACTTTCGCGCGCACTAAAGCACCTCTTGACTCAGAAAATCAGGCTTTAGAAGCGATGTCCTGTGCGATCAGGTCGACAAAGGCGTCAACGGACATCACGCCGAGGTCTTTGTTCCCCCGGGCGCGCACCGCAACAGCGCCGGCCGCCTTCTCCTTGTCGCCCACGACGAGGATGTAGGGCAGCTTTTGCAGTGCTTGCTCCCGTATTTTATACGTAATCTTTTCGTTACGCAGGTCGGTCACCACCCTAAGGTCTTGATTCGGCAGTGCTTTTTGCAGCTTTGCGGCAATTTCGCGACAGTAGCCGGCCTGCGCGTCGGTAATGTTGAGCACCGCGACCTGCACCGGCGCGAGCCAGGTGGGCAGCGCGCCCGCGTGCTGTTCGATCAGGATGCCGATGAAGCGCTCCAGGCTGCCCACGATGGCGCGGTGCAGCATGATGGGCCGGTGGCGCGCGCCATCCTCGCCCACGAACTCGGCGTCCAGCCGCTCGGGCATGTTCGGATCGACCTGGATGGTGCCGCACTGCCATTCGCGGCCCAGCGCGTCCTTCAGCGTGTACTCGATCTTCGGGCCGTAGAACGCGCCCTCGCCCGGCAGGTAGGTGAACTCGCAGTTCGAGGCGCGCAGGCCGTCGGCCAGTGCGGCCTCGGCCTTGTCCCAGCTTTCCTCGCTGCCGATGCGCTTTTCGGGGCGCGTGGAGAGCTTGTAGACGATGTCGGTGAAGCCGAAGTCCTTGTAGACCTTCTGCAGCAGCGTGGTGAAGGCCGCCACTTCGCCCTGAATCATGTCCTCGGTGCAGAAGATGTGGCCGTCGTCCTGCGTGAACGCGCGCACGCGCATGATGCCGTGCAGGCCGCCCGTGGGCTCGTTGCGGTGGCAGTTGCCGAACTCGCCGAAGCGCAGCGGCAGGTCGCGGTAGCTCTTGATGCCCTGCTTGAAGATCAGGATGTGGCCCGGGCAGTTCATCGGCTTGAGCGCGTACTCGCGCTTTTCCGACTCGGTGGTGAACATGTTCTCGCGGTACTTGTCCCAGTGGCCGGTCTTCTCCCACAAGCCCTTGTCGAGGATCTGCGGCCCTTTGACCTCCTGGTAGCCGTTGTCGCGGTACACACGGCGCATGTACTGCTCCACCTCCTGCCACAGCGACCAGCCCTTGGGGTGCCAGAACACGGTGCCGGGCGAATGCTCGTCGATGTGGAACAGGTCGAGCTCGCGGCCGATGCGGCGGTGGTCGCGCTTTTCGGCCTCTTCCAGCATGGTGAGGTACTGCTGCAGCTCGTCCTTCGTGGCCCAGGCCGTGCCGTAGATGCGCTGCAGCATCTCGTTGCGGTGGTCGCCGCGCCAGTAGGCGCCCGCCACCTTCATGAGCTTAAAGTGCTTGAGCTTGCCCGTGCTGGGCACGTGGGGGCCGCGGCACAGGTCCTCGAAGGTGCCTTCGCGGTACAGGCTCACGTCCTCGTTCGAGGGGATGCTGGCGATGATCTCGGCCTTGTAGCTCTCGCCCAGGCCCTTGAAGTAGGCCACAGCCTCGTCGCGCGGCAGCACGCGGCGCACCACGGGCTCGTCCTTGTTGGCCAGCTCGGTCATCTTCTTCTCGATGGCCGCCAGGTCCTCGGGGGTGAAGGGGCGCTTGTACGAGAAGTCATAGTAGAAGCCGTTCTCGATCACGGGGCCGATGGTGACCTGCGCGTCGGGGAACAGTTCCTTCACGGCATAGGCCAGCAGGTGGGCCGTGGAGTGGCGGATGACGTCAAGGCCGTCCGCGTCCTTGGCGGTGACGATGGCAAGCGGGCTGTCCTGCGTGATCTGGTAGCTCGTATCGACGACCTTGTCGCCAACCTTGCCTGCCAGGGCGGCCTTGGCCAGGCCCGCGCCGATCGAGGCGGCCACCTCGGCCACCGTCACCGGGCCGGGAAACGCGCGCTGGGAACCGTCGGGAAGCGTGATGTGAATCATGGTGTGGGAATCCTTGTTGCCGAAAAACAAAAAGCGCGGAACCGTGTCCGCGCTTTGTCCAAGGAGAGAGGGGGAATCCGAGCAGGCGCGAACGGCCAGCCTCAGCGGCTGGAGGGGGTCTCCGTCGTAGTTCGCGGTGTCATAACCAGCATGCCTTTCTCGCCCTTGTGGTGTGAAAACCCGTGCATTTTACCGCGCCGCAGCAAAAAAGGCCCGGAACCTCAGGTTCCGGGCCTTTTTGACCAGGTGCAGATCAGTGGAACTGCTCTTCTTCGGTCGAACCCGTCAGGGCCTTCACGCTGGAGGAGCCGCCCTGGATCACGGTGGTCACGTCGTCGAAGTAGCCCGCGCCCACTTCCTGCTGGTGCGACACGAAGGTGTAGCCCTGCTCGCGTGCAGCGAATTCAGGTTCCTGGATCATCTCCACGTAGTGGCGCATGCCTTCGCCGCCAGCGTAGGCGTGGGCGAACTTGAAGGTGTTGTACCAGTTGCTGTGGATGCCGGCCAGCGTGATGAACTGGTACTTGTAGCCCAACGCCGACAGGTCTTCCTGGAACGAGGCGATCTGCTTGTCGTTGAGGTTCTTCTTCCAGTTGAAGGAAGGCGAGCAGTTGTAGCTCAGCAGCTTGCCAGGGTTGGCGGCCAGCACGGCCTGGGCGAATTCGCGGGCGAAGCCGATGTCGGGCACGCCGGTCTCGCACCACACCAGGTCGGCATAGGGCGCGTAGGCCACGCCGCGGCTGATGGCCTGCTCCAGGCCGTTCTTCACGCGGTAGAAGCCTTCCTGCGTGCGCTCGCCGGTCAGGAAGGCCTGGTCGTTGGCGTCGTGGTTGCTGGTGATCAGGTTGGCGGCTTCCGCGTCGGTGCGGGCCAGGATGATGGTGGGCACGCCCATCACGTCGGCGGCGAAGCGCGCGGCGATCAGCTTCTCGATGGCTTCCTGCGTGGGCACGAGCACCTTGCCGCCCATGTGGCCGCACTTCTTCACGGCGGCGAGCTGGTCCTCGAAGTGCACGCCGGCGGCGCCCGCGGCGATCATGTTCTTCATGAGTTCGAAGGCGTTGAGCACGCCGCCGAAGCCGGCTTCCGCGTCGGCCACGATGGGCAGGAAGTAGTCCACGAACTCCTTGTCGCCGGGGTTCACGCCGCGGCCCCACTGGATTTCATCGGCGCGCTTGAAGGTGTTGTTGATGCGGCGCACCATGGTGGGCACCGAGTCGTAGGCGTACAGCGACTGGTCGGGGTACATGGTTTCCGACGTGTTACCGTCAGCGGCCACTTGCCAGCCCGACAGGTACACGGCCTCCAGGCCCGCCTTGGCCTGCTGCATGGCCTGGCCCGCGGTGATGGCGCCGAAGGCGTTCACGTAGCCCTTCTTGGCGCCGCCGTTCACCAGTTCCCACAGCTTCTCGGCACCGCGCTGGGCCAGCGTGTACTCGGGCTGCAGGCTGCCGCGCAGGCGCACCACGTCGGCGGCGCTGTAGCCGCGCTTGACGCTCTTCCAGCGGGGGTTCTGGGCCCAGTCCTTCTCCAGGGCTGCGATCTGTTGTTCACGGCTGAGTTGCGCGTTCAGGGACTTCGTCATGGTTGCACTCCAAGGGGGTTGGTTCATCGGCGGACATCTTGCGATGTCCTTGGGATCAACTCTAAGTCTTCTATAAGACTCACGCAAGCTCTTATGTCTTATACAAGAGATAAATTTTTACCATTTAAAATCAATGATGTACATTCAAAATATCTCAATGTGAAAACATTTTTCTCGGATTGAGAAATTTTTGCGCGACGCAGCATTCGTAAATTTCACTATGCGAACTGAGTTTTCCAAGTTACGGAATCCGGCCCCTGCGATTCCTCGTGCATGATGCGCAGTCCCCGCATCCGCTGCCGCCGCGCCCCATGACCACCCCCAGCCGCCCCGTCGCGTACCTGTGCCTCGCCCTCAGCATGTCGCTCGTGGGCAGCTACGTCGCCCTGTCCAAGCCGCTGGCGGCGGCCATTCCGGTGTTCCTGCTGGCGTGGCTGCGCTTTGGCATCGGCGCCATCGCCATGGCGCACTGGCTCAAAAAGCCCGCGGACGAGCCCCCGATCACGCCACAGACGCGCAAGCTGCTGTTCCTCGAATCGTTCCTGGGCAACTTCCTGTTCACCATCTGCATGATCTCGGGCGTGAGCCTCACGGGCGCCGTGTCGGCCGGGGTCATCATGGCGGCCATCCCGGCGGCGGTGGCGGTGATGAGCTGGTTCTTCCTGAAGGAGCGCATCGCGCCGCGCACCTGGGTGGCCGTGGCCCTGGCAGTGCTGGGCATTGGCCTGTTCGCACTATCGAAACCAGAGCTGCCAGCGCACGCCACACAAGGGCTGGAGGCCAAAAACACTGAAAACCTGGCCTGGCTCGGGCACCTGCTGCTCGTGGGCGCCGTGATTTGCGAGGCCGCCTACTCGGTGATCGGCAAGAAGCTCACGGGTGCCCTGGGGCCCAAGCGCATCACCTCGCTCATCAACCTGTGGGGCTTCGCGCTCTCCACGCCCATGGGCGTGTACCTCGCGCTGCGCTTCGACTTCGGCGCCGTACACGGCGGCACCTGGCTGCTGCTGCTGTTCTACGCGCTCGCGGCCTGCATGTGGACCGTGTGGCTGTGGATGACGGGCCTCAAGGCCGTGCCCGCCGCGCAGGGCGGCGTGTTCACCGTGCTGCTGCCCGTGAGCGCCGCGCTGGTGGGCGTGCTGGTGCTGAGCGAGTCGCTCAATGGCATGCAGCTCGTGGCGTTCGCGATCGCGCTGGCCAGCGTGGTGCTGGCCACCCTGCCCTCGCGGCTGGCGCGGCGCGTGGGCGCATAGAGGGTTAATCCTCCCCTGCGGGGCAACAATTGGAGACAAAAAGCGCTGGCCCGGCTTGGAAAGCCGTTTTTTTCCCAGTAGCATCGGCCTGCCAGGGGGGCGAGGCCGTCTTCGCTGGTGAAAACCTATTCCGAAGAAGGACAACCAACATGGCAACTGCAGCAAAGAAGGCTCCCGCAGCCAAGACCGCGCCCCCCGCGAAAAAGCGCACCCCGAACGCGGCCTTCATGAAGCCCCTCACGCCCAGCCCCGCGCTGGCCGCCGTGGTGGGCAACGCGCCGCTGCCGCGCACCGAGATCATCAGCAAGCTGTGGGTCTACATCAAGGCGCACAACCTGCAGGACGCGAAGAACAAGCGCATGATCAACGCCGACGCCAAGCTCAAGGACGTGTTCGGCAAGGCCCAGGTGTCGATGTTCGAGATGGCCGGCCTGGTCGGCAAGCACGTGAGCTGAGCCCCGCGCTCCCCTCCCCCTCGCAAAAAGCCGGCGCAAGCCGGCTTTTTCGTTTCCGCCTCGCCCGCGCACGGCACTCCCATAGCACAAACGGCCGGTTTCTGTTGTGTGAAAACATCAATACAAATGAGAATTAACCTCATTTTCTGTATCATTCCTTTCCGCACCGCAGCATAGCCAGCGCCGTCCCCGGCCCGGCTTCCACGCCAGCCTAGCCGCCAGCCCCCGTCATCGCGCCCTGCACGGCGTCCGCCGGGCCCGGGCGTTGCCCTCTTTGTCCACTTCGCTCTCTTGTTCACATGACCTCATCCTCTGCATACATCACCAGCCGCAAACACCCGGTCGGCCTCGTCGCCGCCGCTGCCGTCGCCGCGCTGGGCGTATCGGCCCAGGCGCAGACCGCGCCCACGCCCACGCTCAAGGAAGTCACGGTGAAGGAAGCACCCGACACGGGCTTCACGCCCGCGCAGCAGCTGTCCTCGCCCAAGTTCACCCAGCCGCTGGTGAACACCCCTCAGACCGTCTCCGTCATCAAGGAAGAGACGATCAAGCAGCAAGGCGCCACCACGCTGACCGAGGCGCTGCGCAGCGTGCCGGGCGCCGGCGCCTTCTACGCGGGTGAAAACGGCAGCACCAGCACGGGCGACGCGGTCTACATGCGCGGCTTCGACACCTCCAGCAGCATCTTCGTGGATGGCGTGCGCGATGTCGGCTCGATCTCACGCGACATGTTCAACATCGACTCGGTCGAGGTCTTCAAGGGCCCCGCCAGCACCGACTTCGGCCGCACCGCACCCACCGGCGCGATCAACCTGGTGACCAAGCAGCCCACCCGCGTGGACAGCTTCGACGCCTCGCTGGGCGCGGGCACCGGCAGCTTCAAGCGCGCCACCGTGGACTGGAACAAGTCCCTGACGGGCATGGAGGGCGCGGCCTTCCGCCTCAACGCGATGACGCAGGACGCGGGCGTCGCGGGCCGCGACAGCATCAAGAACGACCGCGGCGCCATCGCGCCCTCGTTCGCCTTCGGCCTGGGCACCGACACGCGCACCTTCGTGAACCTGCTGCACGTCAAGCAAAGCAACGTGCCCGACGGCGGCGTGCCCACCCTGGGCCTGCCGGGCTACACCTCGCCCGACCCGGCCAACCGCCCCTACCTGGCCAACGCGGCGCGCGTGGATTCGAGTAACTTCTACGGCACCGCGTCCGACCACGACGACGTGACCGCCGACATGGCCACGCTGATCCTGGAGCACGACCTCGCGCCCGGCACCACGCTGCGCAACACCACGCGCTGGGGCCAGACCAAGCAGGACTACCTGCTGTCGTCCTTCATGGCGGCAGGCAGCGGCGCGAACCAGATCCTTACGCCGGACGCGGCCGACCCGTCCACCTGGACCATGCCGCGCCTGATCAACACCAAGGACCAGGTCAACCGCATCCTGACCAACCAGACCAACCTGAAGACCCGCTTCTCCACCGGCTCCATCCAGCACGACGTGAGCACGGGCCTGGAGCTGACCCGCGAGGAGCAGAGCAACCGCGGCCTGGCCACCACGGGCACCGTGCCCCGCGTCAGTGTCTACAACCCGGACTCCAGCGTCTCGCTGCCCGCCTACACCCACAACGGCGCGGACAGCAAGGGCTCGACCGACACCGTGGCGCTGTACGCCTTCGATTCGCTCAAGCTCAACGAGCAGTGGCAGATCAATGCGGGCCTGCGCTGGGACCACTACAAGACCAAGTACAACGCCATGGCCGTCTGCGCGGCCACGTCCGCCACCCAGCCCTGCGGCGCAAGCCCCGTCGGCACGGTGGTGCCCACCACCTCCGACGGCCTGTCGGCCTCGGGCAACCTGGTGAGCTGGAAGATCGGCGCGCTGTACAAGCCCGCGCCCAACGGCAGCGTGTACGTGAACTACGCGCTGGGCCAGCAGCCCCCGGGCGGCAGCAACTTCGCGCTGTCCGCCGCGGCCAACAACGCCAACAACCCCAACATGGACCCGCAAAAGGCCAAGACGGCCGAACTCGGCACCAAGTGGGAGCTGCTGGACAAGCGCGCGCTGCTGACCGGCGCGCTGTACCGCACCGAGATCACGAACGAGATCGTCACCAACCCCGACGGCACCGTGGGCCAGACCGGCAAGAAGGTCGTGCAGGGCCTGGAACTGGGCCTGACCGGCCAGATCACCCCCGCCTGGGGCGTGATGGCAGGCTACACCGTGCAGGACACCAAGGTGGACACCGGCGCCAACGTGGCGGCCGACGGCACCAACGGCCTGACCTACACGCCCAAGAACGCCTTCTCGCTGTGGACCAGCTACCAGTTCTCCAACGGCCTCACGCTGGGCGGCGGCGCGCGCTACTCGGGCGGCCTCAAGCGCGGCACCGACGGCGCCGTCGGCACGCCCAACTACACCGACGCCTACTGGGTCTTCGACGCCATGGCCAGCTACCGCGTGAACAAGAACGTGGACCTGCAGCTCAACCTGTTCAACCTGTTCGACAAGGACTACGTGGCGGCCATCAACAAGAGCGGCTACCGCTACTTCCCCGGCGTCGCGCGCTCGGTGCGCCTGACGGCCAACTTCCACTTCTGATCCAATAGCGGAAGACGGCACCGGAACGGCCTCGCCAACGGCGAGGCCGTTTCGCCATTCAACGCTCCGCTTCGCCAATCCCACCATGCTGCTGCACATCCCCAACGTACTCACGCGCGACCAGGTGGCCGCGATGCGCACCGCCATCGACGCCGCCGCCTGGGTGGACGGCCGCACCACCGCGGGCCCCCAAGGCGCGCAGGTCAAGCGCAACCGGCAACTGCCCGAGGACGCACCCGTGGCGCAGGAGCAGGGGCGCATCATCCAGCAGGCGCTGGCGGGCAACGACCTGTTCTTCCGCGCCGCGCTGCCCGCGCGCACCATGCTGCCGCTGTTCAACCGCTACGCGGGCGGCGAGACCTACGGCCTGCACGTGGACGGCGCGGCCCGGCGCGTGCCCGGCTCGCCGCTGTGGATGCGCACCGACGTGTCGAGCACCCTGTTCCTGTGCGACCCCGAGGACTACGACGGCGGCGAGCTGGAGGTGGTGGACACCTACGGCACGCACGAGGTCAAGCTGCCCGCGGGCGACCTGATCCTCTACCCCTCCACCAGCCTGCACCGCGTGCGGCCCGTCACGCGCGGCGAGCGCGTGTGCGCCTTCTTCTGGACGCAGAGCCTGGTGCGCAACGACGCCCAGCGCGCCCTGCTGTTCGAGATGGACCAGGCCCTGGAGCGCCTGCGCACCCGCCTGGGCGAGACCGACGAAGCCCTGGCCCTCACCGGCCACTATCACAACCTGCTGCGCATGTGGAGCGAGCCCTGACGCGCTCGTGCCTTCCGCACACCGCATGTTTCCGCCAGGTAAAGGCCAGGGTAAATGAGATTTGTTCTTGTTTGCCACCCTACAATGGCGTTTTCGCCCTGACCGCGCCGGCCTGCACGACGCATGAAACCCTCCACCTCCCCCTCTCCCCAACGCGCCTGGTGGCTCAAGACCCTGCATGAATGGCACTGGGTCAGCTCGGCCGTCTGCCTCGTCGGCATGCTGCTGTTCGCGGTGACGGGATTCACGCTCAACCACGCGGGCCAGATCGAGGCCAAGCCCCAGGTCGTCTCGCGCAAGGGTGCGCTGCCCGCGCCGCTGCTCCAGGCGCTGCAGCAGGCCGCCGGGCAGCAGAAGGACGCGCCGCAGGCGGATGCCGCCCTGCCGCCCGCCGTGCAGGACTGGGCCCGCGCGCAGCTCGGGGCCGACACCCGCGGCCGCGCCGTGGAGTGGAGCGACGACGAAGCCGGCGTCTCCATGCCGCGCCCGGGCGGCGACGCCTGGCTGCGCATCGGCCTGCAGGACGGGCAGGCCGAATACGAAACCACCGACCGCGGCTGGATCTCCTACCTCAACGACCTGCACAAGGGCCGCAACGCAGGCACGGCCTGGAGCTGGTTCATCGACATCTTCGCGGCGGCCTGCCTGGTGTTCTGCATCACCGGCCTGCTCATCCTGCAAATGCACGCCGGGCGCCGCCCCATGACCTGGCCCATGGTGGGCCTGGGCCTGCTGCTGCCCGCGCTGCTGGCGCTCCTGCTGGTGCATTGACCCCTCTCCCAACTTCCGAAGGAAATTCCGCATGACCACCACTGTCTCCCGTTTCACCGTCGCGCTGGGCGCGGTCGTGGGCCTGCCGGCCGTGGCCGCCGGGCTCAATGCGGGCGTGGAAATCCCCCGCCTGGACGTGGCCGAATACCACCGCCCCTACGTCGCCATGTGGCTGGAGCGCGCCGACGGCTCGGTCGCGGCCAACCTGTCCGTCTGGTACGACGTGAAGAAGCGCAACGGCGCGGGCACCAAGTGGCTCAAGGACATGCACCAGTGGTGGCGCCGCACGGGCCGCGAGCTGAGCCTGCCCATCGACGGCGTGACCCAGCCGACCCGCCCCGCGGGCAAGCACGCGCTGTCGTTCGCCGAAGGCAGCCCCGCGCTGCCCACGCTGGCGCCGGGCCAGTACAAGCTGCAGGTGGAGGCCGCACGCGAAGCGGGCGGCCGCGAGCTGGTCAGCATTCCGTTCGAGTGGCCCGCCAAGCAGGCCGCCACCCTGTCCGCCAAGGGCAAGGGCGAGCTGGGCGAAGTCACGCTCGAGCTCAAGCCCTGATCCGCCGTCCATCCCCGAGGAGAACCCCATGCTTTCTTCCATCCGCACCGCCGCCGCCGTGGCGCTGGCCTGCGCCGCCATCGGCGCGCAAGCCCACAACCTGTTCCTGAAGCCGTCGAGCACCCTGCTGATCAAGGGCGACGCGGTCACCGTGGACGCCTCGGCCTCCGACGACCTGCTGTTCTTCGACCACCCGCTGGCGCTGGACGGCCTGGTCATCACCGCGCCGGACGGCAGCACCGTCGCGCCGCAGAACGTGATGAAGGGCCTGGTGCGCAGCGTCTTCGACCTCAAGCCGGAGCAGGAAGGCACCTACCGCATGGCCGTCGCCGGCAGCAGCTTCTTCGGCGCCTACAAGGACGCGGCCGGCCAGATGAAGCGCCTGCGCGGCACCGCCGAAGAGCTGGCCCGGCAGATCCCGGCCGACGCGCAGGACCTGCGCGTGACCGAGACCAGCAGCCGCGCCGAAACCTTCGTCACCCTGGGCAAGCCCACGGCGCTGCGCCTGAGCGGCAAGGGGCTGGAGCTGTCCCCCTTGAGTTCGCCCACCGACCTGAGCGCGGGCGACGAGGCCCGCTTCGTCTTCCACCTCGACGGCAAGCCCGCCGCGAACCTGGACGTGGTGCTCGTGCCCGACGGCAAGCGCTACCGCGATGCCGTCGGCGAGACCCGCTTCAAGACCGACGCCAACGGCCAGCTCACGATCAAGTTCCCCGCGGCCGGCATGTACTGGCTGGGCGCCAGCGCCAAGGATGGCAACACCTCCGCGCCCATCGCCAAGGAACGCCGCCTGACCTACACGGCCACGCTGGAAGTGCTGCCCTGACGCGCGTTCATGAAGAAATCGGCTCCTAACGCTTATGGGATAAGCGCAGGCAGCTATCAAAACAGGGATGGCGCGCCGCGCGTGCGCTACGGCGCGCTCGCTTGGCGCCAGCCTGCAGAGGCAGTCGCAGCAGACAGCGCCTCGTTCGCGCCCACGGCCTGGCAAGCCGCCGCCCCGCGCGCGCGCCAGGACGGCGGCCTGCACCACCTGGGCGGCGCCACCATGGGCACCACCTGGTCACTGCGGCTAACCAACCCCGGCTACCTGCCGCTCGCGCCCGCGCGCGCGCTGGTGCAGGAGACGCTGGACGCCGTCGTCGCCCAGATGAGCAACTGGGAGCCCGATTCCGCCCTGGGCCGCTACAACGCCGCCGCGCCCGGCACCTGGCACGAGCTGCCGCCCGAATTCGCTGCCGTGCTCGACGCCGCCCTGCACTGGGCGCGCGCCTGCGGCGGCGCGTGGGACCCAGCGGTGGGCGCGCTCGTGACGCTGTGGGGCTTTGGCCCGCGCCCCGATCCCCATGCGCCGCACGGCGGCCAGCCGCCCGCGCCCGACGCCATCGCCGCCGCGCTGCGCCTGTGCGGCCACCAGCGCCTGCAGTGGCAGCCCGCCGCGCGCCGGTTGCTGCAGCCCGGCGGCCTGCAACTCGATTTGAGCGGCATCGCCAAGGGCTTCGCCGTGGATTGGGCCGCCCGTCGCCTGCAGCAGGCGGGCTGGGAACACGCCCTGCTGGAGATCGGCGGCGAACTGCGCGCCTGGGGCCAGCGCCCCGACGGCCAGCCCTGGCGCGTGGCCGTGGCGGGCGTAGCCGGCGGCGAGACACTGGCCGTGCCCCTGGCCGACGGCGCGCTCGCCTCCTCGGGCGACCACTGGCACGCCTTCGAGCACGGCGGGCGGCGCTACTCGCACACGCTGGACCCGCGCACCGGCCAGCCTGTGGCGCACGCGCTCACCAGCGTCACCGTGCACCACGCCGAATGCATGCATGCCGACGCGCTCGCCACCGTGCTCACCGTGCTCGGGCCGCAGGCGGGCTGGGATTTCGCGCTGGCGCAGCACGTCGCCGCCGCCTTCCACACCCACCCCGACGCCGCACACCCGCAAGGCCTGCGCCGCTGCACGCCTGCGTGGGAGCAGTGCTTCGATTCATCAAAAAAGTGAGCTGCTTGCGCCTTCCAGCAAAGCATTTCCCATTGTTTTCTATCTGAAACCCATACAGAGCAGTCGCCAGCAGCTATTCTTTTTATATGGACTGGATCATCGACCCTGCACGCGCCAGCGCCGCCGCCGCCCTGCTCGCCGGCTACGCCGCGCTGTGCGGCGGCATTGCCTGGCAGCGCGCACGCCTGCGCCAGGCCGCGCGGCGTGAGCAGCAGGCGCTGCAAAGCGGCGGCCCCGCCGTGCTCGTGGCCTACGCCAGCCAGACCGGCCAGGCCGAGGCCCTGGCCCACGAAACCGCGCGCGTGCTGCACGCGGGCGGCTGCGCCGTGCGCCTGCGGCCGGTGGAGGCCCTGACCCCGGCCGAGCTGCACGCCAGCGCGCACAGCCTGTGGCTGCTGTCCACCACCGGCGAAGGCGACGCACCCGACCACGCCCTGCCCTTCGTGCGCAACCTCCTGGCCCACGCCGCCCCGCTCGCGGGTCACCACGGCCGCATCCTCGCGCTGGGCGACAGCGCCTACGCGCAGTTCTGCGCCTTCGGCCTGCGCGTGCAGCAATGGCTGCAGGCCCAGGGCGCCCGGGCCGACGCGGTGTGCATGGACAACGGCGACGAGGCCGCCCTGCGCGACTGGCAGGCCGCCGTGGCCGAGCTGCTGCAGGCGCTCACCGGCCAGGCCGCCACCGGCTGGCGCGCGCCCGACGCGCCCCAGCCCTGGACGCTGCGCCGCCGCACCCGCCTCAACCCCGGCAGCCAGGGCGGCCCCGTGTACCTGCTCGAATGGGTGCCCGCGTCCGGCCCGCTGCCCGTATGGGAATCGGGCGACCTGGTCTCGCTCGCCGTGCCCGCCGATCCGCAGCGCCCGCGCGACTACTCCATCGCCTCCATCCCGCAGGACGGCAGCCTGCACCTGCTGGTGCGCCAGAGCCAGCGCGCCGACGGCACGCCCGGCACCGCCTCGGGCTGGCTGTGCCAGGGCATGGCCGAGGGCGACAGCCTGCCGCTGTCCATCCGCGCACACAGCGGCTTCCGCCTGGGCGGCAACGCCGTGCGCCCGCTGGTGCTCATCGGCAACGGCACGGGCCTGGCGGGCCTGGCCAGCCACATCCGCGCGCGCGCGGCGCAGGGGCGCGGCGACCAGTGGCTGCTGTTCGGCGAACGCAGCCCCGCCCACGACGCGCTGCTGGACGCCCAGCTCCAGCAATGGCTGGCCCAGGGCCAGCTCGCGCGGCTGGACCGCGCCTGGTCGCGCGACCCGCAACAGCCCGGCTACGTGCAGCACCTGCTGGCCCGCGAGGCCGCCTCTTTGCGCGACTGGGTGGCGCGCGGCGCGGCGCTCTACGTGTGCGGCAGCCTGCAAGGCATGGCCCAGGGCGTGGATGCCGCGCTGCGCCAGGCGCTGGGCAGCGCCCAGGTAGACGCGCTGGCCGCCGAGGGCCGCTACCGCCGCGACGTGTACTAAAACTATTTAATAGATAGAGATTGCAAATGCGATGAATTCGCATTTATAATCGCCGCATTCGTTTTTAACAGCCAGCTACACGGCCTGCCGCCATGATCGTCTGTGTTTGCCGCCGGGTTTCGGACCGCGAGATCGCACGCCATGCGCGCGCGGGCATGAGCTTCGACGAAATCCAGTTCGAGCTTGGCGTTGCCACCCAATGCGGGCGCTGCGAGAGCTGTGCGCGCGACGTGGTGGACCAGTGCAACGCCGCCCACCCCGTGGCCGCCCTGCACAACGAGGCCGGCCACACCGCCGTCCAGCAAACGGTTCAGCTTGCCAAATCCATCCTGGAAAGCAAAGCATGGAACTGCTCTCAACCCTTGCAGGCAGCCTGATCCTGGTCGTAGGCTCCGCCTGGTGGATCTTCCGTAAGTAAAGCAACTTTCTTTGCGGGCGCGGGTCTGTCCTGGACCTGCCGCCCGGTACCGTCATGTCTTCTTATGATCGTTTCGCCCCGGCGTCGCCTGGCTTGAGCCGCAACGCCGTCATCGCGGGCTCCGTCGTGCTGCTGCACGTGGCGGGCCTGTGGGCCCTGCAGTCCGGCCTGCTGCGGCGCGCCGCCGAAATCGTGGTGCCCGCCGAGGTGCTGGCCGAATTCCTCAAACCGCCGGTTCCCGAGGTCCAGCCCCCGCCGCCACCGCCGCCCCCACCCAAGCCCATGCCACGCCAGCCCGTGGTGCACAAGGCGCCCATGCCCGTCGCCAAGCCCGACCCGGCCCCCGCGCCCAACGCGCCCACGGGCGTGGTCGAGCCCGCGCCGGTGGTCCAGGCCCCGCCCGCGCCACCAGCCCCGCCAGCCCCCCCCGCTCCGCCGGCCCCGCCCGCGCCGCCCAGGATCGAGTTGCCCTCAAGCAACGCGGCCTACCTGAACAACCCCAAGCCCAGCTACCCCTCCATCAGCAAGCGCCTGGGCGAGCAGGGCAAGGTGACGCTGCGCGTGTTCATCGACGCCGAGGGCGTGCCGCAGAAATTCGAAATCAGCAAGTCCAGCGGCTACGACCGCCTGGACCAGCAGGCCCTGGAGGCCGTGCGCCGCTGGCGCTTCGTGCCCGGCAAGCGCAACGGCGTGCCCGAGGCCATGTGGAACATCGTTCCGATCAATTTTGTTCTCGAATAATTTTCAGGAGTTTTCATGGATACGCATTTCGGCATCGTCAGCGTCTGGACCCAGGGGGACTTCGTCACCCGCGCGGTGGCGGTGATCCTGCTGGCCATGTCGCTGGCCTCGTGGATCGTCATCCTCATCAAGGCGCTGGACATCGTGAAGTTCAAGAAGCACGCCCGCGGGGCGCAGGACTTCTGGCACAGCGAGGACTTCGCGGCCGGCCTGTCCAAGCTCGGCAACGACCCGACCAACCCCTTCCGCCATCTGGCGCTCGAAGGCCGCGAGGCCACGGCCCACCACCGCAACACCAAGGCCCACCTGCACGACACGCTGGACGTGAGCGACTGGGTCACGCGCTGCCTGCGCAACTGCATCGACGAGTTCACCGCCCGCCTGCAGTCGGGCCTGGCCGTGCTGGCCTCGGTGGGCTCCACCGCGCCGTTCATCGGCCTGTTCGGCACCGTCTGGGGCATCTACCACGCGCTGGAAGCCATCGGCGCCTCGGGCCAGTCCACCATCGACAAGGTCGCCGGCCCCATCGGCGAGGCGCTGATCATGACCGCGCTGGGCCTGGCCGTCGCCATCCCCGCCGTGCTGGGCTACAACGCGCTGGTGCGCGGCAACAAGTCCATCCTGAACCGCCTCAACAGCTTCGCCCACGACCTGCACGCCTACTTCGTGACCGGCGCGCGCGTTTCCGCCGCGGGCGACAGCAAGGTGCTGCCCCTGAAGAAAGGCGCCTGAGCCATGGCCTTCGGAACCCAAGACGAAGCCGACGAGGTGATGAACGAGATCAACATGACGCCCCTGGTGGACGTCATGCTGGTGCTGCTCATCATCTTCATCATCACCGTGCCCGTGATGAAGCACTCGGTCAACGTGGACCTGCCCAAGGCCGTGAACCAGCCCGAGGACATCAAGCCCGAGACCGTGCGCCTGTCCGTGGACGCCGAGGGCAAGTACCACTGGAACGAGTCCGACGTGAGCGACGAGGAACTGCACCGGCGCCTCGAAGCCATGGCGGCCCAGAACCCGCAGCCCGACCTGCACATCCGCGGCGACAAGAACGTGCGCTACGAGCGCGTGGCCCAGGCCATGGCCGCCGCGCAGCACGCGGGCGTGCGCAAGATCGGCTTCGTGACCGACCCGGCGCCCTGAATAAAAAGTTACACACGCGGGCTTGCCTTTTAGTTGCGAATGGTTATCATTAGCAAATCAAGTCCACAGAGGGATCCACCATGCACGCCAGCCTCACCGCCCACGCCTTCTTCCCGCCCGCCGGCCAGGCCGCGCATGGCAGCGCAACGCAGCACGGCGGCACCCTGCCCGCGAGCGCCGTGGACAGCCACACCCTGCTCCAGGGCCAGAAGGCCGTGACCATCGTGCACAACGGCGCCCTCTACCGCCTGCAGGCCACCAAGCTCGGCAAGCTGATCCTGACGAAATAAGTTTCATCGTGGGGCGACTCCCGGCCACAGGGCCAAAGGGTCGTTTTTGCCAGCCAACGGGTTCATCCCCTGGTAGCCAGGCTTTTTTTCCCGCGAGCACATGAAAAAACGGCCTCTGACGAGGCCGTTTTCCTTGGGAGCGCCGAGGCCGGGTCAGAGGCCGATGGCTGCGATGCCGGCGCGCGCGATCTGCGCGTCCTCGGTGGACTTCACGCCGCTCACGCCCACGGCGCCCAGGCACTGGCCGTCCTTCAGGATCGGCACGCCGCCTTCGAGCAGGCCGTCGATCGCGGGGGCCGACAGGAACGACACGCGGCCGCCGTTGACCATGTCCTCGTACACCTTGCTCTCGCGGCGGCCCAGCGCGGCCGTGCGGGCCTTGGCGGGGGCGATGTGCGCGGACACGGGCGCCGCGCCGTCCAGGCGCTGCAGCGACAGCAGGTGGCCGCCGTCGTCCACGATGGCGATGGTCACGGCCCACTGGTTCTTCAGCGCCTCGGCTTCGGCCGCGGCGGCGATCTTCTTGACGTCGGCGAATTCGAGTTCGGGCTTGGTCTTCATATGCGAATCATTCAGAAAGGGATAAACCTTTGAGCATACCGTTTTCATTCGTGCTGCAATGCACACAACTTTCCAACCCAAAACCGCCGCTGTGCGCCCGGGTATTGCAATGGCGTGGAAAGACCTCCACCTAGAATGACCGACAGCCCTGCCAAACCGAGGCAGGCCAACCAGGAGAGCAAGAGAAGATGAACACCGAAGTCACCACGCTGGGCACTGCGGGCTATGCCGTATCCCAAGAGCAGCGCCAGAAGGTGCTGCGCAACACCTACTGGCTGCTGGCCCTGAGCCTGCTGCCCACCGTGCTGGGCGCCTGGATCGGCGTGTCCACGGGCATCACGCAGGCCCTGCGCGGCGGCGTGGGCCTGGTCGTGTTCATGGGCGGCGCCTTCGCGTTCATGTTCGCCATCGAGAAGACCAAGAACTCGGCCGCTGGCGTGGGCGTGCTGCTCGGGTTCACCTTCTTCATGGGGCTGATGCTCTCGCGCCTGATCGGCATGGTGCTGGGCTTCAAGAACGGCACCGACCTCATCATGACCGCCTTCGCGGGCACGGCGGGCGTGTTCCTCGTGATGGCGAGCCTGGCCACCGTCATCAAGCGCGACCTCTCGGGCATGGCCAAGTGGCTCTTCGTGGGCGCCATGGTGCTCATGGTCGGCAGCATCATCAACGTGTTCGTGGGCTCGTCCGCCGGCATGATGGCCATCTCGGTCGCGGCCATCGGCATCTTCAGCGCCTACATGCTGTACGACCTCAAGCAGATCATCGACGGCGGCGAAACCAACTACATCAGCGCCACGCTCGCGCTGTACCTGGACCTGTTCAACATCTTCCAGAGCCTGCTGGCGCTGCTGGGCATCCTGGGCGGCGAGCGCGACTGAAAGCCCCCCGCCACCCCCTTTTCCTCAAGGCCCTTCGGGGCCTTTTTCGCGGGCAGCCCTCAACCAGAGCGGCCGCGTGCCGATAATGGAAGAACATGAAGCCCACCGCCTCCCTCCTGCGGCCCTGCCTGCTCGCCGCCGTCCTGCTGCCATGGCTCGCGGGCTGCGACATCCCGGGCCTGGGGCCCGACCCGCGCGTGGCGCAGCGCGAGGCCGAAGCCAAGGCCATCGGCGGCGCTTGCCGCCATGCGCTGCGCGGGCTGGAAGACTGCTTCACGCTCAACCCCAAGGCCTCCAAGGCCGCCGTGTTCGCGGGCTGGAAGGACATGGACGCCTACATGCGCGATAACAAGATCGAGGGCACGCCCTCGGTGCTGGGTAAGGCAGAGCCGGCCTCCAGGCCCGCACGCCGCCGCGCCGATGACGACGACGCGGACAGCGGCAACAGCTGAACCAGGCCCCGTTCAGGCCAGCTCGAACACCGCCATGCTCTCCACGTGCGCCGTGTGCGGGAACATGTTGACCACCCCCGCCGCCACGCAGCGGTAGCCCGCCTGGTGCACCAGCAGCCCCGCGTCGCGCGCAAGCGTGGCGGGGTTGCAGCTCACGTAGACGATGCGCCGGGGCGGCTGCCAGTCCTGGGCCTGTGCGGGCAGGGGCTGCGCCCCTTCGGCGCCGATGCGCGCCTGGTGGATGTCCGCCAGCGCCTTGGCCAGCGCGAACGCCCCTTCGCGCGGCGGATCGACCAGCCATTTGTCGGCCTGGCCGTCGGCCACCAGCATGGCGGGCGTCATCTCGAACAGGTTGCGCGCTACGAAAGTGGTAGCTGCTAGCGCCCGATTGGCAGGCGCTAGGGCCTGATTTTGCTTGTAATTTTCACGCGAGCGGGCCACCAGGGCCTCGCTGCCCTCGATGCCCAGCACCTCGCGCGCCTGGGTGGCGATGGGCAGGGTGAAGTTGCCCAGGCCGCAGAACCAGTCGATCACGCGCTCGGTCTTGCGCGCACCGAGCAGGCGCAGCGCGCGCGTGACGAGCACGCGGTTGATGTGCGGGTTGACCTGGGTGAAGTCGGTGGGCTTGAAGGGCATGGTGATGCCGAAGTCCGGCAGGCCATACGACAGTTGCTCACCACCCTGGTCGAGCAGGTGCACCGTGTCCGGCCCCTTGGGCTGCAGCCACCACTGCACGCCGTGCTCGGCGGCGAAGGCGCGCAGCAGGGCGAGGTCGCCGTCGCTCAGGGGTTCGAGGTGGCGCAGCACCAGCGCGGTCACCGTGTCGCCGCAGGCCAGCTCGATCTGCGGGCAGGTGTCGCGCGCGGCCATGCGGGCGATCAGCGCGCGCAGCGGCAGCAGCATGGCGTCCACGTGCGGCGGCAGGATCTTGCAGGTCTCCATGTCCGCGATGTAGCGGCTCTTGCGCTCGTGGAAGCCCACGAGCACCTTGTCCTTCTTGGGCACATAGCGCACCGACAGCCGCGCGCGGTAGCGGTAGCCCCAGGCCGGGCCTTCGATGGGGCGCAGGATGGTCTCGGCCTTGACCTTGCCCAGGTGCCAGAGGTTGTCCTCCAGCACGCGCTGCTTCACGGCCACCTGGGCGGCCACGTGCAGGTGCTGCATCTTGCAGCCGCCGCAGGCGCCCGCGTGCAGGCCGAAGTGCGGGCAGCCGGGGCGCACGCGCTGGCTGGACTCGCGGTGGATGGCCACGAGGCTCGCGGCCTCCCAGTTGTTCTTCTTGCGGTGGGTGTTGGCGCTGACCCATTCGGTGGGCAGGGCGCCGTCGATGAAGACCACCTTGCCGTCGCTCTTGCGGGCCACGCCCTGGGCGTCCATGTCCATGGAGAGCACGTCCAGCCAGCCCTCGGGCAGGTCTGCGGCCGGGGTGGCGGGGAGGTGGGGCAGCTTGTCGTTATCGCTCGGATCGCTCATGCCCCGATTGTCTCAGAGCCTATGCCGCGGGGCCGCGGTGGCGGGCCCGGCGGGCCTTCGCCGGTGCGGGCGCGGCGGCGGGCGCCGCGGCTACGGGCAGGCGGTTGAGCTCGCTCTCGCAGCCGTAGTCGCCATTCCAGAACACGAGCTTGCCGCCCGGCGCGATGGCGGGCACGGTTTCGTGCAGGACGAGCGACAGATCGACGGGCGGCAGGGGCGAGCGGTACACCACGTCGCCATTGGCCGCATAGACCACGTAGCAGGCCGCGTGCGCGCCCGCGCCGAACAGGCCGGCCGCCAGGGCCAGCGCGGCGGATGCTGCGAATTTCAGGGACATGGTTTCCTCCGGGTTCTTAGAACGTGTTTACGATCTTTTCATGGTGCCCGTTGCCCCGCAAGGGCAGTGGATGCAAGGCGCCCACCGCAAGCCGCACTGATGTGCGGCGAGGATGGGCAACGCCGCAGACGCTGCCCTTGCGGGGCAACCCTTTGGGCAAGGCAGCAAAAGGCCGCACTCGTCGTTGCGCACTTTGCCCAGGCAGAGAGCCTGGGCCGCTGCGCGCGCCTAGATTGCAGCCTTTTGCTGCCTTGCGGGCACCACGAAAAGATCGTAAACACGTTCTTATGGCAATACCGCATTCTCACCCCAAGTGCAGGTGGGTGGAATGCTTGACCTCTTCCATCACCGCGTAGGTGCGCGTCTCGCGCACGCCGGGCAACTGCCAGAGCACGGCGCCGGCGAACTCGCGGTAGGCGTTCATGTCGGCCGTGCGCGTCTTGAGCAGGTAGTCGAAGCCGCCCGCCACCATGTGGCACTCCATGATCTCGGGGCGCACCTGCACGGCGGCCTTGAACTGGTCGAAAACGTTGGGCGTGGTGCGGTCGAGCAGCACCTCGACGAACACGAGCATGCCCGCGCCGAGCTTGAGCGGGTTCAGCCGCGCCTCGTAGCCCAGGATGAACCCGTCGCGCGTGAGCCGCTGCACGCGCGCGAGCACGGCCGTGGGCGACAGCGCCACGCGCTCGGCGAGCTTGAGGTTGGCCATGCGGCCGTCTTGCTGGAGGATCGACAGGATTTTGCGGTCGATGCGGTCCAGATCGTTTTCTTCCTGGCCCATTGCTAGCTATTTATTCAGTTGAATTTACATTCTTTGGTTTTTCATTCTACAGAACCACCGGCATGATGGCGCCATTCACTCCACCCACCACCATGGCCCACACCACCTTCGAACAGCCCGCCTTCGCCCCGTGCGAAGCCACGCCCTCCGCCCTGCGCCAGGCCATCACGGCCGCCTGCCGCCGCCCCGAGCCCGAGGCCCTGGCCCCGCTGCTGGCGCAGGCGCGCCTGCCGCAGGAGCAGGCCGGCAAGGTGCAGGCCCTGGCGCTGCGCCTGGCGCGCGGCCTGCGCGAGCGCAAGAGCGGCAGCGGCCGCGCGGGCCTGGTGCAGGGGCTGCTGCAGGAGTTCTCGCTCTCGTCGCAGGAGGGCGTGGCCCTGATGTGCCTCGCCGAGGCGCTGCTGCGCATCCCCGACGCGGCCACACGCGACGCGCTGATCCGCGACAAAATCCAGGGCGGCGACTGGCAGGCCCACCTGGGCAAGAGCCCCTCGCTGTTCGTCAACGCAGCCGCCTGGGGCCTGCTGCTGACCGGCAAGCTCGTTTCCACGCACAGCGAGGGCAGCCTGTCCACCGCGCTCATGCGCCTCACGGCCAAGGGCGGCGAGCCGCTGGTGCGCAAGGGCGTGGACATGGCCATGCGCATGATGGGCGAGCAGTTCGTGACGGGCGAGACCATTGCCCAGGCCCTCACGAACGCCCGCACGCGCGAGGCCCAGGGCTTCCGCTACTCCTACGACATGCTCGGCGAGGCCGCGCTCACCAGCGAGGACGCGGACCGCTACATGGAGTCCTACGTGCAGGCCATCCACGCCATCGGCAAGGCCTCGAACGGGCGCGGCATCTACGAGGGGCCGGGCATCTCCATCAAGCTCAGCGCCCTGCATCCGCGCTACAGCCGCGCGCAGCAGGACCGCGTGATGGCCGAGCTGTACCCGCGCGTGCAGCAGCTCGCCGAGCTGGCGCGCCAGTACGACATCGGCCTGAACATCGACGCCGAGGAAACCGACCGGCTCGAACTCTCGCTCGACCTGCTCGAGCAGCTGTGCCACGCGCCCACGCTCGCGGGCTGGAGCGGCATCGGCTTCGTGATCCAGGCCTACCAGAAGCGCTGCCCCTTCGTGATCGACTTCGTGATTGACCTCGCGCGGCGCACGGGCCGGCGCATCATGGTGCGCCTCGTCAAGGGTGCCTATTGGGACAGCGAGATCAAGCGCGCCCAGGTGGACGGCCTGGCCGACTACCCCGTGTACACGCGCAAGGCGCACACCGACGTCTCGTACATCGCCTGCGCGCGCAAGCTGCTGGCCGCGCCCGAGGCCGTGTACCCCCAGTTCGCCACGCACAACGCGCAGACCGTGGCCACCATCCACCAATTGGCAGGCCCCAACTACTACGCGGGCCAGTACGAATTCCAGTGCCTGCACGGCATGGGCGAGCCGCTGTACGAGCAGGTGGTGGGCGCCGCCACCGAAGGTAAATTGGGCCGCCCCTGCCGCGTGTACGCCCCCGTGGGCACGCACGAGACCCTGCTCGCCTACCTCGTGCGCCGCCTGCTGGAGAACGGCGCCAACACCTCGTTCGTGAACCGCATCGCGGACGAAGGCATTGACCTCGAATCGCTCGTCGCCCCACCCGTGGCGGCCGTGGACGAGGCCGCCGCCACCGAGGGCGCCGCCGCCCTGCCCCACCCGCGCATCCCCCTGCCCCCGGCGCTCTACGGCCCGGGCCGCCGCAACTCCGCGGGCATCGACCTGGCCAGCGAGCAGGTGCTGGCGGACCTCGCCACCGCCCTGGCGGACAGCGCCCGCACCACGTGGCGGGCCGAGCCCCTGCTGGCCGGCCCCGCACAGCCCGGCCCCGCGCAGCCCGTGCGCAACCCCGCCGACGCGCGCGACACCGTGGGCGAGGTGCGAGAAGCCAGCGAGGCCGACGTGGACGCGGCCCTGGCCGCCGCGGCCACCGCCGCCCCCGCCTGGGCCGCCACCGCGCCCGTGGACCGCGCCGCCACGCTGCTGCGCACGGCTGATGCGCTCGAAGCGCGCATGCCCCTGCTCATGGGCCTCTTGATGCGCGAGGCAGGCAAGACCGCCGCCAACGCCATGGCCGAGGTGCGCGAGGCCGTGGACTTCCTGCGCTACTACGCGGCCCAGGTGCAAAGCGGCTTCGCCAACGGCACGCACGTGCCGCTGGGCCCCGTAGTCTGCATCAGCCCGTGGAACTTCCCGCTCGCCATCTTCACCGGCCAGGTGGCCGCCGCGCTGGCCGCGGGCAACGTGGTGCTGGCCAAGCCCGCCGAGCAGACCCCGCTCATCGCCTGCGAGGCCGTGCGCCTGCTGCACGCGGCGGGCGTGCCTGCGGGCGCCCTGCAACTGCTGCCCGGCCGCGGCGAGACCGTGGGCGCGCGCTTGGTGGCCGATGCGCGCGTGGCGGGCGTCATGTTCACCGGCTCCACCGAGGTCGCACGCCTCCTGCAGCGCAGCGTGGCCGCGCGCCTGCGCCCCGACGGCCAGCCCGTGGTGCTGATCGCCGAGACCGGCGGGCAGAACGCGATGATCGTGGACTCCTCCGCGCTCGTGGAGCAGGTGGTGGGCGACGCCGTGGCCTCCGCCTTCGACAGCGCGGGCCAGCGCTGCTCCGCCCTGCGCGTGCTCTGCGTGCAGCAGGATGCCGCCGGCCGCGTGCTCACCATGCTGCGCGGCGCCATGCAGGAGCTGCGCCTGGGCAACCCGGCCCAGCTCGCCACCGACGTGGGCCCCGTGATCGACGCCGAGGCGCAGGCCAATATCCAGCGCCACATCGACGCGCTGCGCGCCCGGGGCCGCAGCGTGTTCCAGAGCGCCGCCGCGCCCGGGGGCGGCACCTTCGTGCCCCCCACGCTGATCGAGCTCGACGGCATCGCCGAGCTGGAGCGCGAAGTCTTCGGCCCCGTGCTGCACGTGGTGCGCTACGAGCGCGACCAGCTCGGCACCCTGCTCGACCAGATCAACGCCACCGGCTACGGCCTCACCCAGGGCCTGCACACCCGCATCGACGAAACCATCGAGCAGGTCGTCGCCCGCGCCCATGCGGGCAACGTCTATGTGAACCGCAACATGGTGGGCGCCGTGGTCGGCGTGCAGCCCTTCGGCGGCGAAGGCCTCTCGGGCACCGGCCCCAAGGCCGGCGGCCCGCTGTACCTGCTGCGCCTGCTGGCCCGCCACCCCGGCCTGCAGCCCGAGGCGCCCGCCCCCGCCGCCCTGCAAGCCCCGCTGCAGGCCCTGCGCGACTGGGCGCTCCAGCAAGGCAAGACGGCGCTGGCCACCGCCTGCGAGCGGCTGGCGGCGCAATCGCCCGCAGGCACCACCCAGACGCTGCCCGGCCCCACGGGCGAGCGCAACACCTACACCCTGCTGCCGCGCGAGCGCACGCTGTGCCTGGCGACGGACGAGGCCGACCTGCTCACCCAGCTCGCGGCCGTGCTCGCCGTGGGCGGGCAGGCGCTGTGGCCCGCGGCACAGGCCGCGCTGCGCGAGCGGCTGCCCGCGCCGGTTCAGGCACGGGTGGCTTGCGTGGCCGACTGGCAGGCGCCGGGCGTGCCGTTCGACGCGGTGCTGTTCCATGGCGCGGCCGATGCACTGCCCGCCCTGTGCGGGGCGCTGGCGCGGCGGCCGGGGGCCATCGTGGGGGTGGCGGCCATGGCGCCTGGCGATGCGGGTGTGCCGCTGGAGCGGTTGTTGATCGAGCGGGCGCTGAGTGTGAATACGGCGGCAGCGGGGGGGAATGCCAGCTTGATGACTATGGCTTGATTTTTTGGGTCAAATCGGCTGCTAGCGCTTGTCCTGTCTGCGCTGGCAGCTATCTGTTTTGAGTCTCTGCAGTTTGGTTTGATGTTGTCGGCCGGGATGTGCGCCCGGCGGCGCAGTAACTTTCTTTCGTCTCGCCGAAAGAAAGTCACCAAAGAAAGGGCGACCCTGCTGTCCGTGTCCCTCCGCTTCGCTACGGGCAACCTGCGGTGCTCGGAGCCGGGGTGCGCTGCGTAACTCACTGCGCGCTGCGCGCTCCGTTCGGACAAACGCAGCGAGTCAGTTCACGAAGCATGGGCGCTGCGACGCCCATGCCACCCCGGCTCCTGCGCTCCTCGGCACGCACAGAAGGGCACCCACGACTCGGGCCATCGCTGCGCTCGGCCCCCAACGCGCAGGCGCTACGCGCCGCGAAGGCCAGGCCGAGCGCAGCGATGGCCCGGGTTGTCTCCACCCCCTTCTGGCTGCGCCTGGGGCGGGGGGCTTGCGGGGTGGCAGGCGCGTCGCAGCGCGCCTGCTTCGTGAACTGACTCGCTGCGTTTGTCCGAACGGAGCGCGTAGCGCGCAGTGAGTTACGCAGCGCACCCCGCAAGCCCACCGCCCCAGGTTTGCCCCTTCGCGCAGCGAAGGGGTCGCAGACTGCGGGGCGCGTTTCTTTGCCTACTTTCTTGCCGCGCGGCAAGAAAGTAGGTCGCCCGCCGGGGCGAGTCCCGGCCAGC